>ENA-UPTA01004116-UPTA01004116.1-activated-sludge-metagenome-genome-assembly--contig:-NODE-4116-length-13955-cov-5.251439_pt1 | contig 13955 bp, 7 predicted proteins | sample MGYA00238184_ERZ773361 | MGnify/ENA primary metagenome ERZ773361 (study PRJEB29100, sample SAMN05720205) | activated sludge metagenome | isolation source: anaerobic digester from wastewater...
AAGGTGCTCCGGACGGCGCCGGACGGGACCAAGCAGACGCTGATTGTGGATGTTGGCGAGATTCTGAAGACGGGCCTTTTTGAGAATGACATTCCCCTCAAGGCTGAGGACGTGATTATAGTGCCGGAAAAAATACTGGGATTCTGATTATGAAAGGTATCATCGAACCACCTGTTCCCCCTTCATCCGCCGGCCAAACGCCCGCCCAGGGCCCCGCGCCCACAGGCAAGCCGTTTGACATTGTGATGCTGAAGCAGTATCTGCACATCGTCATTAAGCGCATCTGGCTGATCGCGCTCTGCTTTGTGGTGGCGGAGGCTGTCATGGTGGTTATGCTGATGCGCCAGGAGGACACCTATTCCTCCACGGCCACGCTGATGTTCAGCGAGGGCCTCCCGATTCCCGCGCAGCTGCAAACGAGGGAAACGCGCACGATGGGCGACTACATTTCAACCCAGCAGCGGATCATCGAGACCAAGGTTATCCAGAAGCGTGCCATTGCCAGAACCGGATATTCTCCCGCGGATGCGCGCCGGCTGCTGATTCGCTCATCAGTTGACGCGGTGGGGAAGACCTCGATTCTTGCCATCACGGTCAAATCGCGTGACCCGAACTTCTCCGCGGCTTATGCCAATGCGCTTGCGGAGGAATACATTGATTCCAAGGCGGAAGAGCGCATTGGAACTTCCGAGTCCACGGTGATTGGGCTGACGCGCCAGGCGGACCGGCTGCGCGAAGAACTACGCCGTGCCGACGAGAAAGTCCTGGCATTCAAGAAGGACAACCGCGTAATTGCCATCCGCGAGCGCGGAAACATTGCGGCGGAATATCTCGCCAAGCTGTCTTCCCGCGCGGCGGCTTACCGCACCGAACGAATGCTGCTGGAGGCTGAGCAGCCGCTGATCAGCGATGCCTCGGATGAGATTGTTCTCGCCGCGCTTTCCGGCCCCCAGCCCTCCATTACCGCCGGCGGTTCGCCGGCCATCACGGATCTGGCCGCGGGAACCAATATTGCGGTTACCGTTTCCCATGGTCCGGCCGGCCTGATCGAGCGCGGTGTGGTCACACAGCCCGGCTGGCAGGAGCTTCGCCGGGAGAAGGCGCGCCTGGAGTCGGAACTGGCGGAACTGAGAACCAAATTCCGCGACGCTCATCCAACCATTCAGCAATACCTCACGCGCCTGAACGAAGTGGACCGGCAGATTGATGTGGAACTGAAATTCGCCCTGGTCCAGTATTACGCCAACCTGGAGGCGCTCGCCATCAAGGAGGAGGCCGTCCGCCGCGTGGAGAAGGAGTGGGAAGAGGAAGCTCTTCGCGTGTCGCGCAAGAGTCATGAATATGAAAATCTGCAGCGCAATGTGGAACGCCTGCAGAGTCTCTACGACCTGATTTTCAACCGCCTGAAGGAGCTGGACATTTCCATTGGAATTGAACCCGAGTCCGTCCGGATCATGGAGCGCGCACAGGCGGCCACATCGCCGGATCAGCCCCGGCGTCTGAAGAATATATTCATGGCGGCCCTGATTGGGCTCGGAGCCGGCCTGGCGCTTGTGTTCGGAATTGAATACATTGATGACTCCCTGCGGTATCCGGAGGAAATCACCCGCGATCTCAAGCTTCCGTTCTCCGGCGTGGTTCCGTCCGCCGCATGGGATGCGGAAGATATGCGGTCGCATCTGCTGACGAACATTGATCAGAAGAGCGGGCTTGCGGAGTCGTACAGAAACATACGATCGTCGCTGCTTTTCAGCGGGTCGGGCGTCCGGGCCATGAAGACGCTGGCGGTCACATCAGCCGTGCCGCGCGAAGGAAAAACCACCACGGCAGTGAATATTGCGCTGAGCCTTTCGCTGGCCGGCGAAAGAATCCTGCTGATTGACGGCGACATGCGCCGCGGCGAGGTTCATAAATATTTTGGCCTTGAGGCGGGCAAGGGTCTTTCGGATGTGCTGCAGGGTCAGGCAAAGGCCGAGGCGGTTATCCAGCGCACGTCCTTCTCCAACCTCGATCTGCTGGCAACCGGAGATTTTCCGGAACAGCCCGCGGAACTGGTGCTGCGCCCGGAATTTCATTCGTTGCTTGAATATGCGAAGCGCACTTATGACCGGATCATTTTTGACTGCCCGCCGGTCATGGCCGTGTCGGAGGCCGCGATATTGACGTCGCAGGTGGAGGGCGTTGTTTTTGTGGTATGGGCCGGCAAGACCTCGCGAAAACTGACCCAGCTTGCTGTGCAGATTCTCAAGGAACGCGGTGCGAACATCATTGGCTGCATCCTGAACAACCTGGAGTTTGGACGGGTTGGCTATTACTATTACTCGACCTATTACGGATATTACGATTACGAGTACCTGTACGAGCACCAGCATCAGGACAAGAGCTGATTCGTACGGCGGGATGAGTTGAACGGAGAATTGCGGAAGGCATGTACTTCGGAAGAACATCTCAGGTTTCAATGCGGCGTGTTGTGCTGTTCGCCTCGGACGCCGCGACCATCATCCTCGCCTTGTTCCTGTCTGCCATTCTCCGCCTCGGGTGGAATATCGGGCTGGAATATCTGGCGGACAATGTGATTCCCCTGATCGGTGTGTCATTTATTTTTCTGCTGATTTTCTACGCCGGCGGGATGTATGAGCGCGAAGTGATCACCCAGAAGCTGGGGGCGTCCTTTTTCCTCCCTGTGGTTGTGACTGCGATCGGTCTTGTTTTCACGATTCTGGCCTTCTATGCCCACTTTGAACTCCACATCGGACGCGGCGTGCTGCTGCTGGCCTCGCTTTTCATTGCGGTCGGGACATGGTTCGTCCGCCGTGTGCTGCGCATCGCTCTTGGATACGGGCTCTTCACCAAGAAGACGCTGATTGTAGGTTGCGGACAGGAGGCGGATGAAGTTTTGGCCCTGCTCGAGTCTGCAGGAACGTCCGGATACTCCCTGTACGGCATTGTGTCGGTTGGTTCCGGCGAAGGCGGCGGTTTCCTGCGCGGGGTTCCCGTGCTGGGTGATATTGCCAACCTGCGCGAATATGTGGCGGCCTATGACGTGGAAACCCTCGTGGTGGCGACCACGCCGGATAAAACCCACTCGCTGCTTCACATCCTGCGCCCGTTGCGGTATGCCGGCCTGCAGATCATGGATTATGTGGCACTTTACGAGGAACTGGGAACGGAAATTCCCCTTGATCACATTGACGACGAATGGCTCATGCATGCCGCACTGAACAGTTCCCGAATCCATATCCGGCAGATCAAACGCGTGATGGATCTGGGCGCATCCCTGATTGGACTGATCATCCTGTCCCCGCTGGTTTTTCTTGCCGCGGTCATCATAAAACTGACTTCACCGGGCCCGGTTCTTTACCGGCAGGAACGCACCGGCCGGGAGGGCAAGGGTTATACGCTGCTCAAGCTGCGGACGATGCGGCAGAATGCCGAGGCGGAAAGCGGCGCCGTCTGGGCGACGGCGGGCGACCGGCGCATCACTCCGGTTGGCCGGTTTCTGCGCACCTGGCGCATTGATGAAATCCCGCAGCTGGTGAACGTGCTCCGCGGAGAAATGAGCCTTGTGGGTCCGCGTCCCGAGCGCCCCGAGTTCGTGGCGACACTCGAGCAAAGCATTCCGTTTTACCGGGAGCGGTTGATGGTCGCTCCCGGCATCACCGGATGGGCGCAGGTGAAGTTTCCCTATGCCACCAGCATCGAGGCCACCAAGCGCAAACTTCAGTTCGACCTCTATTACATCAAGCACATGAGCCTTTATCTGGACATCCTGATTCTGCTGAGAACATTCCGCACAATCATTGTCGGCCTTCGTTATGCCGAAGAGCCTGAAAACGGACCGGCACCCCAGCCCGTGGCCTCCAAAGAAGGGAATTCCCGGGAGAGCGCCCATGCCGGAATCTGAATTGGAGGTTCATGACCAGATGTGGAAGTGCGAACTCGCGGTGCCGGAAGCTCCGGCGCGATGGGTCGTCCTTCACACCCGGCCGCGATGCGAAAAGAAACTTTGCCGCTACTGCGATGAGCTGAGGGCGCCCGTCTATCTGCCGCAGATTCGGAAGGTTCACCGTTACGGCGCGCGGGTTCGCGAGTTCGAAAATCCGCTTTTCCCCGGCTATGTGTTCTGCATACTGAAGCCCGAGCAGGACGCGGGGATGAAGCAGTCGCAGTATGTGGCCAATCTGCTGCAGGTGTTTGAACAGGATCAACTGGTGCGGGATTTGCAGCAGATCGAGATTGCGCTGAAGGCCGAGAAGGTGGTTGAGGTTCTGCCCTACCTGAAAAAAGGCAATCTGGTGCGCATCAAGTCCGGCCAGTTCAAGGATTTTGAGGGGGTCGTCGAGCACATGCACGGGAAGACGCGCATGGTGATCAACATTACGATGATCAACTATTCGATGGCCATTGAGGTGGATGCGGCGTTTCTTGCGCCCGCTTGATGCGTCAGCTCACGGTGCCGATACGGATGTTGATGTCTTCCCGCTTCTCCAGCCGGTCTTTGCGGCCATCCTTGATCCACAAGATGCGGTCGGAAGTCGCCAGCATTTTGTGATCGTGCGTCGCGGAGATGACGGTCACCTGCAATTCCCGGCTGAGCTGGCTCAGCAGCTTGATAATTTCCTCGCCGGTGTGCAGGTCGAGGTTTCCCGTGGGTTCATCCGCAAGAATAATGGCGGGCTTGTTCGCCAGCGCGCGGGCAATGGCCACGCGCTGCTGCTGCCCGCCGGAAAGTTCATCCGGACGATGCGTGATCCGGTGACCGAGCCCGACCTGCTCCAGAATCTCTTTTGCACGCTCGTGGGCCTTGTCTTCTTCCCATCCGTTAAAGATCAGCGGCATGGATACATTCTCGAGGGCATTGTAGGCGGGAAGCAGATTGAAGGTCTGGAATATATAGCCGATGTGCTTGCCGCGGAAATAAGCGAGCTGTCGGCTGCTCAAGTCCGTCAGGCTGATGTCGGCCACCCGGATGGTGCCGGATGTGGGTTTGTCGAGCGCGCCGATCATGTTGAACAGCGTGCTTTTTCCGGATCCAGACGGGCCCATGATCGAAAGATATTCTCCGCGGAACACATCCAGATCCACATCCTTCAGCGCATGAACCTTGATCTTCCCCAGGTCGAAAACCTTGTTCACTCCGCGTATCTCTATTAGCACTTCCGCCATGTTGTTTCCTAAAACGGCAGCGGAATCGCCGCCTTGCTCAAGAATGTTATGCCCACGCCCACCGTGGTGATCAGTCCCATGCCGCAGGCAAAGCCCGCGCTCACGACGGGGATGTACTGCCGCCAGATCAGTCCCAGACGCTTCTGGAAATAATAGCGCCCGATCAGCGCGCCGATAAACTGCGGGATGACAGAGTGCGGCATAGTCTGTCCCAGCCCGCGGATGAGGCCGTAGGTGAGCATCACCGGCGCGCCCAGAACGCTCATGCCGCCAAATAACACGAGCCCGAAGAACGCGCCGATCACCAGATAGGGGACCTTAAACGCCTCTTCAAAGATCGAATATTCGCCCAGCGTCGAGGAGAACATGATGCACTGGTTTTCAGCCTCAAGCTCCCACATCATCTCCGCGAACGGATAGACGGCCGACGGCACCGCGTTAAGACCCCAGATGAAGTTCATAAAGAAGATGGAGGCGATGAGAATGATCGGGAACAGAACGATTTGCGTCTTCCAGATGCTCGGGAAACGGGTTCCGGTCAGTTCGCACTGCTTGTAGAAAACGGTCATCTGGCCGTAGTTTGCCATCGGAATGGGCAGGAACCAGCAGGCCGCGCCGTGATAACCGCTCAGGATCAGCGCCGCCTCCCGAATGTACGGAACCTCAACAACCTGTCCGACCATGCCCTCGAGGCGCGCGGTCACATAACTGATGATCGGCGTGTAGACGAAGCCCAGCAGAAGCAGCACAATCATGATGCCCTTATGCCAGTCAATCAGCCATCCGGAGACCAGGATGTAGGTGATGGTGATGAAGAAATACACGAGGATGACCAGCCATATCTTGATGTCCCCGCGGCCCTCGGGGGCGATGGGCACAGGTCCGCTTTGTGCCGCGTGTTCTTTGCGGTTCCGAAAACTCCGGAATACCTGCCAGAAGCCAGCAATGGCAATGGCGATGGCAATGCCGATCTGGAAGCTGAAGTGGAAATCAATGTTGTTCTTGTAAAGGGTGTTGATAGTGCTGTCGCCCGGCATCCAGTTATGGATGATGCCGAAATGGTGAAGCGTGGGGTTGAGAATGAAAGTGACGATCAGTCCGATAAACGATCCGACCATGGCGAAGAACGGAAGCACCATGCCGAAGATGATGTTGCCAAAGTCCCACGACATCCCCGTTGCCACCGCTGGGAGATACTGCCCGGTCTTCGCCGTGAAGTCGGAGAAGGGAATTTGGAATATCTGAATGGGTTCGCCGGTCAGCGCGCCTGTCAGCGTGGGCAGCAGCAGATAAACGGCTCCAAAAATCAGGCCCAGAGCACCGCCAATGGAAAAAACCCTCCACCGCCACTGGGACGCCTTGGATTCAATATTTTTCTCGTCGGCATCCTCGGCCAGCGCCATGATTCCCTGAGCTCCGATCGGTGCCATGGGGAAGGGCAGCCGCTCGACATCGCTGGCCAGGCGAAAAAGCCCGTAGCCCAAAACCATGTTGGCAAGTTGTCCGAAAAAGGTTCCGAAGATAATCAGTCCCATGACCGGCAGCCAGTCGGCGTGAATGAACGTGCGCAGTGCGTAGGACTCCGACTCCGGCCGCGGCGCGTACCAGATCGGAAGCTGGTCGGCGATGCCTGCCGCAATGGCCGCATCGCTCCGCGCAAAGAACTGATTCCAGATCAGGCCTGAGAACGGCATGCCCATCGCCGCGCCCGCCATGAAAAACAGCACAAAGATTTCCGCCTTCTTCATCGTCTTGTGCGCGCGTTTGGCCACTTCGATGAAAAGGATCACCGTCACCCATTGCGAGGCCGCGCCGATATTGCCCACGCCCGCGAGCAGGCCCATGTAAATGGCGCCGGGCACCATCAGCAGCGCGATGAAAATAGCGCCGATCAGGGCCGTCCAGTTGAAGCCCTCTTCGAACGATGACGGAACCTCCATCACCGACCGAAATTCTTCCAGTTCTTTGTCAGTTCGTCGCGCCATGCTGTTTCATTTCCAAAAGGGTCCGGTGCCGGTATATTTCCATGGTCTCCTGCGGAAGCGAGCGCCACAGCAGGAACTGCGTCCTCAAATCGTCCAGCAGCACCTTGTTCAAACGTTCCCAGTCCTTCGGCTGACCGGACAGGCGTGTCAGCCGGATGTTGATCTCATCGATGCCCTCGATCTCGCTCGGTTTGTTTCGCAGCTCCAGCAATTCCGTGACGCCCAAATCGAATGGTGCCAGTGCCAGCCGCGTGGATACGCCAAGCCCTCCATTCTCTGCAACGGTCATCTTGGTATCCTTGGCCATGAAGGATCCAAGGCCTGTGTCGCTGAAGGTTTCAAAATGCTCGCGCAGGAAGCTGACCACACCGGTCAGGTCATAACCGGAGACCGTGAAGGGGAACACCAGATCGAAGCGATCGCCTTCGGGCGCGGGAAGTTTCCATGACCGCAGCAGGCCGGGATTCGCGCTGCGCGATGCCTTAATGGCCGGATAAATGGCCGAGATCAGAACCGTGGCCATGACGATCAGGATGGTGACTATCGCGTTGGTGGAGGAATAGTTCATTTCCGGCACCCGCACCAGCCCGTAAGTGGCTGCAATGCCCAGCAGTTTCATGGAACCCTGCGCGATCAGATATCCTCCAAGTCCGCCGATCACAGAATAGACCATCGCCTCGGCGAAGAAGAGGCTGGCCACATGCGGTGGAGCAAGCCCGAGCGCGCTGAAGGTGAAAATTTCCTTTTCGCGGTCGGCCACGGACCCGAGCATGGTCCCGAAAATTACAAGCCCGCCCAGCAGCACCGGGAAGAAGAGGTCGCCGACTCCGCTGGCCGCCATCACGGTTCCGAGGATGTGCCGGTATACGCCATCAGCCCGTGTGGCCAGCACGGGCGTCTTGTCCTGCATGCGCGCGGCCTCCTCGGCAATGTCAGAGGCCTGCTGGGCATCCTCAGTATAAATTGCAATAAAATGCGGTTTGCCGCCCGCACGTCGGGTGTTTTCGGAAGAAGTGATGATGATCGAATCCACCGGCAGGCTGGTCCAGGTGTCCTGCTCCTGCGTCATGTCGTCGGACTGGACCGTCTGGTCCTTCTGCGCGGCCTTCATTTGCGCAAAGTCCACGGGCAGAATGCTGCTCCCGTCCATGTCGCGCGCAGTGGAGAGGGCAGCGGCGTTGATCAGCGGCCCGACCGTCAGCCTTTGGCCCTTGAGAATGACTTCGTCACCGGGTTTCACGTCCAGTAGTTCAGCCACGGCATCGGTCATGAAGGCGTGGCTGTCCAGATCCGAGCCGTCTTTTATCTGCAGAAGCTCCTTCAGGTCCTCCCTGCGACTGACCTCCTCGGGCGATAGTCCCAGCATGCCTTTAATGGTGACGGGGTTTGATCCGTCGGCAAGGGCAACCGCAAAGTCGGGATCGCGGGCGAATTCGGGGCAAATCCAGAAACGCGGACACACGGCTGCATCTTTTTCCCAGCGGCTGCGTATCACATCCACAAACTCGAGGTTGTAAGAACCCCAGGTCGGATTGCGCAGGATTGCACCCGTATAGGCCGGCGACGGCGCCGTAAAAAGTTTCACGATGCCCTTGCGCGTGTCGAACGACGCGAAGCAGAGAATGGTGAAGGTCAGCAGGATGATGGTGGTGGCCGTCAGCGCGGTGCGCAGGGGGCGGCGCCGCATGGTGGAAATGCCCATGGCCATCGCGGCCATGACGGTATTGAAGCGCGAGATGTCAGCCGCATGAATGCTGGCGGTCATTCCCTGCAGCGCTTTCAGTTCCGCTTCAAACTTGCGCATGATGATGAAGATCACCAGCACGGAAAGAAGCACAACGGCGAATCCCAGAAATATAATGATCGGTGTTTTTGCGATCGCAAAGGCCGGATGGGAGAGATAAAGAATGATGAAGGTCAGCGTGAAGAAACCTGTGAACCAGCCGACCTGCTTGTAGATCATACTCGACCCGATCAGCAGCCGCTCCAGCGCGAAGGCGAACGGCACACACAGTGCCAGAAGCACCAGCACGGCCTTCACGAGGTCGTCCATGTTGGTGCGGATCATTTCATAAACCGGAGTTGCGCTCATGAACGAGGACGCGGCCAGCGCCTCTTTCATGACAGGCGAAGGAGATTTTGCGGCCTCGTCAAGATTATCCCGAATGCGCCCGTGCAGCTCCTCCAGGGAACTGTTCAGGATGTCGCGGCTGCGCAGGATGTCCAGACGGCCCTCGTTCAGGCGCCACAGATCCCACGCAGCCTGCTCGCTGTTTTTCAGCGACAGCCAGTCGGTGCCGGTGGCGGGATATCCAACGCCGTACATTTCCGCCCCGTTTTCGCCCGGCTGCTCGTTGACCAGCGCCACAATGGTTTTCAGTCCGAAGGCTTTCACCCCCTTCAGCTTTTCTTCCGCGAACCAGAGCACCACTCCGTCGGTGGTTTCGGCATAGGCCTTGTCGGAATCCTGGCCCGAAATTGTGGCATTGGCCCGAGCATCCAAAACGTCCGCGTTCTGCGGCCAGAACGACGGCGGAAGCATAAGCGCGCCGCTCTGGACGTTCAGCATGTTCAGCCGGGTCAGGATGGTCCGGTACGATTTGTTCTCGGAGGACATGACGACCCGCCCGCTGCCGTCAAAACTCGCGGCGAAGCCGAAGATGCTGTATTCATCCTCCGGAAGCGAACCTGCGCTGTAGGCGCCGTTCTCGTCGGTCATGGTCACAATGAACGGATCGAAGGCATAAGGCTTGTTGTGCGGCCAGTAGCAGTTGTTCCACGGATCAACCAGCGATATCTGGACTACCGCCCCGGGCACTGGCCGGTTTGGGATTGAACTTCCGCGCTGGCGGCCCATGACCAGCGCGCCCGAAGCACGGCCATTTTCAAAGCCGGCGGTGATGTACTGCTTGTCGAGCGCGATGGACCGCCGGAGCGAGAGCCCTTCCTGGTCGGCTACGGCCTCCACTTCGCCCAGTTGCGAATCCAGACTGGCAACCGCGGCCAGCATCAGCGCGATTTCGCTTGTGTTCTGCAGAATCAGATCCTCGTTCAGAAATTCCATGGTGTCATCCGGCGTGCCTTCACGGGGCAGCGTCTCATGCATCGTTCCCAGCACAATGTTGTAGATCCCGTGCCGACCGGCGATTTCGCCTCCATGAATCAGCATGGGCGCATTCCAGAGCAGGCGTGTTTGAGTCAGACGGCCGTCCACTGACGCGGCCTCGAAATGCCTGGGGCGGTTTTTCCCTTTCTCCATGGACTCGTAGGCCCGCAGGAAGCTGCGCTGAACCCGGCCATACAATCCGGGGTCATCCTGCTTGGAATGAATGTCGGCATCGCCTCCGATCACCAGTCCCCAGCGCTCGGTGGTGCTGCCGAGAATCAGCGAGATGTGCAGCGTGATCCAGCGCTCAAACAGCAGATCCCGCACCTTCTTGGAGGAGTCCAGCATAGACTTCACGGCCGTGAGCTCGTTCGCACGGGCCTCGACGTTGGCCCGGACGGTCTTCAAAACCGTTTCAAACAGCGGCCGTGATTTCTCCGACACGGCACCGCGCCCGAGTTCGCGGCGCAGATCATTCCACCGGCCCTGGATTTCAACAAGTTCTGAAATTTGAGCGGAAAAGTCTTCTGATTCCTGTTCCTTCGCCTTTGCTCGAAGGTCCATCAGTTCCCCCCGAACCTCCTGGGCGTAATCAGTAGCTGTGCTCCGCAGGCGCTTCAGCAGCTCCTTGCCGCTGGGCGATATCTTGTCGGACAGCGGATCGTCCTTTTTCATTTGCGCGCGAACCTGCTGAATGAACGATGATTCGGCTTCCCATGCCTTGATGTGCGCGGCGAGGTCGGCCTGCTTGTCCTTGTCCTCCAGCGCCTCGTAAAACGCCCGCGCTCCGGCGTGCGAACGCGCCTGCCCGTCAAGAAACAGGAGAAGCACATCGCGCCTCGGCCTCTGGGTGTTGAGCATTTCCGCAAGCTGCAAAAGCCCCGCGCAGTTGGCCGCCGGCCGTGCGCCGGGCGTGCGCTCGGGAATATCGCCAAAGCTGTCCAGACTGGCGCTGATGATGACCACCTCATCCTTTTCCAGGTCAAAAACAGGATCGGTGCCCTTCAAAAATCCGATAACGTTCCGGCCCGTGGCCGTTTCCCAGACAATCTCACTGTGGAGTGTGGCTTCAACGCCTTCTGTCAGATTGGATGCGGGGCCGTCATAGTAAAACCTCGGCAGGTTGGCATTGGCGCGCACGTGATGATGGTGACGAGACTCGCAGGGATCCTGCCGTACAAAAACAACCGCTTTGGCACCCAGCCGGAAAGCCTTGAGCCACTGATCATCGGTGTTGTAATCCATCACTGCGATTTTTCCCTGCGGATCGGCCCGGTCGAAATCCTCGGTGCGGCCCGCGCCCAGCCAGACCAGTTCGCCCTTGATCCCATCCTGCCCGCTGACGGGCGGGATGATTCCATCCGTCCGCGCCGGAACAAGCGGAATGGTTTGTCCGCCGTCAAGAATCAGTTCGCACCGTTTGGTTGCGGTCTGCGCGGCAGGAAACTCCTGCACGATGATTTCATCAACGCCGATCTGCTCAAGACGGCTCTTCACATGATCCGCCGCGGCCCGGTATTCCGCCGTGCCCGTCAGCCGGTGCGGCGCGCGGGTGAGCACCTCGATGTCGGCACGGAAGGATCCGCTGTCGGCGCAAACCGCAAGGGCCAGCGCCGGCATCAGTCCCGCCACTATTTTCAGTTTCTTCAGCACGTCATCCATTCTCCAAAAATCATTCGATGCCGCCCAGTTCCACCTTCACCTCATCGCGCCGGGCGATGCGCTCGATGGCGCCGTCCCGGATCCACAGCAGGCGGTCGCAGACATTCATCATGCGGTGATCATGCGTCGCGCAGATGATGGTCACGCCGCGCTCTTTGTTGAGGCGCTGCAGAATCGCAAGGATTTCATCACCGGTATGGTGGTCGAGGTTGGCGGTCGGTTCGTCGCAAAGCAATACCGTCGGATTATTGGCCAGCGCGCGCGCAATGGCCACGCGCTGCTGCTGACCGCCGGACATTTCGATGGGCCGGTGGAACCAGCGCTCTTTGAGGCCGACCAGTTCCAGAAGATCCATCCCGCGCTTGCGCGCCTCGTCGGTCTGCACCCCGCCGAAGGCCATCGGCGTGGTGACGTTTTCCAGCGCGGTCATGTACGGGATCAGATTGTAGCTCTGGAAGATGTAGCCGATCTTCCGGCAGCGCAGGAACGCAAGCTCTTCGGCCGTGAGCTGGGCCACATCCACCTCGTCAATAAACACCCGCCCGTGCGTCGGGCTGTCGAGCGCGCCAATCAGGTTGAAGAAGGTGGACTTGCCGGAGCCCGACGGGCCCATGACGGTGATGAATTCCGCATCATAGATGGCGATGTCCACCCCGCGCAGCGCCTGGGTGATCTGCCCCTTGCGGTCATAGAATTTCTTCATACCGATCGTCCGGATGATGATCCGGCGCTCGTCTGAAGGCTTCTCTGCTTTCTTTTCCTTCTTCATTCGATCCTCATGGCCTCCATGGGCGCAAGCCGCGCGGCACGGAGCGACGGATACACCGCCGCCACCGCCGCCAGCAGGATGCCCGCCGCGATGGAGATCAGCGCGCCCAGCCCGAGCGATCCCCACGGGAAGGCATGGGCCAGCAGTGACTGAAACACAATAAGCATGCGGGCCAAGCAGAGGATAAGCCCGATCAGCGTGCCCGCGACCCCCCCGGCCAGTCCCAGGATGGAGGACTCGATCAAAAACACGGTCATGATGAATGTGTTCAGCGCCCCGAGGCACTTGAGCGTGGCGATTTCACGGAAGCGCTCGGTCACGGACATCAGCATCGCGTTAGCAATGCCCACGACGCAAACCAGCATGGAAACCAGCGCCAGCCAGGTCATGCGCTGGCCGATGCCCATGAGTCCGCCGCCCGTGTCGGCGGTCAGCAGTTCGGCTTTCACCAGCAGTTTCGCGTGCGCGCGCCGTTCGGCCAGGCGCCGGACCCGTTCGGCATCAAGGCCGGATACATCGAGTTTCGCCGCGGACATTTGTTCGAGATACCATGCGGCGTTTTCTTTGTCTCCGAGCATTTTCCAGATGATGCTGACGGTGATGTCGCCCGGAAGCATATCTTTTTTTGCGGCCACGGCCTGCCGGATATCCGGATGGTTGATGGTGTCCTCGATGAGCTGGCTGTCCATGATGTCGCGCGCCTGCGCGGCCAGCGCGGCGGCATCCTGCTCACCGATGGCGAAACCGGCCTCGTTCATGGCCTTGCCGAACTCACCGCCGGCATGGGTCAGCGCCTGAAGAATCGAGCGTTCGCCGCGGGCCTTTTCAATGCGGTCGATGGCGGCCTGCTCCTTTTCGCGGATCTCGCGGATGTGTTGTTTTAACTCGGGCCACGATGCGAGGAATGCAACAAACTCGTCCCGTCCGTTTGGGAGGCGAATCGCTTTCATGTTGGCGAGCGCGGCAAAGAAAGCGTCCTGTTTTTCGGGCTCCTGCAAAAGATCGAAAATCTGAGTGGACTCGGCGCTTCCCGTCAGAATTCTGCGGCGGCCGTAATCAAGGCTGTTGAAGAATTGCAGATAGGTGTTCGCGGCCGGCGCATCTCCGGCCTGGTCAAAGATGATTTCCTCCGCTGTGCGCGGAACAGAAAGCCGGGCGATCCAGGTGTCGGTCCGATGCAGTTCCTCGATCTGGTCGCGGGCGGAGTCCGCGACGGATTTCTTGATGAGGCTCTCGCTGAGGATGTTCATCAGGAAGGCCATGGCGA
>ENA-UPTA01004117-UPTA01004117.1-activated-sludge-metagenome-genome-assembly--contig:-NODE-4117-length-13952-cov-5.487012_pt1 | contig 13952 bp, 24 predicted proteins | sample MGYA00238184_ERZ773361 | MGnify/ENA primary metagenome ERZ773361 (study PRJEB29100, sample SAMN05720205) | activated sludge metagenome | isolation source: anaerobic digester from wastewater...
TGGAACTAAAAACTAATAGAAAAGTTTTTATCGGAACTGTCGTATTTGATAAAAATGACAAGACAATCACAGTTCTAATAACCACTTATAAAACACATCCATTGTATGGAAAAAGAGTAATTTCTTCTAAAAAATTCAGAGCCCATGATGAAAATAATGAAGCTAAAATGGGAGATATCGTAAGAATAACAGAGTGCCGTCCACTTTCAGCAACTAAACGTTTCCGTTTAATTGAAATTGTGGAAAGACACGAAGAAGTTTAGGATTTTGGAGGTATTATTATGATACAACAAGAAACAAGACTTAAAATCGCGGACAATTCCGGCGCAAGAGAAATTCTTACCATCAAAGTTTTAGGCGGTACAAGTCGTAAATACGCTAGTATCGGCGACATCATCGTGGCAACTGTAAAAAGCGCTACTCCAGGCGGATTGGTTAAAAAAGGCGACGTGGTTAAAGCAGTTATAGTACGTACTAAAAAAGAAATCCTTCGTGCAGATGGATCCTATATTAAATTCGATGATAACGCAGCAGTAATCATCAAAGACGACAAATCCCCTAAGGGAACTCGTATTTTCGGACCTGTTGCAAGAGAGTTAAGAGACCAAGAGTTTACAAAAATAGTTTCTCTAGCTCCAGAAGTATTATAAGGAGGAGAGATGATATGAAACTTAAAAAAGGCGACAAAGTCGTAATAATCTCCGGTCAAGACAAAGGCAAACAAGGAACAATCATCAGAGTCTTAACAAAGACAGACCGTGTTGTACTTGAAGGCGAAGGCTTGACTAAAATCAAAAAACATTTAAAACCTTCTCAAGTTAATCCTGATGGCGGTATCGTTGAAATTGAAAAACCAATTCACGCATCCAACGTCATGTTGCTTGATCCGAAGGAAAAAGCACCGACAAGAATCGGTTATAAAACAGTAACTGAAACCGTCAAGAAAAAAGAAGTAACAAAGAAAGTCAGATTCGCAAAAAAATCTGGCAAAGTTATAGACTAAGTGAAGGGAGAAAAATATGAATAGATTACAAGAAAAATACAAAAGTGAAATCACACCAGCATTAATGGAAAAATTCAATTATTCTTCCATCATGGAAAGTCCAAGAGTCAGCAAGATTGTAATTAATATTGGTGTTGGAGATGCAGTTGCAAATCCTAAAGTATTAGATGATGCTGTTAATGAATTAACCTTAATCACTGGACAAAAACCACTTGTTACCAGAGCTAAGAAATCAATCGCTACATTCAAACTTCGTGAAGGCATGCCAATCGGCTGCAAAGTCACATTAAGAGGCGACAGAATGTATGATTTCCTTGACAAGTTAGTAACTATCGCTTTACCAAGAGTTAGAGACTTCAGAGGCGTTAACCCTAAAGGTTTCGACGGTAGAGGCAACTACACTCTAGGTATCAAAGAACAATTGATTTTCCCGGAAATAAACTACGATAAAATCTCAAAAATCCGTGGTATGGACATCGTGTTCGTAACCACAGCTAAAACAGACCAGGAAGCATTCGAATTACTAAAATTATTCGGCATGCCTTTCAGAAAATAAGGAGGCGCACAAATGGCAAAAACATCTAAGATTGTAAGTTGTAAACGTGGATCAAAATTTCCAGTAAGAAACTATACAAGATGCGAACGTTGTGGACGTCCTCATTCTGTATATCGTAAATTCAAATTATGTCGTGTTTGTTTCAGAGAATTGGCTTACAAGGGTCAAATCCCTGGTGTAAAAAAAGCAAGTTGGTAGTAAATTATGAGAAAGATTAATTCCGATAATCAAGGAAGGAGGCATTATTAATATGGTCATGACAGATCCAATTGCGGATATGTTAACAAGAATTCGCAACGCAAATCAAATGAAACATAAAACTGTTGATGTCCCGGCATCAAAATTAAAAATGGAAATCCTCAATGTTTTAAAACAAGAAGGTTACATTTCTGATTTTGTCCGCATCGATGACGGAGTACAAGGTACTCTAAGAGTAAGTTTAAAATATTTAGTTAATGATGAAAGAGTTGTTAGAGGTTTGAAGAAAATTTCCAAACCTGGTTTACGTGTGTATGCTAAAACGGATGACCTTCCTCAAGTTCTTAATGGACTGGGAATAGCTATCATTTCTACTTCTAGAGGTATTATGACCGATAGAGACGCTAGAAAAAATAAAGTTGGTGGCGAAGTAATAGCATACGTATGGTAATAGAAAATAAAGGAAGAGGTGCAAGAAAATTATGAGTCGAATTGGTAATCATTCGATACAAGTTCCTGCAGGCGTTACTTTGGAGATTGCAAAAAACAATCACGTTACAGTAAAAGGTCCTAAAGGTCAACTTGGCTTTACTTTCGATAAGAATATCGGAATTAAAGTTGAAAATAACGAAATTTCTGTAACCCGACCAAATGATTCATTACGCATCAAGGCCCTTCACGGGACGACAAGAGCGTTATTGAATAATATGGTTATTGGTGTAAGTGAAGGCTATACAAAAGTCCTCGAAATCAAAGGTGTCGGATATCGTGCCCAACTAAAAGATGCAAAAACATTAGTGCTTAACGTCGGATACTCAAATCCTGTGGAGATGACTATCCCGGAAGGCCTTACAATTGAAATCCCTAAGAATACCGAAGTTCATGTAAAAGGTGCCGACAAGCAAATGGTCGGTGAATTTGCGGCTAACGTTCGTAAGGTTCGTCAACCTGAACCATACCTTGGAAAAGGTATCAGATACAGAGATGAACATGTACGTCGCAAGGAAGGAAAAACAGCTAAGTAATTAGCTAAGGTGAAAATATGTTTAATTCAGTAGATAAAAACGCTCAAAGACAAAAAAGACATCGTCGCATGAGATTCCAAATCAAGGGAACTCCTGAAAGACCACGCTTGAATGTTTTTCGTTCTAACAAACAAATTTACGCACAAATCATTGATGACGTAAACCAAATTACATTAGCTCAAGCAAACTCTAGGGAAATCGAAGGAAGCACCGGCGGCAATGTCGAAGGCGCAAAATTAGTTGGTAAATTAGTTGCTGAAAGAGCAATTGAAAAAAATGTTAAATTAGTGGTTTTCGATCGTGGTGGATATTTATATCACGGTAGAGTCAAAGCCTTAGCCGACGCTGCTAGAGAAGCAGGGCTGGAATTCTAATGAAGGAGGTAATCTAATATGGAAGATAATGCTCGTAACAATAAAAGAGGAAGAAAACCTCATTCACCTAAAAAAGAAGTAAAACTTTATGAAGAAAGAGTTGTAAGCATCGGCCGTGTTACCAAAGTAGTTAAAGGTGGTAGACGTTTCAGTTTCTCAGCTCTTGTAGTTGTAGGCGATAGAAAAGGTAAAGTCGGATTCGGAACCGGTAAAGCCAGTGAAGTTCCAGATGCTATCAAAAAAGCAATCGCAGACGCAGAAAAAAATATTATTACCGTACCGATGAACGGAACGACAATTCCTCATTCAGTTACAGGTAAATACGGCGCTGGTAAAGTATTCTTACGTCCAGCAGCAGAAGGTACCGGTGTTATCGCCGGCGGCCCTGTTCGTGCCGTACTTGAATTAGCCGGAGTAGAAGACGTACTTTCTAAATCCCTAGGATCAAATTCTCCTATCAATATCGTAAGAGCAACTGCAGAAGGACTTAAAGCTTTAAGAACAGTTGAAGCTGTTGCGGAAATGAGAGGAATCAAACCTGAGGAGGTAAGAGGCTAATGGCGCAAATTAAAGTTACCTTAGTAAAAGGTTTGATGGGTAAAAAACCTAATCAAGTAAAAACAATCAAGGCTTTAGGACTTACTAAAAGAAATTCTTCCGTAGTTATGGAAGATAACGAAATGATCAGAGGTATGGTGAATACTGTCGGTCATTTAGTTAAAGTCGAAGAAGTAAAGAAATAGGAGGTGCAAAAAATGACATTACATGAATTAAAACCTAATCCAGGTGCAACTCACTATAAAAAACGTGTTGGTCGTGGCACAAGTTCAGGTACTGGTAAAACTGCCGGACGCGGTCAAAAGGGACAAAACTCCCGTACTGGCGGCGGCGTAAGACTGGGATTTGAAGGTGGACAAACACCACTTTTCAAACGTCTTCCTAAAAAAGGATTCACCAATCCTTTCCGTAAGGAATACGCTATCGTAAACTTACATGACTTGAATGCTTATGAAGCGGGCATGATCATAACTCCTGAAGTTTTATTGAACGACAGAGTTATCAGCAAGCAATTAAGCGGAGTTAAAATACTAGGCGAAGGAAAATTAGAAGTTAAACTAACTGTCAAAGCACATAAATTTTCAGCTTCTGCAAAAAAAGCTATTGAAGATGCTGGTGGCGTGGTAGAGGTGATATAATGGAAACTATAAAAAAGATTTTCGCTAATAAGGAAGTCTTGAAGAAAATTGGTTTCACATTATTGGCCTTTCTAGTTTTCAAATTACTTACCTATGTGACAATGCCTTTAATCGACGCTTCTTCTTTGTCATCACTGTTTGACAACAGCGGATTCTTGGGAATCGTCAACTCGATTTCCGGTGACGCATTGCGTAACTATTCAATCGTCGCTTTAGGTATTAGTCCTTACATTACTGCTTCAATCATCGTCCAGATTTTACAAATGGACATCATTCCAGCTTTAAAAGAATGGAGTGAAGAAGGTGAAGTCGGTAGACAAAAAACATCAAGACTTACAAGATATTTGGCGATTGTCCTAGCTTTTATCCAAGCTTTGGCAATGACCTTCGCTTTCCATAATTCACAGGATCAATTATTCCTTGGCAGTGTCACCTCTTGGGTGGGACCAAACACCGGTTTATGGTTCTTGGTATATTTCTATATTGCGGTTGTTCTTACAGCTGGTACCGCTTTTATGATTTGGTTAGCTGATCAAATCACAATTAAAGGCATTGGTAACGGTTCTTCAATGTTAATCGTTGCAGGGATTGTTATTTCCTTCCCTGGAACCATCGCATCCTTAGTTCAATACTATATCGCCGATCCAAGCAATGCATTGGCAGGAAACGTCTTCTCTGGTCAAGGCGCACTGGCAGGTTATTTATTATTCGGTGTCAGCATTTTAATGTTCGTCATCGTTTTGGTAGGTGTCACCTATATGCAAGTTGCGGTTAGAAAGATTCCAATCCAATATGCCAACCGTCCGGGAAGCGCTAAATTCAAGGGAGCGTCTGAATCAAACATTCCAATCAAGCTAAATACAGCTTCAGTTATTCCGGTTATCTTCGCATCAATCATTTTGTCGTTGCCAACGACGATATTCCAATATATCAACATTTCACCGACAGCGTCTAACTGGATTAACCAAATCTTTGCTTATAATCAACCGATTGGTTTTGTGTTATACATCGTTTTAATCTTCATTTTCACATTTTTCTATTCTTTCATTCTAGTGAAACCGGAACAGATAGCGGAAAACTTGAACAAACAAAACGCTTATATACCTGGGGTTAGACCGGGATTTGAAACTGAAAGTTATATTACCAAAGTATTGTTCAGAGTCACAGTCATCGGTGCGATTTACTTAGTAATAATCGCAGCGCTACCAATCATCACTTCGATGATTTTAGGACATACTTATGCCCAAATCGGTGGTACATCACTCTTGATTATCGTCGGTGTGGCTTTGGAAACGGCTAAACAAATCGAAACTGATACTCAAGAAAAAGCTTATGCTGGATTTATGAGATAAGAGAGAAAATGATTAATCTACTGATTATGGGTAAACCAGGAGCTGGTAAAGGAACCCAATCAACAAAATTGCTAAAGCATTACCAATTGACCCATATTTCGACCGGTAATATCTACCGTGATGAAATCAAGAAGGGTTCAGCTATTGGTATCGAAGCCAAGAAATATCTTGATCAAGGGAACTTGGTTCCCGACAAGATGACAAATGACATCGTCTGGGAGATTTTAAAGCAAAAGAATTACCCTGATGGTTTCATGTTGGACGGATATCCTCGCACCAGAACCCAAGCTGAAGCTTTGGATCAAATGCTTGCAAGACTGAATATCGGTTTGACGGCAGTAATCAACGTTGAGGTTAAAGATGAAGTATTGCTTCACCGGATGGCCGGAAGAAGAGTTTGCCCAAACTGTGGGCATACCTATCACACGGAAAATCATCCGCCGAAGCTTGAAGGAGTCTGCGACCATTGTGGTCAAGGGTTAATCCAAAGACCTGATGATTTAGAAGAATCAGTTATGAATCGTTTAGCTATCTACAATGAAAAAACCAAACCGTTACTTGATTATTACTCGGAAAAAGGACTTCTAACGGTAATTGACGGCGAACAGTCGACAAATAAGGTTTTTCAAGACATCATTAAAATATTAGGTGAGAAATAATGGTAACAATCAAATCCGCTCGTGAAATTGAATTGATGAAAGAAGCCGGCAGAATTGTCGCTTTGGCACATGAAGCTGCCAAAAATGCGATTAGACCGGGCCTCTCAACCAAGCAATTGGATGAACTGATTGAAAGTGTTATCGTTAGTAATGGAGCTATTCCCTCATTTAAAAATTATAACGGATTCCCCGCATCTGCATGCATATCGATAAACGAAGAAGTCGTGCATGGCATCCCTTCTGTGGCCAAGATTTTAAAGAACGGCGACATTGTCTCCGTTGACATCGGGGCTCAATATAAGGGCTATCATGGCGATAGTGCGTGGACATATGCATGCGGGGAAATATCCGAAGATGCAAAGCGCTTGCTCAAGGGTACGGAAGAAAGTCTTTTCAAAGGGTTGGAATTTGCCAAACCCAATAATCGACTGTCTGACATATCCCATGCAATACAAGTGCACGCCGAATCTTTAGGATTCAGCGTAGTGAGAGAATTTGTCGGTCACGGCTTGGGCAGAGCCCTGCATGAAGATCCGCAAATTCCCAATTATGGTTTGCCTAACAGAGGTATTGTTTTAAAGCCAGGAATGACTTTAGCGATTGAACCGATGATTAATTTAGGCAGTAAGGAAGTCAGAGTGTTATCTGACGGTTGGACGACGATAACCAAAGACAGGTCGCTATCGGCTCACTTCGAGCATTCGATTTTGATTACTGAAACAGGTTACGAAATCCTGACTAAAAAAGGGGAGTGATTTATTTGGCAAAAAAAGATGACGTTATAGAAATGAACGGAACGGTAGTAGAAGTTTTGCCCAATGCGCAATTTATAATTGAGCTAGAAATCGGACACCGCATAATCGGACACGTTTCTGGTAAAATCCGTATGAATTACATACGCATTTTACCAGGTGATAAAGTAAAGGTTGAGCTTTCAACCTATGACTTAACACGTGGTCGCATCACATATCGAATGAAATAAAAAATATAGGAAAGATTTTAAGGAGGTAATGGTATGAAAGTAAGACCATCTGTAAAAAAAATCTGTGACAAATGTAAAATAATCAAACGCAATGGCAATGTTCTTGTCATTTGCGAAAATCCGAAACATAAACAAAGACAAGGTTAATAGGAGGAAACAATGGCACGTATCGCAGGAGTAGACATTCCTAGAGAAAAAAGAGTTGTTATCGCTTTAACATACGTATACGGTATCGGCAAGACAAGAGCTGAAGAAATCTTAGCTGCTTGCGGTATCTCTGAAGATAAACGCGTTAAAGATTTAACAGATGAAGAAGTAGTAAAAATTCGTCAAGAAGTACAAAAATTTACCGTTGAAGGTGACTTGAGACGTGATGTCGCTATGAACATCAAACGTTTACAAGAAATCGGTAGCTACCGTGGCTTGAGACATCGTAAAGGGTTACCAGTACGCGGTCAAAATACACGCAACAACGCTAGAACTCGTAAGGGTCCTAGAAAAACAGTAGCTAACAAGAAGAAATAAGAAGGGAGATATGAATTAAATGGCACGTAATATTAAAACTAAACGTCGTGTGAAAAAGAATATTCCGACTGGAATCGCCCATATTCATTCGACTTTCAACAATACAATTATCACAATTACCGATCCGAAAGGTAATGCAATATCTTGGAGTTCTTCGGGAGCTATTGGTTATAAGGGTAGCCGTAAATCAACTCCTTTCGCAGCTGGATTGGCATCAGAAGCAGCAGCTAAAGCCGCTATGGACAATGGTGTTTTAAGAGTCGAAGTTGAAGTTAAGGGACCAGGACCAGGTAGAGAAGCCGCTATCAGAAGCTTGCAAGTTGCGGGTTTGGAAATTACAGCAATCAAAGATGTTACACCAGTTCCGCACAACGGATGTCGTCCACCAAAACGACCACGCGGGTAGGAGGTAATTTATGAAGAACTTGAAATTCGAAAAACCAAAGACAGAAACTGTAGAAATCGAAGACAATTATGGTAAATTCGTTATTTCGCCTCTTGAAAGAGGATACGGTATCACAATAGGTAATTCTTTGAGACGAGTTTTATTGTCTTCATTACCTGGTGCAGCAATCGTTAACGTCAACATTGAAAACGTAGTTCATGAATTCACACCGATTGAAGGTGTCGTTGAAGACGTAACTACGATTATTCTCAATCTTAAAGGTGTTATATTATCAATTGACAATGAAGATTCCGATGTTGAAAAACGTTTGGAATTATCAGTAGAAGGTCCTGGAGATGTTTTCGCTTCCGACATCGTTTGCGATGAAGAAGTGGAAATCATGAATCCAAACCACTACATCTGCCATATCAACAAAGGCGTTTTAAGAATGCATATGAAGGCGAGACGTGGCAATGGCTATGTTTCTTCCAAGCTTAATGCAGCTTATACCGACGATGTCAACGATATCGCAATTGATAGTATCTATACACCGATTACAAGAGCGAACTACACTGTCGAAAAGACCAGAGTCGAAGACTCAGGTGATTACGACAAGTTAATTATGGAAGTGTGGACTAACCGTTCAATCAATCCAAAAGACGCTATTGGCACCGCAGCGAAAATGCTGATGGACCACTTACAGACAATCATCGATCTTTCCCAAGCTAAAGTGGATGACGATTACATGGTTGAAAGAAAGACAGAAGAAACCAATAGAAACCTGGAAAAACCGATTGAAGATCTGGACCTCTCCGTTCGTTCTTACAACTGCTTGAAGAGAGCTGGCATCAATACTCTTGGCGAACTTATCGAAAAGAGCGAAGAAGACATGATGCGAGTTAGAAACCTAGGTAAAAAATCATTGAAAGAAGTTAAGCAAAAGCTTGAAGAGATGAATTTAAGCTTAGCTAAACACTAATCGATAGGAGGAAATCATGAGAGGATATACAAAACTTAATCGTAATAGCGCTAACCGTAAAGCACTTATTCGTGATTTGGCTACACAACTGATTATGCATGGTAAGATTGAAACTTCTGTTGTCAAAGCTAAAGAAATCAGAAGAACAGTAGAAAAATTGATTACCTTTGCTAAGAAGGGTGACTTAAATTCAGCTAGAATTGCCGAAAGAACTGTTAGAGAACTTAAAATTGACGATCAATACGCTTTAGTCAAACTCTTTAAAGAACTTGGACCGAAGTATCAAGATCGCAATGGTGGATATACACGTATTTACAAAATCGGACCACGTCAAGGTGACGCTTGCCCGATGGCTATTATCGAATTAGTATAATAAAAATTAAACTCGGAAAAATTTTCTATTTTCGAGTTTTTTTATTTGTCTTAACCAAATTATCCTTATATTCCCAACACTTCTTATAATTTATGATCAATAATGTTAAAATAGTAATATGAATAAGAGTAGGTGATTAGATATGAAACTAAGATTTCAAAGAGTCAAGAGTTTTATCGGCTTTTCTCTATCAATGAAAATTATCATCGATGGCGAATTGGTTTATAAACTTAAAAACGGCGAAGTATTTGAATATGAAAAAGATAAGATAGATTCTCTTTTAATCAAGACACATCGTTTCATTTTCGACCTGGAAATACCTCTTGACCTAATTGAAGAAAACGCTGATATTTTATTGGATTACCAACTGGGATTATGCAGAAATATCACTCAATCTGCCGTTTTCAGAGACTATAGCTTGAGTGATATTTCTGGGATTATGCAGAAATATCACTCAAGCTATAGTCTCTGAAAACGGCAGATTGATTGGCGTATATCCTAAAAAAAATATCATTGAAGAAAAACAAAAGAAGGATTTATAGATGGATAAGGAAAAAGAATTTTTAAAAGTTTTTAATGATTTGGAACAATATTTGCGTGTCACCTATTCCAAAGGCGACTATTCTTACACGGGTTTTGTGACAAAACTTTATCAAATAAAAAAATCTCGGGAAAATTACATCATCAATAACAATCAAAATTTTGAATTGATTAAACAAGCCGCTCAGATGCGAAATATCATCTCGCATAACAATGATGTTTTGGTCCCTAGCGATAATTTTCTGAATGATTTTAAGACGGTAGTACAGAAAATCACCAGACCCTTGACCGTAAGACAAATAATGACCAGATATGACGATTTGAAAACTTGCCGATTGACAGATACCATTGGCGATGTAGTCGATTTGTTGAAAACATCAGGTTTTTCAACCATACCGGTGATTGAAAAGGGAGAGCTTATCGGCATTTTCACTGAAAAATCACTTTACGATTATTTCTCCCTTCGTCAAGCAAAAACTATTACCAAAGCCATGTTGATGAAAGATATCATTGAAGCTATCGACCTCAATAACCATCCAAGAAAATATTATGATTTTATCAGTGTCAACACCAACATCTATGACGCTTATGCCATGTTCAACAAGGATATCAAGCAAAGACGGGAAATGTTATTACTGCTGGTAACGGAAAACGGCAAAGAGGGAGAACACCTATTAGGTATTGTAGCTTTGAGAGATTTGGAAAATCATTTAATAAATTAGGAAATAAGGAAATTTTTTGGTATAATATTTATTTGGACGGTGAGTTAAATGAGCTACATAGAAATTAAAAATCTAACTTTCTCCTATAACGAAAAAACCAATGTTCTTGAGGATGTAAATCTAGAAATAAACAAGGGCGAATGGATTGCGGTTTTAGGTCATAATGGTAGTGGAAAGTCTACTTTGGCAAAGACCTTGGTGGGTTTATTGGAACCGCAAAAAGGAGAAATCAGCATTGATGGTTTAATCATGAATGATGAATTCGCATATGAAATAAGAAAAAAAATCGGTATTGTTTTTCAAAATCCAGATAATCAATTTGTGGGTGTGACAGTGAGAGATGATATCGCTTTTGGTATGGAAAATTTATGTGTACCACGGGAAGAAATGTTGGAAAAGATAGGTTTTTACGCAGAAAAAGTAAATATGCTCAAATTCTTGGACAGCGAACCAGCCAATCTCTCCGGTGGTCAAAAACAAAGAGTTGCCATTGCCGGAATCTTGGCAATGCAGTCTGACATCATCATTTTTGATGAAGCAACCTCGATGCTTGACCCATTTTCGCGCGAAGAGCTGATTAAATACATAAAAACTTTACATCAAGATGGGTTGACGATAATCATGATTACTCATGATATCAACGAAGCCTTGTTGGCCGATCGAATCTTGGTGATGAATAAAGGTAAGGTTTATGCTTTTGAGGACACCGAAGAAATCATGAAGAAAAAATCAATTTTTACAGACAGTCATTTGGAATTACCCGTCTCACTTGATTTGGCCAATGCCTTGACAGAGACTCAAGAATATAAAGAAATTAGGGAAAAACTATGGGAATACGCTTTAATGAAGTAAGTTACGGGTATTCCTCTTTTGCCCAAGGATTATATACGGCAATCAAGGATATAAATCTCGAAATTACGGAAAAAAATGAATTTATTGCCCTGGTTGGGCATACTGGCTCAGGGAAGTCCACCTTAGCAAAACATATGAATGCTTTGATTTTCCCAACTTCAGGAACACTGGAAATTTTTGGGCATACCATCACCAATAAACGCAATAAAAAAATCAAATATAACGACATTCGCAAAAAAGTCGGATTAGTCTTTCAATTTCCTGAATATCAATTATTTGAAGAAACGGTCGAAAAGGACATTATGTTTGGACCGATGAATTTCCAGATTACCAAAGAAGAAGCTAAAAAATTAGCTAAACAATCCCTAAAATTAGTCGGATTGGACGACAGCTACTTATCAAGAAATCCCTATAATTTATCAGGAGGAGAAAAGAAAAGAGTCTCTATTGCCGGAATTTTAGCCATGGATCCGGATATATTGGTTCTTGATGAGCCGACTTCAGGTTTGGATCCTGCGGGAAAAAGAATTTTAATGGATTTATTTAAAAATATTAACGAAACGACAGGTAAAACTATTATCATCATCACTCATGACATGGATTTGGTTTATCAATACTTTAATCGGGTTTTGGTGATGAATGACGGGCATTTGATGTTTGACGGTAAAACAGAAGCATTATTCCAAAAGGAAGATGTGACTGATTATCATTTGGATTACCCAAATACCATCAAGGTTTTAAAATATCTCAATCAGGAACTCAATCTTAACATGAATGTTTTCCAGAAAACCACCGCCGAAGCTCTTGCGGAAATCAAAAGGGCGGTGAAATTATGAAAAGTATAATCATCGGCCAATACATACCAGGTAAAGGTTTATTTTACCGATTGGATCCTAGAACAAAAATCATCGCCGTATTATTGATCATGATCAGTGTTTTCCTGTTAGAAACAATCGAACAATTGCTGATTGGGCTTGCGACTGCCATTGTCTTGTTATTGATTGGAAAAATATCAATCTTAAAAGTTATCAAGGGTTTGAAACCGATTATGATACTTTTGATTTTCACCTTCATTTTTCAGATCATCTTGAACCGTGAAGGTGAAGCGATTGTTTCCCAACAAATGTATTTTACAGTATATACATTGTTGTTCTTGATCTTGGCATTCATAGTTTGGCGATTAATAGCCAAACTTATCAGATATCGTTTTACCTTGTTTTTCTTGTTTGCTGCAGGTGTATTCTTGATACTTTCATATGTTGATTTTGGCGCAAACATAGCCAATCCTTTTACTTTCAACATCTATCGAGCCGGTTTGGAAATGTCATTTTTCGTAGTTGTAAGACTGCTTATCATCATCACTTTGTCAACTGTATTGACGTTGACCACCAAACCAACCGATTTAACTCAAGGTTTGGAAAAATTGATGCACCCAATGAAAAAGATTGGTTTTGATTCTGAAAGTTTTGCCTTGATTATCTCAATCAGTTTACGTTATATTCCGACCATCTTTGATGAAGCCAATAAAATTATGTTGGCTCAAGCATCAAGAGGTGCTGATTTTTCAGAAGGAAAATTGAAAGACAAACTGAGACAAGTCATCTCGCTTTTAGTACCAATGTTCATCATCGCCTTCATGCGCAGTGAAGAATTGGCTAATGCTATGGAATCCCGCAATTTTGTTCCAGGAGAAAAAAGAACAAGAATCAATGAACTCTACTTTTCACATGGCGATATCATTGCCACGATTTTCAGTTTTCTGATTTTAGCGCTGGCAATTGTATTGAAGGTGATTTAAATGCTTGAGAGACTTCATCCATCAGTAGCTTTGAAAGTTGATGATTTGATAATATTGGACCATGATGAAGTTAAAAAATTTTTATCAGAGAATCAAAAACTTATTAAAGACATCACCTTTACTGATCATCACTTTTTCCACATGAATTATGGTTATAATTCTTTAGGTAATCCCATCAAGATTTCCTACAAGGACAATCTTATTCAAAGAATTATCATCAAAACGAGAGATTACCCTGAAAAACGTTTGAAATTGGTAATTGCCTACGATGGATCAAATTATCATGGCTGGCAAATTCAAGATGACCTCTCCACCATCCAAGGCATCCTTTCCCAAAAAATATCTGAGGTCAATAACAAGCCAATCTTGATTCAAGGAGCTTCTCGAACCGACGCTCAAGTTCATGCCAATCAACAAGTAGTCCATTTTGATG
>ENA-UPTA01004118-UPTA01004118.1-activated-sludge-metagenome-genome-assembly--contig:-NODE-4118-length-13951-cov-6.639393_pt1 | contig 13951 bp, 15 predicted proteins | sample MGYA00238184_ERZ773361 | MGnify/ENA primary metagenome ERZ773361 (study PRJEB29100, sample SAMN05720205) | activated sludge metagenome | isolation source: anaerobic digester from wastewater...
CGGTTTGCGAGATCAAGAAAGTTCATATTCAATTCATTGCCTCACTGCATCTGAGCGGTTATATTGCCGGATCAGTGTGAGGAGTACACGAAAAAAGCGTGAGTGGAAACGAGGTGAAAAATGGAATTTGACGCTGCGGTTAGCGCAATGATGGCGTGTGATTTATTTTCCGAACTCAGCGAGAGTGAGCAGGGGGGGCTGCTGATGCGGGCGACAACGCGGCACTGCGGGGCGGGAACTGCCGTGTATGAGAAGGATCAGAAGTCTGGAAGCAGTTTCGCGCTGATTGCGGACGGATGTGTGAATATTCTCGGTCAGGACGGCGCCGTGCTGGAAACCGTCGGCATGGGCAGCATCATTGGCGAGATTGGTCCGGTCAGCCCCCAGAAAAAACGCACTTTTCGGGTGGAGGCCTGCGGAGACGTTGATCTGCTGGAATGGTATCTGTCTGATATCGAGGAAAAATATCCGGCTGTTTTGAAGCGGCTGCGCGACCTTGCATGGGACCGCATCACTCAGTGGCGGGAGTAGATTTTTTCGACTTTTTCCCGCTGCGGAATTCGGACAGCATGCTTTCCGCGCATTCCGGGCAGTAGCCATGGGTGAACTGCGCGTCCGTGCGTTCACTGATATACACTTCTATAGGCACCCACACGGGCTCATCCTTGTGTGCCTCCGTGCGGATTTTCTTGCAGGCCGCGCATATGGGCAGAAGCCCGTGAAGAGTTTTTTCCAGCTCCTTGAACAGCGTGGACTGGAGCCGGCTGCACAGCAGGGCATATACGGAAAAGAAGAAAAAAACGGCACCGGAAACTGCTGTGCTCAGATTCCAGAGTTCACCGGCCAGTCCGGCAATCACGACCAGATAACCCAGGATGATGAACAGCAGCAGGTGCCGGTACAGCCGGAGCATGCGGACCACCGGCGCCCGGCTCTTGGACAGAATGAGCGGAATCGCTTCAAACAGCAGCTGGGTGCGGATCAGGCTGGCCAGCAGAATCACTGTGCCCAGCAGAATAAACATGCCCGCGACAAATGCAGCCCCATTCATAAATTGCTCCTTTTTCTCCGCCAGACAGTCTAATGACGCATTCCATGCGGTCAATGTTTAATCCATCCGCCCGCCCGGCGGACGGCTTCCTCCCACTGCAGGAACTTTTCGTGTACAAGTTTATCCGCCGCAGCCGGGGCGAAGACGCGATCGGCCCGCCAGTGTTTTTCGACATCCTTTTCCGATGTCCAGAAACCGGAAGCAATGCCCGCCAGCGCGGCTGCCCCGAGGGCTGTGGTCTCGCTCATGACCGGACGCACAACCCTCTGCTGCAGAAGATCCGCCTGAATCTGCATCAGCAGATTGTTGCGGCTGGCGCCGCCGTCAGCGCGCATTTCGCGCAGTCCTGTTTGTGCATCGGCCTGCATGGCCCGAACCACTTCCAGTGTCTGGAATGCGATCGCCTCCAGTGTGGCCCGGGCGAGGTGGGCGGCCGATGTGCCGCGGGACAGGCCGACGATGGTTCCTCTTGCATAGGGGTCCCAGTGCGGTGCACCCAGTCCCGTGAAGGCCGGGACAAAGAATATTCCCCCGCTGTCCGGGACCCGGGCGGCCAGTGGTTCTATGTCCGCTGCCGTTTTAATCAATCCGAGCTGATCGCGCAGCCACTGCACGGCCGCGCCCGCGATGAAGATGCTTCCCTCAAGCGCGTAGTGCAGTTTTCCTGCCTTTTGCCAGGCGACAGTGGTCAGCAGTCTGCTCCGGGAGGAAATCGCGTCCTGTCCGGTAAACATCAGCAGGAAGCATCCGGTGCCGTAGGTGTTTTTGGCCATTCCCGGCTGAAAACAGCACTGGCCGAACAGGGCGGCCTGCTGATCGCCGGCCATGCCGGTCACGGGCACCCCCTTCAATTCGGGCATGCCGGTAATTTCCCCGAACATGCCGCTGGAATCCCGCACCTCTGGAAGCATGGATGCCGGCACGCCCAGCAGGTTCAGAAGTTCCTCATCCCACGTTCCCGAGTGAATGTTGAAGAGGAGCGTGCGCGCGGCGTTGGAAGCGTCGGTGGCATGAATTCTGCCCTCCGTCAGCTTCCACAGCAGCCAGGTGTCCACTGTGCCAAAGGCCAGCTGCCCCCTGGCCGCCCGGGCGGCGGCATCCGGGACATGATTGAGAATCCATTGGATTTTTGTCCCGGAAAAGTAGGGGTCCAGCGGGAGGCCGCATTTGCCGCGGAACAGGTCCTCGGCGCCGTCAGCCTTCAGCCTCTCGCACAGCTCTGCTGTGCGGCGATCCTGCCACACGATGGCGTTGCATACTGGCCGCCCGGTTTTGCGGTCCCATACGAGCGTGGTTTCCCGCTGATTGGTGATTCCCACGGCGGTGATGTCGTCGGTTTTCACCCGGCCCGTTTTCAGCGCCTGAACCGCTGCATCCTTCTGGGAATTCCAGATGTCCTCCGGCCGGTGCTCGACCCAGCCCGACTGAGGGAAAATCTGGTCAAACTCCTGCTGCCCTGTCGAAAGGCCCTCGGTTTGGCGGTTGAACAGGATGGCCCGTGAGCTGGTTGTTCCCTGATCCAGTGCTAAAATGTATTTCATGGCGAACTCCGAAAAAGAAGGGAGCGGACAGCTTCGCTGCCCGCTCCCGTTTCACACGGAACAGTTCATCGCCCGGCTAGAATTTCCAGTTTGCCTGAATGCTGGCAATGTCCACCGATCCCTCATAGGAGCCGTTCAGATAGTCGCCTGTGGCGCCCATCTGCTGGACGCGGGAATCATTGATGAACAGGTGCGTATAGCCCACATCAACGCTCAGGTTTTCACTGACCTGATAGCCGGCGCCGAGCGACAGCCAGATGCGGTCGGCATCCGGAATGCGCGGCGTGCGGTGATTGGCATCGGGCACGGGGGTTTCGTCATAGGCGCCGCCGATGCGCAGGGCCAGCTTGTCCGTCTGCTGGTACTGCAGGCCCAGCGAGTAGCGCCAGGTGTCGTCCCAGCTCTCGTCCGTCACGCTGTCCGGCTGGCTGGAGCCGTACTTGACGCGCAGTTCGTCGAAATCGCCCCAGCCGGTCCATGTGAGGTCGGCCATTACGGTGACCTTTTCTGCAAAGGTGTGGGCCATGCCCAGCGACGCGGACTGAGGCAGGGTCAATTCAGCTTCGCCGTCGGTGTCGACAAACATGCCCATGGCCTGCAGCGCCCGGGCGGGCCCGGGGACCTGGAAGGACGCATCGCCTTCGAGTTTATGCTCAATCTTTGAGCGATAGCTCAGGCTCAGCGCACATTCGGGACGCGGAGTGATCAGCACCCCCGCGTTGTATCCGGCGGCCCAGTCATCGCCCTCCACCCTTGCTCGTCCGTCCAGCGCCTGGGGCGCCACTCCAAGAATCGTGCCGAAATCAATAGCGCTGGTCAGGTCGGCTTCAACATACGAAGCGCTGACCCCTGCGCCGACGGCAATCTTGTCCGATATTTTATAGGACACACTGGGGTTGACGTTCATGTTCACCAGTTCAGTCTTGATGGCGTGGTAGCGGCCGACCCAGGATTTGTTGTACTCGGTGGTCAGTCCGTAGGGAGCTGTGATGCCGATGCCCCATGCGGTTTTCTCGCAGAGATCGGCCTTGTAATAGGCGTTGGGAACAAACGCGGCCACGCCGCCGTTGCCGCCGTCACCGCCGGAAACAGGAACGCCCGCGGGCAGGATGACCGATCCGCTGTTGTCGAACTCGAACGTGGGCATGATCATGTGCCCGCCAAGTGTCAGTTCGCTTCCGGGCACGCGGCTCATGCCGGCCGGATTGAAATAAATGGTGCTGGCGTCGCCGATGGAGGTGCCCGCGCCGGAAAAGGCGGAGCCGATGCCGCTGGCGCTTTGTTCGACGATTGCAAAGCCGGAGCCCAATGCGCAATGTGCACACAGGGCCAGGGCGGCGGCCAGAACGGGGACTATCCGGTGGAATCTTTCCATGATTTTCTCCTTATGTTTACGGTTACTCCACTCCATAGCAACGCCCGCTTTGTACTGTATTCCGTGAAGGCGGGCAACGCAAAACAGTTTCGAATTCGGGCCTTCCTGACAGGAGGCGCAATCTAGAACCGAAGCCCGGCCAGAAGGTAGAAGGTGTTCATTTCAATGCTGGCTTCCTTGTCATATTTCTCGCGCGCAGCGTCCTGCTCCTCGGCGGATTTATGCCGGGCCTCGATCGTGGCGTCGGTTTCCAGGTGCCGGAAGGTGGCCCCGAGAAGCAGATCAACCCCTTCTGACAGCGGGTGCTCAAGCATCACGGTCAGGTCAATGGATTTGTAGGAGAGATCAATGTCCTTGTCGTTGCGGGAATCCGCGCCGAGGCTGCTGCTCCGGCCGGCCCATTCGAGCATCATGTAGTTGCCCTGGCATACAATTTTGGTTCCTTCGGGATTGAGCCAGATGCGCATTTCGCCGCCAATGCCGAATTCAGGAATGACGATGCCGGCCCAGCCTTCTCCGGTGCCGCCGATGACATACGGATAAGGGTGGTATTCGTACGTTCGGACCCCCTGCGCCGGGCCCGCGTCAATGGTGTAGCTTCCGCCCATGGCCAGCAGGCCGGCCCGAAGCCATGGTGAGAAATCGAAGCCTTCCTCAGTGCTGATGCAGAAGGGCGTCAGAAGCAGGCCGAGTTCGGCTGAACCGGCCTGCAGATCCACATCGGCGCTGCTGCCCTGTGGGATGAACATATAGTCGTAGCTCTTTCCTTCAAATTTCACCTCTTCAACACCGATGGCGAATGGCTCATCCTTGGCGGTGGCTGTGGCGGAAGCTTCGAAATAGGATACATCTAGAAGGAAGGTGACGAAACGCCAGCGTTTTTCGATGCCGAGTCCGAGCGCGCCGTAACTCTCGTCAAAACCCAGCTCCTCCAGATCGTAGTTCTGAAGAAATCGCCCGTAATCCTGCGTGTAGCCGGGAATATCCGTATAGGCCCGCTTGGTTTCCTTGACATAACCGCTGACCGAGGTGATCAGTCCCGGCTTGAGTGTGATGCTGAAATCTTGGTCCAGCGGATCCACCACCCGCCCGGCATAAAGCTGGGCCCGGGCCGGAAGCAAAGCACATGAGGAAATGATGGCGAATGCGAAAAACCGAACTGTACGTTTCTTCATCTGTGAGTATGTCCTTTCACCTGCGTTTGCGGGCACAAACTAGACTAAAGCCCGCAGATCGTCCAGACTGAAGACAAAAAATTTCAAGTTAAACGCTTGATCCGGCAGGGGGGGCGCGTTTATGATTTGATGTTCAGTCAAAGTCAGGTGTTGGTAATATGAGCGCACAAGATTCAGGTTCCGGTCACGGCGATCCAGAGCAGTGGGTCAGGCAGACGCGACTTGTCAAGGATTGGGAACGCAGAAAGCAGGATATCCTTGCGCATAAATGGTATGAAAGCGAGCGCGCCGGCCGTGATGTGGGCTGGGATCACGCTACTGTGGACTGGTTGATCCGCCATGGGATTACCCCCAAAAAGCAAACCTGAACCTCTTTGGCTGCTTACGACTCACTCTTTCCGTTGATGTTATGACCACAGGGCGAAAGTTGCATTTTGACAGGGGCGCATGGGCTTTGCAGAAGGAGCGGTTTGCCACGGATGTGCCCGCCCCGCCCCCGCCGTTTGAAGTGCATCCGCTGGCGGAAGTGGTTCCCGACGTGATGAAGAAAATCGGGATGCACGGCCGGCTGCACGAAGCGGCCATGCAGGAAGAGTGGCCCCGGCTCGTGGGTCCTCAGCTCGCGGACCATACCCGGCCCGGGAAACTGGATCACGATGTGCTGACGGTTTATGTGGATCATTCCGCATGGCTCAGCGAACTGTCACGCTATGGCCGGAAGCAGATCATGGAAAAACTGAAGGCCCGTTTCGGCGCCGGCTGCATTAAAAGCATTCATCTTGCACTTGACCCTGAAGGCGGGAAAAAATGAAGGACTTGAAGCGAACCATCCTGGCGGGAATCCTGTGCGCGGCTGCCGCCGCTTCTGTGTGCGGCGAAGAAGCTCCTGCCACGGCAGTACAAACCCTGGTGCGGGCCATGGATCTGCTCCAGGAGCGGGGTGTTATTGCCGGGCCTGAAAGGCTGGAGGCCGGCATGCTCTCAAACCTGGTGCATGCGGCCGACCCCGGGGGCGTTCTGCTGGGCCCGGAGGACCTTTCTTGCCGGGAACAGGAAGCGAGGGGGCAGTGGGGCATGCCCGGCCTTCATTTTATGGTGACCAATGGATCCTTCGCAATTGCCGCACCGGCTCCTGAACCGTGCCGTCCCGGCGACGTCCTTGAACTGGTGGACGGGCAGGGCATCCGGGGGCTTCCGGAGGAGGAGGTCTGGCGGCTGCTTGCGGGTAATACCAGTGAAGAGGCCCGCCTGACGGTGCGCCGGGAGGGCAGCACGGAGCATGAAATCGTTCTGCCGCGAATCGCAGCACCCATCCCGCCGGTTGCGGCCTCCGAAAAAATTTCCCCCGAAACAGGATACATCAAACTCTACGGATGCCATCCGGGAACAGCAGATGCCCTGAGACCAATTCTGCAGGAATGGAAAACTTCCGGAGTCTATGGCGTGGTGCTGGATCTGCGGTCGGCCGCCGGCGCATCGCGTGAAGAAACCTGCCGGATACTCAGCCAGTTCTTTCCCTCTGAAAGAGAGCTTTTCCGCATGGTGCCTCTGTCCGGAGATCCGGAAATCTGCCTGTCCGAGGGGGCTTCCCCTCGCACACTGCCGACCATGGTGCTGGTTGACGAAACCACAGCCGGCGGTGCCGAACTGCTGGCGGCGGGTTTGCAGAGCTCCGAAACCGGAACTATGATTCTTGGCCGCCGCACGGCCGGTGACTTTCTTCTGCGCGAGGTGCTGGAACTCAACGGAAGCCATGCCATGCTTGTGGCCTCCCGCATCCTGAAATTTCCGGACGGCCGGGAGTACCGCGCCAACGAGGGGTTGACGCCTGATATCGTTGTTGAAGGCCGCCCCAGCGGAGCGACAGACCAGGCGGAGGAAGAGATTCACCCGCGGCTGAAAAATGATCCTGCGCTTCGCCGGGCCTGCGATCTGCTGCAGGGCCTGCGCGTGCTTAAAATAAAATTTCGTGAAGACTCCACAAATCCATAGAACTGATCCGGCGGACATTCCTTCGGGTGTGATTGACGAAGCGGTGCGTGTGCTGCGCGCCGGCGGCCTGGTGATTCTTCCGACCGAGACCGTGTACGGCGTGGCGGCCATGCCGCCCGTGCCGGGGGCGGAGAATCGCCTGTACGAAGCCAAGGGGCGCGACAGCGGCAAGCCGGTGGCGCGCCTGGCGCGCGGCATCGAAGATGTGGAAGCGGCCGGCGGCCGGCTGAATGCCGCGGCCCGCCGGCTTGCAAACCGTTTCTGGCCCGGCCCGCTGACGCTGGTGCTCCCGCAGAACGGCGGCACATGCGGTTATCGGGTGCCGGATCATCCTGTTCCGCTGGCGCTGCTGGATGCCTGCGGATGCGTGCTGGCCGTGACCAGCGCCAATTTGAGCGGGCAGAAGGATGCCGTAACGGCGGCCGAAGCGCTGGCCGCGCTGGGTGACCACGCGGACCTGGTGCTGGATGCCGGCCCCGCCCGCGGCCAGAATCCCAGTACGGTGGTTGATGTTACGGGAGAGGAGCCGCGCATCCTGCGCGAAGGGGCCATCCCCGGAGCGGAAATCGCCGCGGCCCTGGTGTCCGGGCCGGCAGAGAAACGGATTCTGTTCGTCTGCACCGGCAACACCTGCCGCAGCCCGATGGCCGAATTCCTGCTGCGCGCGCGGCTGGGCGAGAACTCAGGCTGGGCGGTTGAATCGTGCGGCATCTATGCCGTGGATGGCGCCTCCGCGTTTGAAAATGCCATTGACGTGATGCAGGAACTTAATATTGATATCCGCCCCCACCGCAGCCGGCAGGTGACGGCGGAGATGGTGGAATCCGCCGCCCTGATTGTGGCCATGACGGAAGGCCACCGGCGGGAATTGCTGAATCAGTTTCCCGCCGCGCGCGGCAAGGTCTTCCGGATGCATGAATTCGGAACGGAGGGCTGCGTCCGCGATGTAATGGACCCGGCGGGCGGGGCGAAAACCGTGTATCGAAAAACGAGGGATGAGGTGGACTCTGCAGTGGCCGACCTGATACTCTTCATGGCGCGGAATTTTGAAAGGACCGGAAAATGAAAATAGCAATTGGCTCTGACCACGGAGGCTTTGAAGCCAAGGAACATGTCAAGCAGTACCTGGAAGCCCGGAAAATCAAGGTCATTGATGTCGGATGCTGGAGCCGCGAATCCGTGGACTATCCCGATTATGCGGCCGAGGTCGCCCGGCGCGTTTCCTGCGGCGAGGCCAAGCAGGGCATTGTCATCTGCACCTCCGGCATCGGAGTCAGCATCACGGCCAACAAGTTTCCGCGGGTGCGCGCCGCGCTCTGCGGCACGCCGCATCTGGCGGAAATGGCCCGCAAGCACAACAACGCCAACATTCTGGCGATGGGCGCTTCCGTCACGCCTCTTGACGAAATGGATGCGATCCTCGATGCCTGGTTCGCGGCTGAGTTCGAGGGCGGCCGCCACGAGCGCCGGGTTCAGAAGATCACCGGCTACATGGCCACGCTGACCGATCCGGTCGCCCTGTATGACTCCGATCCGGAAATCTGCTCGCTGATTGTTTCGGAGACGCGCCGTCAGAAGGAAAACCTGGAGCTGATTGCCTCGGAGAACTATGTCAGCCGCGCAGTGCGCGAGGCGGCCGGCTCCGTCATGACCAACAAGTATGCCGAAGGCTATCCCGGCAAGCGGTGGTATCACGGGTGCGAGTTTGTGGATGAGGCCGAGCGGCTGGCCCAGGACCGGGCGAAGGAGCTTTTCGGCGCCGAGCATGTCAACGTGCAGCCGCACAGCGGAAGCCAGGCCAACATGGCTGTCTATTTTTCAGTGCTCAAGCCCGGAGACACCATCCTGGCCATGAGCCTTGCCCATGGCGGCCATCTGACGCACGGGCACAGCGTGAATTTCTCCGGCCGGTTCTTCAACTGCGTTCACTACGGAGTGGACCGCGAAACCGAAATGATTGACTACGACGAAGTGGAGCGTCTGGCCGCAGAACACAAGCCGCGGCTGATCTGCGCCGGAGCCAGCGCCTATTCACGAATCATAGATTTCAAGCGGATGCGCCGGATCGCCGACAGCGTCGGCGCCTACCTGATGGTGGACATGGCGCACTTTGCCGGCCTCGTGGCCGGGGGATGCCATCCCAGCCCTGTCCCCTATGCGGAATTTGTGACCACCACCACGCACAAGACACTGCGCGGACCGCGCGGCGGCATGATCCTGTGCCAGTCGCGCTTCGCGCAGGATATTGACCGCCAGATATTCCCCGGCGTGCAGGGCGGCCCCCTGATGCACGTGATCGCGGCCAAGGCGGTTTGTTTCCACGAGGCGCTGCAGCCGGAATTCAAGGAATACGCAAAACAGATTGTCCGCAATGCCCATGCGCTGGCCGATGCGCTGCGCGCTCAAGGCGTGCGCATTGTGTCGGGCGGCACGGACAATCACCTGATGCTGGTGGATCTGACGCCCGTGAACATGACGGGAAAGGACGCCGCGGACACGCTGGACAGGGCCGCCATCACCGTGAACAAAAACGCCATTCCGTTTGATGCGAGGAGTCCGTTCGTGACTTCCGGCATCCGGATCGGGACTCCGGCCGTGACGACTCGCGGGATGAAGGAGGGCGAAATGTCCGCCATTGCCGGTCTGATTGCGGAAGCGCTGGGAAAGGCCGAGCATCCCAAGGCGCTGGCCCTGCTCAAGAAGAAAGTCATCGAGCTGACCGCGAAATTCCCGGTTCCCTGAGCCGCAGTCAGTCTTCCGGGCTTCCGCTGAAGATGTACACGGTGGGGAACGGCTCGCGCAGCGCGCCGGCCAGGCTCACCAGTTCGCCGTACGGCGCGGTCTCCGGGGCAAATATCACCGCCACGGGAATGCCCGCGCCTTTTTCGCGGATGATATCGAGAGCGCCGGCGGCATCCGCCGCGGGAAACTCCGCGATTTTCAGCTCGGGTTTCGGCTGATCATCCGGCCACTCCTCGCTGATCTGCACGAGTTTCAGCCCGTTCGTGCCGCCTGCATGAATTTCCCACGGCTGACTGGGCCGGTCTTCACGCGCCCGGAATTCGGGCTGCGGCAGAAACGCCTTGTAAAAAAGCTGTCCCTTCGAGGGCGGTTCCATGCGGATGCCGTTGTCCGTGCAGAGCAGATCAAGAAACCGGCACAGTTCAACCGCATGGCCCAGCTGGACATCCGGCGAAAACCTCAGATCCACATGGGGTGTCCTCCCGTTTTCGATCAGTTCCTGGAGGTATTCCATGAGCCCTTCGGGCGTGGTGCTGGTCTGTGCGCCGGATAAGCCGGCGGAGCAGATCAGGTCTTTCCACCCCGCGCCTTCGGGACCGGAAACCGAAAGCGTGATGTCCGCGATGCGCAGCCGGCCGTCCATGTATTCCGGTTCAATGTCAATCTGCACCAGCCTGCCGCGGGGAATCTGCAGGTCGGGATTGGCGGAGAATCTCCGGTATACTCCGCTTTTATCCCTCTTGAAGGGCACATCCAGCACGGTGGCGCGGTCGTTGAAGTCGGACGCGATGCTCCCGGGCTCCTCGGTGTCGGCGGCATACTCGCCGTCCATGACGGCGGAACCCGTAAAACAGAAACCCTTTTCCGGCAGCGTGGCGCCGGTGTCCGCATCCACCAGCAGCTGTTCGGCGGGCCGGCGAACCAGCACGCCTTCATCCTGCTCCCACTGGAAGGTCAGGAACACTCGTTCGCCTTTCGGCCAGATGCGGAGGCTTTCATAATCCACCACGGAACCCGGTTTCATGCCGATGAACTCCAGGGCGGCGTGCACTTCGCCCGGCATTGCAAAAGACACGGCCAGCGCTTCATAGGCGTGGCCGCTTCTGGGTGAGATGACATAAAACTCCACCGGCTCGCCGGGGGCAATCCCAGTGGCTTCGGCCCATAAACTGACCTTTTTCGCGGAGCGGTCGGCCCAGATTCCCGGCCGCACCAGGAAATTGCTGGCTCCGGCGGCGGATGCCATCTGCCGGGTGTACATGTTCTGCACGAACACGGAATTGGGAGAGGGCTGCTCTTCCGCGGCGCCGCGCGGGGCGGCGATCGCCGCGGCGGCGATGCTCAGCTGCATGAATTTTATTAGACTGTTCATCTGCATATTATGCATAATGCCCCCCATGGTTGGAACTGAAAAAGACAATGCCGCGCAGGAGCCCGGCCCGCCGGATGCGGAGCTGGTGGCCCGTGCGCAGAACGGCGATGCGGCGGCGTTCGAGGAGCTGATCGGACGCTGGCATGAGAAAATCTATGCGCTGGTGTACGGGATGACCTCCAACCGCGAGGATGCGCAGGACATCCTTCAGGATGTGTTCATCAAGGCCTACCGGTCCCTGCGGCGCTTTCGGGGAACAGCCTCGTTCTACACCTGGATCTACCGCATTGCCGTCAACCACACCATTAACTACCGCAAAAAGCGGAACCGCCGGGCGGCGCTGAGCCTCAACGAAATGGACGATTCCATCGAAAAAGACCCCGCCTTTGTCCGGCTTCAGGCGCATCAGGGCCCCCGCTATGAGACCTCCGTCTCCGAGCTGCACGAAAAATTGAACAAAGCGCTGCAGACGCTGTCAGAGAAACACAGAACGGTGGTGGTCATGCACGATATGGAAGGGATACCGCATGAAGAAATCGCCAGAATGCTGCGCTGTTCGCCCGGCACCGTGCGCTCGCGGCTGTTTTATGCCCGGCGGCTTCTGCAGCAGGAACTGAAGGATTACATGCCATGAAATGCTCGAGATTCAGGAAGGAAACGCTGGACGCTGAACAGCTCACTCCGGAATGCCTCGCTCACGCGCAGGAATGCCCGGACTGCCTCGCTCTTTTTGAGCAGGGCCTCGCCCTGCGTTCGCTGCTGGCCCTCAGGAAACATGAGAGGATCCCCGGCGATTCGCTGGACTGCGCCTGCCGCGCCTTCCGCTTGGCCGCGGCGGAAAGTTTCGAGCCGGCCGCATCCGGCCTTGCGCTGGTGCTTCGCTACGGGCTGGCCGGCGCGTTCATGATGCTGCTGGTCATCAACTTCTCCATCAGCCCCGAACTGCCCGCGATGCATCCGCCGGAGCCGCAGGTCCGGTCGGTGGCCGCGGCGCCGTCGCCGTCGTTTCCCGGCCCGTTCCTGGCCCACTCAAATGCCGAACCCTCCGGCATTCAGTACGGGCCGCTGCCGTCGAGCCTTGTGAATTTCAATTATTAAGTTCTTCCGTTGGACGGGCGGTATGCCTTAATCTGCGGGGATGTTGGGAAACCGCTCATGACACAGGATTTTAAATGGTACATTAATCCCGTTTTCTGGTGCGCGCTGATCGCGTGGCTGGTGGCGCAGGGCACAAAAATGCTGACGCATTTCGTCAGAACCCGGGAAGTTGACTTCCACTATCTCGTTTCAACCGGCGGTGTGCCCAGCGCGCATTCCGCCATGGCCGCCGCGCTGGCGACCTCCGTGGGGCTGCAGGTCGGTTTCTCCGAGCCGCTCTTCGCGGTCACCCTCGCCTTCGCCATTGTCGTGATGTTCGACGCGCAGAGCGTCCGCCGCGCCGCGGGCCAGCAGGCCAAGCTCCTCAACCAGATCGTCGCGGAAATTTTCAAGGAGCATCATCTTTCGCAGCAGAAGCTCGCCGAGCTGCTTGGCCATACGCCGCTGGAGGTTTTCCTCGGCCTGCTGATGGGCGTGCTGACGGCGCTGATTGTTCTCTCCAGATTCGGGATGTGATGATCATGGCGGATGAGCGAATAAGCCGGCTGATCGAGGACAGGAAGAAACCCCTGCTGTCCTTCGAATTCTTTCCCCCGAAGGACGATGACAGCTTCGCGGTGCTCGAGCAGACCGCCGGCCGGCTCTGCAAGCTGAAGCCCGATTTCATCACCGTGACCTACGGCGCGGGCGGCTCCACGCGCGACCGCACCCTCAAAATGGCGCTGCGCCTGCGCGAAATGTACAGCGTCCCCGTCATGCCTCATCTTACCTGCGTGGGAGCGACAGTCGGGGAGTTGAACGAAATCATCAGGACCATGTACGAAAGCGGCTTCCGCAGCATCATGGCCCTGCGCGGCGATCCGCCGCGGGACCAGCCGGCCTTCGTCGCCCCCGAAGGCGGACTGAGTCACGCGTCCGAACTCGTCACCCTCATCAAAAATGAATTTCCGGACATGGGCTGCGCCGTCGCCGGCTATCCCGAAAGGCATCCCGAGGCGCCCTCTCTGGAGGCCGACATTGATCACCTGAAAGAGAAAATTGACTGCGGCGCGGACTTCGTCACCACGCAGCTCTTTTTTGAAAATGCGGACTTCCAGTGGTACCGCGACATGTGCCGCGCGCGGGGCGTCACCGCGCCCATTTTGCCCGGCCTGCTCCCCGTGATATCGCTTCCGCAGGCAAGGCGGATCATGGAGCTTTCGCAGGTGGCTTTCCCGGCCGCGCTCGATCAGAAACTCAGGCGGGCGGGGGAGAAGGGCCCCGAGGCGGAAAAAGAGGGCATTCGCTGGGCGGTGGACCAGATCGAAGAACTCATCGAATCCGGCGTGCCCGGCATCCATCTCTATATACTGAACCGGCCCAAAACCGCGCTCGATTCCGCGCTTGAAGACTGCATTCACCGCTGGCACGGCTGAACCGACTCGAAATCAGTCCGTCTGGTGTGCGTTCCAAAAAATGAAAATTATGGGCTGATTCGAAGCCTGAAACCCCCAAAAATCGATAACACGCTGATTGTCAATGAAAGTGAGACACATTTTGACCGATTTTATCCTGCCTGTTTTTGAGGTTTGTTGATCCAGACTTCTTTTGGAACCAGTCCTGGTT
>ENA-UPTA01004119-UPTA01004119.1-activated-sludge-metagenome-genome-assembly--contig:-NODE-4119-length-13950-cov-5.536668_pt1 | contig 13950 bp, 9 predicted proteins | sample MGYA00238184_ERZ773361 | MGnify/ENA primary metagenome ERZ773361 (study PRJEB29100, sample SAMN05720205) | activated sludge metagenome | isolation source: anaerobic digester from wastewater...
TGGTCGGCGGTAATGTCGCCGAAGCTCAGGGTCAGCTCGGCCCGCTGGTCGTAGCCAAGGCCGTCCCGGGAGGCCCAGATCGATGTCTCCAGGGCGCCCACAAGGGTCTGCACGCGTTGCCAGGTCTCTTCAAGTCGCCACACCTGCAGGTCGCCACCCACAGGAAGGAGAATGACAGGGGCGCCGCCCTCGATCCGGGGTGACAGGGGAAAGTAGGCGACCGATGCCCCCTTCGAACTATCGGGCAACACGGTCTTTTGCGTGATGATCCGCTTGCGAGTTGCGGGTCCGCGGCGAGTCGTGAAGTCGAGCTCCGTCACGCCGTCGCTCGTCATGACGAGCAGGCTCTGGGCGCCTTCAGCGAGTCGAGCCGGCCAGAATACTGACGGGTTGTCCCCGAGAGGGCATACCTGATCGGGACTCTCGGCGAAGCCCCGTTGCGCATCCTGGTAGTAGATCGCCAGATTCGGCTCATCTGCCACCACGATGTCCTTGAGGCCATCACCGTCGAGGTCGCAGGAGAGGATGCTGTCGCCCGGCCCCTGGACCGTGGATTCGTTGAAGCGTACCTTGGCGCAGGCAGCCGAGACTGCCAGAACGACCGTCGCGACGGTGATGACTTGCGGCATCCACCCGATATGCGTGCACGTCATAGGATTCCCCAGGACTCCGCCTGTCGTCCCATACATTCTGTCCGATACGCCGGAGAGCGTCCACACACCCACATACATAAGTCTCTCAGGACCTGTGGAATCGGCGCGGAAGATCACAAAAAACTATGGTTCCGGAGGCATCAGGCTGCGAGCACGTTCCAGCAACGTTTGGGGGTAACCTTCCTGCTCCAGGATGCGCAGGGCCGTCTTTGTTTCGGCCGGACCGGGGCGGAGCAGGTAGTCGAAGGCGATGCCTCCGTCCTGCAAGTGTTCCTGAAAATGGAAGTTCCGAGCCGTGGCAAAGCCCGCCGCGGTCCGGGCCAGCATCTCCTCGTGCGTGGCGATCAGGAACAGGTTTTTTGAGGCCATGAGGTGCTCCAGCAGGGCGATGCCGGCGGCGGTTCGTTCCTGGGAGTTTGTGCCGCGGAAGGGCTCGTCGATCAGCCCGAGTATCGGCGTTCCGGCTTCGGCGTCCAGCACGAGTCTTCGGAGCCGGCGAACCTCCGAGAGGAAGTAGCTCTCGTTGTGGGCCAGGTCGTCCCGGATTCTCACGTCTGTGATCAGACGCACGGGCGACCACGTCATCTGCCTGGCCGCGACGGCGGCGCCGATCTGCGCCAGGAGGACGTTGACTCCCACCATCCGCAGATACGTGCTCTTGCCTGCCGCGTTGGGGCCTGTGACTACCCAGGTGCTTGCATCGTGATTCAGGTGAATGCTGTTGGGAGTGACGCTCTGCTCCGGGATGAGCGGGTGACAGCCGTCCTCGATGGCAAGGGTCCCTTCCGCCTCCGGTTGCGGCCAGCAGGCGGCCGGCAGCTCGGCCGAGAGACAAGCCAGGCTGCACAGAGCCTCCAGCTCGGCCATGGCCGACAGGCCGTGCAGGAGGATGTCTCGATTGGGCACGACCCTCGCCAGCACCGCCTCGGCAACGTGCAGGTCGAAGAACACCAGCAGATTGAGGATTCCTCGCACGAGGCCGTGCAGGCCCGCCCACTCCAACCAGTCGCACAGGGAGGAAATGCGGGCATGTGACGCGATGTCCCGGAAGTGGTCTTTCAGAACATGCAACTGGGTCTGGCCGGGCAGGTCCCGTTCGCCGTGCTCCACGATGGCGAGAAGGTGGCGGAGCGTGGATCTCAGAGCCGTCCACGGGGACACGAGGGCGTGAAACCTGCGAAACACCGGCCTCCCGGCGACCAGGATCGCGATGTTTGCCAACAACAGGATCTCGAGCCGACTGCCCCATGCATGCTGGCCGCTGGCGATGCCCAGCATGCATCGGAGAAAGGCCAACCCGCTGACGATAGACCATAGCCGGATGCCCCAGGACACGCGTGGATTCGGCGGGCGCTCCGTCATGTGGAGGAGCCGGACGAGTTGGTCGAGGCGCTTGCCGTGGCCACGTAGCAGCACGAGCGTGGCCATCAGCCGCAGGCGTTGCTCGCCATGCTCCGCCAGCCATCGCACGGCTTCCTGCCGCCGACGGATGTGTTCCGGTGACAGGCATGGCGAGTCCAGGACGTCGCGAAGTCGGCGGGCGCCCAGCGGGGTCGAGGTCCGGTTGAGCAGGCCAAAGATGCCCACGGGCGGGCCGTACAGATCGAGATCGTCGCGTTCCTGGTCCGTCAGCGGCCATGCAGGCCCGGGATCGATGATCTCAGGAAGCGACGAATGCCCGTCCCCGGGATCTTGCGGCCGTTCCCAGGACCAGGCGGGGCAATCCCGCCTGGTGCTCGCGTGCGAAGATTCCGTTGCGACAATCAGGGCACGCTCGGTGAACGACCTTTTGTCCTGCCACTTCACGTGCCGCAGTACGGTCACCATGAAGACCACGAAACCAGCGATCCCCGCTCCGGCGGCCGTCAGCAAATGGTGCCGCAGAAGGATCACCACCACGGCGCCCGCGAGAAAGGTGACCAAGCGAGTCCAGGACCACCTTGCTTCCAGGCTGCGAAAGCGAACCAGATCGTGTTCCAGTCGCCGCCGATACCCGGCCAGCCAATCCCGATACGATGCGTGCGATGTCGGCATGCGACCACTGATACCACGGCTGTTGCGTTCGTGCAAGTCGCGCGGAGCAGTTGCCCCTGCGTGCAGATCACTCTATCGTCAGTTCCAGTCTGCCTTCAGGCTTGCCGGCCGGCGGCCCGGCCGGTAGGCGAGGTGTCCTTCTTCAGCTTGAGTTGAGGCGTCTTGTCCTTCTCACGGTTTGTGGATTCCTGTTTGGCACAGGAATGACAGGGTCGATGCCCAAGGCTTGAAAGGACCTACCTACCAGACTGGAATCGCACCACTCCCCCGATTCTGGTCCACCTGCTGGTTGACAGATGCGTGAGCGGGCGGCAAAATAGCGTTTTTCTGGGGCACGCAGTTTGACGGACCGAGCAATGGAGTGAGTTGTATGAATCCGGAAATCTTCAAGGCTTATGACATCCGCGGGGTCTACCCCGATGATTTGAGTGAGGACGACGCATGGAAGATCGGCCATGCAACGGCGCGATTCCTGCCCTCATTGATCAAGGGATACGAACGCGGCCTGCGGGAGGCTCAATCCCTGGTTGTCAGCCGGGATATGCGTACGCATAGCGAGTCGCTGGTCCAAGCTCTGATCGAGGGGATTCGTTCTGCCGGTGTCGGCGTGATCGACATCGGGATGATCGATACGCCGCAGATCTACTTCGCCGTGAACTTCCTGGGCACGTGCGGCGGCATCCAGACGACCGCCTCCCACAACCCGGCAAAGTACAACGGATTTAAGATCTCCGGCTGGGGGGCGATCCCCATCGGGGTCGATACCGGCCTCAAAGAGATCAAGCACATGGCCACGGCCCTGCCGCACACCAAGGGCAATCCGACGGGCCGACTGGAGCAGCGGGACCTGTGGCCCGAGTACAGAAAGCACGTCCTGCAGTTCCTCAAGCCCAACCTGAAGAAAAAGAAGATCGCGATCGACGCGTCGAACGGCATGGCAGGCAAGGCGATCCCCATCCTGCTGGCCGATCTGCCCATCGAGGTGGTCCCGATCAATTTCGAGCATACGGGCAAGTTCAAGCACGACCCCGATCCCCTGAAGGAAAAGAACCTCTCCCAGCTCAAGACGAAGGTGCACAGAGAGAACTGCGACTTCGGGGTCTGTTTCGACGGCGATGCGGACCGCATGATCATGGTCGATGAGAACGGGGTGGTGATCCCGTGCGATCTGCTGACGGCGCTGCTCGTCCCCTACTTCCTCGAGAAGAAGCCGAAATCCGCCATCGTATACGACCTGCGAAGCAGCCGGGTCGTGATGGAAGAGATCATCAAGTACGGCGGAACGCCACGGCGGGAGCGAGTCGGGCATTCCTATATGAAAAAGGCCCTGCGGGATACGCACGCGATCTTCGGCGGCGAGCTCTCCGGGCACTTCTACTTCGAGCAGAATTTCTACGCCGATTCGGCGGCCATCATGCTGATGCACACGCTCAACGTGATCGATGAGAAGAACAAGCCCATGAGTGAGCTCGTCAAGCCGCTTCGACGCTATCACACCAGCGGGGAGAACAATTTCCGCGTGGACAACAAGGACCTGCGGATGGAGGAGCTGGCCCGTCGCTACGGCGAGGGGAAGGTCGATCACCTCGACGGCGTGACCGTGGACTTCAAGGACTGGTGGTTCAACTGCCGGCCGAGCAACACGGAGCCGCTGCTGCGACTGAACGTCGAGGCCAGGACCGGCGATCTGCTGAAAGAGAAGCTCGGGGAGATCGAGCAGCAGCTCGGCGCCCCGGCGTAAGAGAGGGCAGGGACTTGACATGGAAGCGGCTGACGCATTTGTATTGATTGCCTGAGGAAGACGAGGAGTTGAGCATGGGGCAGGATCATCATCTTTCGCGGCGGCGCTTCATGGAGACTTGTGGCGCGGCCGTCGGAGCGACCCTGCTCGCAGGGTGTCCGGCCGGAGCCGCTGTACGGGCGAGCGCCGCGCCCGTCGCAAACCCATTCCGGTATTCTCTGAACACCAGCACGATCCGGGGCCAGAAGCTCGGATTGGAGAAGGAGATCGACGTCGCCGCCGAGGCCGGCTATCAGGCGATCGAGCCGTGGGTCTCGACGATCCAGGAATACGTCAAGGCCGGCGGCAAGCTGGCGGATATCCGCAAGAGAATCGAGGACCGCGGCCTGACCGTAGAAGGGGCCATTTCATTCACGCAGTGGATCGTCGATGACGAGGCCAGACGAGCAGCGGCCCTGGAGCAGATCGAACGGGAGATGGACCTGCTGGCCGAGATCGGCGGCAAGCGAATCGCGGCGCCGCCCGTCGGCGCCAATGGAAACGACGCGCCCAGCCTCGATCTGGCAAAGGTCGCCGAGCGATATCGGGCGGTCCTGGAGGCGGGCGACAGGACGGGGATCACGCCGGCCCTCGAGCTGTGGGGCTCATCAAAGAACGTGCATCGGCTCGGTCAGTGCATGTTCGTAGTCGTCGAAAGCGGGCACCCGAAGGCGTGCCTGCTGGGTGACGTGTACCACATCTATAGGGGCGGCTCGGATTTCACGGGTCTGAGGATGATCAGTGCCGGCGCGATGCCGGTGCTGCATATGAATGACTATCCGGCGGATCCGCCTCGCGAGCGGATCCGCGACCGGGACCGCGTCATGCCGGGCGACGGGATCGCTCCGCTGGCGCAGATCCTTGCCTCGCTGCGTGCCAATGGCGGCCCGCGGGTCCTGTCGCTGGAGTTGTTCAGCGAAGTGTACTGGCAGAAGGAGGCCTTGGAGGTGGCCCGGATCGGCCTGGCCAAGATGAAGGCCGCTGTGGAGGAGTCGTTGACTGCTGCGTAGACGTGGCGTTCCGAAATCGACGCGAGTGAAGGGAGAGACTATGGCGGTTCATGCGTATCTCGTTGCGATTCTGCTCGCGACCCCCGTGGATGGGGCCGCTGACGTGCTGACACGGATGGAAGAGACCATATTGGTCGGTGCCGATCCGGTGCTGGCAGATGTCAACCAGGTCGCCGTGGTTCTGGCGACCCAGGAGACGCCATGCGTCGAACCGCGTGTGGATGCATTGGCCTTGAAGTCAACGATTGTGCAGAGGCTCGGCGATGCCGGCGTGAGAGTCATCGAACGCGGGGCGGATTCGATGCCGAGGCTGGTTGTGCACATCGAAGGGCTCGACGTGCCGGGGACGGATCAGTGTGTCGTCCGCGTGCAGACGGCGCTGGATCGCCTCGTGACCGTCCCGGGCCAGGGGAACCGGCAGTTGCTGACTCAGGTGTGGCGGGTCGGTCCTGTGATGACGGCTGTGGCCCAATCGGCTGCGGGTGAGACGATCGGCGGCGCGGCACTGGTGCAGGCGACTACCTTCGCCGACGCGTGCAAGGCCGCTCGTCGTCTGTTGAAGAATACGTCGGCCGGCGCGGCCCTCGACGAGGTAGGGCCGGCTGTGCAGGGCCTTCACCCCGCACTGTCGTATCCGTTCGTTGCGTCGAAGAGCAGCAGTGTGTTCCACCGACCGGGATGCCGGTGGGCCCAGAACATCTCCGGCGACAACCTGATCGGCTACCAGACCCGGGAAGAGGCTATTGCCAGCGGCAAACGGCCGTGCAAGTCCTGCAAGCCATAACGGCAGAATTGTGAAGAAGGTGTTGGCGTGACGAATCGAGAGCGTGTGTTGGCGGCAGTGAACCACAGATCGCCCGACAAGGTTCCCTACGACATTCGCTTCACGCAGCCGGCCCACGCCAAGATGGCCGCCTACTACGGTGACCCCGCGTTCGATTTGCGCCTGGGCAACTGTTTTACATGGTTGCGGCCCCACCTGCCCGACGCCCGCTTCATCGAGGTCGCTTCCGACATCTGGCAGGATGAGTTCGGCGTCCAGTGGGATCGGCACGTGGACACCGACATCGGCGTTGTCTGCAACCGGCTCGTCACGCCCGAGAATGTCGATAGCTTCGTCTTCCCGAATCCGAACGATCCGACCCGATACAGTTCCTTTGACAAGGCCGTCAAGTCAAACGGAGATACTGCAGTTCTTGTCAGCCTGGGGTTTTCGCTCTTCGAGCGGGCGTGGACGCTGGCCGGCATGGAGGCTGTCCTGATGGCTATGGTCTCCGACAGAGCGTTCGCCAATGCGCTGCTTGACCGCATCCTCGCATTCAACCTGGCGATCATCGAGAATGCATGCACCGATGCCGTGGACATCTTCCGATTCGGCGACGACTGGGGCCATCAGCGGGGAGTTCTCATGGGCCCCGACCTGTGGCGGGAATTCATCAAACCCCGTTTTCAGCGGATGTGCGAACGGGTGAAGTCCAAGGGCAAGCTGGTGATGCTGCACTGTTGCGGCAAGGTCGATGAGTTGTTCGACGACCTGATCGAGTGCGGCCTGGACATCTTCAATCCCTTTCAGCCGGAGGTGATGGATGTTTTCGAGATCAAGAAGCGGTACGGCGACGCCTTGACCTTCTACGGAGGCATCAGTATCCAGCGGACGCTGCCCTTCGGGACAGTTCGGCAGGTCCGGGACGAGGTCCGTCGGCTGATCGACGCGGTCGGCGAGCACGGCGGTTACATCGCCTCGCCCTCCCACGACATCCCCCGCGACGCCAGACCGGAGAACATCGCCGCGATGATCGAGGTTCTCCAGAACCAATAGCTCCAATGCACAGTAATATGAGCGTACATGATTGATCTCAGTGACTTCACCCCGTTGCCCGGCGGCGCCAAGCGGCTGCAACTGATCGCCTGTAAGGTGCTGCAACGTGAGGCGTACTTGTGTGCGGCCAGATCGAAGAACGTCGTCGATGTGGTCCTGATGCCGCAGGGCTTGCACAACGAGCCGGACCGGCTTCGCACCGAGGTCCAGAAGGCCCTCGAATGTACGTGTGATATCCAGGGCCGCCAGTACGACGCGTCTCTGCTCGGCTACGGACTGTGCAGCAACGGCGTGGTCGGGCTCCGCGCCGACATCCCCATCGTGATCCCTCGCGGCCACGACTGCATCACACTGCTGCTCGGCTCCAAAGAACGCTACCAGGAGTACTTCGACACGCATCGCGGGGTGTACTGGTACAGCCCCGGCTGGATCGAGTCGGGCACGCAGCCCGGCAAGGCGCGATACGAGAAGCTCCTTGAAGAATATACGCGCAAATACGGCCCGGACAACGCACAGTATCTCCTGGAGGTCGAGCAGACCTGGATGAAGGAGTACCAGTGGGCCACGTACGTGGATTGGGGGCTCTGCGATGGGGACGACTACAAGGCGTTCACGAGGGACTGCGCCGCGTTTCTCGGGTGGAATTACGGCGAACTCGCGGGCGAATCAGGGCTGATGCAGCGATTCGTCGACGGCCACTGGAGCGAAGAGGAATTCCTGATTGTCCAACCCGGCCGGCAAATCGCCGAAGACGTGACAAACAAGGGGATTGTCAAGGCCCAATGATCCACGCGATGTCATCCCGGGAGCTGGTGTCCGTGCTGCTGTTCATGCTCGTGATCCTCGTGATTTGCGGGCTGGAGATCGTCGTGCTGGTCCGGTCGATCCGCAACCGGATGCACGGCCTGTTCGCCAGGCGGATTCTGCTCGCGAGGTCCGCGCTCGTAATCCACGCGTTGGTCTTTGCCATATTCGCCTGCCTGCTCTACGGGCGTTATGTCGAACCTCGCTGGATCGACGTGCACGCCACCACGCTGCACACGGGCAAACTGAAGGAGTCCGGCTTTCGCATCGTTCAGATCTCCGACCTGCATTGTGACCGGAGGGTGGGAAATGAGCAGCGGACGGTTCAGATCATCAACCGCCTCAAGCCGGATCTTGTCGTGGCTACGGGCGACTTTCTGAATGACCCCGCGGGGCTTTCCCGCCTGCGCCAGACGCTCGCGCAGCTCGATGCGCCGCTTGGCAAGTTCGCCGTGACGGGCAACTTCGAAGTCCTTCACTGGCCGCAGATCGATATGCTCGACGGGACCGGGTTCCGGATGCTCGAGCGAGAAACGGTCATCGTGACAAAAGGGACCGACAGTCTCTCCGTTTCCGGCATGGGTTACGTTCCGTCCGATGCACCCGTCGAGCCCCTCGGATTCCTCTCGGACGATCGCTATGATGTCTTCCTGTTCCATACGCCCGACCTGATCGAGGACATATGCAATCAGGGTGTGGACTTGTATCTCTGCGGACACACGCATGGGGGACAGATCGCGCTGCCCGGGTACGGGGCTCTGATTACGTTCTCCAGGTTCGGCAAGAAGTACGAGTCGGGGATGTACCGCGTGGGTCGTACGGTGCTCTACGTCAATCGTGGGCTGGGGCTGGAGCCGCGTCCGGCCCCTCAGATGCGGTTCCTCGCGCGGCCGGAAGTCGCGGTCTTTGATATTCTGCCGGAGTAGACGTCGCGATGATTCTGGCGCACGCCGACTCGCAGATTCATCTCGTCACAATCCTGTGCGTCGCGGCACCCCTGGCGATGGACGCGTTCACCGTCTCGATCGTCACGGGCAGTATCTACAAGGACCTGCACGTCCGGCATGCCCTCCGTATGGCCCTGCTCTTCGGCGGCTTTCAGGCAGTCATGCCGGTGATCGGCTATCTGGCCGGACTTGGCTTGAAGAGCCACATCGCGGCCTGCGACCACTGGATTGCGTTCGGCCTGTTGTCGTTCGTGGGCGGCAAGATGATCTATGAGGCATTCCGGATCGAGTCGACCCAGAAGAATCGCGACCCCGCCGATCATCGGCGTTGTCACCTTTGGTCTGTCCTACGCGGGGATCTACATCACCAGGCGCTTCGGCCACTTTTTCGAAGGCCGGATCGAAATGGTCGGTGGCGTGATCCTGATCGCAATCGGGGTCAAGATCCTGGTCGAGCACCTCCTGTAACGTTTGCCCGGATGTTGCGTCATACGGGTAGACGGCATTGCAGGATGCCGTTATGCTGGCGTGTAACCCGTGGTTTCGTAGGGACTAAGGACAAGATTGGATGTCTCTGCCGAGAGAATTCCTGAAGAAGGTCCAGGCTGTTCAAGTTCGTTGCGGCGTAAATCTCTTTCTCCGCCAGACGGGACGGGTCCTGCTGGCGACCGGCGTGGCAGCCGTCCTGGCCGTCCTGGCGGAGCGTCTTGTCGCGCTGCGGCTGCTGACAACGTGGAGTATCTGGTCCTTCGGGTACCTGGCAGCCATCGCCGTGCTGCTCCTCTGGGTTCTCAAGCTGCCCAGCCGTCTCGAGGCCTCCTTGCTGCTGGACGAGCGGCTCAGACTCAGCGAGCGGGTCAGTACGACGTTGGCGCTGGCCCACTCGCATGACCCCTTTGCCGAGGCGGCCCGGGCTGAGTCGTTGACCGTCGTGCGGCAGGCGAACCTCAAGGGACGCTTCCCCATCGTGTTGTCGCGCTCCTGGGTCTACGGGGCCGGCGCGTGGGTGGTGACCATCGCGTTGTTCTTAGTCCTGCCGCAGCACGATCTGTTCGGCTTCCGCCGGAGCCGGCAGGAGGACCAGAAGCGGGCGGAGGCCGCGCAGCAGGCCGAGACGCAGGTCCGAAAGGCAGTTCAGCAGGCGAACTCGGCCGTTCGAGCGATGGGGGACCCGAATCTCGTCGCGGACCTCAAGAAACTCGATGAACTGGGCAAGACGGGCGAGCCCCAGGAGGCCAAGCGCGAGGCGATCAAGGCCTTGGGAGACCTGGCCGAGAAGATCCAGCAGATGCAGGCCGGCGTGCAAGCCCGTACGGCCGAGGCCCTGCAGCGGATGCTCAGGCAATTGCACGGCTCGGCGGATCCGTTCTCCCAGCAGGTCCGTCTGGCGCTGGCGAAGGGGGATTTCGCCCAGGCCGCGAGGATGCTCGACCAGTTGCAGAGCGAGCTGAACGGTGGATCGCTGTCTGAGGACAAGCGCAAGGAGTTGGCCGCCCGGATGCAGGAGTTGGCAGAGGAGCTTCGCAAGCTCTCGGAGCAGAAGCGGCAGATGGAAGAGGAACTGGCCAGGCTGGGGCTTGATAAGCAGCTTGCCCTGGCGAGCCCCGAGCAACTGCGACAGGCCCTTCAGAAGCAGGGGCTCTCTGCGGAGATGATCGATCAACTCATGAAGAAGATGGAAGCGGGGCAGGCGGCCTCCGCCCGCTGCGCGAGTCTGGGCGATGCGATGGCCGCAGCAGTCGGAGAAGAGGGTCTCTCGATGGAAGGACTCTCGGGCGCCATCGACGAGTTGAACGCACTGGATGCCATGCAGCAGCAGGTGATTCAACTCCAGGCGAGCCTGGCGGAGATCTCGGGCCTGCTCGAAGGGCTCGGAAAGGGCATGGGCAAAGGTAATCAATGGCAGGTCGGCGAGGGAGGGGGATACGGGCCTGGGATCGGCTCGGATCCCGTCGACGACCATATCATCACCTCGGATCCGCTGACGGCGAACAAGATGGAGAGGGCCGCAAGCCGGCCGCAAGGAGGGCCGGTCGTGGCGAGCTGGTACTTCAAGGATGCCCAGGTCAAGGGCGAGGCTCAGCGGACTTTCACGGAGGTGGTCCAGGCGGGCCGCGCCAGTGCGGCCGAGGCAATCAGCGAGAACCAGATCCCGCGCCGATACGAGGACGCGGTCAAGACGTACTTCAATCAGCTTGAGGAGAACGGCCCCAAGCCGTGACAGGCGGTGAGCAACGCATACGGCTTTTATCTCGGTCAGCCCTGGTGGCTCGTGGCAAGCCTGATGATCGTTCCGATGATCTGGCTGGCTCGGCGGAGCCTGACGACCCTGGGGACGAGCCGTCGCGTCGTGGCGATCCTCCTTCGCGTCGTCGTGGTCCTGCTGTTGGCGGTCCTGCTGGCCAGGCCCACCCTGTTGCAGCGAAGCCGGCGCGCGACCGTGATCGCGGTGCTGGATCGTAGCCAGTCCGTTCCCACACAACTCGCCGAGGCGGCCCTCGACTATCTGTCCAAGGCCGTCGGCCGCAAGGAAGTGCAGGATCAGTTCGCGGTCGTGGACGTGGCTGAGACGGCGAGCATTTCCATGCTGCCCTCCGGCGACACCCAGATCCGCCGAAGAAATACGCTTCTCACAGGGCGACAAAGCCGCCTGGCCGACGGCATCCAGATGGCAATGGCGATCGCGCCGCCCGACACGGCGGTGCGGATTGTCCTGGCCAGCGAAGGAAATGAGACGGAGGGCGACCTGAAGGAAGCCGCCCGAACGGCCGCAGCCAATGGTATCCCCATCGATGTCCTTCCACTGCGGTATCGCTATGACAACGAGGTTCTGTTCCGGCGGGTGGCGGCACCGCCCCGGGTCCGAAGCGGCCAGATGGTCCCCCTGCGATTCCTCCTGGACAGCACGGGACAGGTGCGTGGCAAGCTGCTGTTGACGCTGAACGGTGAGCCGCTCGATCTTGTCCCGGAAACCCCCGAGGTGGCAGTCCCTGTGGAACTCCGGGCCGGGACCAACGTCAAGATGGTCTCGGTCCCGGTGGGAAGCCGCGGGATTCACGATTTCGAAGCCGTCTTTCTGGCGGACGACCCCGCGCAGGACCGCATCGCGGAGAACAATCGGGCCGGGACGATCACCTACGTCGCCGGACCGGGCTACGTTCGCGTCTTCGACAGCGAAGGCGCGGGTGTCGGCATTGCCCGTGCCCTGCAGCAGGCGGGGATCAGTACCGTCCACGAGGACATCTCCGAGCTGCCGGATGATCTGGCTCGCCTGCTGGACGTGGATGCCATCGTGCTCGCGAACACGCCCGTCCATCGCCTCACGATGGCGCAACAGGAGATGCTGTGCCGGTACGTGAACGATCTCGGCGGCGGGTTGGTCATGGTCGGTGGTCCCGAGTCCTTTGGAGCAGGCGGCTGGATCGGCTCTCCGGTGGCCGCTATGCTACCCGTCGATCTGGACCCGCCGCAGAAGAAACAACTGCCCCTTGGCGCCCTGGTTCTCGTGCTCGATCACAGCGGCTCGATGACCGGCCAGAAGGTTGAGATCTGCAAAGCAGCCGCCGCCGGGGCTGTGCGGCTCCTGAGCCGACGCGATCTGGTGGGCATCGTCGTCTTCGAGGCCGCCAGCGAATGGCTCGTGAAGCTGGGGCCGGCCGAGGACAAGGGGAGCATCTATCGCAGTATCGGCAGCATCGGGGCCGGCGGCGGGACAAGCATGGCCCCGGCCATGGAGATGGCGTTCGATGCGTTGAAGGACGCCAAGCCAAACATCAAACACGTGATCCTGCTTACCGACGGGCAGACGAACGGTCGGGAAAGATGTGGCCGGCTCGGCATGGACATGGCCGCTGCGGGCATCACCATCTCCACGGTCGCCGTGGGGCCCGATGCCGACGGGCAACTGCTGCACGACATCGCCGTTGCGGCGCAGGGTCGCTTCTACCCGGTCGCCGACCCGACGACAATCCCGGAGGTCTTCATCAAGGAGGCCGAGGTTGTCCGTCGCTCGATGATCGTGGAGCAGACCTTCTCGCCGAAGGTGGTCTATTCCCTCAGCGAAATCCTCACGGGCGTATCGACTGCGCTGCCCACCCTCGATGGCTATGTGCTGACCGGTCCCAAGGGCGGCTTGAACCAATTGGTTCTGAGCAGCCCCGAGGCGGACCCGATCCTGGCGACCTGCCAGTCCGGGCTGGGCCGCTGCGTCGCGTTCACCAGCTCGGCGGACACTCGATGGGCCGCACAGTGGGTGCAGTGGTCTGCGTTCTCCAAGTTCTGGGAGCAGGTGATCCGCTGGGCCGGCAAGCCGTCGCAATCCAGCGACTGCGAAGTCTTCACCGATGTGGAGGGCCAGGAGGCCACGGTCCGCGTGGAAGCGCTCGATGCGGAAGGCCGGTTTCTGCAGCTCGCGGCCGTCGAGGGACAGGTGCTCACCCCGGAGATGGAGGCCCGGCCGGTGCAACTGACGCAGACGGGGCCTGGACAGTACTCCGGCCGATTCCAGGTGGAGGCGCCAGGCAGCTACGTCGTGAATCTACAGTACCGCAGGACCGGCATCGCGGAGACCCCGAGGAGCGACGAGGCTGCCGCCGCCCGGAATGGACCCCGCTTGGCCAACGCCATCCTGACGGTTCCGTTCGCACCGGAGTTCCGCGACCTCTCGGACAACGCGCCTTTGCTGGAGGAAATCAGTGCAATGACGGACGGCCGCGTCCTGTCGTTGACCTCCGATCCCAATGAGGCGACGCTATTCGACTACGCGGGCCTGAAGTTCCCCGAGACGCATCTGCCGCTGGTGCAGCCGCTGATGCTGGCGTGGATCGGGCTGTTCCTGCTGGACGTGGCGGTCCGGCGCGTCGTTATCGACGTGCAGGGGGCCCTGCGCACGGTCAAGGGATGG
>ENA-UPTA01004120-UPTA01004120.1-activated-sludge-metagenome-genome-assembly--contig:-NODE-4120-length-13949-cov-8.484094_pt1 | contig 13949 bp, 12 predicted proteins | sample MGYA00238184_ERZ773361 | MGnify/ENA primary metagenome ERZ773361 (study PRJEB29100, sample SAMN05720205) | activated sludge metagenome | isolation source: anaerobic digester from wastewater...
GTTCGGCCGGGAGGTGCTTGCTGCGTCGAGCGCAACGTCCGACCCGTCGATCGCCGGATTCCTGGCGGCGATGCGGGCCGAGGACCAGCGCACGGGAGACCGCGACCCGGCGTGGACGGACGGCGATCCGGGAGACCGGCCGGTCTCGGGCGATGCGGAGGAACACGCCGCCTCCGACGGGCGGCCCGCGCTGCCGGCCACGGTCGTCTGGATGGAGGTGACGGCGGCCGGGCTCACGCTGCACGCCACGCCGCTGTCGGTGGCCGACGTGTTCAGGCGTCACCGCCAGCAGCATCATCGCGCGTGGGTGTTCGTGTCGGCGACCCTGGCCTTCGGTGGCGACCTCGCCCCCTTCGCCGCCGCGATGGGCATCGACGACGCCGAGCATCATGTGTGGGACAGCCCGTACGACTACGCGACCCAGGGCCTGCTCTACGTACCCCAGGGCATCGGGCCGCCGTCGGGGGAGGATTTCCCGGAGCGGGTGTTCCGCCATTGCTGGCCGCTGGTGAAGGCCAACGAGGGGCGGGCGTTCCTGCTGTGCACCACGCTGCGCATGGTCGACCGTCTGGCGGAGCGCGCACGCGAAGCCCTTCGTGCGGACGGGCTCGACCATGAACTGCTGGTGCAGGGCGACGCGTCGCGTGCCGAACTGCTCGAGCGCTTCCGGGCGGGGCGCGCGCCCATCCTGATCGGCAGCGCCAGCTTCTGGGAAGGCGTGGACGTGCCGGGCCGGCAGCTGTCGCTCGTCGTCATCGACAAGCTGCCGTTTGCGCCGCCCGACGAGCCGGTGCTGCGCGCGCGGATCGAAGCGGCCCGACGTGCCGGCGAGGATCCGTTCCGTGCGCTGCAGCTGCCGGCCGCCGCCATGGCGCTCAAGCAGGGCGCCGGACGGCTGATCCGTTCCGAGCAGGATCGGGGGCTGCTGATGGTGTGCGACGAACGCCTCGCCGAGCGGCCTTATGGCCGGCGGCTCCTCAGAAGCCTGCCGCCGTTTCGCCGGACGCGGTCGGCCGACGAGGCGATGACCTTCGTGACGGGCGGCTGAACGCCGGCGTGCCGGTGCCGGGCGCCCTGCGGGGCGGGGCGTTCAGCGCCAGACCTGCCACCAGCGCGCCTGCTCGCGCACCGGACCGCCATTGGCGAGATAGCGGCTCTCGGGGAAGTTGAGCTTCAGCACACGCTCGGCGTCGGCGCGCAGGTCGTCGAGGCCCAGACGCTCGTACGAGGCCATCAGGATGTACAGCGCCTCTTCCAGCGCCGGAGCCTGGTGGTACTGGCGTACCGCGCCGTGCGCACGGTTCACGGCCGCCACATAGGCGCCGCGCGAGAAGTAGTAGCGCGCGACGTGGACCTCGCCCGCGGCCATCGCGTTGACCAGGTACTTCATGCGCGCTTCGGAGTCGGCTGCGTACTTGCTTTCGGGGAAGCGCGTGACCACCTCCTTGAAGGCGTCGAAGGCCTCGCGGGCGGCCTGCTGGTCGCGTTCCGACAGATCCTGATTGCCCATGCGCGACAGCCAGCCCTGCTGTTCGTTGAAGTTGATCAGCCCGCGCAGGTAGTACACGTAGTCGAGCGCGCCGTGGTTCGGGTACAGCTTGAGGAACCGGTCGGTGGCGGCCAGCGCCATCGGGCGGTCGCCATCCTTGTAGTGCACGTAGGCGATGTCGATCTGCGCCTGCTGCGCCCACCGTCCGAACGGATAGCGCGCCTCGATCCGCTCGAGCGCCTTGATCGCCGCCTGCCAGCGCCCGCCGTCGATCTCCTCGCGGGCCTCTGCATATAATTTCTCGGGTCCCCAGCCGATCGTGTGATCGGGCGGTTCGGAAGAACTGCATCCGGCCAGGGCGAGCGCCGCCGCCACGGCCCACAGCCACGTCTTCAACCAGGACCATCGTGTCATCACTTGCACCGCCTGTTGCTCCGGACCGCATCCGCGTCGAGATCGCCGGTCGCCTGTCTGCGACCGCCGCCCGGCGCGGCGCCCGGGAGCGTTCCGCTTGAATGCCGCGGATTATATCGAAGGGGGGGACGCGTTCCTCGAACCCGGCGACACGCCGTTCGAAGGCAGCGACGCGCTTTCCGAAGGCGGTGACGGGACGCCCGAACGCGGGGGTGCCGCCCTCGATGTCAGCGCCGAGATCGTGCTGCCCGCGCGGGACGCGGCGGGCGAGCGCGTCGACCGCTTCGTGGCGCGCGTGCTGGCCGGGCGCGGCGCGGCCGTGTCGCGCACGCGCGTGCAGCAGTGGCTGTCGCTCGGCGCGGTGTGGAGCGACGAGCGCGCGCTGACCGCCAGCACCCGGCTGGCCGGGTACGAGACGATCCGCGTGCAGCCGCTGCCGCGCGAGGCCGACCGCGCGTTCGAGCCGGACGACGTGGCGCTGCCCATCGTGCACGAGGACGAAGACCTGATCGTGATCGACAAGCCTGCCGGCCTGGTGATGCACCCGGCCCCGGGCAACTGGCGCGGCACCCTGCTCAACGGTCTGCTGTTCCACCGCCCGGGGCTGGCGTCGCTGCCGCGTGCCGGCATCGTGCACCGGCTCGACAAGGACACCAGCGGGCTGCTGGTGGTGGCCTGCAGCGACCGGGCGCTGACCGCGCTGGTGGCGCAGCTGGCCGACCGCAGCATGTCGCGCCGGTACCTGGCAGTGGTGCAGGGCGCCGCCCCCGACGCGGGCACGGTCGACGCGCCCATCGGGCGCGACCCGGTGTCGCGCGTGCGCATGGCCTTGGTGGCGCCGGGATCGGGGCGCCCGTCGCGCACGCACTTCACGACGCTGGCGCGCTGGCAGTGCGACGGTCGCGACCTGTCGCTGGTGGAGTGCCGGCTCGACACCGGCCGCACGCACCAGATCCGCGTGCACATGCGTGCGCTGGGGCATCCGCTGCTGGGGGACGCCCTGTACGGCGGTGCGATGCAGGGCATCGCGCGGCAGGCGCTGCACGCGTGGCGCCTCGGACTGCGACACCCGTCGGACGGTGGTCTGCGGCATTGGATCAGCGTGCCGCCCGACGACCTGCAGGGGCTGGTGCGGGCGGCCGGCGTGGACCTCGCGCAGCTGTGCCGCACCCTCGACGCGCGGGCCGGCACATGAACCACCGCATCGATCCGGGCCCGATGGACCTGAGCGACGACGAGCGCCTGCTGCCGCAGTGGCCGGCGCCGCCGCGCGTACGCGCGCTGGTGACGCTGCGCGGACATCACGGTGCCAGTGCCGGACCGTGGGGGCGGCCAGGGGGCGCCGCGGGCGGCATGAACCTGGGCGCGCACTGCGGAGACGATCCGCAGGCGGTGCATGCGAACCGGGCGCGTCTGCGCAGGGCGCTGCCCGCCGAACCGGTCTGGCTCGACCAGGTGCACGGCGTCGCCGTGTTCGATGCGGATGCCGCGCCGGCCGGGGCCGCCGAAGCGGGCCGCCTGCCGCAGGCCGATGCCGCGGTGACCGCGTGCGCGGGCCGACCGCTGGTGATCATGACCGCCGACTGTCTTCCGGTGCTGTTCTGCAATCGGGAGGGCACGGTCGTGGGCGCGGCGCACGCGGGCTGGCGCGGGCTCGCCGCCGGCGTGCTCGAGCGTACGGTTGAGGCGCTGCGGCGGCGCGCGCCCGGCGGATCGCAGTGGCTGGCCTGGCTGGGCCCGTCGATCGGCCCGAACCGGTTTGAAGTCGGCGACGACGTCGTCGATGCGTTCGTGCAGGCCGATGCTGCGGCATCCGCTGCATTCCGGCCGGGGGCGCGGCCCGGCAAGTGGCTGGCGGATCTGCCGCAGCTGGCCCGGATGCGTCTGCGCCAGGCCGGTGTCGATCAGACGTTCGGAGAGACGCGGTGCACGGTCGACGAACCGGAGCGCTTCTACTCGTACCGGCGCGACGGGGTCACCGGCCGGTTCGCGTCGCTCGTCTGGCTCGACGCCGACTGAGCGTTCACGTCCTTGCGCCTCTCGTCCTCGCGTGCCGCGGTCTCACCTGTCGCGGCCTCACTTGCCGCGGTCTCACCTGGCGCGACCTCACGCGCTGCGGCCTCACTCGCTGCGGCCTCCGCGCGCTTCTGGTTGCGCCGACGCTGCGGCGTGCCCATCAGGTACAGGAACAGGGCCAGGGGCAGCAGTCCGGTGCCGAGAAAGGTGACGACCCCCTTCAGCACGGTGGGCTGCATGATGGACACCATCAGCACGACGTAGATCCAGGCGAGGGCGACGATGTACACAGGGCATTCCCTAGTCGGGCGGTGATCGGGCGGAAGCCCGCGCCGGCACACGGTTTGCGCGGGTCGGCCGGGCATCGGGCGATTTGGCAAAAGCACCACCGACGGGCAAAATGATCCGGACCATTCAGGGCGCGGAAACGCGGATCGATTCGTGGGCTTTGCCGCGTCGTCGTGCGGCCGGGCCGAAAGTGTAGGGGGAACAGATGGCAACCGCGAAGCAGCCCGGCGCGACCGCACGGTCGCGCGGCAAGGCCGCCGGTGAAACCGCAGGCGCATCGACGCGCCGGAGCAGGCGGCCGGGCACGGCCTCGGCCGAGGCATCGGCGCAGTCCGCGCAGTCCGCGCCGGGCGCCGACGCGCAGTCCGACACCGCGGGCGCCGCGTCGCCGGGCGACCCGCTCGCCGCCTTCGGCGCGCTGTTCGGGGCACTGCCGCAGGTGCAGTTCCCGCCGGCCCGTCTCGCCGAACTCCAGGCCGAGTACGTGCAGCGCTGGCAGCGTCTGTTCGAGAACGCCGCCACCCACGCCGCGCCGGCGGTCGCCGACAAGCGGTTTGCGCACGAGACCTGGCACGACAACGGGCCGTTCACCTGGACGGCGGCGCTCTACATGCTGAACGCCGAGTTCCTGCAGAAGATGGCGGGCGCGCTCGAGGGTGAGCCGCAGGCGCTCGATCGCATCCGCTTCGCCACCCAGCAGTGGGTGGACATGATGTCGCCGGCGAACTTCCTCGCGACCAACCCCGAGGCGCAGCGCAAGCTGATCGAGACCAACGGCGAGAGTCTGCGCGCGGGGCTCGAGAATCTGCTGTCCGACATGCAGCGCGGCCGGATGTCGCAGACCGACGAGGAGGCGTTCGAGGTCGGGCGCAACGTGGCGACGAGCCCCGGCGCCGTGGTGTACCAGAACGACCTGATCCAGCTGATCCAGTACGCGCCGAGCACCGAACGTGTGGGGGCGCGTCCCCTGCTGATGGTGCCGCCCAGCATCAACAAGTTCTACATCATGGACCTCCAGCCGGACAACTCGCTGGTGGCGTTCGCCGCCTCCCGCGGGCACACGGTCTTCATGGTGTCGTGGCGCAACGTCGGGCCCGAGTTCGGACACCTCACCTGGGACGACTACCTGCAGCAGGGGGTGGTCGAGGCGATCCGGGTCGTGCGCGAGATCACCGGCGCCGACACGGTGAACACGCTGGGCTTCTGCGTGGGCGGCACCATCCTGGCCACGGCGCTGGCCGCCCTGGCCGCGCGCGGGGAGCACCCGGCGGAGACGATGACGCTGATGACCACGCTGCTCGATTTCGCCGACCCCGGCGTGCTCGGCGTGTTCGTCGACGAGCCGTCGGTGCGGATGCGCGAGCAGGCGATCGGGCAGGGCGGCATCCTGCCCGGCAAGGATCTCGCCACGACGTTCTCGTTCCTGCGTCCCAACGACCTGGTCTGGAACTACTACGTCAACAACTACCTGAAGGGCGAGCGGCCGCCGGCGTTCGACCTGCTGTACTGGAATGCCGACAGCACCAACCTGCCGGGCCCGATGTACACCTGGTACCTGCGGCACATGTACCTGCAGAACGAGCTGCGCATCCCCGATCGGCTGACGAGCCTCGGCCAGCCGGTCGATCTGCGCCGCATCGACGTGCCCACGTTCATCTTCGGCGCGCGCGAAGACCACATCGTGCCGTGGCGCGCCGCGCACGCCAGCACCGCGCTGCTGCGTGGCGGCGATGGTGGCGTGCGCTTCGTGCTGGGGGCCAGCGGCCACATTGCCGGTGCGATCAATCCGGCGTCGAAGAACAAGCGCAGCTACTGGACGGACGGGCGCGCGGGTGTGTCCGCGGACGAATGGCTGGCGTCCGCCACCGAGCATCCCGGCAGCTGGTGGAATGCCTGGGCGGCGTGGCTGGAACCGTATCGTGGCGAACTGGTCGCGGCGCCGAGCGCGCCCGGTTCCAAGACCTATCGGGCGCTCGAGTCGGCCCCCGGCAGTTACGTGAAGGCCCGGGCCGTCTGAGTCAGGTCCGTGCAAGTTGGGGACGCTAGTCTCCGCAGTTTTCAGGAGGAAGGTGAACATGGCAAAGAAGATCGCATACGTGACCGGTGGCATGGGCGGCATCGGGACCGCCATCTGCCGAAAGTTCCACGACGCCGGCTACACGGTGATCGCGGGGTGCGGGCCGACCCGCGACTTCGACAAGTGGCTGGCCGAACAGAAGGCCGACGGCTATCACTTCTCCGCTTCCGTCGGCAACGTGTCCGACTGGGACTCGACGAAGGAGGCCTTCGACAAGGTCAAGGCCGAGCACGGCAAGGTCGACATCCTGGTGAACAACGCCGGCATCACCCGCGACGGCGTGTTCCGCAAGATGTCGCTCGACGACTGGAACGCGGTCATCAGCACCAACCTGAACTCGCTGTTCAACGTCACCAAGCAGGTGATCGACGGCATGCTCGACCAGGGCTGGGGGCGCATCATCAACATCTCGTCGGTCAATGGCGAGAAGGGCCAGTTCGGTCAGACCAACTACTCGGCGGCCAAGGCCGGCATGCACGGGTTCACGATGGCGCTGGCACAGGAAGTCGCCAGCAAGGGCGTGACGGTCAACACCGTGTCGCCGGGCTACATCGCCACCGACATGGTGATGGCGGTGCGCGAGGACGTGCGCGAGAAGATCATCCAGACCATCCCGGTCAGGCGTCTCGGCCGCGCCGAGGAGATCGGCTCGATCTGCACGTGGCTCACCACGGAAGATGCGGGCTTCACCACGGGCGCCGACTTCTCCTGCAACGGCGGCCTGCACATGGGCTGATGCGCCGCGGCCGATCCACCGCGGCACCGCCGCCGACGCGCACCCTCGAGGGGGTCTGCGCCTGGCGGCGGGCACGACGACAAGACTGGAGACTCCTCTGATGGCAGCGACCTCGACCCGCCTGATCAAGAAATATCCGAATCGTCGCTTGTACGACACCCAGACCAGCGCCTACATCACCCTGGCCGACGTGAAGCAGCTCGTCCTCGAGACCGAGGACTTCAAGGTGGTGGATGCGAAGTCCAACGAAGACCTGACCCGCAGCATCCTGCTGCAGATCATCCTGGAAGAGGAAGCGGGCGGAGCGCCGCTGTTCTCGTCGGTGATGTTGTCGCAGATCATCCGGTTCTACGGCCATGCGATGCAGGGCATGATGGGCTCGTACCTCGAGAAGACGATGCAGGCGTTCGTCGAGATCCAGGCCAAGATGCAGGACCAGTCGAAGGCCTTCTACGACAACAAGGGTCTGCCGAGCCCCGAGCTGTGGGCGCAGTTCATGTCCGTGCAGACGCCCATGATCCAGACGATGATGGGCAACTACATCGAGCAGAGCAAGAACCTGTTCGTGCAGATGCAGGACCAGATGCAGCAGCAGGCGCGGTCGATGTTCCAGACGTTCCCGTTCCCGGGGGCCCCTGGTGCGCCGGGCGGCCCGGGATCACCCGGCCCCACCGGACCGGCGGACAAGAAATAGCCGACGCGCGTAAAATCACGGTTCCCGCATTCCGACCGAGCCGCCCCGTGGGGCGGCTCTTTTGCTTACGATGAGCGATTCCCCCTCCATGCGCGCCGTCCGGCGTCGTGCCCCGCAGGCGCCGAGCGCGCCCCGGGTCGGCTTCGTGTCGCTGGGCTGCCCGAAGGCGCTCGTCGACTCCGAGCGGATCATCACGCAGCTGCGCGCCGAAGGCTACGACATCGCGCCCAACTACGGCGACTCCGATCTCGTGATCGTCAACACCTGCGGCTTCATCGACGCCGCGGTGGCCGAGTCGCTCGATGCGATCGGCGAGGCGCTTGCCGAGAACGGCAAGGTGATCGTCACCGGCTGCCTCGGCGCCAAGGGCGGTGACGCGGGCGGCACGCTGGTCGAGCAGGTGCATCCCAAGGTGCTGGCCGTGACCGGTCCGCATGCCACCGACGAGGTGATGCAGCACGTGCACACGCACCTGCCCAAGCCGCACGATCCGTTCACCGATCTGGTCCCCGAAGCCGGCATCAAGCTGACGCCGCGGCACTACGCGTACCTGAAGATCTCCGAGGGCTGCAACCACCGCTGCGCGTTCTGCATCATTCCCGCGATGCGCGGCGACCTCGTCAGCCGCCCCATCGGCGAGGTGATGCGCGAAGCCGAAGCGCTGGTCAAGGGCGGGGCGAAGGAGCTGCTGGTCATCTCGCAGGACACCAGCGCCTATGGGGTCGACCTGAAGTACCGCACCGACTTCGTCGGCGGCCGGCCGGTGCGCACCCGGATGACGGAGCTCGCACGCGAGCTCGGGCAGCTCGGGGTGTGGGTGCGCCTGCACTACGTGTACCCGTATCCCAGCGTCGACGAGGTGATCCCGCTGATGGCCGAAGGGCGGATCCTGCCCTACCTGGACGTGCCGTTCCAGCATGCGCACCCGCGTATCCTCAAGCTGATGAAGCGCCCCGCGTCGGGGGAGGTGAACATCGAGCGCATCCGTGCCTGGCGCGCGCTGTGCCCCGACATCACCCTGCGCAGCACCTTCATCGCCGGATTCCCCGGCGAGACCGAGGCCGAGTTCGAATACCTGCTCGATTTCCTGCGCGAAGCGCAGCTCGACCGGGTCGGGTGCTTCGCCTATTCGCCGGTCGAAGGGGCGGCGGCCAACGCGCTGCCGGGCGCGCTTCCCGACGAGGTCCGTCAGGAGCGCCAGGCCCGCTTCATGCAGGTGCAGGCCGAGATGAGCCGCCAGCGGCTGAAGCGGTTCGTGAAGCGCACGCTCGACGTGCTGGTCGACGAGGTCCACGGCGACGACGAAGGCATGATGGTGCGCGCCGTGGGGCGATCGTTCGCCGACGCGCCCGAGATCGACGGTCGGGTGCTGATCCGGCCGCACGCGTCGCTGCGGGTGGGCGAGATCGTGCGCGTGCGGATCACGCGCGCGGACGACCACGATCTGCACGGGTCGGTGGCGCGCTGATCAGAGCGCCGACACGTACAGCGCCACGCTGCACCCCCAGCCCACCGTCCAGACGAGGCTGCGCAGCGTGGCCCGGTCGGCCACGTACAGCACCAGGTACAGCACACGCGCCGCGATGAAGGCGAGTGCGAGGGCGTCGACGCGCGCCTGCGGCGCCTGCGCCCACAGCGCGGCGAGCGCGCCCGGTGCGAAGAACGCGAACGCCTCCCAGCTGTTGGCCTGCGCGGCGTTGGCGCGGGCGCGGAAGCCGGTCTGGCCGGCCAGCCAGGCGCGCGGATTGCGATTGTCGTAGCCGCGGAAGCCCCATTTGGACACGACGGCGGCCACGATCGGCAGTACACCTGCGGTCAGCACGCAGGCCAGGGCGATGTTCATCACGGCTCCCAGGGCGAGGAGCTTCGATTATGGCGATGCTTGGCGTTGCGTGCCGCAAAACGCCCAGGCGCCGTCCGTCGCGAATGCGTATTGTCGTGACGCTTACGCTGCGCCCGGCGTTTCGACATCCGCAATCAGGCACGACCGGCATGGCACCGGCCGCATGGCGCGGCGGTACACTCGTCCGGATGAATGCTCCTGACGCTGGTGCCCGAACCGAGGCGCCGAAGCCGCCGTCCGCACGCACGCACGCGCTGCTCGAACGGCCGATCGGCCAGACCCTGCTGCGGATGGCCGCCCCCGCGATGCTGCTGATGGTCTTCCAGACCGCAGTGGCGATCGCCGACACCCGGTTCATCGGCCAGCTCGGCACCGAGCCGCTGGCGGGACTGGCGATCGTGTTCCCGCTGGTGATGCTGATGAACATGCTGTCGGGCGGGGCCATGGGCGGCGGCATCACGTCGGCGATCGCCCGCGCGCTCGGCGCCGGCGACGCGGCCACCGCGCGTTCGGTGGTCGTGCATGCGTTCGTGATCGCCCTGACCGGCGGTGTGCTGTGCACCCTGCTGATGCTGACCGCGGGCCGCGCGATCTTCACGTTTCTCGGCGGCCGGGGGCCGGCGCTGGAACACGCGCTGGTCTACTCCAACACGGTGTTCGCGGGTTCGATGCTCGTCTGGGTGTCGAACATGTGCGGCAGCATCCTGCGTGGCACGGGGAACACCACGCTGCCGGCGGCGATCCTGATCTCGGCGGCCGTGGTGCACGTGCCGCTCGCCGCCGTGCTCGTGCCCGGTGCCCTGGGCATCCCGTCGATGGGCATGCGGGGCGCTGCGGTCGCGTACCTGTGCGCACTGGTGGTGTCCACGGTGCTCGGCGCCGTGGCCATCTTCCGGCCCGGCAGTGCGCTGCGGCCGCTGCGCAGCGATCTGGTGCTGCATGGCGCGATGTTCGGACGCCTGCTGCGCGTGGGGGGGCTGTCGATGCTCTCGGCCCTGCAGTCGATGTCGACCGCGGTGATCCTCACCGGCTTCGCGGGCCGCTACGGGACGGCGGCGCTGGCCGGGTACGGCGTGGGCGCGCGGCTCGAGCTGCTGATGATGCCGCTGGCGTTCTCGTTCGGGCAGGCGCTCGTGCCAATGGTCGGCACGGCGCTCGGCGCGGGCGACCTGAAGCGGGCCAAGCGGGCGGCCTACATGGGCGCCGGGTTCGCCGCGGCGCTGTGCGGGTCGATCGGCCTGATCGCCGCGGTGTTTCCGCAGGCCTGGACCGGCATCTTCAGCGACGACCCGGCGGTGCGCGACTACGCGGCCGTGTACCTGCACTGGGTGGCGCCGATGTATCCGGTGCTGGGGGTCGCCGTGGCGCTGTACTTCGCGTCGCAGGGCGCCGGCCGGGTGCTGTGGCCGGTGCTCGGGGCTACCGCCCGACTGGTCACCGTGATCGTCGGCGGCACCCTGCTCATCAAGTTCGGTGCGCCGTTCTGGGCGCTGTGCGTGCTGATGTCGGTTGCGGTGCTGTTCTATGCCGGCATCACGGCAGCCAGCGTGCACCGGGCGCGCTGGGTCTGAACGCCTGACGCACGCGGGGCCCGACGCGGGGCGATCGCTCCGGCGTCCGACGCCTGGGTGTCCGCACCCGGGCGCTCAGGCCCGGCGATCAGGTCCGGCGGGCACGGGCAGCGAGCGTCGTCAGCACCGCCGACGCCACCAGCACGACCGCGGCCATCACCGAAGGGGCCATGAACGACCCGGTCGCCTCCGCGAGCCGGCCGCCGGCGGCCGGCCCGGCGATCTGCCCGATGCCGAATGCCGCCGTCATCGTGCCGAGCACGCGGTTGCTGTCGCCGGTGGCGAGTTCGCGGGCGCTGCTCAGCCCCATCGCGGTGATCGCGACGATCGTGCCGCCCAGGAAGGCGGCGCCGACGAACACCCAGGCGAGGTGCGCGCCGGCGACCGCGGCCATCACCCCGATCGCCTGCATCAGGAACGCACCGGTCATCGCATTCCATGCGCCGACCCGACGCGCCACCCAGAGCCAGAGCAGGTTGGACGGGGCGGCGGCGGCGCCGACGACGAACCAGACCGCCATCTCCCAGGCTTTCCAGTCGGGTCGCGAGCGCACGATCACGACGAGGAAGGTGGCCGTGATCACATAGCCGAAGCCGAGTCCGCCGTAGGCGAGGGTGAGCAGGCGCAACGCACGCGCGCGCGCACGGGCCTGGGGGACGTCGGAGACAGCGGCGGGGCCGGACGGGTCGGTGGCGGACGCGGCAGCATCGGGGCCGGACCGGTGGGATGCGGGCACGGCGGCGGGACCGGACCGGTCGGCGGCGGCGGGCACGGCCGCCGCGGGGCCCGGCGCCGCGGGATCTGACGCCGCGGGACCCGACGCGATGACGGGGGCTGGTGCGCGTTCGACGTCGTCCGGCAGGCGCAGGCGCAGGGCGGGCACGGCCAGCAGCAGGCTGGCCCCGCCCAGGGCGATCCAGGTGGCGCTGCCGCTGGCGTGTGCACGGCTCATCCCTTCGACGATCACCGCCGTCAGCGCGATGCCCGCGCCGACGCCGGCGTACAGCCATGCGAAGAGCTCGGGCCGCCGGCAGCGCGCCAGGACGTCGAGGATGATCGACGAGCCCTGCACCAGCACGAAGGCGCTGGCAACGCCCGCCACGGCGCGGGTCAGGCCCAGCGCCACCGGCGCGCGCAGCCCGGCCATCAGCAGCGTGGTGAGGATGGACGCTGCGATCGCCGTCGCGAACGCGATGCGTCGCCATGCGGGCGGCACCCGGGTCGCCGCGATCGCACCGATCAGGTAGCCGGCGAAGTTGGCGGCGGCGATGTCGCCGGCCGCTTCGATCGACAGGCCCGCGTCGGCGATCAGCGCCGGCAGCAGCGGTGTGTAGGCGAAGCGGCCGATGCCCATGCCGAGCGCAAGGGCCGCCATCCCAGCGACCGTGGCGCGTGCGGCGGGCGTCATGGGGCGCGCCGCGCAGGCCGCGGGATCACGGGGCGGGGGCGCTGACGGGCGCCCCCGCCGTGTCGTCGAACAGGTTCAGCAGCGCGTCCAGACCGCAGTGCTGCAGCGCGTCGGTGGTGCGTTCACGCACCACCGGCTTGGCGTGGTACGCCACCGACACGCCGGCGATTCCCATCATTTCGAGGTCGTTGGCGCCGTCGCCCACGACGATGGCCTGCGCCGGGGCACAGCCGATGCGCGCGCAGGTGGCTTCGACGGTCTCGCGCTTGACGCGGGCATCGACGATGTCGCCGACGAGGCCGCCGGTCAGCCGCCCGTCGCGCAGTTCCAGCGCGTTGGCCCGCACGAAGTCGAGGTCCAGCTGCGCGCGCAGCCGGTCGGTGAAGTAGGTGAAGCCGCCCGACACGAGCAGCACCTTCAGCCCGGCCGCGCGTGCGCGGTCGATCAGGCGCTTGGCACCGGGCGTGATGCGCAGCCGCTCGTCGAACACGCGCTGCAGCGCGTCCGCGCCCAGGCCGGCGAGCAGCGCCACGCGCCGCCGCAGGCTCTCGCAGTAGTCCGAGATCTCGCCGCGCATCGCGGCTTCGGTGATCGCGGCGACCTCGGCCTTGCGGCCGGCGAAGTCGGCGATCTCGTCGACGCATTCGATCGTGATCAGCGTCGAGTCCATGTCGAACGCGATCAGGCGGAAGTCGGACATCCGCCGTCCCGGCGGCACGGCGGCGGCATCGACGCCGAACCGCGCGCCCAGCGCGGCGGCACCGCGGCCGTCGAGCCCGGTGCCGGTCCAGCGTGCGGTCTGCGTGTCGCGCTGCGCGGGCGCACGGCCGAGTTCGGCCGCGATGCCGCGGACGGCATCGTCGCTCAGCCCGGGGTGTTGGATCACGAGATTCATGACGTGTGTCCGGATGCGGTGAAGGGAGGGGGGGCGTCGGGGGTCAGGACAGGGCCTTGAGCACTTCGCGCACCCGCTGCACGCGTTGCGTGAGGTCGGCCGACGTGACCGACAGGCGCAGACGGTCGGGCCCGGCGAGCCGGGCGTCGCGTCGGCCCTGGATGAACTTGATGATGCGTTCGGGCGGGATCGGCGGCTGCGGCATGAACTGGATGGCGATCGCCTCGCCGGCGGCGTCGATGCGCACGATGCCCAGCGGCTGCGACAGGATGCGCAGCCGGTGCGTCTCGATCAGCGCCCGCGCCGCGTCGGGCATGCGCCCGAACCGGTCGATCAGCTCCTCCTGCATGTGCTCGAGCCGCTCGAGCGTGTCGCAGTTGGCAAGACGCTTGTACAGCGTCAGCCGTTCGTGCACGTCGCCGCAGTAGTCGGACGGCAGCAGGGCGGGGGTGTGCAGGTTGATCTCGGTGGTCGCGGACAGCGGGGCGGAGAGGTCGGGCTCGCGCCCTGCCTTCAGC
>ENA-UPTA01004133-UPTA01004133.1-activated-sludge-metagenome-genome-assembly--contig:-NODE-4133-length-13925-cov-9.357174_pt1 | contig 13925 bp, 15 predicted proteins | sample MGYA00238184_ERZ773361 | MGnify/ENA primary metagenome ERZ773361 (study PRJEB29100, sample SAMN05720205) | activated sludge metagenome | isolation source: anaerobic digester from wastewater...
GAGCTGATGCGGGTGCTCGGTGACGCGCTCGACCGGCACTTCGCATCGCCCGCGGAGGCCGCGCCCTCCGACGCGCCGATCCGCGTGCATGCCGAAGGCGACACCGGACCGGACCCGGCACTGCGCGTGTTCGACCAGACCGCGCTGCTCGCGGAGGTGGGTGTCGAGCGCGCGCACGGCGCGGTCGCGTACGAGTGCTTCACCGCGCACGGGCCGCTCGCGCTGCTGCCGCTGCCGGAGGCGCATCGCTGCTCGCTGGTGTGGTGCGACCGGCCCGAGGCCTCCGAGCGGCGCGCGAGGCTGTCGCCCGAAGCACTCGCCGACGAACTGCGGCAGACGTTCGGCGCGACCCTGGGCCGGCTGACGATCGCATCGCCGGTCGCCTGCTGGCCGATGGCGCGCCGCATGCGCCGCACGCTCTGCACCGCCCGCGAGGTCTGGATCGGCAACGCGGCACAGGGACTGCACCCGGTGGCCGGCCAGGGGCTGAACCTCGGACTGCGCGATGCCTTCGTCCTCGCGCAGGCGCTCGGCGATGCGCGCGCCCACGACCGCGCACCGGCCGAGGCTCTGCCGGCGTACGTGCGCGCACGCGCCGCCGACCGCGACGCCACCGTCGCGCTGACCGATCTGCTGGCGCGCGTCTTTGCACTCGCGCCGCTGCATCCGCTGCAATCGGTCACGCTGGGACTGCTCGACGTCGCGGCGCCGATGCGGGCGGCGGTGGCGCGCCGCTTCATGTTCGGACGACGCTGACGCCGACCTGACGCGGCGTGCTGCAGTGCGCATTTCTTGTGCACGACGATTTTCGCTAGAATTCGCGTCCCCTTCGGCGCGGCGCTTGCCGCGCCGATCTTCGTCGAGGAACACCTCCCCATGAACATCGGTCCGCACAGCTTGCGCAACAACGTGTTCGTTGCGCCGATGGCAGGCGTGACCGACCGTCCGTTCCGCCAGCTGTGCAAGACGCTCGGGGCCGGGTATGCGGTGTCGGAGATGGCCGCGTCCAACCCGCGCCTGTGGGCCAGCGTGAAGACCGCACGCCGCACCGACCACGCCGGCGAGATGGAACCGCGCGCCGTGCAGATCGCGGGCGCCGACCCCGCGATGATGGCCGAGGCCGCGCGCTTCAACGTGGGGCGCGGCGCGCAGATCATCGACATCAACATGGGGTGCCCGGCGAAGAAGGTCTGCAACGTGATGGCGGGCTCGGCGCTGATGGCCGACGAGCCGCTGGCGCTGTCGATCATCGAGGCCGTCGCCAATGCGGTCGCGGTGCCGGTGACCGTGAAGATGCGCACCGGCCCCACGCGCGCGCAGAGCAACGTCGTGCGCCTGGCGCGCCTGGCCGAGTCGGCCGGCGCCGCGATGATCGCCGTGCACGGCCGCTCGCGCGCCTGCGGCTATGCCGGCCACGCCGAGTACGACACCATCGCCGAGGTGAAGCGCGCGGTGCGCGTCCCGGTGGTGGCCAACGGCGACATCGACTCGCCGCGCAAGGCGCGCGCGGTGCTCGACCACACCGGCGCCGACGCCGTGATGATCGGCCGTGCCGCGCAGGGCCGCCCCTGGATCTTCCGCGAGATCGTGCACTTCCTCGCCACCGGCGAAGACCTGCCCGGGCCGACGCCCGACGAGATCGCGCGCCTGCTGCGCGCGCACCTCGTCGACCACTACGCGTTCTACGGCGAGTTCGCCGGCGTGCGCAGCGCGCGCAAGCACGTCGGCTGGTACCTGCACGGCATGCGCGGATGGTCCGAGCGTCGGGACCGCTTCAACCGGATCGAAACCCCCGACGAACAGCTCGCCGCGATCGACGACCTGTTCGCAACGGAGCACCCCCCGGAAGCTTCCGCCGACGCGTGCCCCGTGGCTGCCAACGAACGCCATTTCGTGCGGAGAAAGGTCGCATGACACGCCAGCAGACGATCGACGAAGCCGTCACCCGCAATCTCGAGAAGTACTTCCGCGACCTCGAAGGCACCTCGCCCACGCTGATCTACGACATGGTCATCCGCGCCGTCGAGCGCCCGATGCTCGAGGTCGTGATGCGCCAGGCGCAGGGCAACCAGCTGCGGGCCAGCGAGATGCTGGGCATCAACCGCAACACCTTGCGCAAGAAGCTCCAGCAGCACGGCATGCTCTGACGCAGACCCCACCGGACTCCCACACCATGACACAACGTGTACAGCGGGCGCTGATCAGCGTCTCCGACAAGGCCGGCATCGTCGACCTCGGACGCGCCCTGGCGGCGCTCGGCATCGAGATCCTCTCCACCGGCGGCACCGCGAAGCTGCTGGCCGACCACGGCGTGCGCGTCGTCGAGGTGTCCGACCACACCGGCTTTCCGGAAATGCTCGACGGGCGCGTGAAGACGCTGCACCCCACCATCCACGGCGGACTGCTCGCGCGTCGCGACCTGCCCGCGCACATGCAGGCGATCGCCGCGCACGGCATCGGCACGATCGACCTGCTGGTGGTCAACCTGTACCCGTTCGAAGCCACCGTCGCGCAGCCCGGCTGCACACTCGAGGACGCGATCGAGAACATCGACATCGGCGGACCGGCGATGGTGCGCTCGGCGGCCAAGAACTGGCGTGGCGTCGGCGTGGTGACCGACGCCGCGCAGTACGCGTCGGTGGTGGCCGAGCTGCAACGCGACGGCGCGCTGTCCGACGCGACCCGCTTCGCGCTCGCGGTGGCCGCCTTCAACCGCATCTCGAACTACGACGCCGCCATCAGCGACTACCTGTCGTCGCTGCAGCCCGACGGCACGCGCGCCGAGTTCCCCGGCCAGACCAATGGGCGCTTCGTGAAGCTGCAGGATCTGCGCTACGGCGAGAATCCCCACCAGAGCGCCGCGTTCTATCGCGACCTCTACCCCGCGCCCGGCTCGCTCGTCAGCGCACGCCAGCTGCAGGGCAAGGAGCTGTCGTACAACAACATCGCCGATGCCGACGCGGCCTGGGAATGCGTGAAGAGCTTCGACACGCCCGCCTGCGTGATCGTCAAGCACGCCAACCCGTGCGGCGTCGCGCTCGGCGTCGACTGCCTCGAGGCCTACACGCGCGCGTTCAGCACCGACCCCACGTCGGCGTTCGGCGGCATCATCGCCTTCAACCGCCCGCTCGACGGTGCGGCTGCGCAGGCCGTGTCGAAGCAGTTCGTCGAGGTGCTGATGGCACCGGCATTCACCGCCGAGGCCCGCGCCGTGTTCGCGTCCAAGGCCAACGTGCGCATGCTCGAGATCCCGCTCGACGGGGTCAGGCCCGATGGCGCCACCCCGTGGGAGCGGGGCCGCAACGCGCAGGACGTCAAGCGCGTCGGTTCGGGCCTGCTGATCCAGTCGGCCGACAACCACGAGCTCAAGCGCAGCGACCTGAAGGTGGTCACGAAGAAGGCGCCCACCGAAGCACAGCTCACCGACCTGCTGTTCGCGTGGCGCGTGGGCAAGTACGTGAAGTCCAACGCGATCGTGTTCTGCGGCAACGGTCAGACGCTGGGCGTCGGTGCGGGCCAGATGAGCCGCATCGACTCGGCGCGCATCGCTTCGATCAAGGCCGAGAACGCCGGCCTGACCCTGAAGGGGTCGGTGGTGGCGTCCGACGCGTTCTTCCCGTTCCGCGACGGCCTCGACGTGGTCGTCGACGCCGGCGCGGTCGCGGTCATCCAGCCGGGCGGATCGGTGCGCGACGACGAGGTCATCGCCGCCGCCGACGAGCGCGGCGTCGCGATGGTCTTCACGGGCGTGCGCCACTTCCGGCACTGAGCATGCGTGCCGCAGCGCGGCGCGGGCCGCAACGGCGGACGCCGCGCGCGCAGTCCCGGTGAGGATCCTCGGCATCGACCCGGGCCTGCGGGTCACCGGCTTCGGCGTCATCGACGCCGACGGGCCGCGCCTGAGCTACGTCGGCAGCGGCGTGATCCGCATCGCCGCCGGGCCCCTGCCCCCGCGGCTGCGCACGATCTTCGACGGCATCGGCGAGGTGATCGCGCAGTTCGGACCGCAGCAGGCCGCCGTCGAGATCGTCTTCCTCAACGCCAATCCGCAGTCGACGCTGCTGCTCGGACAGGCGCGCGGCGCGGCCATCACCGCGCTGGTGGCCGCCGACCTGCCGGTGCACGAGTACACCGCCATGCAGCTGAAGCAGGCGGTCGTCGGCTACGGCCGCGCCACCAAGGCCCAGGTGCAGGCGATGGTGCAGCGCATGCTGCAGCTGCCCGGCCTGCCGTCGACCGACGCCGCCGACGCGCTGGCCTGCGCGATCTGCCATGCCAATGCCGGCGTGATGAGCGCGCAGGCGCGCAGCCACGTGCACCCGACGGCACCGCGCCGGGCCGGCGGCATCCGGCGCGGACGCATCCGCTGACGCCCCCGCGGCCACGGGTGTAGCATTCGCCGCATGATCGGACGCCTTGCCGGACTTTTGCTGGAGAAGAGCCCGCCGACGGTGCTGATCGACGTCGGCGGCGTCGGCTACGAGGTCGACGTGCCCATGAGCACGTTCTACGACCTGCCGGTGTCCGGCCAGCGCGTGGTGCTCCTCGTGCACCAGGTGATCCGCGAAGACGCGCATCTGCTGTACGGCTTCCTCACCGCCGCCGAGCGCGAGGCCTTCCGGCAGCTGATCCGCATCTCGGGCGTCGGCCCGCGCACCGCGCTGGCGGTGCTCTCGGGCATGTCGGTCGACGACCTCGCCCAGACCGTCACGCTGCAGGAGCCTGCGCGGCTGACGCGCGTGCCCGGCATCGGCAAGAAGACGGCCGAGCGCCTGCTGCTTGAGCTCAAGGGCAAGCTCGGACCCGAGATCGCGGGTCGCGACGCACCGCCCATCGACGACACCGCCGCCGACGTGCTGCGTGCACTGCTTGCGCTCGGCTACTCGGAGCGCGAGGTGGTCGCGGCCACCCGGCAGCTGCCCGCGGGCACCGGGGTGTCCGACGGCATCCGCCAGGCGCTGAAGCTGCTGGCCAAACCATGACTGCGCGCCCCGCCCCCGCGGGCGCCCCGAAGCGATGATCGAACACGACCGGCTGATCTCCCCGGCCCCCCGTTCGCCGAACGAGGAAGCGATCGAGCGCGCGCTGCGTCCGAAGCGCCTGGCCGACTACGTCGGCCAGGCGCGCATCCGCGAGCAGCTCGAGATCTTCGTGGCCGCCGCGCGCGGCCGTGCCGAAGCGCTCGACCACGTGCTGCTGTTCGGCCCGCCGGGCCTGGGCAAGACGACGCTCGCGCACATCGTGGCCAGCGAGATGGGCGTGAACATGCGCCAGACCTCGGGACCGGTGCTCGAGCGGCCCGGCGACCTCGCCGCGATCCTCACCAGCCTCGAGAAGAACGACGTGCTGTTCATCGACGAGATCCACCGGCTGTCGCCGATCGTCGAGGAGATCCTGTACCCGGCGCTGGAAGACTTCCAGATCGACATCATGATCGGCGAGGGTCCGGCCGCCCGCTCGATCAAGCTCGACCTGCAGCCGTTCACCCTGGTGGGGGCCACGACGCGCGCGGGCATGCTGACGAATCCGCTGCGCGACCGCTTCGGCATCGTCGCGCGGCTCGAGTTCTACACCAGCGAGGAGCTGACCAGCATCGTGCGCCGCTCGGCCGACCTGCTCGGCGTGACGATGCAGGAAGGCGGCGCGCGCGAGATCGCACGGCGCTCCCGCGGCACGCCGCGCATCGCCAACCGGCTGCTGCGGCGCGTGCGCGACTACGCCGAGGTGAAGGCCGGCGGCACGGTCGACGCGCAGGTGGCCGACAGTGCGCTGCGCATGCTCGACGTCGACCCGATGGGCCTCGACCTGATGGACCGCAAGCTGCTGCAGGCGGTGCTCGAGAAGTTCGGCGGCGGTCCCGTGGGCCTCGACAACCTGGCGGCCGCGATCGGCGAGGAACGCGACACCATCGAGGACGTGCTCGAGCCCTACCTGATCCAGCAGGGCTACCTGCAGCGCACACCGCGCGGACGCATCGCCACCGCCACCGCCTACCGCCACTTCGGTCTGGCCCGCCCGGGCGACGCGCAGACCGACCCGCTGTGGAACGACGGCGACACCGCGGACGACGCGCGCTGAGCGCGCGCACGGCCGGCCCTGACCGCACGGGAGTCCCCTTGGAGAACGACGAATTCGCCCAGCGACTTGCACGGGCCACGCCCCGCGTGTGGGTGACCCCGGCGCTGATCGTCGCGAACGTGCTGGTCTGGTTCGCCAACCTCGCCTCGGGCGTCGACCCGATCACCGCCGACCCGCGCGCGCTGCTGCTGTGGGGCGGCAACTATCTGCCCGTGACGCTCGAGCAGCCATGGCGCCTGCTGACGGCGACCCTGCTGCACGGCGGGGTGATGCACCTGGCGCTGAACATGTGGGCGCTGTGGGATGCGGGCCCGATCGCCGAGCGCTTCTACGGCAACCTGCAGTTCCTGCTGATCTACCTCGTGTCCGGCCTGCTCGGATCGCTGGCGAGCCTGTTCTTCGCGGCGCGCATGAGCGTGTCGATCGGCGCGTCGGGTGCGGTCTTCGGCGTGGTCGGCGCCCTGCTCGCGGCGGTCGTCACCAAGCATCAGCACATGCCGCCCGAGCTGGCCCGCACGATGCGCACCTCGACGCTCGCCTTCGTCGGCTACTCGCTGTTCATGGGCTTCGCCGCCACCCACATCGACAACGCGGCCCACATCGGCGGACTGATCGCGGGCTTCGGCATGGCATCGGTGATGGCCGAGAAGTTCGACTGGGACGAATACCGCCGGCGCGGACTGCAGCGCGCCGCCTTCGCGGTCGCGATCGCGGCGGCGGCACTCGTGGTCGTCTGGGCCCTGGTACCGCCGCCCGGACGCTGACACCGGCATCGGCGGGGACGCGGTGAGCCGCCGACCTCGCCCCAGCAAGTAGAATCGCGCCCGTGAACATCGCCGCCAGCCCACGATCCGCCCAGCCGGTCCGACTCGAACAGCTGCCGGACGCCGTGTTCGAGATGCAGGTCCGCGTGTACTACGAGGACACCGATGCCGGCGGCATCGTCTACCACGCGAACTACCTGCGCTTCCTCGAACGCGCCCGCACCGACTGGCTGCGCGCGCTCGGCGCGGTGCACAGCCGCATCGCCGCGGCGTCGGGCGCGGTCTTCGTGGTCCGCGACCTGACGATCGACTTCCGCGCGCCCGCGCGCCTCGACGACCTGCTGTCGGTCGACGTGCGCGTGCTCGAGGCCCGTCGCGCCACGCTGCTGCTGGCCCAGGTCGCGCGCCGTCACGAAACCGGCGAACCGCTGGTGGTATCGTCGCTGCGCGTCGCGGCGCTCGACCAGGCGAGCGGCCGGCCGGTCGGCATCCCGCGCTGGCTGCTGGAACGCATCACGCCCGCGCGCTGACGGCGCCGCGCCCGTCGCCACGCCCCACGCGCCTCGCCCCCATTCGCAAGGACACCGCCGTGCATTCGGAACTCTCCATCCTGTCGCTGATCGCCAACGCGAGCCTGCTGGTGCAGCTGGTGATGGGCCTGCTGCTGCTCATCTCGCTGGGGTCGTGGACCACCATCTTCCGCAAGATCTTCCAGCTGCGCAGCGCGCGCGCGGCGACCGAGCAGTTCGAGGGCGACTTCTGGCGCGATCGCGACCTCTCGGGCCTGTTCCAGCAGATCCGCGACGGCAAGCGCAGCAGCGGATCGCTGGCGCGCATCTTCGAGGCCGGCATGTCCGAGTTCCTCAAGACGCGGCAGCAGAAGCCCGGCGACGTGCAGGCGATGCTCGACGGCGCGCGCCGCTCGATGCGCGCGGCCTACCAGCGCGAGATGGATGCGATCGAAGCGAACCTCGCCTTCCTCGCGTCGGCGGGCTCGGTCAGCCCGTACATCGGCCTGTTCGGCACGGTGTGGGGCATCATGAACGCCTTCCGCGGGCTGTCGAACGTACAGCAGGCGACGCTGGCGTCGGTCGCCCCGGGCATCGCCGAGGCGCTGGTGGCCACGGCCATCGGCCTGTTCGCCGCGATCCCCGCCGTGGTCGCCTACAACCGGTTCGCGCACGACATCGATCGGCTGTCGACCCGCTTCGACACGTTCATCGACGAGTTCCTGAACATCCTGCAGCGGCAGGCGCGCTGATCGGCCCGGGCGCGGCTTCCGGTCCTTCCGGCGTCACGGTCCTGCCGGCTTCGCGCGCCGCCCGACCGGACCGCAGCGCCAACCGAAGCGCCCGATCGAGCGCACCGCACATCCGAACCCACCGCCCGACCACCCGACCGGCCCCTCGACCCGAACACCCCCGCGCGCTGCCCGCAGGCAGTGCGCCCCGCACTGGAGAACACGCCGATGCCCGCGATCAATCAACGCAGCCGCGGCGGCCGCGGCGGCCGCCGGATGGTCAACGAGATCAACGTCGTGCCCTACATCGACGTGATGCTGGTGCTGCTGGTCATCTTCATGGTCACCGCCCCGATGATGCCGCCGGGCGTGATCGACCTGCCCCGCGCCGGCAAGAGCAACGCGCGGCCCGACGCGTATGTCGAGGTCCAGGTCCGCGGAAACGGGGAGCTGCGCGTTCGTAGCGTGAACGCCGGCGATTCGCAGGAGCGGCGGGTCGGCCGCAAGGAGCTCGCGGCGACGCTGCAGCAGCTGCGGGGCGACGCGGACATGCCGGTGGTGATCAGCGCAGACCGCGCGGTGCGCTACGAGGCGGTGATGGACGTGATGGACGAACTGCAGCGCCAGAACGTGCCGCGCGTGGCGCTGATGGTGAAACCGGCGAACTGACGAACGCCACGGCACGACGCACGCAACGACGACGACGACGACGACGACGAACCGATGGTCCGAGGAACCGACGCCGCCCAGCGCAGCGCCCCGCCCGATGCACGCGGCGGCGGCGCCCGGGCGTTCGCGCTCGCGCTGACGGTGCACCTGCTGCTGGTCGCGATGCTCGTGTTCGGCGTGCGCTGGCAGAGCCGGCCGCCGGCCGCGGTGCAGGCCGAACTGTGGGTGCCGCCGCCGCCGGCGTCCGTACCGGTGCCGGCCGTACCGCAGCCCGCCCCCGAGCCGGCGCCCGCGAAGCCCGCCCCCGAGCCGCCGCCAGCGCGCCCGGCGCCGCAGCCCGAGGTCGAGCGGCCGGACATCGTGCTGGAGCGCCAGAAGGAGCGCGAGCGGCTCGAGCGGGAGCGCCTGGAGCGCGAAGTGGCCGAGGCCGAGCGCAAGCGCCGCGAGGCACGCCTGGCCGAGGAGCGCCGGCGCGCCGACGAGAAGCGGCAGCAGGAGAAGCAGCAGGAGGCGCGCCGCCGCGAGGCGGAAGCGCAGCGCCAGGCCGACGCGAAGAAGGAGGCGGAGGCGAAGAAGCTGGCCGATGCGAAGAAGGACGCCGAGGCGAAGAAGCAGGCCCAGGCGAAGAAGGACGCCGAAGCCCGCAAGGAGGCCGAAGCCAAGAAGGAGGCCGACGCGCGCAAGGCCGCCGAGCTCAAGGCCCAGCAGCAGGCGGCCGAACGCAGCCGGGAGGACTACGTGAAGCGCCTGATGTCGCAGGCCGGCACCGCACCGGCCAAAGGCGCGCCCACCGGCTCGGCGAGCGGCAGCCCGACCGGCACGGCCGCGGCCGGTGGCGCCGCGGGCGGCGCCGACGGCGACTACGCCGGCCGGCTGTCTGCGCTGATCCGTTCGAACACCGTGTTCCAGATCCCACCGGAGCTCGGTGGAAACCCCAAGGCCGTGTTCCTCGTCAGCGTGCTCCCGGACTGTACGATCGCGTCCGTGAAGCTGCGCCGGTCGAGCGGACACCCCGCCTGGGACCAGGCCGCCGAGCGCGGCATCCAGCGCTCGGACCCGCTGCCGCGCATGAAGAACGGCAGCTGTCCGCGCGAGCTCGAGATCTCCAGTGGACCCAGGGATGAACGCTGAACCGCTTGACTATAATTCGCCGATGCTGCGTTCCGACCGTCCGGCATCCGCGTTGTCCGTGCTGATCCAGGCATGGCTGCTGGCCGTCGTGCTCGCGCTGCCGGCGCTCGCGCCGCGGGCGGCCGCGCAGATGCGCATCGAGGTGTCCGGCGTCGGTGCCACGCAGTATCCGATCGCCGTCGCGGGGTTCGTCACCTCCGGCCGCCTGCCGGTCGACGTGGCCGACGTGATCCGGGCCGACCTCACCCGCAGCGGTGCGTTCCGCCTGATCGACCCGCTCGCGACGCTCGGCGACTCCGGCGCGCCCAACTTCATCGACCTGCGCGCCAAGGGGGCCGACGCGGTGGTCGGCGGGTCCATCGCACGCCTGGCCGACGGCCGCTACGACGTGCGCTTCCGGCTGAGCGACGTGGTGCGCCAGTCGTCGCTGGGCGGCGAGTCGTTCGTCGCCGCCGAAGGCGACCTTCGCTTCGCGGCGCACCGCATCGCCGACTGGATCTACGAGAAGCTCACCGGCCAGCCCGGCATCTTCTCCACCCGCATCGCCTTCGTGTCCAAGAACGGGCCGCGCTACCGCCTGAACATCGCCGACTGGGACGGCGAGAACATCCAGACCCCGCTGGCCTCGCCCGAGCCGATCATCTCGCCGTCGTGGTCGCCCGACGGCAGCCGCCTGGCCTACGTGTCGTTCGAGAGCAAGAAGCCGGTCGTGTACGTGCACACGCTGGCCACCGGGCAGCGCCAGGCCGTGGCCAACTTCAAGGGCAGCAACAGCGCGCCGGCCTGGTCGCCCGACGGCCGCAGCCTGGCGGTCGCGCTCACGCGCGACGGGCTGTCGCAGATCTACCTGATCAGCGCCAGCGGCGGCGGCCAGCCCCGCCGCCTCACGCAGTCCAGCGGCATCGACACCGAGCCCGCGTTCGCGCCCGACGGCAAGACCATGTACTTCACGTCCGACCGCGGCGGCTCGCCCCAGATCTACCGGCTGAACATCGACAGCGGCGACGTCGCGCGCGTGACCTTCGGGTCCACGTACAACGTCAGCCCGCGCGTCAGCCCCGACGGCCGGCAGCTCGCGTTCATCTCGCGGCGCGACGGCCGCTTCGTGGTCGCGATGAAGGAGATCAACGGCGGCGCCGAGCAGGTGATGTCCGACGGCGGCCGCGAGGAGTCCCCCAGCTTCGCCCCCAACGGCCGCTGGATCATGTACGCGACGCAGGTCGGCGGACGCGACTCGCTGATGGCGATCTCGACCGACGGACGCGTCAAGCAACGCCTCACCTCGTCCTCCGGCGACATCCGCGAGCCGACGTGGGGCCCCCTCGCCAAGTGAACCCCGACCCGGCACCCACGCCACTCTCCCAAGGAACCCGAAGATGAACCTGAAGCAACTGATCGTCGCCAGCGGCATCACGCTGCTGCTCGCGGGCTGCGGCTCGAGCGTCAAGCTCGACGAGACCAGCGCCCCCATCGACAACCGCAGCGGCACGGCCGCGGCGGGCGGCGCCGCGGGCGCGGGTGCGGGCGGCGCCACGGCCGGCACGGGCAGCGCACGACAGGTCACCCCCGTCACGATCGACCCGAACGCCGCGCTCAACGACCCGTCGAGCCCGCTGTCCAAGCGCAGCATCTACTTCGACTTCGACAGCTTCGTCATCAAGGACGAGTACCGCGGCACGGTCGAGGCCCACGCCAAGTTCCTCACGACCAACAAGACGCGCAAGGTGGTCGTGCAGGGCAACACCGACGATCGCGGCAGCCGCGAGTACAACCTCGCGCTCGGCCAGAAGCGTGCCGAGGCCGTGCGCCGGTCGCTGGCCGCCCTGGGCGTGACCGAGCAGCAGGTCGAGGCCGTCAGCTTCGGTGAAGAGAAGCCGCGCGCCACCGGCAGCGACGAGGCGTCGTGGGCCGAGAACCGCCGCGCCGACCTGGTGTACCAGTGACATGCGCGGGCGCCTGACTCCCGACGGCCAGCGCCGTCCGCATCGCGGCGGCGCGTCCGGTCTGGCCGCGCGCATCGCCGGGGCCGTCGCGGTCGGCGCCACGCTGCTGGCGGCCAGCGCGCCGGCCCATGCGCTGTTCAGCGACGACGAGGCCCGCCGCGCATTGATCGAGCTGCGCGGCCGGTTCGACCTCTACAGCCGCGACACCAACCGCCGGCTCGACGACCTCACCGCGCGTCTCGACGCGCTGGCCACTCGTGCCGAGCGTCTCGAACAGCTCGCCTCCGGGCAGCTCGATCTCACCAACCAGATCGCGCAGCTGCAGCAGGAGCTCGCCCGGCTGCGCGGTCAGCTCGAGGTGCAGACCAACGAGCTCGCCCAGACGCAGCGCAGCCAGCGCGATCTGTTCGCCGACCTCGACACGCGCGTGCGCAAGTTCGAGCCGGTCACCACCCAGATCGACGGCAAGACCGCCACGGTCGACGTCGAGGAGCGACGCCGCTACGAAGCCGCCCTCGGGCTGATGCGCGCCGGCGAGTTCGGCCAGGCGCTCACCGCGTTCCAGCAGTTCCGCACCCGCTGGCCCGACAGCGCCTACACGGCCAACGTGCTGTTCTGGATCGGCAGCGCGCAGTTCGCGGTGCGCGACTACCGCGCCGCCATCGCCACGCACCAGCAGATGGTGCAGCGCCATCCCGACCATCCGCGCGTCCCGGATGCGCTGCTCAACATCGGCCTGGCGCAGGCCGAGGGCGGTGACCGCAAGAGCGGCCGCGCCACCCTGCAGGGCGTGATCGACCGGTATCCGGACAGCACCGCCGCGCAGCAGGCGCGCGACCGCCTGCCGGCGATGCGCTGACCCCGGGCACGGTCGTGACCGACGTCGACATCCCGGCGCTGCAGTCCGCGGTCGCCTGGGCCGCCTTCGCGCTGTGCTTCGCGCTCGGTGCGGTGATGCGCCGCACCGGGTTCTGCACGATGGGCGCGCTCGCCGACATCGTCAACATCGGCGACTGGACTCGCATGCGCATGTGGATCTGCGCGATCGGCGTCGCGATGCTGGGCACGCAGCTGCTGGCCGCCACCGGCCTGATCGACCTCGACACCTCGGTCTACACCGCCGCACGCTTTCCCTGGCTGTCCTACGTGCTCGGCGGGCTGCTGTTCGGCTTCGGCATGGTGCTGGCGTCAGGTTGCGGCAGCAAGACGCTGGTGCGCATCGGCGGCGGTTCGCTGAAGTCGCTGGTCGTGTTCTGCGTGATGGGGCTGTTCGCCTACATGACCCTGCGCGGCGTGTTCGGCGTGGCGCGTGTCGCCGTCGTCGATCCGGTCGCCTTCACCCTCGCCCCGGGCCAGGACCTGCCCCGCCTGCTGGCCGGCGCCGACGGCACGGGGGTGGATCGCATCCGCCTGATCGCCGGCGGCATCGTCGGGCTGGCCCTGATCGGATTCGCCTTCGCGCACCGCGAGTTCCGCAGCCCGGACGCGATCCTGGGCGGCGTCGGCGTCGGGCTGGCCATCGTCGGCGCCTGGTACATCTCCGGCCATCTGGGCTACGTCGCCGAGGATCCGACCACCCTCGAAGAGAAGTTCGTCGGCACCAATTCCGGCCGCATCGAGTCGCTGTCCTTCGTTGCGCCCGTCGCCTTCACGCTCGACCTGCTGATGTTCTGGAGCGACACGAGCCGCCACGTGACGCTGGGCGTGGCCGCCGTGGCGGGCATGATCGCCGGCGCCTTCGCCCACGCGGTTGCCAGTCGCCAGTTCCGCTGGGAAGGCTTCCGCGACGTCGAAGACACGGCCAACCATCTGGTCGGCGCCGCCTGCATGGGCGTGGGCGGCGTCACCGCGCTGGGGTGCACGATCGGGCAGGGGCTGTCCGGCCTGTCGACGCTGGCCCTGGGCTCGGTGCTGGCGTTCGCGGCCCTGCTCGCGGGCGGGATGGCCGGTCTGAAGTACCAGACGTGGCGGGTCGAGCGCCTGGTGTGACCCCGGCGATTTGACCCGCACCGCAACGCAGCATATACTTTAAGGCTCAGTTTCGACGGGTCGTTAGCTCAGCTGGTAGAGCAGCGGACTTTTAATCCGTTGGTCGCAGGT
>ENA-UPTA01004135-UPTA01004135.1-activated-sludge-metagenome-genome-assembly--contig:-NODE-4135-length-13920-cov-17.977425_pt1 | contig 13920 bp, 9 predicted proteins | sample MGYA00238184_ERZ773361 | MGnify/ENA primary metagenome ERZ773361 (study PRJEB29100, sample SAMN05720205) | activated sludge metagenome | isolation source: anaerobic digester from wastewater...
CAACTTTTTTCATAATTCCTGCCTTTAAGTCTGAGACAAAAGTAACTTTATTTTTAAAACAAGATTTGTGCCATATTATTATTTAAGCCTGCTCATTTTTTAAACCAACAGCTCTGTCAGTTGTTATCTGATAAACTGAAAAACAATGAAATTTCAGGGATATATAATACTTTTAGTAACCATATTTCTACTTTCAATGGAAAAGGAAAGCCTGTCACAGGAGAAGCCGGCATACAATGACCTGTCGGCACAGGAATCGAAGGTAATAATCAGCAAGGCAACGGAATACCCCTTCACGGGGCTTTATGAAAAGTTCAATGCCAAAGGAACATACATTTGCAAACAGTGCGGCAACGCCCTCTATCACTCTGACGCCAAGTTCGATGCCGGCTGCGGATGGCCAAGCTTTGACGAGGAGGTTGCAGGTGCGGTGAAACGGGTCACTGACGCTGACGGCTTACGCACCGAAATAATCTGCAACTCATGCGGCGGACACCTCGGTCACGTCTTCACCGGAGAACGGTTCACCCCTAAAAATACACGTCACTGCGTCAATTCGGTGTCTCTCGACTTCGTACCGGCTGTACTGCCGTCAGGAACTTACGGCACCGCGCTATTTGCCGGCGGATGCTTCTGGGGAGTCGAGTATTTCCTGCAGAAGGAGCCGGGGGTGGTGGCAGTCGTCTCCGGGTATACAGGGGGTCATTTAAAGAATCCGTCATACCGGGAGGTATGCAACGGAAATACCGGCCATGCCGAAACGGTGAAGGTCATGTATGACACGAAGAAGACCTCGTATGATAAGCTTGTAAAACTCTTCCTTGAGATACATGATCCTACCCAGGTGGGAAGACAGGGGCCGGACATCGGCGATCAGTACCGCTCGGAGATTTTCTGGAAGAATGAAGAGCAGCGCAGGACTGCGGCAAAGTACCTTGCCCTGCTGCGTGATAAGGGGCTGAAGGTGGCTACCGGGCTCACCAAAGCGTCAGAGTTTTATCCTGCAGAGGAATATCACCAGGATTACTATTTCCGCAACGGTAAGGTGCCATACTGCCACGGATATACCAGGAGGTTTTAGTCGGCAGTACCGGTCGGCAGTCAGCAGTACCAGTCAGCAGTCATACAGATGTTTGGCAGGTGATGATTGCAGACTGCAGACATAAAAACCCCCGACAGCCGTCAGGCATATCGGGGGTTAAGATTATTCGCAATTTTCAATTCGCAACCCGCAAAATTCGCAAATCGCAAATCGCAAATCGCAATTCCTTACAGCCTCGGCACCCTCCCGGTTGTCCACGGAGCCTTTATCTCATCCAGTTTCGCGTTAAGAGCATCAACAGCCTTTCCTGCCTTCTGTATCCTCTCAAGCAACGCCGGAAACTCCTTCTTCAGGATGGTGAACTGCTGGTCAGCAATGCCGGAGATATCACCGGAGTTGCCGTAGAGCGACCTTGACATGGCTGACAATCTTGCAGAGAGCGATACCGGTGACGGAGGCGTCTCCTCGGTGCTGGCACCAACAGAGATTCCCCTGATGAGATATGTTATCTCACCCATCTCATCACTCAGTGCAGCAGCTTCCTTCATCAGTGAGGCCGGTGCGTCTGGCATCTGATGGATGGTCTGCATAATGGTGTTAACAGTTCCGTCAAGCTCGGTGGCATATGAGATGGCACCGTAAGCAGTCTTCGCGAAGGCAGCCATCTCCTTCATCCATTTTTCCTTGGCTGCCGCATTGGTGGCCGGCAGGGTCACTATGTCAAGCGGCTTGCACACGAAGGGCTCGGGACCGGCCAGTTCTTTGATCTCGCCATCGGCGTACATAGCCATTGAAACAAAATACTTTCCCGGAATGACCGAGATGCCTCCGCCTCCCCAGCGTCCACGGCCTTCATCAGCCACAGGGCTGAATTTCCCGGAGGCCCTGACAGGCTGATAACCGGCATAGGTAAAGTTCCATGTCACCCGGCCCACACCCTTTGATGCATTTTTATAGAGCTTGCGGATCACCGAGCCTTCTTCGTCACTTATGGTGAAGATGAGATAGGGTTTGATCTCACGCTCCTCAAGACTGAGCTCCCTTGCTGTGGGCTGCGGAATGAAATCACCTTTTTCGACGAGTTTCTTCTCCTTCTCCTTCCTGATATCACGGGCGGTCTTCGGAACAGTGTCAACATAATAGGTGATGGTAGCTCCGTAGGGTGGATTCTTCGCCACATAATACATTGAGCCCTGGTTGTCAAACTCATCAGTCTGAACAAACATCCTGGCATCCTTGATGGGGAAGATATAACCGGCCTTTGTGGTGATGCTCTTCGAGTAATTCTGCAACGGAGTGTAGTCATCGAGGACATAAAATCCTCTTCCGAATGTGGCAATCACCAGGTCATTCTCACGTTCCTGGATGGCAATGTCACGCACTGCAATTGTCGGAAGGCCCCTGTTGAACTCAGTCCATGTGGCGCCTGCGTCAAATGATACGAAGAAGCTGAACTCAGTTCCCAGGAACAGGAGGTTGGGATTGACATGATCCTGCTCGATCGTATGAACCGGTCCGTTTGCCGGCAGGTTGGCGCTTATCGAGGTCCATGTGCGTCCCTTGTCAGTGCTCTTGAGTACATACGGCCTGAAATCATCACGCTTGTGGTTGTTGAATGTCGCATAGACTACGTCTGCATTGTATTTGTCGGCCAGCAGGTCGCTCACATAGGTATATTCCGGCACGCCGGGATAGGTTTTGTTCATCCTCCAGTTGGCGCCGCCGTCTTCCGAGACTGCAATTACTCCGTCATCACTTCCGGAATAGAGCAGGTCCTTCTGTACGGGCGATTCAGTGAGTGAAACAATTGTTCCCCAGAGGGAGGTAGACTTGTTTTTCGCGACAGCGTCTGACGGCCAGTACCTGTCCATCACCTTAAAGTTGTCTCGGTTCTCGTTCCTTGTCAGGTCGGGCGATATTGTCTTCCAGCTGCTTCCCCGGTCTTCACTGCGGAACAGGAAATTGGCAGCCATGTAGATTCTTTTGTTGTTGTGCGGGCTGATAAGGATCGGAGTATCCCAGTTCCAGCGGTAGGTCAGTTCGGCCTCACCGGGGAAGGGCTTAATGCTTACGCTCTCGCCGCTTCTGCGGTCATAACGGGATGCATTGCCGTACTGCGATTCGGTATAGACGATGTCCGGTTCTTCCGGATCGATGGCCACCCAGAATCCGTCCCCGCCTGAAGTAACGAACCAGTCGTCATTGACGACCCCGTTGCTGGTGCTGGCCGAGGGGCCTCCCATGGAGTTGTTGTCCTGGGTACCGCCGTAGATGTAGTAGAAGGGGTATGAATTGTCAACAGCCACACGGTAGAACTGGGTTACCGGGAGGTTCGACTTGAAGATGAAGTTACTCCCGTTGTCATATGTCTCGTAGATGCCGCCGTCACCGCCGATGTAAAAGTGGTCAGTGTTGGTCGGATCAATCCACAGGGCATGGTCGTCAACATGACGGCCGTTGTTGCTTACCCTCGACCATGTGCGGCCGCCATCAACAGTCACCTGGGTGTAGGTGTCAAGGCTGAATACCCTGTCCACATCCTTCGGGTCACAGATGATCTTGTTGTAATACTGTCCGCTTGAATGGTAGGAGTTCATCCTCTGCCATGAAGCGCCTCTGTTGACCGACCTGTAGAAGCCACCGGCCTCACCCTGTGCTTCCACTATAAGATAGAGAACGTCAGGGTTAACCGGCGAAATGGCTATCCCCATGCCGCCAAGGTCTCCTCCCGGGAGCCCTTTCATTATCTTTTCAAACGATTTTCCGGCGTTGGTTGACTTGTAGACTGCTGATTCCGGTCCTCCGCTGATCTTCATTCCGACATGTCTGCGGCGTTGTTCGCTTGTGCAGTAAATGACATCGGGATTACGCGGATCAAGCACCACGTTGTTGATGCCGGTGTTCTCGCTGATATTGAGAATCTTTTCCCATGTTTTTCCGCCGTCAGCCGTTTTGTACAGTCCGCGTTCACCGCCCGGACCCCATACAGATCCTTCCGCTGCGACATATACCACATCGCTGTTGCGGGGGTCAATGGCTATTCCGCCTATCTGACGCGATTCCTTCAGACCCATGTTCTTCCAGCTTGCGCCTGCGTCATCCGAGCGGTATACGCCGTCACCCCATCCCAGTGCACGCTGATGGTTGTTTTCGCCGGTACCGGCCCAGACCACGTTGTGGTTGCCCGGGTCAATGACGATGCAGCCAATGGCATATGCACCGTATTTGTCAAAAATCGGTTCCCAGGTGGTGCCGTTGTTCTCGCTCTTCCAGATGTTGCCCGAAGCAACCGCGGCGTAGATCTCCGAATGGTTTGAGGGATTGACCGCGAGGTCTGCTATACGGCCTGAGGCCCATGCCGGCCCCACGGACCGGAAAGAAACAGCGCTGAAGAATGATGAGGATACGGAGGGCTTGATCTGGCTCTCCGGTGTCTTTGCATCCTTCTTCGTCTCTTTCTTTTGTGCCCACAGACTGCCTGAGCCTGCCAGCAACAATACAAAAATCAGTGTCAGAACTTTTTTCATAAGAGGTTTTTTGGTCAGTTTATTACTATCGCTAAGGTAAGATAAGGAATTTTGTCAGCTAACTTTTTAACGTTATTTAATTATTTTGCTGCAGATTAAAAAGAGTCTATATGAACAGCACATATTTTACCAGGAGAACGATACGGAAATACGCACAGCGCGATATTGACAGTGACCTCCTTGAACGACTGCTGACGGCAGGAACAAGGGCATCCACTACGGGCAACATGCAGATATACAGCATCATAGTGACCCGGGATCAGGAGATGAAAAAGCGGCTGGCTCCCGCCCATTTCAACCAGCCCATGGTGACAGAGGCACCTGTGATGCTTACCTTCTGTGCCGACTTCAACAGGTTCAACCTCTGGTGCAGGCAGCGTGAGGCCGAGCCCGGCTATGATAATTTCATGTCATTTATGACTGCGGCAATTGATTCACTTCTGGCTGCCCAGACAATCTGCAATGCCGCTGAAGAGGAGGGACTGGGCATCTGCTATCTCGGAACGGCTACCTATAATGCAGACAGGATCATTGAGGTGCTGGAACTTCCACTGGGCGTAGTACCTGTTGCCACGGTCACACTGGGCTGGCCGGCACAGGTGCCGGAGCAGCCTGACAGGCTGCCCCTGGAGGCAGTGGTGCATTACGAAAAGTACCATGATTTTACTCCGGACCTGATCGACAGCCTGTACAGGGAGAAGGAGGCACGCACCGACTCTCAGCAGTTCATTGCCGCGAACGGGAAAGAGACGCTTGCACAGGTCTTCACAGACGTGCGTTACAAGAAGGCAGACAACGAATATTTTTCAGGGAAATTTCTGGAAGTGATCCGCCGTCAGGGTTTCACTTTCTGAAATCAAATCCCAGTTCAGTGGCTATGATCTTCAAGTCGTCAACCACGGCAGGCACCACACTTATTCCTGATTTAAGGTGTTCCTTCTCCGCTTCCCTTTCCGGATCACCTGGAATCAGCACACGCTGTTCCCCCTTTGCAGGTTTCGCATTGCGGAATGTTCTGATCCAGAGATCCATTGCCTCCCTGAATTCATTTGCGGGCCTGAAGGCATCAATTCTCATGGCGCCGAAAAAATGGCCGGTACCTTTGCCGGGCTGATTCTCCGGCACCGGCAGGTAAGCAACGCTGGGCGGCACGAACGGGCCGAAGTTGGCTCCGCTGAAGAGAGCGCTGAATATGTCAATCACCGCGGTCATGCAGTACCCCTTGTGGCTGCCGTGCAGGCGATCACCCCCCAGAGTGACCATTCCCCCTCCGTGCCGAAGAATACCGGGGTCATCGGAAGGATTTCCCTCGGCGTCCTGAACGTATCCCAACGGTACCTTCTCGCCCTTCTTTTCCGAAACGGCGAGCTTTCCGCGCGCAATAGGCGTAGTTGCGAAGTCTGCCACGAAGGGCGGCTCCTCAAGCGCGGGAACTGCTACTGCAAGCGGGTTGGTGCCCAGGAGGCGGCTCACTGAGAAGGTGGGTACCACAAGCGGGTTGGCGTTGGTGACAGCGATGCCTACCATATCATGTTCGAGAGCCATCATTGCGTAGTAACCGGCTATGCCGAAGTGGTTTGAGTTGCGGGCTGCCACCCAGCCCGTGCCGGTGGCAGCCGCCTTCTCAATGGCCAGATGCATCGACCTGACTCCTGCAACCATGCCGAAGCACCTGTCGCCGTCGACAACAGCCGTGGAGGGGGTTTCATGTACCACCTTCACGTCAGGGCTGACATTCACCCGTCCGCTCTTCCACAGCTCGTAGTACTCGCGGACCCTTATCATGCCGTGCGATGAGTGGCCGCGCAGCTCCGCCGCCACCAGTACGGCGGCAACGGCAGCAGCATCATCAGAGTTGCACCCCACCCGGGTGAAAACTTCGGTGGTGAAATCAAGGAGATATTTGTGGTCGTACATAATCCTTCATTGCTTACTTCCTCACCTTCACCGGATACGGCGGTCTGACGGGCTCGGCCGGCGGGTTCTTCTCCAGCTCCTTAAGAGCCACCTCGATGGCTTTCTCAAGCTGAGGATCCCTGCCTTCAAGCACATCGGCAGGCCACTGCTCAACTTCAATGTCAGGGGCCACACCTACATTCTCAACCACAAAACCGTCTTCGGTCCAGATAGCCAGGTTGGGTGCTGTCACCATTCCGCCATCCATCAGTTCGGGGAAGCCCAGTGTCCCTACCAGTCCGCCCCAGGTACGCTTGCCTACCAGGGTACCGACACCAAACTTGCGGAACATCCAGGGAAGCATATCACCGCCTGAACCTGCCGTCTCATCAATGATCATGACCTTCGGCCCCTGAATTGAAGCACTTGGTGTCTTGAGATCATTGCCGTAACGCATGTTCCAGTACGACTGTAACGGGCGTTGAAGCAGATCAATGTAGTAGTCGGCAATCATCCCCCCGCCATTGAACCGTTCGTCAATGATGACAGCCTTCCTGTTGGCCTGCGGGAAAAAGTACCTCTTGAAGTACTCATGACCCTGCCCGGATGTGTTTGGCACATACACATAAGCCACTTTACCGTCGGTTGCCTCCGTTACCTTCCTGAGGTTACCCTCAACCCAGTCACGGTTCCTCAGGCTGATCTCGTTACCGATGGGTACAACCTTTATCACACGGGAACCCGTGTAATCCGGATTCGGCCCAACGGTAAGCTCAACGATTTTACCGTCTGTGTTCTCGAGAAACCTGTGGATGTTTTCATCTGCGGTGACATCGCGGCCGTCAACAGCAAGTATATATTCCCCGGTCTTAACATTCAATCCCGGTTCGGTAAGAGGTGATCTGAGATCGGGGTTCCAGTTGAGTCCGCCGTAGATTTTCCTCAGCCGGTACCTGTTGTTCTCCACCGAGAAGTCGGCGCCGAGGAGGCCGCCTCCGACCCTCTGCGGGTTGTTCAGCCTGTCACCACCGCCAACCCTGTGGTGGCCAACGCCAAGCTCGCTGCACATCCACTGGATGACCCTGTTAAGATCACTCCTGCAGGTCAGGTGAGGAAGGAACTGAGAATACTTGTCCTTCATTGCCTTCCAGTCGGCCCCGTGCATGCCAAGATCATAGAAATAGTCGCGGTTGACCCGCCATGCCTCACCAAATATCTGAGGCCACTCTTCTTTCGGATCTATCCTGACCGAGATGGCCCCGGTATTCAGTATGCCCTTGCCCGGCTCCGGTTTTTTCCCTGCGGCGGTGATCCCGTAGGTCGTACCCCTGGCATACAGCATCTTCTTCCTGTCAGCTGACACAATATAGCCGTCGAGCTCCATCACCTCCTCATCTTTCCTGTCGGAGACATTGTATTTATGAAGCATCGACTTTTGGTCTGCAGGGTTGGAAACGATATAAAGAATTTCACCTTTTCCCGCTACCCCAAGTGAACTGTAATTGCCGGCAGATACCGGTACGTTTACAATTCTTTCCTGCAGTCCGTCTGTTTCTATCCTGAGCAGATCACTCTTTTCTGCGGCGGATGTCTTTGCTGCGCTCTTTGATGAACCCTTGCCGGAGCTCTTGTCAGACGCAACGGCTGCAGGTTTATCAGCATCGGGTTTGACTTCCGTACCCTTTTCTTCATCACTCTCCTTTGCAAAGGGCGAAATAATGTCCTTCCTGAGGGTGACAAGATAAATTGAGTTTGTCATCCTCATGTCTGCGCTTGAAAGGTCGAACCAGTTAATGACCGGACCGGCGTCAGTGGATGCGAATAAATAGATATAGTCTCCGCTCGGGTCAAAGACGGGATCAGAGGCATCGCTCAGCCCGTCAGTGACGGGAAATGATTTCTGCTGGTCAACAGAATAGAGGTACACAACCCTGTAAAAGCTGTTCAGCATCTTCGTGTACACGACCCACCTGGAGTCTGATGACCAGTCGCCGTGCATCTCCCTGAACGGTCCCGGAAAGTATATCTCGTCAGAATCGATCTTCTTTATTACTGAGGTTGTTACGTCAAGAAGCCACAGGTTCCTTCCGTTATCTGTGAAGGTAATTCTTTTGCTGTCAGGGGACCACTCCGGGAAGGCATAGAATCCCGTCCCTGTCAGTTTGTATACCTTAACCTCGCCCTTGCCGTCCTGTGATTTCAGATTCAGGGTGTATTCACCGGATTCATCCGAGAAATAGGCAATTGTTTTTCCGTCAGGTGACCATGCCGGGTATTTTTCATGAAAACCGGGTGTGTTGGTGATATTCCTCGGATCTCCCTTTTCGGCAGGAAGGGTGATGATTTCTCCCCTGTACCCCAACACAACGCGGCTTCCCGTCGGAGAGATGTGCCCGCTCCGGATGTACCCCGGACCCTGGACATAACGCGGGCGCAGTTCAAGCAGGTCAGCTGCTATAGCTGTCTTTATCCTTTGTGATTCGCCCCTGGCGATGTCATATAAATGAAGGTATCCGGCCTGTTCAAAGACTATCCTGCCCGTTGCAGCTGAAGCGCTAAGCACGGGGAAGTCTGTGAAATTGGTGTGCTGCCTGATGTCAGCGCCACTGCCGCTGCATGAAAAGAGGTTGAACTCTCCGTTACGGTCACTGAGAAAATATATCCTGTCACCGACCCACATGGGATGGGTGTCATTGCATCCTCCCTGCGGCTGCGGCACCCTGATCACTGACCTGTCGGCCTGGGTGAAGAGCCAGATGGTCGAAACGGTTCCTCCGCGGTAGTTTTTCCACTGGGCATGTGCCGGAGGCAGCGGGGTGTAGGCCATCCTTTTCCCATCGGGAGACAGGGAAACATAGTGAGCGTTTGGAATCTGCATTTGTTCCGGGTAACCCCCTTCAATTCCCACCGTGAAGAGCTGGGCATAGCGGCCGGTGAATGTCGACCTCTGTGAGGCGAAGACCACCTTCGCCCCGTCAGGGGTGAATGTTCGTGCAACATCAGCCCCCGGGTGCCAGGTGAGCCTAACCGGCACACCGCCCTCCACCGGGATGACAAAGACATCCGTGTTCCCGTCATACTGGGCACTGAATGCTATAAGCTTCCCGTCAGGGGAGAAACACGGTTCGCCTTCAATTCCTTCGTCAACTGTGAGACGGCGGGGATCAGTTCCGTCGGCGTTCATCACCCAGAGATCCTCGGCGTAGATAAATGCGACATGTGTTTTACTGGCTGCGGGCTGTGACAGCATCCGTGTGTCAGATGTGTCAATACCGCTAAGATTGCCTGATGCTCCGAAAACGAGAGCTGCAATCATTCCAACTGCAAAGAAATTTCTTTTCATGGCTATCTGGTTTTTCTGAAAGTGTTGGTTGCGTTTGCCTGTGCTTTGGGTGTGATGACCAGGTCATTGATACAAACATGATCGGGAAGGCTGGCACAGTAATGGATGACCCCGGCAATGTCATCGCCGGTGAGCGGCTCGAGGCCGGTATAAACGGCTGCGGCCCTGTCAGTGTCACCCTTGAAGCGTACTTCCGAGAACTCGGTCTCAACCATGCCCGGTGCAATGTTTGTCACCTTTATGCCATGCTTCAGAAGGTCAATCCGCATGGCCCTCGAGAGAGCATCAACGGCATGCTTGGAGGCACAGTATACGGCACCGTTCTCGTATACCTCCTTCCCGGCAATTGATGCGATATTGAAAATGTGACCCGTGCCCCTTGCCACCATCAGCGGCGATACCACCCGGGTAACGTAAAGAAGCCCCTTTACATTCGTGTCAATCATCCTGTCCCAGTCATCGGTGTCTCCCTCGTCAATATGGTTCAGACCCACTGCCAGCCCGGCATTATTGATGAGAATGTCAATCTTCTTCCACTCCTCCCTAAGGGCTCCGAGATGCTCTTCCACTTCGTGCCTGTTCCTCACATCGAAACAGAGAGCAAGCACTTCAGCCCCATAAGTATCCCGGAGGTGATCAGCGAATTCATCCAGTCTTTCTTTTCTTCTTCCTGTAATAATCAGTCTGTCAGATGATTCTGCAAACTTCACGGCTGCGGCTTCCCCGATACCTGAAGTCGCACCTGTAATCAGTACTGTCTTTTGCATAGCATAACTTATTCAGATGGGTAAATGTAAAAATATTAAGGGTATCTTTGCCGCCTGTCCGGAAAATGATGGGTTAAATCTACCATAAAGACACATGGATGTCCGGCAGTGATGCAAGAAAAAACAGCCAGCTGACAAAAAATCTGTACTGATGCAAAACACAACCGGGAACAGCGGACCATCTGCAGACAAGGTTGAAAGTATGTTTGATTCAATCTCAAAGCATTATGACCGGCTTAACCATCTTCTTTCCTTTGGCACCGACAGGTTCTGGAGGAGGAGGGCTGTTTCGCTCATCGGCAGGCATATTAAACCGGTTAAAATGCTCGATGTTGCCACGGGTACAGGAGACCTGGCCATCGAGGCGCTCAGGCTCAGGCCTGAAAAGATTACCGGCATTGACATCAGCTCCAGGATGCTGGAGGAAGGCCTCCGGAAGATTAATGACATGGGCTATGGAGGCACCATTGAGCTGCTGAGGGGCGATGCCTCTGCCACCGGATTCAGCGATGGAACTTTTGATGTTGTGATGTCAGCGTTCGGGGTGCGTAATTTTGAGAACACCCTGACCGGACTGACCGAGATGTGCCGCGTGGTCAGGCCCGGAGGAATGATAATGGTGCTGGAATTCTCAAGGCCGGAATGGTTTCCCTTCAGGCAGATTTACGGATTTTATTTCAGAAGGATTCTGCCCCTTATAGGAAGAAAGGTTTCGGGTGACAGGTCAGCCTATTCCTATCTGCCCGATTCGGTGATGGCATTCCCGGACAATGAAAAATTTCTCGTACTGCTTGAGAAGGCCGGATTCAGCCGCGTTGCACAGAAGAGGCTGACTGGAGGCATTGCAAGCATATATACCGGATTCAGAAACGGCGAAGGGCAATACAATAAAAACTAAATTTTCCGTTTTATTATTCAGGACCATTCAGAAGAGTGTATAAAAGAACTGCCATAATCATCCTTCTGCTTCTGATGCCATTATTGTTGGTTGCCCAGAAGGCGAAGCCCAAAAACGACTCGAATTATGACGACAGGCTTCTCCATTTCGGCTTCAGCATGGGCATCAACACTATGGATTTCATAGTGAACAACAAGGCAGAGTCTGACCTGAAGGCAGAAATCGTCAGCCTGAATCCGGGTATAAATATCCAGATCGTAACAGACTACAGACCATCAACATATCTTGACCTGAGGTTTCTGCCGGGAGTATCCTTCGGGCAGCGGAACATTAATTTCTATGACCTGAGCGGAGCAAAGTGGGGAGAAACACAGGTTATCGAATCATCATTCCTTGAATTTCCTCTTTCACTTAAGGCAAAGGGAATGAGACTGAACAATTCAAGACCATACCTGCTGGCCGGGGTAAATTTCCGTTATGACCTGGCCGGGAAAAGGGAGTATGATATTGACAGGCCTGTTTATATCAGGCTGAAAAGACCCGATCTTTACTATGAGGTTGGCGCGGGCATAGACTTTTACCTTCCTTATTTCAAGCTGACCATTGAGGCAAAGATGTCTACAGGACTCTTTGACGTCATGGTTCATGAACCTTTCCCGGGGTTCGAAGAGTATGTTACTTCGATCGGATCACTCAGGTCTCAGATCTGGTCTCTCTCCTTCCATTTTGAATAGTCATGTCCGGGGAACTAAACCTGGTGGTGCCTCCGCAGACAGCCTTTGATGAGACGGCACTGAGGAGGTTCCTCGAAAAAAAGAGCGGCAGAAACGATTTTACCATCCGAATACTCAGGCGTTCAGTCGATGCGCGTAAGCCTGAGATCAAAGTCAATCTGACTGTACAGTTGGGATACCCGGGAGAGGAACAGGAGGTGACAGAACCGTTCAGGATCACCGATGTCTCTCATGCCAGGGAAGTGCTTATCGCCGGCAGCGGGCCGGCGGGACTGTTTGCTGCGCTTGCACTCATCGAGGCCGGACTGAAACCCGTTATTCTTGAACGGGGCAGAGAGGTGCATGAGCGAAAGAGAGACGTGGCAGCCATAAGCAGACAGCATATCGTTGACCCGGACTCAAATTACTGTTTCGGTGAGGGTGGCGCAGGCACCTTTTCCGACGGCAAGCTCTATACAAGATCCAAAAAGCGGGGCGACAACCGGCGCGTGCTGGAACTGCTGGTACTGCACGGAGCCGATCCTGCAATACTGTATGAGGCACATCCTCACCTGGGAACGGACAAACTGCCCGGAATAATCACCGCAATCCGGAATACCATCAGGGAAGCCGGAGGAGAGGTGCTTTTCGGCAAACGAATAACGGGCATTTCAGTCAGTGACGGACGGTTCCGGGAAGTGACCGCAAACGGGAACGAAACCTTCAGGGCAGGTGATCTGATCCTGGCCACAGGCCATTCGGCCCGTGACATACATGCGATGCTTGCCGGAGCAGGGGTAAAGCTTGCCTTTAAGCCCTTCGCCATGGGCGTAAGGGTCGAGCATCCCCAGGAGCTGATTGACCGCATTCAGTATCATGGCAGGCCACGGGGCGAATATCTGCCGGCAGCAGCGTACAACCTGGTCACGCAGATTTCCGGCAGGGGCGTATACTCTTTCTGCATGTGCCCCGGAGGATTCATGGTTCCTTCGGCCACTTCGCCGGAAGAGGTGGTGGTGAACGGAATGTCGCCCTCAAACCGCAACTCCAGGTGGGCCAACAGCGGGATAGTGACCGAGATCAGGGAGGAGGATGCTATCCGTTACGGCAGCGGGCCGCTGGCAGGCACAGCATACCAGGCAGCCCTGGAGAAAATGGCATGGAAGGAGGGGGGAATGACTCAGCGGGCTCCGGCGCAGAGGCTGACCGACTTCGTGGAGGGCAGGGCTTCATCCACACTCCCCGATGCGTCATATTTTCCCGGCCTTACAGCCTCACCGCTTCATCAATGGATGCCTGCAGATATTTCCGGAAGACTGAGGGAAGGATTCAGGGAGTTCGGGAAAAAGATGAGGGGATTCCTCACCGGTGATGCCCTGGTAGCCGCAGTGGAGTCCCGAACATCATCTCCGGTCAGGATCCTGCGTGATCCGGTCACACTGAACGCGGAAGGCATTGAAGGCCTGTGGCCTGCCGGCGAAGGTGCCGGATATGCCGGGGGCATTGTTTCGTCGGCGGTGGACGGTATGCTGCTCGCGCAGGCTATTGCCAGAAACTATTGATAAAGTCGGCAGTACCGGTTGGCAGTCGGCAATACCGGTTGACATCTGATTGTTGCAATTCAGGACTGCTGACTGCTGATTGCCGATTGCTGACTGCCTGCAAGGCCTCTCCTGAAGAATTCCGAACACACAATGGCAGCGGCCATGCTGACGTTAAGCGATTCCAGCCCGG
>ENA-UPTA01004137-UPTA01004137.1-activated-sludge-metagenome-genome-assembly--contig:-NODE-4137-length-13907-cov-4.588074_pt1 | contig 13907 bp, 10 predicted proteins | sample MGYA00238184_ERZ773361 | MGnify/ENA primary metagenome ERZ773361 (study PRJEB29100, sample SAMN05720205) | activated sludge metagenome | isolation source: anaerobic digester from wastewater...
TTGAGCTGTCCAGCCCGGGCGGCTGGGTTGCTGGCTTTATCGGGGCGGTTTGTCTGGCCCTGGCCATTTATGGCCTGGGCATCCTGCCGGTCAACTGGTTTGGCCTGATCTTCCTGGTGATTGCCTTTGTGTTGTTCATTCTTGACCTTAAAGCACCCACCCATGGCGCCCTCACAGTTGCCGGGGTTGGGTCCTTTATTGCTGGCGCCTTGGTGCTGTTCAATTCAGTCCGCATCCCTGGCGTCCCGCGCATCTCGGTACCGCTGGTGGTGGGCACAGGCATCTTTATCGCCGTCACGTTTTCTTTTGCGGTTGGCCTTGCATTGAAAGCCATGCGTGCGCCTTCAATTATGGGCAAAGAAACCCTGGTGGGTAAGCGCGGCGTTGTGCGCGTAGCCATTGCGCCGCGTGGTCAAGTCCGCCTGGGTGGCGAAAACTGGGTGGCCGAATTGCCAGAAGGTGAAACCACACCCATCTTGCCCGGTCAAACCGTAGAAGTCATTGCCGTAGAAGGGCTGCGGCTCAAGGTTAGGCCAGAAAAATGAAGCCCCGCCGCTTGCTTCGCTGCATGGTGCTGTTGGCCTGGCTGCTTTTATTGTCAGCCTGCCTCTGGCGCCGGCCGGTGCAGGTGGGGTTTGCCGGTGAATTGAGCGGCCGCGAATCAGACCTTGGCATTGGCTCCCGCAATGGTGTCCTGTTGGCTGCGGAGCAGATCAATGCCGCTGGTGGTATTGATGGCCATCCCATCGAAATCATTGTCAAAGACGATGCCGGAAAACCAGATGTTGCTCGACAAGTGGACCAGGAACTGGTGGATGCGGGCGTGGTGGCAATTATTGGACATAGCACTACGTCTCAGACGATCGCCGGGCTTGAAGTGACCCAGCCCGCCGGGATTGTAATGTTGAGCCCATCGGCCTCCAGCCAATCCCTCACCGGCATTGATGACCTTTTCTTCCGTGTCTGCGCCGATAACACCCTGGATGTCATTGCCCTGGCAAATCACATTTACGCCGGGGGCCAGCATACCCTGGCAATCATCTATGATGCTGATAATGATGCTTATGCCAGACGCTACGCTGAAGGCGTTCAGATGGAGTTTGAACGTCTCGGTGGAAAAATTACCCGCATAGAGGCAATCTCAGCCGATGCCATCCTGGACGCTGAAGATGTCCTTGATATTGTTCTACCCGATAAGCCCGAAGCCATCCTGGTTGTGGCCTCGGCGGTCAATACGGCGGTCATTATCCAGCGCGCACAACTATTAGACTCCACCGCTGCCTTTTATGGCTCCGATTGGGCTTATTCAGATGCTTTTCTCCAGGCCGGGGGGCGTGCCATTGAAGGCGTTGAGCTGGCTGCCGCCTTTGATATTCAAAGCCCGCGCCAGCAAATGCAGGATTTTAAGGCCCTCTATCTGGAACGCTTTGGCTTTGCACCAAACTTTACGGCTGGCCAGGCCTACGAGGCGATGATGGTCTTAGCCCACGCCCTGGAGCAAACCGGCGGCTCTGCCGATGGCTTGCCCGAGGCCCTGCTCGACATCCAGGATTTTGAAGGCCTCAGCAGCACAATCTCGTTGAACCAATACGGCGACGTCGTCCGCCCGGCTTTTTTGTTCCAGGTGGACGACGGCGAATTTGTTTTGATTGGCGTTTTTGAACCCTGAACCGCTAAGGCTTGCTAGGCTCGCCAGAAGCCGCGCCGCATGGGGCGCACTTCTTCGGCAGTAATAAAGGCTTCCGGGTCGTTCTCCAGCGCAATGGTTTCGGCGGTGCTCACGTTCCGGCGGATCACGTTCACCGTCAACAGGCTGACAACCCCATCCCGCCCGCGGGCGGGCAGTTCGGTCACGGCAAAGCCGCTGGCCCGCAGTTGTTCGGCAATGGCTGCCCCACGTGAACTGCTGATGATGGTCAATTGAATGTGCCCCAGCGCCAGCCGCTCCTCAATATACATCCCAATCACGTTGCCGGTGGCAAAACCAGCCGCATACGCCAGAATGTTCAGAATACTGTCCAGGTTGCTGAGTACGGTGGTCAGCGCAATCACAAAGACCAGGGCCTGAAAGAATCCGCAGACCCATACCAGTTTCCGCCGCCCGCGCACCACAAATAGAATGCGCAGGGTATCCAGCGCCATATCTACAATGCGCAGCCCAAAGATCAGCAGTGCCAGCAGCACCGCCTGGCCTGATACGATATTTTCCATTTTACAGTCTCCTTAGCCAGGGATCAGTGCTTTTTACTGGTCAATGCTGGCAGGTATAACGCATTCATATATTCTTTCACCATCCGCCGGGTGGAGAACTGTGGCGCCAGGGTGCGGATCGATTCCTTCATCCGGGCAATCCACTCTAGCGGCAGGTTATCTGCCGAGCGGTCGTAGTAAAGCGGCACGATCTCTTTTTCCAGCGTCGTGTAAAGGCTTTCAGCATCCTGACGGTCCTGCTGTTCGCCATCCGGGGTATCAGCATCTTCGCCAATGGACCAGCCGTTCTGCCCGTTGTAGCCTTCCCGCCACCAGCCATCCAGCACCGAGAAATTGAGGACGCCGTTCATCGCCGCCTTCATGCCCGATGTGCCAGAGGCTTCGTTGGGCCGCCGCGGCGTGTTCATCCATACATCCACACCCTGCACCAGGAAGCGGGCCATATTCATATCGTAATCTTCCAGGAAAACCAACCGCCCGCCCGTGCGTGAGTCTTTGACCGCCCGGTAAACCTGCTGAATGATTAACTTGCCGGGTTCATCCGCCGGGTGAGCCTTGCCCGCAAAAACGATCTGCACCGGCATCTTGGCGTTATTGAGCAGTTTCAACAGCCGCTCAAAATCGCTCAGCGCCAGGTAACCGCGCTTATAGGTTGCAAACCGCCGCGCAAAACCAATCGTCAGGGAGTAGGTTTCCAGCAGTGCGCCGCTGGCCAGCACCTGGGCAGGGGTGTTGCGCCCGCTTTGCCACAGTTGCCGCGAGTGCTCGTTGATATAGATCGCCAGCTTGCGCTTCAAATGCCGCCGCACAGCCCAGATCTGCTCGGCTGGAATATCGTCCAGTTTGGTCCAGGTTTCCGGTTCATCCATTCGGGTCATCCAGTCGGCACCCAGATACTGGTCAAACAACAGCCGCATCCGCCGCGCCAGGAAAGACGGCATATGCACGCCGTTGGTGATATGTGTGATCGGCACCGCTTCCGCTCGCCGGTCCGGCCACAGGAAGTTCCACATCTTGCGAGAAACCTGCCCGTGCAGATCCGACACCCCATTGCGGCCTTCTGATAGCCGCAGGGCCAGAACCGGCATCACAAAGCTCTCGCCCCAGGGCATCGTCTGCCGTCCCAGTTCCATAAAATCATCCCGGCTCAGGCCCAGTTCCGGCCAGACCTGGCTGAGGTACTTATCGACCAGCCATAACGGGAACTGGTCGTTGCCCGCCGGCACTGGCGTGTGCGTGGTGAAAATGTTGTTCTTGCGAACTTCCGCCGCGGCCTGCTCAAAGGTCAGCCCCTGTTTGACGAATTCCAAAGCCCGTTCCAGCGCCAGAAAGGCTGAGTGGCCTTCGTTCATGTGCCAGGCATTGGGCGTATAACCCAGCGCCCGCAGTGCCCGCACGCCGCCCATGCCCAGCAAAATTTCCTGGGCAATCCGCACTTCTGGATCATTGCTGTACAACCGGGCAGTCAGTTGCCGGTCAGCCTGGTTGTTTTCATCCAGATTCGTATTCATCAAAAACAGCTTGATCCGCCCAACCTGCACAGCCCACAGCCGGGCTGTCACCTGTCGCCCGGGTAGATCAATCGAGACGGTGAAAGGCTTCCCTTCCGTGTCCGTCACCGGGATCACCGGCATTTCCTCAAAGTTGAGGTAGAAACTGCTCGTTTCTTGCCAGCCGTCCTCAGTGATTTTTTGGACGAAATAGCCCTCATTGTAAATAAAACCCAGCCCCACAATTGGCATCCCTAGATCGCTGGCTTCCTTCAGATGGTCGCCAGCCAGAATGCCCAGACCGCCCGCATAAACGGGCAGCGACTCGTGCAGCCCAAACTCAAATGAGAAATAAGCAATCTGCTGATTGACCAGCTTGGGGAATGTCGTTGTGTACCAGGTATCTTTCGCCGCCATATAGGCGTCAAAATCTCGCATGGCCTGGTCGTAAATCTCCAGGTAAGCCTTATCATTAGAAGCCGCGTTGAGCAGGGTTCGCTCTACTTTTTTGAGGAACGCTACCGGGTTATGATTGACTTGATTCCAGAGTGATTTATCCACCAGTGCAAAAAGAGCCTGTCCCTGCGGATTCCAGACCCACCACAGGTTATAGGCCAATTCTCCCAGCCGCCCAATCCGCCGCGGCAGACTGAATTGATTCGGAATATCCAGACGATAGTTTGGCATGATCAAATACCTCATGTCTCTCTCAAAATTGTTTGACCCATTGCAGATCAAACCAATAAATTATACCATCTCAATCCACGATTACCTGAATCATCTGATGATTTCATCTCCGCCCCGGATTGGCTTTCGGCCTCCTCGAGGGATGATATAATTTCAACATGCACAAGAAACATCTCAACCAAAAGAAATTCATCTTCTGGGTCATTGCCAGCGCCCTGGTCCTGTCGGCGGCCATGGTCTTTGCCATCCCCGCACTTCGAGAACCTGTCCTCTGGCGCCTTGAGCAGTTACGCGTGCGCATCCGCTATGCCCTCAATCCCCCCGAAGAAGCCGTTTTCCAACCTGAAAGCACCGTTGATGCCATGGTGCAGGCGACGATGAATGCCCTTGCGCCCACCCCGCTTTCGCCGCTGCCCACCGCCACCCCGCTGCCCCCTCAGGCCAACACCCCTTTGCCGACCACCGCTCCCACGGCGCTGCCGCTGGGTTCCGCCCTCTCTGGCTGGACGTTTTTCTCCCAGCACGGCTACTGGAATTACTGCGCCCCGGCCAACCTTGCCATGTCCCTCTCCTACTACGGCTGGGATGGCGCCCTGGCCGACATCGGCGCCTACGTCAAACCCTTTGACCGCGACAAAAATGTCATGCCCTACGAACTGGCCGAGTACGTCAATACCCAGACCTATTTCCGCGCCCTGGTGCGCGAGGGCGGCACACTGGAGCTGGCCCGCCGCCTGCTGGCCAATGGCTTCCCCATTCTGGTCGAAAAGGGCGTGTACATCAAAGACTATTCTGGCGTGGTCAGTTGGATGGGCCATTATCAGGTTCTGGTTGGCTACGATGACGCCACCCAGACCTTCACTGCCCTGGATTCGTACTTCGGTGAAACCGATAAGCCCACCTTGTCCGTTGCCTATGCTGACCTGGAAAAAGAATGGCGGCCTTTTAATTTCATCCTGCTGGTTGTTTACGCCCCAGAGCAGGAAGATCAACTGCGCGCCGTTCTGGCTGATTACACCGATTCCGTATCCTCGTATCAAATTGCTGCCAGCCTGGCCTCTACCGAGATCCAGACCCTTACCGGTCAGGCGCAGTTCTTTGCTGCCTTCAACTACGGCACCAGTCTCATGCGCCTGCAGGATTACAGCGGCGCAGCCCGGGCCTATGATGAGGCTTTTGAGCTTTATGCCGCCCTGCCCAAAGAAGACCGCCCCTGGCGCATGATGTGGTACCAAACTGGCCCCTATTTTGCCTACTACTACACCGGCCGCTATCAAGATATCGTCAACCTGGCTGATACCACCATTTCATCAACCGACCAGCCTTATCTGGAAGAAAACTTCCTCTGGCGCTCGCGGGCCTACTATGCCTTGGAGATTATGAAAACGCCGCCGCTGATGTGACCACCTGCCTGCAATACCACCCCGACTTCACCCCCTGCGTGGAGCAGGCCAACCTGCTTGGCGTGCCGGTGACTCAACCCACACCATGATTCGCATCCTTCACTTTGCTGATGCCCATATTGATATGGCCGCCCAGGGGCGCCATGACCCCGAAACCGGCCTGCCCGTTCGCGTCCTGGACTTTCTTAAAGCCCTGGACACAATCGTCGATACCGCCATTGCCGAACATGTAGACCTGGTCATCTTCGCCGGCGATGCCTATAAAGACCGCACCCCCGTTCCCACTTTTCAAAGGGAGTGGGGCCGCCGCATGATGCGCCTTTCTCAGGCGCAAATCCCCACCCTGCTATTGGTGGGCAACCATGACCTTTCCCCGGCGGTGGGGCGCGCCCACACCCTGCAGGAATACGAAACCCTGGCGGTTCCCTTTATCCGCGTCATCAGCCGCCCCGAATTTCTCACCCCCGAGCAGCTTTGGGGCCTGCCCCTGCAGCTCCTTGCCATCCCCTGGGTCTCTCGTTCTGCACTCATGGCTGCGCTTGGCTGGCAGTCTGCCGAAAATGGCGATGTCTATCAGGAGATGGAAGCCCGCCTTACCGTTCTGGTTCAAGACTGGCTGAATCAACTCGACCCGGCCCTGCCAACTGTTATGACCGCCCACGCCTCGGTGCAGGGTGCAGTCTATGGCGGCGAGCGCGCTGTCATGCTTGGCAACGATCTGGTGCTGCCCGGTTCAATGGTGCGCGACCCCCGCCTGGATTATGTTGCCCTCGGCCATATTCACAAAGCCCAGAACCTCAATCCCGGTGCTCACCCGCCAGTCATCTACCCCGGCTCGATTGAACGCGTTGATTTTGGCGAAGCCGCAGATGAAAAAGGTTTCGTCATTGCCGCTGTTTCCCGCGGTAAAACGGATTTGGATCATCGTCCGTTAAAAGGCCGCAGCTTTATGGATCGCTCCATTGAATTGACCAGTCATCAAAAGGTTATGGAGCAGTGTCTGGCTGTCTTGCCCCCCGCATCGGCTCTGACCGGGGCAATGGTCCGCCTGGTCATCACCTACCCGCGTGATTGGGAAGCTCAAATTGACGAAGCCGCACTGCGCCGGCACTGCGAATCCGCCCTTGAATTTCATCTGGTTCGCCGCCCACAGGTTGCCGTCAGTGCCCGTCTGCCAGGCGAGCATCTGATGGGGCTGTCGCCGCTGGAGTTGTTGGCGCTCTACTGGCAAAATGATAAAGAAGTGACCTCGGCTCAGGCAGAAGAACTGCTCAGCCTGGCTGCCCGGGTCATTGCTGCCGGAGACGGCATGGAGGGAGAATAATCACCGCATGAATACGGTTATAGAGCTTGTGCTGATCTTTCTACTGCTGGTGCTGAATGGCGTTTTTGCCATGTCAGAAATTGCAGTCATTTCAGCCCGCAAGCTTCGCTTGCAGCAGCGTGCTGAGGATGGCGACCGCGGGGCCAAAGCCGCGTTGGAATTAAACGAAAACCCCAATCGCTTCCTGTCCACAGTCCAAATTGGCATCACCCTCATCGGCGTCCTCACCGGCGCTGTTGGCGGCGCAACCCTGGCTGAACGCCTTGCCGAAGTGGTTGCCGCCTCGAAAATCCCCTGGCTCGCCTCGGCGGCTGAAGGTCTTTCACTGGCTGTCGTGGTCCTGCTGACCACCTACTTCTCGCTCGTCATTGGCGAGTTGATTCCCAAACGCCTGGCGCTCTCCAACCCCGAAAAAATTGCCCGCCGCGTCTCCCCGTGGATGCGGGTTTTGGCCCGGCTGACAGCCCCAATCGTCCACCTGCTTTCCTGGTCCACCGATATTGGCCTCAAGCTGATTGGCGCACCGGCCTCCGAAGAGCCCCCCGTCACCGAAGAAGAAATCAAAGGCCTGATGGAGCAGGGTACCCAGGTGGGTATTTTTGAAACCGCCGAACAGGATATGGTCTCCAGCGTCTTTCGCCTGGGCGGGCGCTATGTCGATGCTTTGATGACCCCCCGCACCGAAATTGAATGGATTGACCTGGACGAACCCTTTGAAGAGATCCGCCGCCAGATTATTGTCAGCGACCACACCCGTTTCCCGGCGGGCAAAGGCGGCCTGGATAATGTCCAGGGCATTCTTCTCGCCCGTGATTTTCTCACCCGCTGCATGGAAAATTCTGCGCCGGTGGACATCGAAGAACTGCTTCAGCCGCCGCTCTTTGTCCCCGACAGCATGTCTGCCCTCAAAGTCTTGCAAATGCTGAAAGATGCCGGCATGCATGTGGCCCTGGTCATTGACGAATATGGTGGTTTGCTGGGCATGGTCACGCTGTATGATATTCTCAAAGCCATTGTGGGCGCCATCCCCCAGGCTGGCGATGCCGCCGAGCCGCAGGCCATTCGCCGCGAGGATGGCTCCTGGCTGCTGGACGGCCTCATGCAGGTGGATGATTTCAAGGAACTGCTCGACCTCGATGATCTTCCCGACGAAGATCGGCTGGGCTATCAAACCCTGGGCGGCTTTGTGATGAGCCAACTCGGCAGCATCCCGGTCTCTGGCGAGCATTTTGAATGGCGCCGCCTCCGCTTCGAAGTGATGGACATGGATGGCCGCCGGGTGGATAAAATCCTCGTCATCCCCGCCTCAGATAATCCTGCAGAAAAGCCGGAATAAACCATGATCCCGGTCACCCTTAAAATCGAAGGTTTCCTGTCTTATCACGAATTTGTCAGCGTGGACTTCACCCGCTTCAATCTGGCCTGCATCTCAGGCGCCAATGGCGCGGGCAAATCCTCTGCTGGATGCCATCACCTGGGCCCTGTTTGGTAAAGCGCGCGCCCGTGATGACGCCCTGATTCACTCCCACTCCGCCCAGGCAACCGTTGAATTTGAGTTTGATTATGAGGGTAATCGTTATGTGGTGGCCCGCTCCAAAAAACGCGATAAAACCACCGCCCTCGAATTGCGCATCCAGACAGAGGCAGGCCTCTATCGTCCCATTACCGAGGCCACCCTGCGCCTGACTGAGCAGCGCATTCAAGATATTCTGCGCCTCGATTATGAAACCTTTACCAACGCCTCTTTCTTCCTGCAGGGCAAGGCCGATCAATTCGCCCAGCAGCGCCCGGCCGAGCGCAAGCAAATCTTGAGCAGTGTGCTCGGACTGGATGCCTGGGAGCGCTATCGCGAACAGGCGCAAATTCGCCGCCGCCGGTCCGAAACCGATCTCGCCGCCCTCGATGCCCAGCTTCAAGAGATTGATGCTGAGCTGGCCCAGGAAAAAGACCGCCGGGCCCGCCTGCAAACGCTTGAAGCTTCCCTGGAGCAGTTGATGACCGCCCGAAAAACCCAGGAATCCATCCTGGAACATCTGCGCCATCTGGCGGCTTCACTCACTGAGCAGCAGCGCCTGGTTCAAATGCTGGCGCAACAGGCCGCCGCAGCCGATCAGCGCGCATCCTCGCTCTCGCTGCGTCTGGATGAGCGCCTCGCTGACCAGACGCGTTATCAGCACCAGCTTGCCGATGCTGATGCTGCCTACGCCGCCGAAGCCGCCTGGCAGGCTGCCCGCGCTGAGCTGGAACGCTGGGATGCCCTCGCCGCCAGCTTCCACCAGGCAGAACAGCGCCGCTCAGCGCCCCGCCTGGCGATTGAATCAGAGCGTTCTCGGCTGGCTGAGGAGCGCCGCACCCTGCTGCGGCAGCAGACCGACGCGGCCGAACTCGACGCCCGGCTTCCAAACCTGATAACCCAAATGGCCGATCTGATTGTCACCATGGCAGAAAACCGGGTGCACCTGTCCGAGCGCCCGGCGCTCGAAGAAAAACTGCGCACCCTGATTCAAAGCCAGTCCGATGCCCAGGCTGAAAACCGCAGCCTCAAATCTGAAATGGACCAGCTCAAAGAGCGTATTGATCGCCTTGAAGCTGCCAGCGGCGCCGACTGCCCGCTCTGCGGTCAGCCGCTGGGCCCGGAAGACCGCCAGCGCCTGATTGCCGAACTGAAGGCCAGCGGCGTCGAGATGGGCGCTCGCTACCGTCAGAACATCGCCGATGCGCGCACCGCCCAGCAAACCCAGAGCGACCTTGAATCCCGACTGGAGGCTCTGCGCCAGCTTGAAACTGAACAGGTGCGTCTCGACAAAAACTGTGTCCAGCTTGAATCCAGCCGCAGTCAGATGGCCGCCGCCCTGGAAGCCTGGGAGCAGGGCGCGGCACTGCGCCTCAGGGAGGTGAATGACCTTTTAACCGCCGAAACCTTTGCCCCCCAGGCCCGCGCCGAACTGGCGCAGGTGGACGCTGAACTCAAAACCCTGGGGTATGATGCTGCCGCCCATGATGTGGCCCGCCGCACCGAGCAATCTGGGCGCGGCAGCCAGGAGCAGGTCCGCCAGATTGAATCTGCCCGTGCCGCCCTCGAACCCCTGGCACGCGAGATTGCCGGCTTGCAGCAGCAGCTTGCCGAGGCGCAATCCGAGGCCAATGCACAAAAAGCCGCCCATCAGCAGGCCGCCGAGCGTCTGGAGCAGGAATCCAAAGGCGTCCCAAATCTGGATGACGTTGAGCAGGCTTTTTACCGCCTGCAAGAGCAGGAAAACCAGACCCGTATGCAGGTTGGCGGCGCCCGGCAGGCGGTTGAGGTGCTTACCACCCTGCGTGAACGTAAAACAATCAAAACCGCTGAACGTGAAGCCCAGGCCTATCAGGTGGAACTGCTCAAAAAACTGGAGCGCACCTTTGGCAAGGATGGCATCCCGGCCCGCCTGATTGAAAATGCCCTGCCCGAGCTGCAGGAACAGGCCAACCGGATCCTTGAACAACTGAGCGGCGGCGCCATGACGGTCGAATTTCACACCCAGCGCGATTTCAAAGACGCCAAACGTGAGGACAAGAAAGAAACCCTCGATATCCTCATTCGGGATGAAACCGGCGCTGCCCGTGAATATGAACTCTTCTCCGGCGGCGAGGCTTTTCGCGTCAACTTTGCCATCCGGCTGGCCCTCTCGCGCATTCTGGCCCAGCGCGCCGGCTCGCGCCTTCAAATGCTGGTGATTGACGAAGGCTTTGGCAGCCAGGACGCCGCCGGGCGGGCGCGCCTGGTGCAGGCCATCAACCTCGTGCGGGATGATTTTGCCTGCATCCTGGTCATCACGCACCTTGAAGAACTCAAAGACGCTTTTCCAGCCCGCATTGAAGTCGAAAAACACCCCGACGGGTCTCAGGTGCGGGTGCTGATCCTATGAGTCCGATCCCAGTGCGCGTGGGTATTGTCCAGCGGGTTTTGCCCGCTTATCGGGCCGCCTTTTTTGATGCCCTCGCGGCTGCCTGCACCGGCGGGTTGAGCGTTTTTGCCGGTCAACCCCGCCCGCAGGAGATGATCGCCAGCGGCGCCGATTTGCACATGGCGCGCCACACTCCCGCCGACAATCGCCATTTGCTTGGCGGTGCCGCCTACCTGTGCTATCAACGCGGCCTGCTGCGCTGGCTGGCAGACTGGCAGCCCCAGGTGTTGATTTTGGAAGCCAACCCGCGGTATTTAAGCAGCCCGGCTGCCGTCCAATGGATGAAAAAACATGGTTCCGGGGTCATCGGCTGGGGATTGGGCGCCCCGGTGTTGGGCGGCGGGGTGCGCCAGTGGCTGCGGCGCCGATTCTTGTCGCAGTTTGACGCGCTGATTGCGTATAGTCAAGCTGGGCGTTCTCAGTACGTTACCCTGGGATTGCTGCCAGAGCGCATTTTTGTCGCCCCCAACGCGGTTGCTCCGCGCCCCACCCATCCACTGCCCGACCGGGCCGCGCCGGCAGCCCCGCTGACAGTGCTCTTCGTCGGCCGCTTGCAGGCCCGCAAACGTATTGACCTGCTGCTTCGGGCTTGCGCTGCCCTGCCCGAATCGCTCCGCCCGCGCCTCCAAATTGTGGGGGATGGCCCCGCCCGCGCGGAGATGGAAGCCCTGGCAGCGCAGGTTTACCCTTCCGCTGTTTTTCTGGGTGCCCGCCACGGCGCCGAACTGGCTCCCATTTTCTGCGCCACCGATCTCCTGGTGTTGCCCGGCACCGGTGGCCTCGCGATTCAGGAAGCCATGTCCTTTGGTTTGCCGGTGATTGCCGCTCAGGGCGACGGCACTCAGGACGACCTGGTGCGTCCCGAAAATGGCTGGCGCGTTCCCCCCGGTGATCTGACTGCCCTCACGGAAACCCTGACCGAAGCGCTGTCGAACCCGCTTCGTTTGCGCGCCCTGGGCGCTGAATCCTACCGCATTGTCTCAACCGAAATCAACCTCCAACAAATGGTCGCCGGTTTCGAGCAGGCCATTCAATTTGTCCTGGAGCGCAAAAAATGCACATCCTGATGGTTGCCGATGGGCGCAGCCCCATTGCCCGCAATTGGATTACCGGCGTTCTTTCGCTGGGCCACCGGGTCACCCTGGTATCCACCTATCCCTGCGATGCCCTGCCCGGCGTGGAGGATCTGGTGATTATGCCGGTAGCTTTTGGCGGCATGGCTGGCGGGGGCGCTGCCCGGCGCTCTGGCCTCCGGCAAGCGGTCGGGCGTTTCCGCCGCATTTTTCAACGCGGGCGCGCTCTGCTGGGTCCGTTGCTCCTCCCTGATTCAATCCGCCGTTTTGCGCGTCTGGCAGCCGATCTGAATCCAGACCTGGTTCACGCCTTGCGCATTCCCTTTGAAGGGATGTTGGCTTCACGCACCCCGGCCGGCATTCCCCTGGCTGTCTCTGTCTGGGGCAACGATCTGACCCTCCACACCTCCGAGTCGCGCGCCATGGCAAACCTCACCCGCCAGACCCTGCGCCGCGCCGATGGCTTGCTGGCCGACGCCCAGCGGGATATTCGCCTGGCGCCGCAGTGGGGCTTTGACCCCGCACGTCCCTCGCGGGTCATCCCCGGCGGGGGAGGGGTGGACCTGTCCGAGATCCGGCGGCTCGCCGAGTTAGGCCAAATCCTTCAACCCTTTAACCTCCCTGCCGACGCCCCCCTCATTATCAATCCGCGTGGCATTCGCGCCTATGCCCGCGCCGATACTTTCTTTCAGGCCATCCCGCTGGTCTTGCAGCGTTGGCCATCCGTCCATTTCATCTGCCCCGGCATGGCCGATCAGCCCGAAGCGCTGCAGTGGATGTCTGCTCTCAAGCTGGATGAGCGCGTTCACCTGCTCCCGCCCCTGCCACAGGCCCAGCTCTGGGGCCTGTTCCTCCGTTCCCAGGCCACCATCTCATTGACGGTTCATGATGGCACCCCAAATACGCTGATAGAAGCTATGGCCTGCGGTTGTCTCCCCGTCGCCGGTGATGTTGAGGCCCTGCGCGAATGGATCACCCCCGGTGTTAACGGCCTGCTGGTTGACCCTGAGAATCCACAATCTCTGGCCGATGCCCTTGTCCTGGTTTTGAACAATCCCCCGTTGCGCGAGCACGCGGCTGAAATCAATCTGGACCTGGTTACCCGGCGGGCTGAAATGCAGTATTCTCGGGCTCAAATGCAGGTCTTTTATCTTCAAATGGCCACCCAATCATCATCTCCGGGCGTTTAAGAGTGGACATTTTCACCCGTATCAGGCATAATAAGAGCAGGCGCAACCAATCATTTGAGTATTTTGGGGAGTGGTGTAATGGATAATAAAACCAGAGATCGCTTGCGTGGAATTGCCGTCGGGGCCGCCTGTGGTGATGCCCTGGGCATGGCTTTGGAATTTGGCGCACCGACTCCGGTAGATCGTTTGATTCGCGAAATGACCCCTGGTCGGTTATCCGCCGGCGTTTTCACAGACGATACCGAAACCTCCCTGGCTCTGGCCGAAAGCCTGGTGAACCGCCGCCCGCTTGACCCCGCCGACCTCGCCCGCCGCTTTTTGGATTGGTATCGCCGCCGCCCTGAAGACTGCGGCCTCTACACCTCTATGGTGTTGGATGGCGTCAAGCTGGGCCTGGGCTGGGAAACCGCCGCCAATCGCGCCCAGGAGCGCAGCCCGCTTAGCGCTGCCAATGGCTCTGTGATGCGCTGCTGGCCGGTCGCCGTGGCCTACTGGAATAACCGTGCCCAGCTCTGGGATGACTCCATCTTGCAAAGCCGTGTCACCCACATGCATCCCGAATGTGTGGCGGCCTGTCTTTTCATT
>ENA-UPTA01004141-UPTA01004141.1-activated-sludge-metagenome-genome-assembly--contig:-NODE-4141-length-13899-cov-7.946258_pt1 | contig 13899 bp, 10 predicted proteins | sample MGYA00238184_ERZ773361 | MGnify/ENA primary metagenome ERZ773361 (study PRJEB29100, sample SAMN05720205) | activated sludge metagenome | isolation source: anaerobic digester from wastewater...
ATCTGAAGTAAATTGGTGTTCACGATTAAATCCTTCTTCAAGACGTGAGAGCATTTTGTCAAAAGTTGTGGCTAGTCGTCCAATTTCATCATCATTTCCCTGCAGATTAAGACGAGCTGATAAATCTTCAGTAGAAATTCTTTGTGCCGTTTGGGTGATTTGATCAATTGGGGATAGCGCTCGCGTCGCCAGAAAATAACCACTGAGCGCTGAAACGATCAAAAGTACAGGGATACTAATTAACAATGCTAAAAGTAGGCGATCCAAAGTTTCATGGAGAGTTCCCAGACTCTGCATCACCTGAATGATCCCGATGATGTTTTGATTTTCCACGATAGGTGCTGTATAAACTCTAATTGGATCAGAATCATTCAAACTAATGGTGCTGAAGCTAGTAATTCTGGCGTTTGCATTTTGGATACTTTTAGAATCAACGCTGAGATTTTGATAGGGGCCTACGGACTGGAGAACCTGTCCGTCTGATGAAAGGATGCGAATAGTCAACCCTCTGTCTCGAAGCTCGGCTGCTGAACTTTCGGGTAAGCTGTCTGAAAAATTAATACGCCCATTCTCTATATTGACTGCCGCAATTGCCTGGGAGGTGCTCAACTTTATCGAGTCGTCAATCGAGTTGGCCAACCCTTGCCACAGACTGATATACACAAAAGTACCAAAAAGAACCAGGACGATCAGCATCAAACCGGCTGTCCAAAGAGCAAACCGAACTCGCAGGGTCTTAAACCGTTTCATCTGATTCGCTTTCTGCTGAAATCCGGTAACCTGAACCACGAATGGTGTGGATCAGCTTTAATTCAAACGGATCATCGATCTTCCGCCGCAAATTTCGGATGTAGACATCCACCACGTTGGATTGGTTGAATACATCATAATTCCAGACATGTTCAGCAATCTGGGTCCGGCTGAGAACTCGTTCAGGTTCACGCATCAGACATTCCAATACCGCGAACTCTTTACTAGCCAGGGTAATCAGTTTGCCTCCCCGTTTCACCCGTTGGGTTAGAGTATCGAGGGTCAGATCAGAAACCTGGAGCAGTGTTTCTTTAGGCGCTTCGTTCGAGCGGCGGGACAAGGCTCGTAACCTTGCTAATAGTTCTTTCATGGCAAACGGTTTGACCAGGTAATCATCTGCTCCGGCATCCAAACCAGCCACACGATCATCAATGGCATCACGAGCAGTCAACATCAAAACTGGAACACGGGACCTTTTTTTTCGTAACTCACGACACACACTAAGCCCATCCTTTTCTGGCAGGAGGATATCGAGAACAATCAGGTCAAAGTCGATGGTATTAGCCCAATCCAAGGCTTCCTGTCCGGTATATGCTGCGTCCACTGCATACCCTTGTTCTTCAAGGCCGCGCTTGACATACGCCGAAATTTTCCGTTCATCTTCCACCAAAAGAATTCTCATTTGTTTCTCCATCATGAAGAGCTTAGGTTTTAATTCTTCATGATAAGAATAGCATAAATGGATGAAGCCTGGATGAAGAAAAGATGAAGGCCTATACAAAATAGCCTCCCCCGGTAAAAAATGCCGGGGGAGGGATTGTCTTTCTTTAGTAATTTAAGGGTTGTTAATTACCGCCCTCAAATTGACCATCACCAACCTGATCTACACCCAGGACGGTACCGGTCATGGCATCCACTTTTACGTCGCTGCTGTTCAGGTCAACGCTGTAAACAAGCTTGCCATTTTCGTCATCCAGGGTTGCAGTTCCAGAAGCAGTGGTATTTAAATATGCCTGGGCTGCCTGTAGTGCTGCATCGGAAGAAATGCTGGGGGTTCCAGTTGGAGCTGCATCCTGACCATCACTACTTTTTGCTTCTACAGGTTCATTTGCTGAATCTGCAGTAGTATCCTGGGCATTCTGATCGCCAACCTGTTCCTCGACATTATCCGTATCCGGGCCAACAGCCTGTACGGTGTCGGGAGCTTCCGAAACTTGAACTTGTGGGGCAGGTGTGGTTCCACTTTGTGCATGGGTTCGGGTAGTGATGAATCCCATTGCTCCAATTGCCATCAAGGCAATAGCTGCCAATGCAATAAACTTGTTGATTTTCATAGCGTTATTACTCCTTTTGCTTGTTTTCTGAATACTGGCGGACATTGGTTTTGATTGTTTTACGTCCGTCTTTAGCATAAATATATCCGACGCAAATGAAGTAACCATGAAGCAATTATGAAGACTGAAAAAGGATTAAATGCTTTTATCAATGCCAATTCTTGATTTTAAATATAACAACCTAAAATAATTCGTAAAAATTATATAAAAAGAAGCTCAACCTCAGAAAATTCGATTAACAAATTGTTACTCGTTTTTAACTTTCATTGTTGCACCGGTCTAAACTTACAGCCATACGGTGCCGGCTTACCCACCATCGTCCAGGATAATCTTTCAACTATGCTCCACCAAAATTCCTAACACTTCATACCACATTGCTCCGGCTACATCCTTTGGGATATCTTTATCTGGAGCAGTACCACGAGCAAGAAATCCATCCGAATGAATCCCAACTTTGGTATAAACGATTGAATAGATTGGCGAAAAATTTAGTATAATGGGAGCAGTCCAGCATCGAACGAGGAAAGCATGTTCAGAAAGAACACCCGCCACCAGCAAATCCCACTCACCAGCCATGTAGACGAATTGCCAGAAAAACTGCGTAAGCGGTTGGAGAATTCGTGGGGAGGTGTTTTTTACCGAGAAATCTACAGCCGGATCGAAGAAACCCCATTCGCGGTGCTGTATGCAGATTGTGGATCGCGGCCGAACGTGGCAGTCAATACGCTGGTGGGGCTGGAATTTCTGAAAGCGGGCAATGGATGGACAGATGAAGAACTCTACGACAACTTTAGCTACGATATCCAGGTGCGCTATGCTTTGGGATACCGGCAATTGGGGGAAGGGGACTTTGATCTGCGCACGCTGTACTATTTTCGGGAACGTCTCAGCCGGTATATGCAGGAAAAGGGCATCAATCTGCTGGATCAAGCATTCGAAAAAGTAACGGACCAGCAGTTGGCGGCGTATCAAGTGAAGACCGGGAAACAACGCATGGACAGCATGCAGGTATCGAGCAACATCCGGCAGATGTGGCGGGTGCAGTTGTTGGTGGAAGTGCTGCAGCGAGTGGAGCGGATGCTGAAGGAAGGAGATCGAGCGCGCTATGCGGAAGCGTTTGGGCCCTACCTGAAAGGACATGCGGGGCATTACGTTTACCGGATGAAAGGAGAAGAAGTCGAGCCACATTTACAGCGCATTGGCGAGTTCATGCAACAACTGATAGCCGAACTCAAACCTGGCTACGCCAATGAGGCGGTGTATCAGGTACTGGAACGGGTCTTTAGCGAACATTTCCAAACGGAGCAAAGCGAGGTGAGTGCCATTCCCAACGCGGAATTGAGTTCTGCCTGCTTGCAATCGCCGGATGATCTGGAAGCCACGTACCGGGAGAAGCGCGGAGAAGGCTACCAGGGCTATGTGGCCAACGTGACAGAGACGTGTGACCCTGAGAACAAACTGCAACTGATCACCAAAGTGCAAGTTGCGTCCAACAACACCGACGACGATCAATTTCTGGCTGAAGCACTGCCAAACTTGAAGGCGCGCAGCGAATTGGATGAAATGTACACCGATGGTGGTTACGGTGGGAAACAGTCCGACCCGGTACTGGCTGAACAAGGGGTGGCTTTCATTCAAAGCGCCATTCGCGGACGCAACCCGGATCCCGGCAAACCGCATCTGGCTGATTTTGACATTCATTTTGGAGAGGGCGGCAAACCAAGCCAGGTTTCCTGTCCTGCGGGACAGAAAGTCCTGGTACATAGCACGCACCAACAGAAGAGTTGTGTGGCCTGCTTTGACCTGACCGTCTGTCAGGCGTGTCCTTTGTTGAAGGAGAACAAGTGCCTGGCCCAGGCAGGGAAACGCGATGCACGCTACCGTCTACGTTTCACTCAAGTGGAGGCTCAGTCTGCGCAACGCCGCAGGCGCAGTCAAGAAAACAAGCACAGAGCGGGTAACTTACGGTCTGCGGTGGAAGCGACCGCGCGCAGCGTCAAACTGCCCTTCCCGGAGGCGCAGTTACCGGTGCGAGGCAAATTCCGAGTCGCCTGCATGCTGATCGGTTCGGCCGCCGTAGCCAATGTACGGCGTATACAACGCTACCTGCAAGCCAGATTGCAGGAAGAAATGAAGCAAAGAGAAGCCCAAACCACCCAAGATTGCGTCCGAGATGCTCTTGCGCCGTCGTTTTTTGGGGTTGTGCGGGGCTTTTTCGCGCGCTTGCTGAGACCCACGCCGGTTTTTATGCCCGGTTTGGCTCGCTAAAATCGACTTTTTGCAGAAGTGTCCTACTTATAAAATGTCAGAATTTGTGAACTTATGAGCGCACTTTGGCACGTTATTCGAAGTAAACCTAACAAAGAAGCTTTTTTAGCTGCGCAATTAGAATTTCGTAATTTCGAATTTTATTACCCTCAATTAAAGGCTCATCCTATCAATAGACGATGCCGTACGGTTATACCATATTTCCCTGGTTACTTATTTATTAAGTTAGATCTTGAGATGAATCATCCTGTCGAGTTTAAGCGGATGCCGGGAGCAATTGGGCTGTTGAATTTTGGAGGTGAAGTGGCTTATGTGCCAGAGAACATCCTCCATGCAATTCACAACAAAGTGGATGAAATCAACAAAGCCGGTGGAGAGGTTATAGAGGCATTGAAAAAGGGAGATGCTGTCAAAATTGATTGTGGGCCGTTGGAAGGTTATGAGGCGATTTTTGACTCACACCTTCCGGGATCAGAACGCGTGAAAGTCCTTATAGTTATGCTGCAAAATCGCAATTTACAGGCAGAGATGCCGGTTGCGTATGTAAGTCGAAAAAAAGCTGTTTCATTTTCCCGGTAAGGAAAATGAAAGGCCAGCGGTTAGCAAGTGACCTTCAATGACATTGTCATAATGTCATAACGGCGGAGCTTGGGTTATGTCCATGTCATAATCCAGGAATTCTTTAAAGCGGTTTCTCATAAGTATGATCCATTCCCGCATGACGCCAGTTAACTTGGCAGCGGGCTTTTGAAACAAGAAAATCGATATTAGACGCCGGTCGGGAAAAGCCGGCATTTGACATTGTGTGATAAACAGTCGATCATGAGAGTGTGACGCCGCAAGCGGATATTGCAGGAGCGAACTCACGAATCTGATCAAATCATTTTGAACGATACTTGTCTTTAACGACTATCTCATCTATGGAATCAACCAACCCATCAAACAACGAAAGCATTTGCCCATTCCTGGGACTTGCCGCAGATGAAAGCACTGCCATGGCGTATCCATCGACGCAGAATTATTGCTATCATGTGCACCCAAAAACAGCACCCGGGGCAGCCTATCAGCGGAAGTTTTGCCTGGATGCAGCGCATGCACAGTGCCCAGTTTACTTGACAGTGCAAACAGATGCGTTACCGGGAGAGATGATGAACAACAATCCACAAAAAACACAAAAAAAGAATCCCGCCCGCGTGTTGATATTGGTTGCGCTTGTACTGGCGATTGGGGCTGCTGTAGTTTGGTTGTTGCCCGACTTATCTCCGGCACCCGCTTCTACGGATAATGTAAATGCGGTACTGGCGGCAACCGCAACCCACACCAGTACCTCGAAGCCAACGTTGACACCTACCAGCGTGTCGTTGACCCCAACCAGCACCGCAATGCCGACAATGACGCCTACCGAAATGCCGCCGACTTTGACTTTCACTCCTTTGCCGCCACACATGATAGAGACGCCGATTGGGCTGGAAAGGCAGTTTGTCGTGCATCGCGTGGCGGAAGGCGAAAGTCTGAATTTGCTTTCGGAGACTTATGGCACAACTCCCGAAGCCATCCAGGCGGTAAATTATGAGCTGGGCCCTTTGTGGGTGAATGCGGTATTGGTAATTCCCCTTGGGCAATCTGACGTGAGCGGTGTGTTGCCAATGAGCGCATACGCCATCACGGCGGATGGTATTACCGTGGAAGAGTTGGCAGTGAAGCAAAATGTAGATGCAGCTTTGCTGTGCGAGTTGAATGCATTGCCCCGAGGGTATCTTTTTCACATAAACGAATGGGTGCTCATCCCGCATGGAACACTAACACCCTAGAGAATACAAACTTTGATCGAGATCCTGTTTGTATGCACTGCTAACCAATTCCGCTCACCCATTGCAGCCGCGTATTTTGCACATAAGCTGCGTGAAAACGGCGCATCGACCGGGTGGGCTATATCCAGCGCGGGGACGTGGGTAAAGGCTGAGACGCCCGCACATCCCAAAGCAATGATGGCCGCTGCTCAACTGGGCCTGGACTTGAGCACTCACCGTAGCCGTGAGGTGAACGCCCGGATGTTGATTGGTGCCGACCTGATCGTAGTGATGGAACTGGGTCATAAAGAAGCGTTAGAGTACGAGTTTCCGCAGTGCAAGGGGCGGATCGTGCTGTTGGGCGAAGCGGCGGGTGAACACGGCATCGAAATAGACGACCCGGCACGTTCGAATTTTGTAGAGAGCGATGTTACCGTGCAAAGTATTATCGTTTGCGTCGATAAAGGTTTCTCAAAATTGGTGAACCTCGCCGAATCCCGGCGAGACACCAATGAAACCATTCAGTAGCAGACGCAAGAAGGGAAGCGGCACCGTCAGAGGAACGACGCTCATTCCTGATCATAAAATCAGATCACTTTTTAAAGGAAGCTGGAGATTTCAATGGATCATTCGCCTGAAGAACAAATGGAAGAAGGTTTGGATCTGCGGCAGTATTTCAGCCTGTTTCTGCACTGGTCGTGGTTGATTTTGCTTGCAGCGCTCGTCGCCGGAAGCGCTGCTTTTTTCTTTAGCAAGCGCATGACGCCCTACTACCAGTCCTCCACCACGGTACTGGTGAACGCCGCTCCCGCCACCAAAGCCACGGACTATTCGTCGGTAATGATGTCAGAGCAGCTTACCAGCACCTATTCACAGATGATGTCCAATGATTCGGTCCTGATTGAAGTAGTCAAGCAGTTGGGATTAAATATCCCCACCGATGACCTCAAAGAGATGATCACGGTGGCTACTTTGCAAGATACGCAACTCATCCAGGTGACGGTTGAATCCATTGATCCCGAACTCTCGGCAAATATTGCCAATGCTGTGGCGACGATCTCTGCCGTTCAGATTGAGGAGATCCAATCGCAACGTTTTTTACAGTCAAAAACCACCCTTGAGACCCAACTTGCTGACCTTGAGCAGCAGATTGCCACTTATCAAGCTGAAGCCGCCGCGGCGTCTACAACAGAGGAAAAAGACCGCCTTGATACCAAGGTAACGCAATATCGCGAGATATACTCCAATTTACTGTCGTCGTACGAATCAGTGAGGCTGTCTGAGGCGCAGGCTGTCTCCTCCGTGGTACAGGTTGAACCGGCCGTGCCCGATTACACCCCGGTCAAACCCAAGGTGATGCAAAACACCCTGCTGGCGGCGGTGGTTGGGCTTTTACTCGCGGCTGGAGTGATCGTGGCCCGCGAAGCTCTTGATGATACCATCAAGAACCCGGAAGACATCACCCGTAAATTCAAGCTGCCGGTGCTGGGCGTGATCGACCACCACAGCGTCGAAGAGTACACGCCGATCACACTGACCGACCCGCGCTCTCCCACTGCTGAAGCCTACCGTACCCTCCGCACCAATATCAGCTACACCAGCGTGGATAAGCCTTTGCGCACATTGATGGTCACCAGTTCTGAACCTGGCGAGGGTAAAACCACCACCATCAGCAACCTGGGCGTGGTGCTGGCGCAGAACGGTCAATGCGTCATTGTTGCAGATTGTGACCTGCGCCATCCACGAGTGCATACTTATCTGGGATTGCCCAACCGCCAGGGGATAAGCAACCTGTTTACCAAATCCAGCGCTTCGCTCAACGGTCACCGACAGGGGACAAAAGTGGAGAACCTTACGGTGATCACCACCGGATCATTGCCACCCAACCCGGCAGAGCTGCTTGGCTCGCAGAGGATGCAGGCAATCCTGGGCAACATGCGCCAATCCGCTGACATCATTTTGATCGACACGCCACCCATCCTGGCCGTAACCGACGCAGCCGTACTCGCCCCTACTCTCGATGGTGTGCTGATTGTAGTGCGCCCTGGCAAAACCCGCGCCAGCGCGCTGCGCCTGACGCTGGAGCAGATGCACCGGGTGAACGCCAATGTGCTGGGCATCGTACTCAACGACGTGGCCACCCGTGGATCGTATTACGGCTACCAATACAGGTATTACCGCAATTACGCTGCTTACCAGGGTTACTACGGAGAAAAGCACAAGGGAACATCCGCGAAGAAACGATAAATTGGATGATCCGCACGCGCGAAGATCAATTTTGAACAATCGAACGGCTTTATTATCTCATCGGATGAATGATGAATTCCAAACTGATTAAAATCAGCATCTCTCTGGTGGTCATCAGTCTAATCCTGGTGGGTGGGTTCCTGTTATGGAACGGTTCATTATTCGGCAAAGCTCTCCCGGAACAGGCCAGGCCCACCCTCACAAGCCCATCCGTTAAGACTGTGGCTACCCCGGGGTTGCAGCAAACTAATCCTCCCCCAATTCCATCTGAGCCTACGAACTCCGGCCAGGGCCAAGACGTAAAACCCGTCTGCGGTGGCCCAGCCATTATGCAGATTCTCGCCCTGGGTGTGGATCAACAAGAGCAGGCGGACGCCATCCGCCTGGTCAGGATCGATTTCGTCGACCAACAGGTATCGGTTTTGTCCATCCCGCGCGATTTATGGGTGCAGATCCCCGACCTGGCCGAGCATGACATTACAGAGGGACGGATCAACGCTTCTTACGGCTATGGCGAGTACTTCAACGGAGAGGGCGGCGGGGTGATTTCATTTGCCAACACCCTCTATACCAATTACAACGTCACCTTTGACCATTACCTGGTTGTCCATTTTGACAGCTTCGAAAAAATAATTGATCAAATCGGCGGGGTGGATATCACCCTGGACCAGCCCCTGGATGGGACGCTTCAAGGCGTCCGCTTTTTCCCTGCCGGAAAACACCATCTGGATGGCGCGACCGCCATGGAATTTGTGCGCATCCGTTTTCCGGATACGGATGCTTACCGGGTAGACCGCCAAACCCTGCTCTTGCAGAGCGTGATTGCCAAGCTCAAAGACCCAGCCAACTTCACGCTGCTTCCCGGCCTGGGGGTTAGCCTGCTGGCCGACCAGTCGCTGATCACAGACTTGTCTTTGAGTAATGTTTCAAAGTTGATTTGCCTGGCAAAGCGGATGGATGCGGGTTCGGTGACCTTTCAGTCCATTCCGGCAGAGATGTATACAGGGGCTGTCACTTCTTCCGGCGGGAACATCAGCATCCCATCCCCGGAGGTGGCGCAGGTGGTGCAGGATTTTTGGAATGGGGAAAAATAATTCTTGATCACCCGCGAAGCTCTACAGTGACGGCAAAGTCAATGGGGAGAAACTTGGTAGTACAAATAAAGAAATGAAAAAAAAGCTCAATTTCAGTATATGCAATATGGTTGCGGTTATACGAGTAACCCTGATGGTTGGATAAATTTCGATGCCAGTCCAACTTTATTTTTACAGAGAGTGCCTATACTTCGGATTTTTACTTGTAGATATTTAAAGCCACGGTTTTCCGATGACGTTTTTTTTGGTGACATTTTACACAATCTGCCAATTGAAAAAGAAAGCTGCAAGGGAATTTATTGCTCGCATGTGCTTGAACACCTAAGCCTTGAAGATTTTAGAACCGCTTTAAAAAATACCTATGATTATTTGGCACCAAAAGGAATTTTTAGGTTAGTTATGCCTGACCTAGATTCATTTATTCAACAATATGTTACGTCAAATAATCCCGACGCTTCAATTTACTTTATGAAAGCATCACTGCTTGGAACGACTAAAAGAGAAAGGTCTTTGTCAGCATTTCTCAGAAGTTACCTTGGCAACTCACATCATTTGTGGTTATGGAGCTACGAATCTGCCAAAAGTGAATTGGAAAAGGTTGGTTTTTCTGAAATACGAAGAGCACAATTTGGCGATTCTCGCGATCCTAAATTTATAGAAATCGAAGATGAATCTAGATGGAAGGACTGTTTAGGTATTGAATGCCAAAAATAGGTAACCGATTTGAATAAATACCTAAAAGCAATTTCCTATAATTTTATATTCTTTATTCTGAGTACATTGGCCTATTTGATACTTACCCCATTAGCTATCAAAATAATGGGTGATGAGTTTTTTGGGTTATGGTCCATATTATTTGCAATTGCACAGTTTACAAATATTGGAACTCTCGGAATCGGTTCTATTGTAAATAAATTTGCAGCGGAAAAAAATGATAGCAGAGCTGAAGATACTAGCATACTATCATCTGCAGTAATAATTGTTTTACCTATGGCGTTAGTCACGTTAATAATCTTGTTGATTTGCAGAAATCTCATAGTTAATAAGATTGATCCTTCGTTAATATATTTAGATCAATTCAAATATGCCTTAACTATTTGTGCTTTTAGTATTATTCCCCAATTTATTAACAAAGTATTTCAAGGTTATTTTCTTTCACAAATTAAGAATAAATTTGTACGAACAATGGATTTCATTACATCTATTTTTCCATTGGCAGGTGCAGTATTAATTACAACAATTGAGAAAAACCTTGTGTGGATATCATTATGGAATTTTTTTATTCAACTTATGACATTAATCATTTTTTGGTTATCAATCACCAAGATCATTAAGTGGAAATGGTGGTCCCCGGAAAAAGTTACGATCAAAAGGATGCTTCATTTTTCCAAATTCATGTTTATAGAAACCTCTTCAATATCGTTGTTTCAACAATTTGATCGGATTTTAGTAGGGCTAACGCTTGGACCAGTGATTGCTGGGGTTTATTCTGTCGGAACCAGTATTGGATTGCGCATGTCAATGATCGCTGGGCAGATTACAGAGGTGATGATCCCTTATGCCAGTCTAAAAAATTCTATTGGTGAAAACGATAATCTATTTTCCATTTTCAGAAAAATGTCCCAATATATCAGTATGATAGTTGCAGTTTTTGGGAGTTTACTAATTATTTGGATGCAGGAAATTTTAACTGTATGGATTTCGCCGGAATATGCAGCCAAGTACAGCCAAATCTTCAGCATTTTGATCGTTGCATATGGAATTTTAGGCCTTTGCCGTCCGGCACATCAAACCCTCCAGGGTATCGGGCAAGTAAAGTTTACCTCAATATTGTATTTCTTTTCATCTGTCATAATGCTTCTTGGGGTGTATATACTGACGCAGAAATTTGGATTTATTGGGGCTGCCATAGCCAATACAATGATGACCTTCCTTTTGTTCATGAATTTACGGACATACAAAATACTGAATGGTAAGTTAGCCTGGGATCAGGTAATTTATGATTTGAAATGGGGTTTATTGCTCCCCGTATTATCATTTGTATATATCTCACATGTTCCATCGTTACCATTGAAAGATTTGTTCACATTAATGCTTATAGCTTTGGTGATGTCCGAATTTTTGCGAGATCCCTTTTTTAGAAATCAAATTTTGCAAATTATAAAGAGTACTACTAAGGCATCATAAACACAACAATAATGGCGAGCACAATTTTTTTTGTTCTTGGAACATTACTTTTATCGCTTAATTTTGTACGCCCATTTGGATTAGCAATTTCTGATTGGTTATATATTATTTCTATGGGTTTAGCATTACTAGAGACTATTATTGTTGATCGGAAAAACTTAAAACTCTGGACGACGAATCATTTTCAATGGTTTGCTTTTTTGATATTACTTGGTGGGATTATCTCATTAGTTAATTCAAAAAACATAAAAATTGCCTTATTCGAAATCATACAACAGCTCTACGTCATAACATTGTTCATTTCATTAACCAGGATCATGGTCAGACGTGGCAAGACAAAAGCGATACTTATGGCTTTAATTCTATCTGGTGTATTTGCTGCCATTATTGCGGCAGTTGATTACATTACAGGAAGCAGATTGGGACCAATGTTATCAGGCACGCCGAACGCACAGTTCTGGGAGCGTTTTACAGGACCGCTTGGGCATCCGAATAAATTGGGGTACTTTTTAGTGATAACAAGTGTAATGACATTTCTTTTTTTTCAGAAAGAAAATAAATGGATAAGTAGAGCTTTATGGATTTTCCTCTTTTTAATACAAATATTCGGTATATATTTGAGCGGTTCGATGACAGCCTATGTAGGTATTGTTACTTCCTTCTTCTTTTTATTCATTGCTTCATTTAAGAGACGCAAAGTAATAAGTATGTCATTTGCAATTGGAACTATAACTATATTGATTATCATAATTACTTTTAGTTTATTGGGCGACTTTAGAAAAATGAATTTCATCTATACGGCGACTAATAATATAACGCTTTCAATCAACCGGGTACGGACTTTTACAGCAAATTCCCGATGGACTGGCTACAAGGATGCGATGGAAATTATTTTAAATTCACCGATTATTGGTGTAGGGTATGACCAAGTATCCACTTCAAATGTTGGGCCAGAGCAGCGGTTATTGGATGTCCACAATGTCCTTTTACAGACTTGGTACACTGGTGGGGTTTTAGCATTTATTGGGTTTATTGGTATATATTCTTTACTTGGGTTCTATTCATTAAAAATATTACTTGGAGTAAATAATAGGAGGCAACAAATGCTTATCAGTGCCTTAGCCTCATTGACATTGGCAATTCTTATTATGGACCAATTTCAAGATGCAATTTATCAAAGGGAAAAATGGTTAATAATTGCTATATTTGTCAGCTGGATCTGGAACCCGGATTCTATGTCACAAATCAATGAAAAAGAAAGGATTAAAGAAAAGCCCCACTTTTAGTGTAAAAATCGCGTCTAATAGCCAACATTATATCAATTTCTTGCAAAAATTACGATTCTTCACCCACTTTGGATGGTTTTTAGGATTTAGTGAATCAGGTGTTTTGGGTAGAGATGTCATGTTAAAATTTTGAAGAAAAGAAAATATGCCGTGAGGATACTGATGTGATCAATAAAATTGAATTCTCTGCCAAAAATCTTACTTCCAATACCGGATTATTTTTACTGCTCGAACATGCCAATAAGAATGGGATTTTTGATTTAATTGATCACGATCTGGTTTTTGACAATGCATTGACCAATAAGATTAAGATGAACCACATAAAAACCATGCTCTGCGGAAACTTTATCGCGATTGATAAACTGGAACAATTGAAATTGCTGCAAAGCGATCCCCTGGTCAATGAGTTTGCCATTTCGATCAAAAAACCGGAAACGGTATCCCGATTCTTGGGAAACTTCAGTTACAAAACAACCCAAATGCTGAGAGAAATCAATTTCAAACTCTTTAGAAGGCTCCTGGGAATGAGCAATCGCAAATCCATCACCATTGATATTGACAGCAGTGTGGTAAATGTCGAAGGCCATCAGGAGGGCGCAGTCAAAGGATACAACTCTAAAAAGCTTGGAAACGATTGGTTACAAGATCCAGTTTACATTCTGCGACGAAATCAAAGTTTTTATCACTGGATTTGTACGCAGTGGCAACACATACACTGCCAACGGTGCGGCTGAAATGATCAAAGAAATCGTTGCCCAGATTAAAACGGATGATTTGGGAATCCTGTTCCGCATGGACAGCGGGTATTTTGATGACAATATTATTGAAACTATCGAATCAGCCAATTGCAAGTATTTGATCAAGGGAAAAGAGTGTCCAACGCTCGCTTCTCAAGTGACTGATCCATACATTTCTTTCACTGAAGGTAAGGAAGGCCGTGAAA
>ENA-UPTA01004143-UPTA01004143.1-activated-sludge-metagenome-genome-assembly--contig:-NODE-4143-length-13895-cov-49.308743_pt1 | contig 13895 bp, 10 predicted proteins | sample MGYA00238184_ERZ773361 | MGnify/ENA primary metagenome ERZ773361 (study PRJEB29100, sample SAMN05720205) | activated sludge metagenome | isolation source: anaerobic digester from wastewater...
ATCCGGATATCATGGATTTCATCATGTGCAAGGCCGACAAAAAACAATTGAACAATTTCAACATTTCCGTCGGTCTGACCGAAGCCTTTATGACGGCCGTTGAAAGAGACGAAAATTATGACCTGATCAATCCGCGGGATAAGCAGGTCACCGGACACCTCAATGCGCGCAAAGTTTTCAACAGGATTATCAATCAAGCCTGGGAAAACGGCGAGCCGGGCATTGTCTTTCTCGACCGGCTCAACCGCGACAATCCAACCCCGCAGGCGGGCGAAATCGAATCAACCAATCCCTGCGGCGAGCAGCCGCTTCTGCCCTATGAATCCTGCAATCTGGGTTCCATCAATCTGGCCAAAATGGTGAAAGACGGCAAGATCGACTGGGCAAGACTCAAAGAGATAGTGCGCCTTGCCGTGCATTTTCTGGATAACGTTGTCGAAGTGAATAAATATCCTCTGCCGCAGATCGCCCAGATGACCATGGCCAACCGTAAAATTGGCCTGGGCGTGATGGGATGGGCAGATATGCTGATTAAACTGGGAATTCCCTACAATACGGATGAAGCCATGGAACTGGCTGAAAAAGTAATGAAGTTTATTAACGAGCAGGGACACGGCGCATCGCAGCAACTGGCCAGGAAGCGCGGTCCATTTCCCAATTTCAAAGGTTCCATTTATGATAAAAAAGGACAGCCGCCCCTGCGCAATGCCACCGTGACCACCATCGCACCCACCGGCACCATATCGATTATCGCTAATGCTTCTTCCGGTGTGGAACCGCTTTTTGCCGTTTCTTACGTCCGTCAGGTCATGGACAATGACATTCTGGTGGAAGTTCATCCCTACTTCGAAGCTCTGGCCAAAGAAAGAGGATTCTACTCGCCGGAATTAATGCAGCGTATTGCCGAACATGGGACTATTCATGATCTGGAAGAAATCCCTGAGGATATCCGCCAATATTTTGTCACGGCGCATGAAATATCGCCGGACATACACATCAGGATGCAGGCCGCTTTTCAGAAATACACCGATAACGCCGTCAGTAAAACCGTTAACTTTAAAAAAGAGGCGACCGTCCAGGACGTGGCCCGGGTTTATGAGCTGGCCTATAAACTGGATTGCAAGGGCGTAACCATTTATCGCGATGGATCCAGAGATCAGCAGGTTTTGTCCAAAGGGAAAAAAGAAGAAACAGCTCTGCAGGAAGATACCGACCGGGAACAACAGCTGACCAAGCGCGAACGTCCGAAAATCCTGAAAGGCTGGACCTATCAGATGCAAACCGGTTGCGGACCGCTTTACATAACCATCAACGAAGACGACAAAGGCTTGTTTGAACTTTTCACCACGATGGGAAAATCGGGCGGATGCGCGGCATCACAAAGCGAAGCCATCGGACGCATGGTTTCTCTGGCTTGGCGCAGCGGACTGTCGTCCCGTCAGGTGATTAAGCAGTTGCAGGGCATTTCGTGTCATTCGCCGTCCGGTTTCGGTGAAAACAAGATTCTGTCCTGTGCCGACGCTGTGGCCAGAGCCATTCAATCCCACATCGAAGCCAACGGCGGGAAAGTGCAGCACGAAAAAATCGTATTCCGCAAAGGCGCCTGTCCGGACTGCGGCGGCATTGTGGAACATGAAGGCGGTTGTGCTGTTTGCCGCATGTGCGGTTACAGCGAATGCGCATAACCGATGCATCGGGACGATGCGTCAACGACCGTCATCAACAATGCATTGCCGGGCTATTCCACTGTCACGTTCTTATTTGAAGAAGATGCGGCTATCGACAATCGAAACGCCCTTGCCCTGTTCGTGGACGATAACCGGATTCAAATCGATTTCGGCGATGTCCGGAACCGCTGCCAGAAGGTTGGACACACGGCAAATCACATCGGCAAAAGCGTCGATATCCGCCTTCATTTTTCCTCTGGCCCCTTGCAGAATCGGGTAGGCCTGTAAATTTTTCAGCATATCCAACGCTTCGCTTTTCGTTACCGGAGCGAGACGTATAGACGTATCCCTGAAGATTTCCAGAAAAATTCCGCCGAGTCCCGCAATCACAATCGGCCCGAAGACGGGGTCCTGTCGTCCGCCGACAAAACATTCCACGCCGTCGGCAGACATTTCCTGAATCAGGAAACCATCCATGGCCGGTCGCGGCTTCATTTCCTTTAGAGATTTTTTAATGTCGGAAATCGCTTTTTTGAGCTCCCGCTGATTTTTGATATTCAGGCGCACGCCGCCGATGTCGGATTTGTGCGACGCGTCGCGGGAAAGCAGTTTCACGGCAACCGGGAAATGAAGAGAAACGTCTCCGGCCTCTTTCGCGGATTTGACCGTCGCGCCGGCAATGCTTTTGATGCCTGCGGCTTCGACTATGCGTAGGGATTCATCGGTTAAAGGAATTCTTTTTTGCGTTTTGCATTTGTCTTGGATGATATCGATCGCTGCCATATCAAGTGTTGTCTGAACAGCTCTGCCTCTGGCCTCCCGCGCCGTTTTTTCCTCGTAATAGGTGGCCGACATGTTCAGCGCTTTGGCGGCCGTCAGTGGCGTAGTAAAAATCGGATAACTCTGATTCTTGGAAATATTCACCAGTTCCTGCGTATCCGTGACCATGGTCATGGCCACAGGCTTTTGATATTGCTGTACAAGTTTGCCGACATTGCTCAGGAAATCCCGCGACATTTTCCCCTCATAGTCGGCTATGTAGAGGTGATTGAACAAAACGCCATCCACATCGGGCAGTTTCAGGGCTTCTTCCAGAATTTGGGTAAAAATGGTGTAATCGAAAATTTCTCCCAGATCGAGCGGATTCTGATGGGCGATGACGCGCGTGTTGTAGATGGTTTTCAGATTTTCAATAAAAGCCGGAGGAAAATCAACAAGCGAAAATCCGAATTTCGCGCAGGCATCCACGCTCATCACGGCATGTCCGCCGGATCGCGACAGGATCGCAACCCGTCTGCTTTTCATCAATGGCAGCCGGATAATTTTTACCGCGTTGATGAAATCAATATCATCGTCAACGCGAATGACCGCCGTTTGCCGGAAAGCGCCGTCGACCACCTGATCATCGGCGGAGAGGGCGGTGGTATGGGACTGGGCGATTTTCGCCGTGAGATCACTGCGGTTGGATTTCAGAACAATCAGGGGCTTGTCGGATTGGACCGCCAGATCAAAAAAGGCTCTGCCGCGCTTGAATCCTTCCAGATACATGGTGACAACGTCCGTTTTGTCGTCATTGAGCAGATATTCCAGAACATCCACTTCATCGATCTGAAGCTTATTGCCGATGGCGGCAAACTTGCCGGGGATGATCGCGTTATCGCCGAATTCGCCCAGGTAGGACCCTCCCACGCCGCCGCTTTGAACAATCATGGCCACTCGCCCGCCGGGCGCTGTCCTGGGAAAGAAGCCGAAAGGCATCATCATTTTGATATCGAAATTGATGGTGCCGATGCAGTTGGGGCCGATGAAACGCATACCGTAGCGGTCGGCGATTTCCAGCACCTTTTTTTCCAAGACATTTTGTCCTTGCGAGTATTCGCTGAATCCGCCCGATTCAATCACAAGCCGCTTGATGCCCTTTTTGCCGCAGGCGTCCATGAAATCCGGAACTGTTTCGGCGGGAGCAATGATGATGGCGACATCCGGCACCTCCGGAATTTTTTCGACGCTGTCGTAAACAGGCGCACCCGCGATATCGCCTTCTTCACGGCCGACGCCGTAGATGTTCCCCTCGTAGTTGTGCTGACGGTTGTTCAGAACGATAATATGACCCAGATTAAGCCGTTTGACGGATGCCCCAATGACCACCATGCTGCGCGGATAAAAAAACTTTTCCATTTTTCTGTGCGGTTCCTCCCTAGTTACACAATTCGGAATCTCCAAGAATCATTTGCCGATTTTGGATTTAATCCTTTTTTGATATTCCACAATTTCATTTCTTAAAATATTCAGATCGGCGATGCGGTCGTCCAGTCTGCGCAACTGGTTATTCAAAAGCTCCAGCAGGCGTCCGAGCACCTTGTCGTTGGATTTTTCAATGGTCCACATGGCCTCCAGCTCCTGCATCTCCGATAATGTCATGCCCATGATCTTCAGGCGCTTGATCAGTTTCAGACGGCGGAAATCGGCTTCGGTATAAATCCGGCGTCCCCCCTCAACGCGCTTGATGGAATTGAGCAGGCCGATTTCTTCATAATAGCGGATAGTGCGCTGGCTCATATCCAGTTTCTTAGCGATTTCTCCGATAGAGGTGAAGGTTTCTTGCGTGTCTTGCATACGATTCACCCCCCGTTAAATTGATGAGCTGAGCTGTTCTTTCAGCTCCCGTTTTAAAATTTTTCCCGAAGGATTCTTGGGCAGCCGGTCGGTGATGAAAACTTTCTTCGGACATTTAAAACCGGCCAGACGATCCTTGCAGAATGAGATAATGTCTTTTTCCTGAATCGACACACCCTTTTTCGGGACGGCGACCATCGCCACAACCTCTATCCATTTGGGATCGGGCAGGCCGATAACGGCGACCTCTTCGATGCCCGGATACTGATAAAGGACTTCCTCGACTTCGCGCGAAGCGACGTTTTCTCCGCCCGTTTTGATCATGTCTTTTTTGCGGTCGACGACATAGAGATAGCCGTCGTTGTCAAATCGTCCCAGATCGCCGCTGTGGAACCAGCCGAACTGGAAGGCTTCCGCTGTTTTCTCCGGATCATTCAGATAACCGGACATGACATGACCGGAGCGATGAACAATTTCCCCCACGTCGCCCAGTGCAACAAATTTTCCGTCATCATCCATCAGCCGGGTTTCCACATTTAAAACGGGTTTGCCGGCGGAACCGGGCTTCAGGAGCTGATCTTCGGGCTTCAGGATGGTTGCCACCGGCCCCATCTCCGTCTGCCCATAGTAATTCCAGAGCTTCAAGCCTTTAAATGTGACGGACAACTGTTTGATGATTTCCACCGGCATGATGCTGGCCCCGTAGGCGGCTTTTTTCAGGCTGCCGTGGTTGTAGTTGTTGAATTCCGGATGATTCAGGATGGCGATCCAGACGGTGGGCGGAGCAAACATGTGTGTAATCTGATATTTTTCGATCAGCCGGATCATCTCCACAGGATCGGCCTTATGCATGATCACGTTGGTTGCGCCGACATACAGATAAGGCATCAGGAAACAATGGAGCTGAGCGCAATGAAACAGGGGCAGGGCGTGGAGACTGACGTCGTCAGTCTCATACCGGCCGTCAAAAATGCAGCTGTGATACTGCGACATCAATGCCCTGTGAGACAGCATGGCGCCTTTGGGTTTGGCCTCCGTCCCGCTGGTGTAGGGAATCTGCACGATATCTTCTGCGCTGACCTCCACCTGCGGTTCGTCATAATTCATCGCCGACATCTCGGCGATTAAATTGAAGAACCCGTCCGGAATGCCAGAATCATTCAGCGGAATGAATCCCCATTTTTCCACGGCGGGGAATTTATCCTTGCATCCGGCGATGACCGGATAGAGCGTATCTTCGATGATGAATAAACGGGAACCGGAATGATTGATGATGAAGGCAATTTCTTCCGCGTTGAGCATGTAATTGATGGGAACCTGGATGGCGCCGATTTTGGCCAGTCCCATCATGCTGATCGGATAATAATGGGAGTTATAGGCGTAAACGGCGACCCGGTCTCCCTTCCGGACACCGTAGCGGGTCATCAGATTGGCAAAGCGCCGCGCCTCCCGTTCCAGATCGTAGAATGAAAGCTTGATATTGCGGAAAATAATGGCGGTTTTATCGCCGTATTTTGTCGCCGCCCTCCTCGCCATGTCGCCGATAGTATCGCGGTTGATGATGTTGCTCATTTTCTTACCTTTCTCCCTGATAGTTTTTAAGCAGGATATTTTTTTTCAAACACTTCCTTCATCTTGAATTTCTGAATCTTTCCGCTGGCCGTTGTCGGATAGTCGTCAACAAACTCCCAGTATTTGGGAATTTTGTGCCGGGCGATCTTTCCCTGACAAAACTCGGTGAATTCTTCAGGCGTGGCCGTCTGTCCGGCCTTGAGTTGAATGGCGGCCAGGACCTGTTCTCCGTATTTTTTATCCGGGATGCCGATGACCTGAACGTTTACGACTTTGGGATGCGTGAAAAGAAATTCCTCAAGCTCACGCGGATAAATATTTTCTCCGCCGCGGATAATCATATCCTTAATACGGCCGGTCACTTTGAAATAACCGTTATCGTCCATCTCTCCGAGATCGCCTGTGTGTAACCAGTTGTATCGGTCGATGGCGTCAGCCGTGGCATCGGGCATTTTGTAGTAGCCCTTCATGACACATTCGCTGCGGGTGACAATTTCGCCCTGCGCATTGGGAGGCAAATCAATGCCGAGATCGGGGTCAACAATCTTTCCCTCGATATCCGGCAGAAGCCGTCCCACGGTGGAGACGCGCAATTCCACAGGATCGTCGCGCCGGGTCATGGTCATGACCGGCGCCGATTCGGTCTGGCCGAAGGCGATGACAATTTCGGGGCAATGCATTTTCGTGCGCACCTGGTTCATGGTTTCGACAGGACAGGGAGCGCCCGCCATGATGCCCGTCCGCAGAGAAGACATATCATATTTGTCGAAATCGGGGTGATTCAGAATCGCGATGAACATGGTCGGCACGCCGTTTACGGCCGTGCAGTGTTCTGCGGAAATCCATTGAACAGCTTTGAGGGGATCGAAATATTCCACGACGACCATGGTGGAGCCGTGATAAACGCAATTAAGCGAACTCATTACACAGCCGAAACAGTGAAACAGCGGTACCTGGATCAGCAGCTTGTCTTTTTCCGTCATGCCCATGACGTCGCCGACCATGCGTGCATTGTTCACGATGTTATGATGCGTCAGCATGACACCCTTGGGGAATCCGGTTGTGCCCGAGGTGTACTGCATATTGATGACATCGTCATCATGGAGGCTGTGGAGCCTATCCTCCAGCTGTTTATCGGTCACCTCCCTGCCCATGGTGATGATGTCGCTGAAATGCAGCATGCCCGGGGTGCTTTCCCGCTTGCCGATGTAGATAATATTTTTCAGAGCGGGGAGTTGTGCCGAAACCGGGGTTCCCGGCTGGTGGTGATCCAGTTCGGGCAATATTTTGCGGACGTTTTCGTAAAAATTAACTTCTCTATAGGACTCCATTAAAAAAAGCGTCGTGGAATCCGATTGCTTGAGAATGTATTCCAGTTCGTGCGTCTGATAATTTGTATTGACGGTTACCAGAATGCCGCCCGTCATTCCCAGCGCAAATTGCAGATGAATCCAGTCGGGAATATTGGTTGTCCAGACGGCGACATTATCCCCGCGTTTGATTCCCAGGGCGATAAGCCCTTTGGCGACGTCCCGGCACGTCTGGTAAAATTCACTGTACGTCTGACGAATGCCGAAATCCGGACAGACAAGCGCCGGGTTTTGCGGGTAGCACTCGGCTGTTTCCCTGACAAGTTGGCCGATTGTTTTCTTCACAAAATTTGACATTTAATACCTCCTCGAAGACGTTTGATGACTTTTGTATGATCAAACTACTTCATGTCCTTTACGCAAACAGACTATCGGACATAATACTATAATATTACGATCGTTTTTTATGTTAAGTCCAGCTTACGTTAACTGGAATGATATGACCGGCAGATGATTTTGTCAAGGCAATTTTATAGTTTTTTATACGGTAAGAAAATCTTTTATTTTTTAATCGGCAGCCGGCGGACACGCTTTTGCTGTACAGATTCAAGAGCAGATCTTCGGACAGGACGTTTGGATTGAAATTGAGTTTGCTGGTTTGTTTCCCGTTGCAGACTTTTTGGGGTGTAACGTAAGAATTTATCCTCGCAGACAATTTCCTTGACACAGACAGGCATGTTACCTATCTTTTAGCCGCAAAAAATAAATATTTTCATTTTATGCTGCGGTTTTTTATTGCTGTTTTCAGTTCAGAAAGGACAATGCTGTGATACCAAAAATAATCCATCAGACCTGGAAATCAACCGAGATCCCTCCGCGCTGGCAAAGATTCAGGGACGCATGGAAAAAATTTCATCCGGGATGGGAATTCAGGCTTTGGACGGACGAAGACAATCGTCGTTTGGTGGAAAGAGATTATACGGCTTTTCTGCAACTTTACGACTCCTATGCGTATCCGGTTCAAAAAGCGGATTTTGCCAGAATTTTATACCTGCACAAATTTGGCGGTGTTTATGCCGATCTGGATCTCGAACCGCTCCGCCCCCTGGACGGGATCATCGATCAACCTCATCTGATTCTGGGAGAAGAAAAAGAAGGGATGGGGAAGTCCCTCAACAGGTGTGACTTCATCATTAATGCCTTTATGGCCTCGCCGAAGGGGCATCCGTTCTGGGAAATGCTGCTTGAGCGCCTTCGGGTGACATTCCGTCACAAAAGGCTATTGCAATCCAAAGGCCATTACATCATACAGACCGTCATTTTTGAGCTGGACAAACTGGCCAGAGACTATCAGCAAACGCATCAGGACATCACGATTTATCCGTATGAGGTGTTTTATCCGCTGTCCTGGCACGAAGCGTGTTCCGAATTGGAACGAAGCAAGGCAGTTGAAATGTCCTATACGATTCATCATTTTGACACAACCTGGTTTTCAGGCGGTATGATGCTGATGAAAAAACTTCGCCGCCGTCTGAACATCTGACGGCATATTTTTTATGCACAGGCTGTGGTTTTAAAATACGATGATGTAACGAAAACAATCTGACGGACGAAAGAGACGGTTATGGAAAAAACTCTTCTGATAATTTTTTTAATTTTGTTTGTCGGCCGGATCCTCTGGCGATTTATTTTGCAGCAACTCAACATCCGGCATTTGCGCCAGTGCGGAAAAATTATTCCGCCGGCTTTCCGGAATGTGATTGATCAGGCAACGCTTTCCAAAATGGCGGATTATACGTATGATAATTTGCGTCTGGAGAACAAGGAAAATTCCACAGAAGACCTTCTGGAACTTGCCATCATTTTTCTTTTCCTACCGCTGCTGGTTGCAAAAACAAACGGATTGCAGCTTCACTTGATCTGGCAGGCGCTGGTTTTCTTCGGAACTCTGGCGTTGATTGGCGGCGTTATCGGACTTCCCTTTGACATTTACCGCACGTTTGTTCTGGAAAAAAAATACGGCTTTTCCACGATTACATGGAAGCTCTGGCTGACCGATCTCGTCAAGTCCGTGATCATTTCAGCAATTCTGATGGGGTTTTTACTTTCCGTTTTCATGGCTTTTGTTCTTTACCTGCCGACAAGCTGGTGGTTCTGGGCATGGATATTTTTTGCCGCGTTCGAGATCCTGCTTTTGTGGCTTTTTCCCGTGGTCATCGCGCCGCTGTTTAACAAGTACGAACCGGTCAAGGATGAAGAACTGAAAGAGAAAATCACATCACTACTTTCCAAAGTCGGATTGAAGGCCAAAGGCATTTTTCAGGTTGATGAAGGTAAGCGTTCCAAACATACCAACGCCTATTTTACAGGTATCGGCAAAACCAAGCGCATTGTTTTGTATGACACGCTGCTTGCTTCACATTCGCAGGAAGAAATTCTGGCGGTGCTTGCCCATGAAATCGGTCACTGGAAAAAGAAACATATCCTGAAGCAATTAATATTTATGGTTGCGGCTTCCTTTGTCGGATTTTATCTGGTTTATCTGCTGGTAAACTGGCCGCCGATCTATGGCGCCTTCGGTTTACCGCAAACGCCGGTTTATGCCGGATTGCTGCTGGTGTCGGTTTATTTCAGTTGCATCGGATTTTTCTTCAGCCCTCTGGGCGCTTTTATTTCACGCCGCTATGAACGTGAAGCCGATAAGATGGCCACGGAACTGGTAGGTACATCCGAACCGATGATTAACGCGCTCAAACGCCTGGCCAAAGACAACCTGTCCAATCTGCATCCCCATCCCTGGTATGTCTGGTTTTATTATTCCCATCCGCCGCTGCTGGAGAGAATTGAATATCTTAAAACAATGAATAAAGAAGTTCATGGCGTTTAAGATGACAGACGTCACAGTTCCATGGCCAGGCAGGCGGCATGGATCTCGCGCATCGCGGCCAGGGGATCGGGCGCGTCGCTTACGGCGCGGATGACTGCCGCATTATGCGGGCGCACCTGCAGTTGCTTGATGCGCTCCAAGTCCAACCCGCCGATGGCTACGACGGGATGCCGGCTGATGTCCAGCGCGGCCGTTAAGACATCCGGTCCTGTCACCGGATCCGGCTGTTCCTTGGAATTGGTGGCAAACAGCGGCCCGAAACCGATGTAATCAACCGGCGCGGCATTTGCGGCTGCGACCTGCTCCAGGTTATGCGTGGAAAGACCCAGCAGCATGGCCGGACCGATGAGCTGCCGCGCCTCTGCTGCTGCAAGGTCATCCTGTCCCAGATGCACGCCGTCGGCTTGCGAAACGAGCGCAATGTCCGGCCGGTCATTCACGATAAAGAGCGTGCCGGTGTCTTTGGTGATCCGCCGCAGAGCATGCGCCAGGGCAAGATGTTCACGCTCGTTATGGCCTTTGTAACGCAGCTGCACCGCCGGAAGACCGGCTTTTACGGCGCACCGGCACAGCGTTTCATAACCGTCGCGCGGTTCGGTCAACACCAGATAAAGCCCGCGTCGCAGGGATGGACGTAACATTTTTTCCTCCGCCGTATTCATAAGCGCTCCAGAATTTCTTCGGCCGCCTTGCGTCCCGAGAGCAGCATGCCGCCGAAGACCGGACCCATGCGATAGCCGCCATAAACCGCATTGGCGGCCATGCCGCTGACATAAAGTCCGGGATAGACCTCGCGGGTGTTTTCCACCGTTTGCATCTCGCCCTGTTCGGCTTCCATGGATTTTTCGCCCACGATGCCGCCGGTGCTCGTATTCAGTCTGACGCCCATTTTCCGGACGAGCACCTCGGTGACATTGGCGGGATGGCCCGTGCCGTCGATGACGTATTTGGCGTGAAGGGTTATCGGGTCCACATGCCACTTCAGCGTATCAACCGTGCCCCAATTGATGACCAGACCGGCTACGCGTTCGTTCTTGATCACCACATCCTCCATGGCAATGAGGTTGAAAACATGCAGACCGGCCCGCACGGCCTTGTGGATGAGTGTCGCCGTGACATCCACGGCATCGAGAACATAATACCCCGGTGCGTATTCCGAACCTTTGAGGTCAAATTCATCAAGCAGTTGCCGGCCGGCCTCCTGCACCACGATGGAATTGAACATCATGCCGCCTCCCCAGACGCCGCCCCCTATCGAGAGCTTGCGTTCGAAGAGCGCCACCTTGCGTCCGGCCCTGGCCAGATAGTATCCGGCCACCAAACCCGAGGGGCCGCCGCCGACGATGGCGACATCAAGCTCCAGACAGCGATCAAGTTTTTTAAAATAGGAATCCAGAATGGCCCGACTGATGATTACTTCGTTTAACATGACTACCTCCCAAAGATTAAACTGGGTGGCTTGCCGGCTGGATATCCAAAAAAAATCCGTTTCCTCATTGTGGGGAACGGATCGATACACCTTTTTTTCTTCCTACGCCGGCATTACCCGGATCAGGTTCAAAGGGTATAATCTCAGACCGTTAAGGCCACCCCTTTTAGTTGCCTATCCGATGGGAAAGAGTTTGTCAAGAGGCTGATGAGCATTGATACTGACTTTTTAAAATTCTTTGAGAAAAGCGGGAAGGCCTTTGATGCTGTCCAGGACCTTGCAGGCTCCTGCGAAATCGTGGTTGCACGTGAACTTGCTGGGGATGACAATGCACCGGAGTCCGGCGCTTGTGGCGGCGGCCAGACCGCGCGGCGAATCCTCAATGACCAGACATTCCTCCGGCGCAAAACCGCTTAACGCAATTGCCTTGTAATACGGTCCCGGATGCGGCTTGGTGTAAGGGCAATCTTTCAGGGTCAAAACAAAGTGGAAATAGGGCAAAAGACCCGATTGCCGGTGAATGATTTCAAAGTGCTCATGTCCGGAACTCGTAACGATGCCCATCAAATATTTTCCCTGAAGCGCATCCAGCACGTCCCGGACACCGTCAATCACCAGCGGTTCGCGGGTCAGCAAATCGGCATAAAGAGCGTCCCGATCCCGGCGAAGTTTGATAAACGCATCCGTCCCCGGGGTTGCCGCCAGCCGCATCACGCTTTCTCCCCTGACAAGCGATATTTCTTCAAACTGCTCCCGTTGCAGGGGAATGCCCAAACCTGCCAGGATTTCCTGATTGGCCTTGAAAAAAATTCCTTCCGTATCGACCAGAACACCGTCATTGTCCCAGAAAATTGTCTTGATCATTAAACACCGGTTCTCCGTTTTTGCTTGAGCACTTTACACATCTGTGTTCCTTCGGTCAACCTCAACCATCTGAAAATCACGAGACCGGAAAGCGGAATATCTGTTGTAGAATGTATAAAAGTGATGCTCAGTTCATCATGCATCAATCAGGCAGGGACAACGGGAAAAATCAAACCGCACGAAATGTTTGTCATGCGATGACAACGATTGAGAATAAAAAAGGGTGACCGAAACAGAGAGGCACGATCCATTTCGTCACCCGGAATATTTATGACGGCTGTAAACCAACCATTTGCTCGATACGCGTGGTGACCTGGGGTCCTAATCCCAGCCCTGCGGCCAGTTTTCCCAGATAGTCTTTCTCATTCTGCGTGTCCACCTCTATGGCCATCAGGGAAGCCGCATACATCTGTGCCGCCAAATCCGGCTGACCCTGTGCCGCGGCAATCAAAGTGTCCGTTTCCATTGGTTGCTGCAGTTGTGTCATCAGATATTTCTTTCCTTCCTCTTCGATACCGATCTCATTGAATTTGCCCATAATCCGATTGATTTCATTTTGATCAATTTTGCCGTCGGCTTTCGTGGCATTAATCATCGCCCGCAGGACCAATTCCGAACTTTGATCCAATTGCTTTTGTTCCTCCTCCGTGCCGGGCTCAATCAGACCGGCTGGAATCGGAGTCCTGGCTTGGCCGGCTCCTTTGAGTGCATTATATGCCAGCGCTCCAAGCAGGGCCATCAAGCCTCCGCCCACGGCACCGCCTGCAGATTTTCCACCTCCGCTCAAAATGGATCCGACAAGCGCTCCCAGACCGCCAATGGCCAGATTTTTGTTGCCGCCAACTGCCTTACCGGCATCGCCCAACATATTGGAAAGCAAATCTCCGATGCTGCCGCCTTTGCCGCCTGAGGCTTTGCCTCCGCCCAGCACATTTGAAAGCAAATCTCCGATGCCTCCGCTGCCGGACTGTACTGAAGAATCTCCCAACATTCCTTTGAGATTGTCCAGTTCCTTGCCGCCTCCCAAAGAATTTTTCATGCGTTCATTGGAAGAAGGTGACATGCCGGTTTGCACCATTGCTCCTAGAAGTTCGCCAATATTCATTTCTGTAACCTCCTTATGGTTTCAATGCCGGGAATAATGAAAATGATTGAATTAATCCGTTCGCTTCCAGACAACGTCAATACGATGATTATTTTATTGAATTTCTTCGCTTCTGGAACAATTGCCGGTGGCTTTGCGGCGACGGGTTCACGGTCGGGTTGAGCAACGGCCGATGTCTTGGGTGCCGAAACGGGAAACAGCGTTGCGCCACATTACGCGTTTCTCCATGAGACTCTTTAATCACTCTTAATCATTATATAATAATAAGAAAATATATCAACCTTTCAAATGTTGGATTTCCTGAGACGTTTCGAGGGGATCATATGGCGTGGCGATAGTTATATTTGGAAATTAGTTTTTCAATTTCAATCACTCAATTCACATTCATCGTAACGGCTTTCAAAAATGGCAGAAGGTATGATCGTATCAATCAGGGGGTAAAAAT
>ENA-UPTA01004145-UPTA01004145.1-activated-sludge-metagenome-genome-assembly--contig:-NODE-4145-length-13891-cov-16.379300_pt1 | contig 13891 bp, 22 predicted proteins | sample MGYA00238184_ERZ773361 | MGnify/ENA primary metagenome ERZ773361 (study PRJEB29100, sample SAMN05720205) | activated sludge metagenome | isolation source: anaerobic digester from wastewater...
GTTGTTCTGTTCGGGCATGCCTGCTCCTTTGCTCTATATTAGAGCACCCAAGCGACCTAGTAACAAGTCGACATGTTTGTCGAGATGTGTACGCTATTTGGCTCTTTGTCGACACGTCTGGCGAGTTAGGGCAGGGCCTCAGGTGTAGACAAGGTGAACTCTTTGCCCTCGATTGTTATCGTTACGCTTCCTTCAACTTTCATTCCGGTCTCCTCTGTTCTCTCGATGCTTTGATCTGCCGAATCGAGCCTGCCATTTGCCGCTCAACTTGTTCGAGCGTGGGCGGGGGCTGCTTCTTTAGCCGGTCCATCTGGTCTATCAACCGTTTCGAGCACTTGCTCGTCATGGTGTCACCCCCATTTTCTTCCAAGCTTCCCGAACCTTCTCCCACGACTTCCGGTCGCAGTCCATGCCGAGGGGGAGGTATATCTTCCGCTGTCCCGCGTTCCGTGCCTCGTCGTCACGGCGGAACTCTTCTTCGAGGTCGCGCTGGATCACCTGCCTCGTGTGCTCCGGTATCGTGGGCCACGCCTCCGCCAGCTCACGAGCAAACGCGCAAGTGGCGATCGTCATACGCCCGGTGAAGTAACGCACCGCCGCGATCAGCAGCATGTGCGGGTCGAAGGCGTCCAGATGTTTATTGGTTCTCTTTTTCATCTTCATTCCCCTTTAATTTCCAGCCACACCGGGATCCCCACGGAGCTCAGTACCAGGACGAAAGCTTCAACGAAGGCCGCGCCCTCACCGCGCGCAAAAGGCGCCCCGGACAGCCACCACAGCCAGATAGCCAAAGCGTGGAGGACGAGCGAGAAAGCAATCAAGAACAAGGTGGCGGGCAGAAACTTTTTCATGGCTGCACTCCTTTCCCATATCGTTTCTCATCGCCCGGCATCAGTTCAAACAATCCCTCCCGGACAGAGCCCATGCTGCATCCGACGAGGTCGGCGATCAGGTCTCCCTCGTCCAGGCCGTAGCGGGACAGGGTCTCCGCCACGTCGCCCAGGGCGTAGAAGGCGCGCTTCAGAGCGATCGTCACGTCCTCGGGCGTCCTGACTCCCACGTCCCCGAACTCCTTGTCCACCCCCTTCTGGAACGCGGCGAGCGGGCAGGACAGCATGCGGCCTATCTTCGTGTCGTGGGCCGGGTACGCGAGACTGTATAGGCCGTAGCTGACGCGGATGTGCTTGCGCTTGTCCTCGGGCAGCTCCAGCTCGTTGAGGGCCATCATTGGTATGTCGTAGGGTTCCATTATTCTTCCCCCTCCCCGCCCAGTTCCTTCTCCCATGGCAGTTTATCACACACAAATCCGGCGGCGCCTTTGTGCCCGCCGCCACCAAACGTCTTCGCGACGGCGCCGCAGTCGATCTCGGGTTTCGTGCTGTAGAGACTGACCTTCCATACGAGCCGCGTTCCGTCTCGCGGGTACTCTGTTACGGTAAAGCTCATCGGGGGAACCGCCCCCGTACAAACAGCGTGCTCCCGCGTAGACCCCGGAAGGCTAACCTTCTGTGTGATCCGGCAATATGCGCACATTACGTCGTGCTTTTCGGGGTCGTAGAACCCATCGAAGAAGTTGCTGTTGAAGACGATCGTGTTGCAGGCGAGGACCCGGTACGACGGCATCACTGCGTTCGGTACTCTTTCGCACTTCCCGGCATCAAGTTTGAACTTCATGCCCATCGGCTGGATCAGGACCGTGTTTCCGTCTTTATCCGTTTCCGTCCGCAGCTGGAGTTCCGGGTCCGGCATCGTCCATACGAACTCATGCGCCCCAGCTTCACAGGCACGGCGGTTCACTTCCGCCTGGTAGCGGAGGATCGCGGCGCCGCGGACGATAGCGTGGTCTTTCCACGGTCGCTCATCATAGGCTTCCATAGACAAGGAATACCCGTTCACCCCAAACAGGAATGGCCACAGTTCGGACGCCGGGTCGTACGCCCCGTCTTCTGCCCGGATAGCATACTGAAACGGCAAGATCCGCTCGTCCCACTCCGGATCGTCCTGGCGCCAGGAGTCGTAGGCTCCGAGGAGGCGGACGGCTTCGGGAAGCGACGTAACACTGCTGCCCTCTGGATTAGAAAACCACGCCCACGCCAACTCACACGCAGCATAGCGCGCATCTCGCATCCCCGGCAACGCGTTACCGAGCGCCTCGATGGCCGTCTTGTGGTGGTCAATCCAGCACAGGTCCGAGCACCCGGCCAGCCGCTTCATGTCCTCGGGCGGCAGGGAGAAGTCGACCATGTAGACTGTGCGCTTCACCAGGTCGTGCCTAAAACCCTTTGCTTCAAATTCTTCCTGGGTGAGATTTTCTTCGGGCCACGGCTCTGCTACCCCCCAAGGAAACTCCTGCCCATAGTCAATCCCGTACAACTCGCAGTCCGGGACGAAGTGCTTCACGATCGCGCCGGAGCAGACTCCGTCGAGGTCGGCTTTGTGATAAAAACATATTGGGTTCATATTATTCTTACCCTCGGCGCGCCGAGTTCCTTTTTCTTCTTCCTTTTAATCAAATCCCAGCCCTCGCGATACTTCGCGTAGTTGGTTCCCTTGCGCCACTTGTCACCCTTACCGGCCATCTTTGCCTCTCATGTAACAGCGCACCACAGTCCCCCGCTCTGGAGGCCACTTGCCGTCGATCTCGGGCTCCCACAATTTAGCAACGAAGCCGAACGCTTCAAGGCCCATGTCTTCCAGCGGCACGCCCTCTTCGTTTTTCAACTGGTCTTCTATGTCTTCGGGCAATTCTTTCAGTCTCTCCCGATCATACGAAAATGCTTTCGTCATCATAACAGTTCTCCTTTCTCTTCGTTTACCTTATCTATTGGAAATATAACAACGCCATCCTTGCCTAAAAGACCGAGTTTGTCAAGCTCATTCGTAACCGCCCCAGCCCTATTTCTAGCTTGGTTGTCTTCGTACCACAACGGACGCAGATTAGAAAGCAGCACAATTCTCCGCGTTCGTTGAGCTTTTTCTTTACTCGTGGATCAACAATAAAAGTAGTGCCCGCCGAGGCTGATACGGGTGGAACGTCGACGCAGCTCGCGCCTATGATAACCCCCTCGGCGGGCTTTACCACACTGTTTAAACTATCGTACATAGAAACGTCCCTTCGACTGGTATCAGCCAGCTACTCATATAATACCCGGTCGTTGGTTATGAGTCAAGTCCATCGACATCTATTGGCTTAATAACTTTTGCGTCGTCACCCGGGTTCTGGTGCACTGAGAACTGAAGTGACACCAGCGGCTTCTTTCCTCCGGTATTCGCGAGTACCAGCCCCCCGCCGGAATCCCCGGTCAGCCCCGTCAAAGCCACCGCGCGAGCCCCAACACCAGAGGAAGCGGATAGAGTCTCGCTCAGCGATCGGAACAAAGACGCTACCTCCTTGAGTGGCTTCACTGATGCGGACAGTTCTTCGGGCGTCTTAGTTGCGGCAGTCTTCAGAATACCTTCGACGGCTTCATTTATTTGGTTAGATATTCGAAGATGCTGCGCTGCGGTCGTTGTGCGATTGTCCAGAAGGAACTTGGTATAAGCCGCCAATTCCTCCTGCTGCACCTGCTGAATGATCTCGGATTTTTTCTTGTCCAGCCCGAAGCGCTTGATAGCCGTCCGCACCTCTTTTGTGGACAGACCCAGGTCAATGGCGATCGAGTCCACCTTCTTGTCCGTGTGAATGTACTCGTGAGAAATCTTCGCCAGGGTGTCCGCGCCTATTCCGTCCACAGGCTCGGGCAAGGTCGGCGCAACGCCCCCGGGTGGATCAATTACAAGCGCTACGGGCTGGTCAAGTTTGTCCATGTTACAGGTCCTTCAGTTCAGTGGTCTGCACTTTCTTTATTTCGCCTACGTACATAACTTTCACAAACACGTACACGCCGTCAAGCTGCGCGTTTTTCTTAAGCCAGTTCTTCAGCTCACGCGCCGAGTAACCTACAAACGGATCTACACCTGACACCGGCACGAGCTTGCCGTCCTCTACCGAGTACAGCACTACCGGTTTGGGTTCTTTTGTTTTTGCTTCGTCAGTCATTGTCGCTCTCCTTCTCGAGTTGTTTCTTCTCGGCTTCTTCTTTTAGCACCGTAGCCCTAAGCCGGCGGGCCATGTGCAAACCATCAGCATCCCCATGCTTCTTCATCAGTTCAGCATGCTCAGGAAAATTTGTCAAACCTATTTTTAAACTTTTTTGCTTCGATTCCCCCTTGTCAAAGTCCCCAAGTTCCTCGTGCTGCCAGTCACGCGAGTCCCACGTAGCGTAGAGGTCCAGCTTCAGGGACCGCAGGGCGGCCAACAAAACTTCATGCGCCCGCACCCCGCTCATCGTAGCTTTGAACATCCTCGGATTTACAAACGGACGCTCAGTCACTATGACCAGCGGACCTTGGTCGCTTAGGGACTTGAGGATTTTGCATAACTGGTCGTAGTCCACATGCGTCATGTTTCTGTCCTTCGATTTCATGTACTCCTTGGCAGAATAAGTTGGCACCTTCATAAAGAAAGACCACTCGTTGGTTTCATCCACCGCACCAAGCGTCCCCGTTACTCCGTTGTCTATCGCACAGAATATTCTGCCACTCACATGTAACCGCCTTCCCTCGCAAAATCCTCGCAGTCGAACAGATCATTGCACCCGCTCTCCATATGGACCGTGCTTGCGTATACCCTTGCCACGTATTCGCCCAACACTATCGGCTCCTCGTAGTCCTTGTCTCCCCAGCCGTCGGCGTCGAGGATGCGTACTTCCAACATCCGGCCCCAAACTTCTGGTTTCAGTTTCAACTCGTTCAACGCGTCATACATAGCCCGCCTCATAATTCGACCTCCTCTCCCTGGTCGTGGAATAAAATCCAGTCGACCGGTGCTCCGTATCCTTTGCGATCGGCCGCCATCCTCACCGCCCCGCGATTGCGAACCTGGCCCAAAATCGTTTGGAACGATCGCACGGTCTTGAATTCGCGCAGAAGCTGCGGATTGACCATGCTCATGGCGTTGTATAATTCGGACGACGTGCCCCGCCACTGCGACCGCTTGCCTGCACACGAGTTCTTGTCCAATTCTATGAACTCTCTCAAGAATTCCGTGAGCAGACCGCTGAGCCCCTGTTGTTGCGCCGCGCTGAACAGTTCGGGGTGATGGAAGTGCTCTGTTCCGAACCGCTTCACCACCGCCTGCGTGTACTCCGGCGGCTTCCAGTCAAGAAGGAACCGGCCGAAGAACGGCAGCTCTCGGGCCAGCGCTTTATCTATCTGGTGCCTCTCCGGGAACGGGTACTGAACATCGGAGGTTTTAAACAGACTCACCTTCTCACGATTGCTGATATCCATGTTGGGCAGAATCTGCAGCGACTCGGAGTCGTCGTTACAAGAGACGATGATCCGCCCGAACCACGGCACGTCCCCCTCCTTGCTGAACTTCTGGTTTAATCGCATCGTCCCGTTAGCTGAATACTTCTTTATCAGGTTGGAGAAGTTATCCTTCTTGCGGTTGTCGGCTGTCGCAAGCCCGTCACCGATATAGATGACCGGAGACTCGGCGATGTTGGCTGTCCAGCGGGAGTTCTCGACGAAGTGGTCTGTTCCGTCTTCACAGCCACCCATCAATCCCCCGATGATGCCGTCACTGAGCATGCTCTTGCCTTTGTTAGGCGGGCCGGCAATCACTATTACCTGTCCCTGCGTGGGCCTGCACTCCAGTCCGCTTATATAGAACTGACGCAACCAGGCGAACAGGTGTATGCGCTGGTTGTACTTGTCCTCTCCGTCGTCGTCAGTAAAAAAGGAATCCATCACACCCTTTATGAGAGGGAAGTGCGCATTGCCATCTTCCCAGGACATCGGAGCGCCGAGCGGCGGCGCGGGTTGGACCGGCTCTGGCGCTCCCATGTTGAGGAACTTCCGCCCCCGCCACGTTGTCACGCCTTTCGGAAAATGAACCAGCTTTCTCGCGTACTCGACTCGGCGCTGCTCCTTCACCATAATCTCTGCCAGATCGAGTTCGGAGCACGTCGCCCCCTTCGATTTGCCGGGATCAAAGCCCTTGGTGCGCAGCTTCTGACTGAAGTCGCCCTTCTCCCACTCAACCCATTTGTCGCTCTCGTTCTTCGTATAGAAGCGAAGACCGTCGTAGTAGGTATTCTCCAGGAGCTCCTGTGTCTTTGAAGCAGCGAACCTGGCCACGAACTTCGGGCCGAAGATGTCGAGCCAGGATCTGAATGCCTGCTCGCCGGAGTAAGCCATCATACCATCGGACCTTACCTGCGCACCGGAGTCGTTGTCGGCGGTGGGGTCCCAAAAACGAACACCGCGAGCGCCTACTTGGAACGGGCCTTTCCAGCGTCCCGGGAATTGCTCGTGGACCTCCCGCTCGACAGCATCCAAAGGTATGTCATACCGCTTGAATTCATGCCATAGCTGGGCGTCTCTCATTGATTCCCACAGCCAATAAATCAATGTGGCGTGCGGGATCTTTGTTGCTCCGAGTTGTACAAAGTCAGAACCAACTTCATAATACTGGCTAACGTTTGCAGTAGCGCCCGCGTCGAAGCCGGGCAACCAGTTCTGGAGCTTCATCTCCTTAATGAACCGCTCGGCGAATTTCTTCATGAATATGCCGGACTGGACAGTGACCGGCTTTTCAAATTCCCAGTACAACTTGGCGCCTTTACGGAAGGACACAGAGCCCCAGTTAGGTATGTGCTCACCGGCCGGCTTGGTAACCAGCTCCCTCAGCTTGTCGGTTGTACAACTCCTGAAGTCGTAGTCGACGATCAGCCCGTGCATCTTCACTGGCGGATTCTCTTTTGCCACGCGGATCAGGGGACTCAGCCCCTCGAATGCAGACACGAACATGTGCTGCGTAGCCGGATCAAGTGTCCAGCGTTTATAATCTTCCTTCGACACAACATTGTCTGGGACTCTAAGGCCGTGGTCCCACGGTTTCTCGATCTCGTGTACGGAAGAAGAAGACAGATTCTTTACGTAAAAGAACATAGCGCCTCCTTATTTAAAATAACGATCAACAATATGCCACTCGGCTCCAAGAGGCAGCCTCTCAGTCCAAGATGACGAGGACACCATGAGATGTTCCAGGCGTTCCGCGTCCTCGCGCGCCGTCTTCTCCGGCACCTCTACAACGAACTCGTCGTACAGAGTCCACACTACCGCGTATCCGGCGTCAGCTATGGCCGCCCACGCGTCGCAAAGAATGTCATAGCCGGTCGCCTGCATCTCGTTCTCTGTCAGTTTGCCGCCGTACATGCGACTGAAGTGGTCCCCGCGGGTTTGCTTTACGACGATCTCTTTGCGCTTCTTTCCGGGGTTTCTCCTGTCGTCGGTAAGCACGAACTGCGGTTCGTAATATGTCAGCTTGCGCCCGGAAGCCAGCTCCACGATGTGCGTCTCGTCCCCGTTTGCCACGGAATTCAACAGCGCTGCCTGATGCCGCGCCCAATATGCGGTCACCCGAGGATGCGTCTGGCGATAGAGACCGATAACCTCGGCCGCTTTGTCTCGGGTCGGCTTGAACTTGCCGCCGGTTAGGGCTGGAGCCTGCGCCACAAAACGATCGGGGCCCATTTGATAGCCCGAACCGAGTACAGTACCCTTGACCATTTGATATCTTTCGGGGTCGCGATCTTTGAGGCCCTTACCGTCGATACCGAGCAACCGCTCGGCTTCGGCTTCATAGATGCTGTAGCCGGAAGCGATCTTCTCCAGAGTGTCAAAGTCTCTGGCCCGCCACAACAGCAACCGGGCTTCAATCTGTGCGTAGTCCCCCACCCAAAACTTGAAGCCCTTGCGCGGGACGATGAGTCCGCGAAGATCTACCCCCTGCAGGGGTTCGCGCGGCAGGTTATACAGGTTGAACTTGCCGCCCGAGTCGTCGTCCGACCTGCGTCCGACTCCTGCGGTCGATCGCCCGGTATTCGCACCAAAGTAGACGCTGGTGTAAGGGAAAGTTCCGTCGTCGCGGATTCCCGCGTCCAGGTTCTCTACCTTGCGCAGCATCATCGTAGCCTGCCGGTAGTTCCGGTAAGCCATCATCCAGGGATACTGCTCCTGATACTTTTCATAAAACTCCTGGCCGGCTTCGTCCGCTTTCGCGAGACTGGCGGGGACTTTCAGCCCGTGCTTCCGCGCTTCATTACGGAACGCTATTGGGCTTAGCGCCGGTTCATCGGGGTACCACGGGATCATTTTTCCGTATTCAAACACCACGTTCTTTAAACGCTCAAGTGCGCCGGTCTCCGATCGAATAGCCTCCACATCCACGGCGAATCCGCGGCGCGAGGCTTCGCGGTTTAGTTGAGATATATACTGAGCGGTAGGCGGCCAGTCCTTGAGATAGTCGCAGGCTATCTTCCAGCACCACACAGAATCGTCCATGCCATACTTCACCATGTCATCCCACGAGCCTTCGGCCTTCATGTCGTCCGCGGTTTTACCCTCGGCATTTGCGCGGACCTGCTTGGAGATGTCTGTGTCATACAGCTCCTTCACCGCAGTCTTCAGGTTGCGCACGATTCGAAGATACGCGACGAGGTCAGCTGTGCATACCCAGCGCTTCGGCGTTATGTTTTTTGGCACAACACCTTCTTGAACCAGCCGGATATATACTAGCTCGTCGAAGGACGCGTTGTGAGCGCAAACGGTCTTGCCATGAAGCACATCCCAGCGGTCAAATTCTTTAGGGTCTCCGCACCATTCGAATCCTTCGGTCTTTACAGACATGAGGTAAGGAAACGATTTAGGATGAAAGACATAATGCCACGTTGGGAGTTTGCTTAGGGACACTTCTTCTTTCAGATTGTAATAGCATTCAAAATCCAATGCCACTAGGTCGCTTGGTTTTTCTGTGCCCCAGCTCGCACGATCTTCTGCTTTCATATTTCTCCTTCTGTTTGCTTAACCGGCCGACTCAGTCGACCCAACTCGATCTTCTGGTTCAGATGCTATCACGGCTCGCTCATAAGTCAACAACAAAATAAAAAAAATAATGGCTCCCTCATTGTTTACGCGAAGAGAGAAAAAAAAGAGAGACGCAAGTTCTTTCGAACTCGTGTCTCTCCCTTTCATTCAGCACTTTTTCGCTGCCTTCTTCGCGGCTTTCTTAGCCGGCTTCTTCGTTGCCTTCTTCATGCGTGCACCTCCTTTCACCTGTCGATAGCGTCTTACCAAGCGTCGGGTGAGCCCGAACGAAAGACTGTATCCACTCGCCTACGTGGGTGTCAAGCGCGTCGAGGACGCCCGCCTCGACGCGCGTGAACTTACCGGGCCACTTCATGTCAGCCCGTTCCAGCAGTTCCCGGCGGCACTCAGCCCTGTTTATCCGGCCCACTGCATCCTCCTTGTCTCCACAACTCCATGTTGCCGGCGTAACATAGGAACTTCAACTCTTCTTCTAGGTCGAGCTCTTCTGTCCGATCAATGATCGTGGCGAGGGTTTCTCCCCCGTGGCACAACTCAAAATTGTGCTTGACCTTGCGATAATGATAGCCGCTCGGTACCACTTCGGATATTCCGCTCTCATCGATCAGCGCCGCTTTGACTCCCGCGTTGGCGAAGAACCCAATCATTTCTCCAATGTCATTCATGATAGTCTCCCATTTGTACCGCCTCCACTTGAAGACGTTTATTTAAACAGTCGTCGCACAACCAGCCGTCGTCGCCCTCATGTTCTCCGGCTCCACCGCACCCGATACAGGTCGGCTCATCTTGCGAGCTAATGCAGCTGTTGCATAGTGTCCTCTCCCCGGGGCCCCACGTCCCCTCGTCTCCGATTTTTTCTCCGCACTCTTCGCACGGCAGATCTTCGAAATAAACTCCGCCAACGAAGTTTCCCGGGTTACATGTCGGGCAATCGCGGGCTCCGCACATTCTATCGCTGCATCTGTAGTAAATCATGCTGCATTCATCTCCTTCCAAGTAAACAATTCCAATTGACGAGGCAATACCAGCCCCGGTTTTTCTCCTTCCAAACAATATGACCAGTATCTCGAGCTTCCGGGGTGTCCTTGTTTTAAGTCCCAAAGGCACCACCTCGCAGCTACGGGCTGGATTCCTAGTCGTTTGCACTCGCTCACCCAATGTAGTTCAATGTAAGAGTACGTCTTCTGCGTGGGAGACGAGTTGCCTTTCAGTCCGTACATTTGAAGAACATGCGTATCACAACATATTACCTCGGCCTCGTTGGGATAACACATCTCAACAAAGAACGAGCTTTTCGCATGCCCCAACCCGAGCGTCCTGCCCTGTATTCGGTCTCTGTACTGAACCCACATCTCGTCGTCCTTCTTCTGATACCACTCAGGGTCAGCCCAGTAGTTCTCTTTGAACTCCCAGATGCTCTTAGTCCGGCCTTCGGTCAGACCCGCGCGGCTCTCATCGATCAGGGAATAAAGTCTACTCTTGTCGTCTTTCCAATTGGCAAGCTCCCAAAGTAAACTGTAAAGGTTCACGTTGAATTTCCAGCCAGTGTGCACCGACGCGAACGCAAACAATGCTCGACGGAATATATCCGTCTCGTTCTTCGGAGTTATCTTGTCAAAGTACTCCTTATATGGGATCAGACTTTTTGGCTTGATCGATTCCAGCATTTGCGTTGCTTTCTCTGTTTTCATGTTTCTTTAGCTTCTCCAGTTTCTTGATTTTCTCGTATTCTTCGATTACTTCTACGCCGGATTATCTAGGCCAAGAAGGCAAACAGGTTAAATAGCCTGTAATTTTAAAATACAGGCTAATCAGCCTGTAATAGATTTATGAATATTCTTTCATTTATAGAGTGGCAGATTTTGGGAAGTCTTGTTGTAGCTCATCTGCTGGGAGATTTTGTCTTCATCACGAAAGGGCCGGTTGCAATACCGGATGATATTGCCGTGGCCCCAGTGACAATCTGCTGTAAAGAACAGATTCATTTTTCTCCTATAGTTCTAACGTTATTGGTTGATTGGCCGGATAGTACGCCTCGTTACAGATGCACGCATTCACGCTATGCACCCCGTTTCGATACACATGGCCGTACGCGCTGTGGATATGCCCGAACACGTGCAGCTTCAGATTCGGAAGAGCTGCAATCCGGTTGCGCAAGAGCCTATCTCCGACGTACTCTCTGCATTCAAACTGGTCTAAAGTACCTTGTGGCGGCCCGTGGGTGATCAGCACATCGACGTCGTTCGGAATATTATCCCACTTGCGCTTAAGTTCTTCTCCGTCTCTGGGCAAGTTGAACGCCCAGTTGCGGAACTCGGGCTGCCACGGACTTCCGTAGATTTTCAGTCCGTCGAACCCCGTGAATGTGTCCTGCAAATATGTAGCATTTGTGAACAGGCTTTCTCCACGCAGGCCCTCAAAACAACGGTCGTGGTTGCCGGCGATAACTATTTTGTGACCGGGTTGCTTTCCCAGCCAATTGTTGAATGCATACATTTCCTTTTCGGTACCCCAGGTTCCCGCGTCACCAGCAAACAGGAGAAGATCAGTGTCTTCTGGCACCAAGACCTCCTCGTGTCTGCCGTGTGTATCAGATAGACAGGTGATTTTCATCTCTTGTCTCCTCATCCGCCGGGTGCAGTCCGTAAGCGAGGTCGAACCACGCGAACGCTTCTTCCGCTGCTCGCTTTGATTTAAAGCGGGGTAGTGTGCGAATCTGCCCGATCGCCCACTCACGGAACTCTTCCTGCTGTTTCTTGCTCTTCCATTTGTTGCGTGAAAACCAGCCGTCTTGCCGCACTTCCAGACGCTTGATTCCCTTGAAACCAATACGCCGAAGTTGCTCGATGGCCATAGCGAGCTGCAACTTTCCTTCTCTGTCTGCATCTCTCATAGGTTCTCCTTTCAGAACAAATACTCGTCGTCTTTCATAATCCATAATCGGGACGTATTCTTGTCCTCCCGCTCTGACTTTATCCAGAGCCGTTCCTGTTTCTTCAGTCGTTTCTCGTCACGCTGCTTCGCCTCAACCCGTTTTTTTCTGGCGTCGGGTGACTTGGTGACTTTGTTGCTTAGGGGCTTGTTCATTCTCATTTGTTCTCCTTGCCACAAACCGGGCATCTGTCAAAATGCTGATACTTGTCGTGCATCTTCGCCTCTCCGAGGCCCTGTACAAAAACACAATCGCCGTCCGGAGTCATAATCACCCCGGTAATACATCTCTCGGTTGCTTTGTGCAACATCGCCGCTTTGCGCATGATCGCGCCGTTTACTACATTAGTTTGTTTCATTGTTGTCCTCGTTACCGCTCGGGAACGCCGAGCTTTGTTTGCCTTTATTCACTCAAAATGTTCCCGATCGGGGTGACTTAAGGGGCCGCCCCCTCAAGTCACCCCTTACGGGTATACCACTTACATGCTGCCGAGAACCTGCTTAAGCTCCTCTATCTGCTCCGGCGTCTTTGTGGACGCCAGCTTCAGGACAGGAACCCAGGTATAGTTTCCGGTGCTCTTTATGAGCTTGTTCCTCGTCGACAACTCGAAGGTCGCCGAGAAGATGCCGGTCGCTCCGTGCGTGTAAGAGGCTTTTGTCAGCGGTGTAATCACCTCTGTATACATCCCCTTGTCGCATATGAAACGGGCCGGCGCCCAGAAAGCGTCTCCGATTTTGAACAGGAAAGTCCCGCGGTCTTCAACATCTTCAGGCTCACGAATGAGTATGTCGAGTTGGAGGGCGGGCCGCGCGTTGGGCATAGGTAGTCCGCTGCCCCAAGGCGGGTACTTCGTCGTCATCCCGTCCGCGATAGCGTCTTCCTCTGTCGCCCAGGTGCGCGGGAGGTTGCCCTCTCCGAACTTGGTCACTTCCTTCCAGAAGTCAACCGCGATTGCTATGGTGATAATAGCCGGCTCCGGCTTCGCGTCCTTCTTTTGGATGCTCGGCGGTGAATACACAATCACGCCCTTGTCGAGCGCGTTGCTTTCACTCAGTACCAGCTGTCCGGGAGTGAATCCAGCCTGCGCCAGACCGCCCACACCGTGCGCGATACGAAGATACGGTTTCTTCAGGCGGCCGGTGAACCGGACTTCTCCGGGTTTCGCCAGCGCCGTGGATCCCGTATGTACTACGATATCCTGTTCGTCATTCATCTCTTCGGGATCGAATCCCGCGTCGTTTGCTTTCAATTCCGCCATAAGTATTGCTCCTCTATTGGCTATGTTATTAATAAGTTTCAGTCTATGTTCTTGGAGTTCTCGGAGTTCTTGGAGTTCTTGGAGTTCCTGGAGTTCTTGGAGTTCTAATGTTTCTTTACTGCTATAACGGCACCCCCTTTTTGTTGGCACAGGCTGCACTTGCGGCAATCGCCTGCACATACTGCGTTGCACGATACTTTGTTTCCGTTCTTATCCGTTGCTAACCAGCCGCCGTCGGGATTCTTTTCGAGCGAATAGGCCACTTGGAACCGATTGTGTGCCATAAAGCCGGAGCCGTTCACGACTAGGTGCTGTATTTCAGAAAAATCCAAGTCGCTCCTCGCAGTATATACGTAAGTGACTATGCCTTGCTCTTTCAAATGTGCGGCCAGATTTTCCGCCTTGTCTAGGTCTGGTTGGTGGCGAAAGTCTCCGGACACCCCGATCCTGAATGCGGTAATCTTGGTCCTTTTTGACGCATTTAGGGCGGCGATATCCAGCGCGATATCAAATGCGGACTTCATGTCCCAATAGGCCATTTGCTTCAACTCTAGCGAGATCACCGTATTTGGGAACCGCTTTTCAAATTTACGTGCATAGCAGTCTTTTTCGTGTACCTGGCACAGTCCGAGTAGCCGCGATACGCATAGTGCGGCTGGGGTTATGGATAGAATCGCGATATTGTTTCCGAGTTTCGAGTTTCCTATGGTAATGGGGTTATCGTTTCTTGGTTGTTTTCTTGCTGTTGACATTTCTTTTTTCTCTTT
>ENA-UPTA01004150-UPTA01004150.1-activated-sludge-metagenome-genome-assembly--contig:-NODE-4150-length-13881-cov-16.276508_pt1 | contig 13881 bp, 8 predicted proteins | sample MGYA00238184_ERZ773361 | MGnify/ENA primary metagenome ERZ773361 (study PRJEB29100, sample SAMN05720205) | activated sludge metagenome | isolation source: anaerobic digester from wastewater...
CAGTAAATAAAGCAGGAAGTCTGGTATAGCTCATTTTAACGCCAAATCCTCGTCGTCAAGACTGTCTAAGAAATCAGAAAGATCAAACGGTTCTTCATCCACATCCACTTCTTGCTCTCCTATAATTTTGTATACGTCTTTGTTTCTAATATAGTATAGATTGTCTGTTATTTTTTCTTTATCGAGGCAGACCATTCTTCCTTGATAAGCCATAATATCTGTATCCGAAACCGGTGCTGATGGCGGGGTTATTAGCTCTTGATTCAAAAAGTACCAACATCTATCATACTCTATTATTGGGTAAACGACTATGCCAGCTGGACCAGCTGTTGTATAAAACAGATATTGATGTGGACCGTACCTCCAGAAAGTATGTATCAATCCTACATTTTTATATATCATAGACTCTCCGGCAAACTTGCGTATCATATTTATGTAAGCGGCAGCGTCTTCCATGCTGTTGTCTCTAAAGTATTCAGCAAGTTGCATCAAGGCAGACTTTTCAAACTCTTCTGAAATTCTTTTGTCAAACTTATCCATATCAATCCATATACTCATTACGTCGGAATCGGTAGAATGGTATATTTTTGCTGGTTGTAAAGAAGGCATCAAGTAAGACCAGTGGGCTGCGCCTATGTTGTATATTTCAGCTTGTGCGTGGTTTATGTTAAGACCTGTATGTGTCGCCCTTTTGTTTGCATCAACTTCTGAATCCTCCATATTAGTTAAAGCAGAAAGAGGCATTTCCGAAATGTATTCAAAGCACTCGAGCTTTTTGCAATCAGCTGCTTTTATACCGTCTTCTGTATAAAAAGGAAAAAGCATTCCGCCAGCACCAGCAAAAGCAGCCGTAATGTCTATCGGTGTTTCTACAAAAAACTTATCATTCTTTTTTACCTTGAAATCTTCTATGTTGTATACACTGCTCGGATCAGGCAAATCAGTACCGCCGGCTTCTGCTTCTTTCAGCTTTTTATCGTATTCTTCTCTTGAATTTGACTGTTCGATGTGATCTTTGTAGAAATTATACGATATTACCGCGCTTCTTATCTTGCTTGTTGGTTCATAGTCAGGATGTACATAATAGAAGTTATACATTGGGTCTTTAAGAACCTGCACACCAAAAGGAGAGTTTTTTGTAAACGTCATTACCATTCTTTTTTTAGATATTCTTACAGTGGTCATATTAAGAAAGTACCATATAAAATGTCTCCAATGCTTCCACGTGTATAAAGACGAGCCGCATATAAACATCGCCAAGTCCCTAAACCAAAAGTGCCCTATGACTTGTCCATAAAAGTCAAGGATCACAACTTCATCTGCATAGTATTCATAGGAAGAAGATAATTCAAACCTTCTGATATGAAGAGAGATTTTTTTTTCCTTGTAGTTTATGTAGTTGTATCTGCTGTTCGCAATTATATATCCAGAATTTGGGAAGTAAATTTTTTCAACTGAATTATTTGTAACTTTCCATAAGCTATGACCTTTCTGTGTTGCTTTTTGTACCCTAATAAAAAAGCCAAAAGAAAAATTCGTACCTAAAGCATTTGGTCTTTTCTTTTTTCTTAAAAAGGGATATCCGCTTCTCCAAACCCAGTGGATGATGTTGCTCTCTGAGAGCCGTACGTATCCCACGGCTTACTTGCAACAGTTATTGAGCCTTTTGGAGTCTGTATAGTTGTTACGTTATACGACCCCTGATTTTTATCAACGCCAGCTTGATCTTTTACTGTTTTTTCACTTATGTCTCTGCAGATGCCGAAATATGACGATGTTGGCTTTTCTGACAAAGTGGCTTTTATCTTAGCAACCCAATCAAAATACATGTTCTCCTCCTATTGTAAAAGAAATCTTACAAGTAGTGTATCGCGCTGCACAATAGTTTGAGCTTGCGCAACACCTGATAGTTCAACATAGTACACCCCTACGCTCATATCGTTAGCGAACGTATCTATAGAGGCTGTGTAAATTCCTATATTTTCACGAGAAACCGGAACCTCAAAAATCTTTATCTGTTGCTCGTTATAGACACTGCACAAAAGACCGGTAGCCTCGATAGACACTTTGGATGAGTTGCAAAAAAGCCACCTCAAAGTTATGGTGCCACCAGAAAATACAGTGAAAGTGCGTGAAGAGGCCATTACATCTTCGCCTCGGTAATTCCAGCAGAAACGTTTATGTTGAAAGAGCTTGTATTGTAAATTCCAACTCTGTAGTTAGCGATTCCTACAACGTCAAAAAACACAGTAGAAATGCAGCTTTCTCCTTGAAGAGACACTGTTTTTGAAATAGGAGCACGAGTATCTTGGTTACCGCCGTAGCCTATTGGAAATATTTGAATGTCCAATGTGTAACTCGGGTTATTTGGAGGAGTTGGAAGAGGATTAGTTATCCTGTCTACACCGGCTACAACTTGCACGCCAACCCTGACTGTGTTGAACCCAGACAAAGAGCTCGATTTGTATAGCTCATTAGGAGAAAGCGATCTCTGAGAAACTATAATGCTGTTGTATATTGTATTAGAATAAGCCATAGTATTCCTCCACTAACTTCTAAAATACGCGATAGATGATATGTTTGTGCCATCGAACGTTTCATAGTAGGCATCTGCCAAAGAAGCTCCAGCACCAGAATAGCCATTTATTGTGGTTGATCTTAACATAGCTTGATAAGTTTCTCCAAACTTTATTGCATCAGCAACAGTAGAGCATATGTTGTTCTCTATAAAAGTTCCTGACGTCGATGTTGTATACGGAAACTTAACAGAATATCCATCCATAGACCAAGTAAACAGCAGTTTTGCCAAAATGTTTGATGCGACGTGCAGACCAACACCGGATGGATTGAAATCCTCAAAATCAGCATCTGAAGGCATTTCTATAGACGCTTTAACAACGGCTACTATTTGCATAGTAAACCTGTCGGCAGCGCTATATCCATTCGTAACCTGAAATGGTATTATATATACATTTTTTGTATTTGTTCCTTCGTTAAAAGCCTTCTTACACTCATCTACTATAGAAGAAAAGTTAGATTCATCTGTAATAGCCTTAACTTCTACATCATCTGAGTTAACTGATATAGAATTAGAACCTCCAGATGAGCTTGTAGAAGTTGTTCCTACAGTAACGGTTGTTGTGGCATTAAACCTGCAAGCACACATTTCTTGAACAATAGACGAATACAATACACATATAGCTTTGACTACTTTTTTTGCAGCAGACTCAGTAGTAGCGGGAATCTCTGTAGTCGAATGTACTTTTATTATAGGGTCTATTGTCCATTGGTCTGTAGATAGATACGTTTTGAAATTTTTATAATCAAAGTTAGTTCCCCAATCGGATGTTTGGGAAACGTCAACCGGTTTTCGATTAAGTGTACCCTGAACGGAAATGACATCAGTGTTTGCTGGACTTGTCGATGTGTCGACCAAGGTGCCAGAACCTCCACCGCTGGCAGAAAATGATAAAAAATTTATAGTATTCCCATCCAAACTAACAGAAGGATAAAGACCTTTATGGTAAAAAAGCCACATTAACGCGTCATAACACGAACAATCCAAACTTACAAAAGCTGCATTTTGGTCTATATCTGCACCTTGCGGTTCAATACCGCAAGAAGCTTTTATTGCCGCGAGCAAGCCAGAGGCTTGACTGCCTCCGGAGTTAGTTTCCGGATAGCCGTTAAACATAAAGTGTATTTTGCAACTTTTAAGAAAAGCAGCTCTGCTTACAGCAGTAAGAGAGTACACGTAGTCCGATCCATCAGTCCCGATGCGTTGTACACTTGTAACATACATATTAGAACAAGATACCTTACCGGAGTAGCTAACCGTTCCACCTGCACTAAAACTTGCTGAGCTTGAAGTATAAACCACAGAAAGAGTTGCTGGTTCGAGACCTTTTGTGTATCTAAAAGCGCTTGATTTTATACATCCAGATATTCCACTTACAGAAACTACATCTGAAGAAGTAGATTCTATACAGTCGCTCATGATATTCCTCCAAACATGCTCGCCCTAAGAATAGAACCAACAACCCCCAAAGAGCTGCTGAAGTCGACAAGTTGATTCTGAAAATTCATAGCAGGGTTGAATGGGTTTTGGATGACGACAGGAGATTGGTTTTGCACAACGGGAGATGTTGGTTGGTACTGTTGTAATAATACAGTTTGTTTAGTTTCTTGCTGTACGTTATTAAAAGATGGCTCAAATACAGGAATTGTTATCTGTTTATCTTGTGGAATAATATTATTTGTAGTAGGAGTGTAGCTCTGAGTAATGTTTTTTTGAGTATATTCAGCAATGTCAATCTTAGCCGGCGGCTGCAAATTAGAGCTAAAGTCTATTTTCTGCATTTGAGGTTGCTGTACTTGATTTTGGAATAGCGGCGCAAATGTTTCTTGTGTATACTCTGGTTTTTTGTAAGAAGTAAATTCCAAAGAATAGGGCTGCACCTGTTGTTGGACACTTGGGATTGCTGTTTGAGCATAATTCTTAGTAATATCAGGGATAATAGGCTGAAATTGTTGTATAGTGCTCTTTGCGTATGTTGCTTGATCAACTTGTCTTAAAGGGCTTTCTTTGTAAGCTTCAGATGTAGGGATATTCTTGAAATAGTCAATGCGACTTTGTGCTGTATAGTTTTCGAAACTTTTTTCAAACGACGGCTGCGAAATTTTATCTTTTTCGGTTATGTTACTTTTAACAAGACCATTCATATTCATTGCGGCATTTGCAATGCTGGTAGCAAGTTGCATTAGGGCTGATTCAACCGTTGAAATGTCAAGGTCTTTATCGCTACCAGAGCTTATAGACCCTTGTATTCCATCAAAATTCAACTGCGGCTTGCTGGGTATTTCAAATTCCGGCATTGCGGATTCTTTTTTCAAGAGGCCAGAAGTAGCAGAAAGCATCGGACTATCAAACAAAAAGTTGGAGTTTGGAAAACTTGGTTGCTTCAATCCGCCGGTAAAGTCAAGAACCTGTCCGACGCCAAGAGAATCTAATACAGGCCTACCAGATATAGAACCAAGCTTCTCATAGTTATCAGACGAAGGCATTTTTAATTTTCCGGTTTCTGCATCGAAATTTTCTGGAACTTTAGCTTGAAAGACCATGCTGACTCCACCAGCTTCTATGTTTTTCCACTCATACCCAGGCTTTGCTTGAGAGAAGTCGATTGGTTCTTGCTCTGTTTTCTTTCTCTGAGTTACAACATAACCGTATGCTCCAAAGTCATCAACAAAGTATTCATACCCTTCTTTTGCTGGGCCCTTTTTTCTTTCTATTTTATCTATAGCTGCAGAAAACAAATCTTCTCTTGAAGAGTACTTTGTGTCCGGCTCTTTTATGTCAAAAACCCCTCCGGATGCAGTGCCTGGTATAGATTGTACACCAGACAAAGCACTTACAACTTCTTTTCTTACATCTCCAGCTTCAGGATAAACAGTGCTCCTGTTGTTGATGTAATCTTGCTCTGTAAACCTTAACGTTTCGCCATAAGGCTTACCAAGGTCATCAACCTTTGTTCTGTCTACAACTACTTCGCCGTTAGAAAGAGACGACCTATACATGTAGTTTTGCTGCTCTGCACGGTAGTATTTTATTTCAGAAAGATCGCTTTCTGTAGCAGTTTTTGTTAAATTTACTACACTTTCGACCTCTTTTTCTTTTGTTTGTACTTCTTCTTTCGGAAACGGCACTTCGTCTCCAAAAGCCCCGCCAGCTCCTCCACCAGACGTAGTTCCAGAAACACCAGCCTTATAATTCGACATGGCTCCGCCACCACCGGATGCGGTGCCAGCGGCTCCTGCTCCAAAGCCCTCAACCTCTGGGGGTATCTTGCTTTGCCAAGACTCTCGAATTGCTTTGTTGTAAGGAGTATTATCCAAAAACTCAAAAGCGTTATATAGTGTAAGGCCTTCTTTTGGTATTGCGTTTTTAACTATAGAGTTTACAGCCAATACACCAACCGCTTTTGCAGCAAACTTAGCAACAGGCCCCCAGATGCCAGCTTCCATAACCTGCGGCTCTTGACCTATAACTTCATCAATTTCCTTTGCTCGCAACTTGCTTATCTGTATCTCTGGCAAATCTTGTTGAATAGACGCTGTAGAACTGCGTAATCCAGATACATCAGACAAAGAGCTAATAACGGTTTCGGCAGTTGGCGACTCGGTTCCGCGTAATCCAGAGACGTTTTCGATTGGAACTGCTGTATTGGAAGATGACGCAGGAGCTTCAAAATATTTAGCTGCATCTGGGTCATACACAAAATCATACACAGTTTGTCCATCTTTATCTGTTTTTCTTTGCAAAGACATTCCCGGCATAGGAAACACGTCTTTCTGTTGCCCGTACGTATTATTCATCCATTCTGATAACTGCCTATCTGTTAAAGCAACTTGTTTTCCTGCGCCAGAACTCTCAATGGAAGACAAGGCATCAGCTGCAGATTCAGCGGCTCCCGAAAGGCTAGACAAAGAAGAAACGAGAGATGTTATAACTGTCGAAAGTGCTGCAAAATCGACACCTTGTACATTTTGATTGCCATAACCATTCTTTGTCAAGACGCTTCCCATCGTTTCATTTATGTACTTAGCCTGAGCTTTTTCGTCGTCTGGGTATAGCGTCTTAGCAGTCCCGGCAATTGCTCTGTTTATATTAAACAAGCTAGACAAAGGCATTGCACTGCCGGTTTCGGTAGCTCCAAGCTTTTTCAATGTGCTTGTTATGTACTTTACTTGTTCTTCTGCTTGAGGAGCGTTAATGTATGTCGGGTATGTTTTGTTGTAGTCTTCTTTTTCTTGACTACTGAGTTTCGACATTTCTCCTTTATCAAAGTAATAAATGGAGTCAAGTACTTGTTCACTGCTCGAAAGTGTCGACAAAGATTGGCTTGCGAACATATCTATTGCATCTTTTTCGCCTTTTACTCTTTTTAGTTGCTCTTTTCTCTCTTCTTGTGGAAGTGTAAGAAGCTGTTTTGCTTCCTTTATATCATACAATTTAGTCAGTGCTGATGTTTCTGACGCTATAAGCTCTTTAGCGACTCCGGGCTCAACCCAATGTCCGCCTATATAAGACCTTTGGCTCAGACCAAAGAACCCGCCAACTACATCTCCTATGCCCTCTGTAAGCCTTTCTGTCCAGTTCATTTCTTCTAATGATTTGTTAGGAGAACCAATTCCGAGCGTTCTCGAAAACCAATTAGTAGGTCTCGGATTGTATTCCATCGAGAAAAATTCTTCTGGATTGGCGTAAGTTCCTTCCTTGTATAAGTCTTTATATAGGCTTCTGGCGCTTGAAACAGCGTCTTGCTGATCGAGATATGACGTGACATTTGCTACAGCAGCAAGGCCGACAGCAACACCCGATGCCATAAGTCCTTTCTTCATAATGTTTGAACCAGGAGACATTTGCTGTGCAAGTTGAAGCATTCCTACATTAGCGAATGTTTGGAGTAGATCTGCACCAAGACCAGCTCCTTTTGCAGCACCATAAAGACCAGCATGAACAGGAGTAGGCATAGAGCTAAGCCCTTCAAGTGCAGAGGTTTCGAGCTTTGTCCAAGCAGTAACGACGGGTAGAGTCTTTTCTCCAACTCCGTATTGAGCCGCTTCTTTAGAGGCTGTAGCAGCCTTAAATTGACCTATTTCTGTAAGATACTCATATCTATTAGCAGAAGCTGTATATCCAACAGACTTTTCTTTAAGATCAACAGCATAGCCAGAGATCATACTCGTAACAGGCATTAAGGCTTGCAATGCTGTAGCTCCTCTAACTCCTCCGCCTATGTACCTAAGCGCGCTGAGCTGATCTCCGATCGAAAGACCACTTATCTTCTGAGCCAACGATTCGAGTGCGTCTCCGAGTGTTCCTCCCGAAGATGTAACTTCAGAGGCTATCTCGTTGAAATCTATTCCGTATTTCTCTGTAGCTCCTTGTATTTTTTCTGGGTCAAATAAGTTATACAAAGCCATACGGGTTCCTCTTGCTGCGACACCGGCTGTTGGTATCATCTGAGACATAGCCATAAATGTAGACACTGTATCTTCTGGGCTGAACCCCATTGTAGCAAACGTAGGAGCAGCATAGTTGGCTATATCTTTTAGCCACTTAGACTCCATCGGAGATTTTACATACGAGTAAGTCATTACATCAGAAAACCTATTTATAAGGTCTGGCGCTTTTACTTTAAGAGCATCTATGCTCATAGGGTTCCACGTTTGCATCAGAGACATAATAGCTCCACTCATTTGAAGCGGATCTTCTCCTGTTATTCTTCCGGCTGCTCCAAGAGTTCTTACTACATTCGGTGTAGTCTCTGGCGTAGAATACCCGCGTGTTTCAAACATATAGCTAAGTTCTGCAACTTCTGCAAGAGGCATCATTGTTGTTGGAGCAACTTCTTTCATCTGCTTAATAAATGTAGAATACTGATCACCAGACATTTCAGACACAACGCGTGTCTTTTGGAAATGCGGGGACACTTCTTTGTATAGCTCTTCAGAAGGTCTAAATATAGATAAGTATTCTTCTCCTATTCCTTGAATAGCTCTGGAAGTAAGAGTCATAGCAAACAAGTCAGATTGATTAAACTTGTTTCTGTTTTTATATTTATCTGCAAGATCAGAAATAATTTCTGGTTTTATCGGTTCTGTTGGTTGCTGGCCCCAATCCCACCCATCAGATGGAGGTTTAGAACCACCAGATGGAGGTTTAGAACCACCAGATGGAGGGTTCCAGCTGGATTGAGGTGCAAGTCCAGAGCCGCCGGAACGGAATACAGACAAGTCTGTAACTCCCGGTTTTGGAGGAATGTTTTGCCCCCACTCATATTTGTCTTTTATCACTTGTTGCGCTGTAGCAACAATACCAGTCTCTTGGACTGCTATTCTTTGTGGTATTATCAAGCTCTGTGGCTGTTTGCTTTGTGGAATAATGATGTTCTGCGTTGGAGGTGTATACAGCTTTTTGCCTTCTCGGGCAGCAACTTGGTTTGGAGTAAGTATGATGCTTGACACAGGCTCTTGTTTTTCTACCCTTTGCCTTGTATAAATTCCGGTTGCAGCCGTAAATAGTTCTCTGGCAAGCGAAACTTCATACTCTTTTCCTGTTCTATTTCCGAAAACATTGTCAGTTTTCGGAGCTTTAATTGGAATTGCAGTTTCAAGAGCCTCTACGACTGTTTTTTGTGGCATTGCTGCAATTTGTTCTATCGGTGGTTCTTTTGCTTGAACGCTCTTTACTTCAGATAACGCTTTTATTTGTCCTACAAATTTTTTTTCTGGACTTTCTTGCTTGATTTCCTCCACTCCAACAACTGCACCTCGACCAACCGGTTCCGGAGTGTCAAACATAGGAAGTTGCTTTTGTCGAGCGGCGCTACGACGTTTTTCTTGTGCCGGAGCTGCCTCAGGCAAGGCTGATGGAACCCCGCTTTGCAATTTAACTTCTGCTGTTACTTCGGTATTCTTTGGTAGAGTTTCTAACTCATTAAAACCAATTCTAATATTTACAGATGTTTCTCTTATTTTGCTTATATCTTGTATATCAATTAGACCTACTGTTTCACCGGTTTTAGCAGACCCAACTTTAGCCATTCCGTAGTATGGCATTATTTCTTCTGCAGCATTAAAGCTTGGAAAATCACTTGTTTTTCTGTTGCTATACTCAAGAAATTTAGCTTGAAATTCTTGAGATGTTTCGACCGTGTATCCTCCAGATGCGCCTTTTTCAGGATCGGCGTGGACTATTCTTGGTCGCATTATTTCCAAAATATCTTGTGTTTCTTTTTCAGTAATTCTCCCTTCCTGAAACAACGAGAAAACAGGAGCTGCTGCAGAAAAGTAATGCCCAGTAAATCGAGCATCTGAAGACGCATCGTGCATTGTATCGGCTGCAACTTCGTTACCAAGACCAAAGTCCTCTGAGATTATTTTTTCTAACTTTTTCGGTATTCTCGCTTTTTGTAGATTTCTATAGGTGTCGTACGAAACGTAGTTTAGGCCGGAAGTTGTACTTTCTGGAGAATACGCTGCTATTTTGCTCAAATCTGTTCCGATAGCATGACCAGCAATCACAGGAAGTGTGTCTTTGCCGAATATTTTTTCGATAACTTTCGGGAGCTCAATGTCTGCGTGTTCTGCACCAGAAGCGAGCAGTTGCCTATAACTGATTTTATGTGTAAAGTCTTTCTCTTTTGTTTCAAATGGAATTTCAGGCAATATGTACTGATTTAAGTCTTTTTCTGGGTAGTTGACTACCTTTTTTCCTTCCAAATGATATTTACTTGCAGCTACTTGATATAGCTCTCTTTTACCAAGTTCATTAACTCCAAGGGTATTTTCTACGTCCAAAGAAGTAAAACTTCCTCCTAATTGGCCAACAACGCTTGCTACAGCTTCTTGATACGTAGACCCTGCCGGCACAGGTGGTAGGAAGTTAAATTCCTTCAACCCCTTACCTACTGCGCTTTTTGCTTCCGCTATCGGAAGCATCTTCCCCTCTGTAGGAGTGTGAACAAAAGGCGGAAGTTCATTTTGCTTTCTGGCAAAAAGCTGTGTATCCATGTATAACTTAGCAGGCTCTTTGACCTCGTCAGAAGTTTTTTTGTCAGCGTTCTGAATTGATATTTCAGATTGAGGTATTATTCTTGCCGTTCCTTCTGGGCCATTCATATCCCATGGTTTACGGTTAGTAACTATGTCGAAAGCTTGAGAACCGGTGAGCCCTTCGTTTCCAGCGGCCTTCCAGGATTCCTCTATAAATCTTTTACCTTGTCTAAAGGATGCGAATGTTTCTAGTTTGTCTACTGGTGTTCCGCCTGTTCTTTCTGAAAAGATTCGCCTGTAATTATCCAAGTTTGTTTCATATTCGCCCTTATCGAAGTTTGCAGAAAAAGAGTCTCCAATAGCCTTCAAAGCCTTTGAAGTGTCAGAGAGCTCAGGCTGCGGAACTTGCTGCGTAAGCTCGGCTTGCTCTTTATTCTTGCCAGTCCATCTAATCCACTCTCTTCCTGGCTCACCAACTCTTTCCCAATTACCTACAACCAATGGGCTTTTGCCAGTTGATATAAGGAACAAGTTATGAGGAGTTATTTGTTTGCTCATTTCGTCTACGGTGTTTGCGCCTGGAGCGTTTTTATAGATTGCTTCTGCTTCTCTTTCGATAAATCTAAGGGCAGCAACTGGGGCTTTTCCCTTCTTGCCTTTGAACTCGCTCGCTGCTCTTCTTGCGAACTCTCCAGGAGGATATCTCCAGTCCATAAGACTCAGTTGGCCGGGGTGCATTTGTTCGGAAGCTGCTAACCTATTCTGCTCCTGAAGCGAAGCGGCGTTAGGCTTAACACCGAACATAGTCAGTTGCCCTAATTCAGCCTCTCTTTTTGGAAATTCTGAAAGTTTGCTGCTAACCTTACCCTCTATAGCAAGTGTGCTTCTCACAGTGCTCATTGCGGATTCTAATTCTGGTATCCCAGACTTTTGCGGGTAACCAGATGCGAGCATTTGAGCTGCAGAATAAATTGCTGGATAGCTCTTGGCCTCTTGACTTCCGTATGCTTTATTGGCCTCTACAAGCTCATTAAATATATTCTTGACATTGTTTTGCACAACAGATTGTGATGCTGAGTTTGCCTCTATTTGTTTGTATTTGATTTCTTCTGGCAAAGACTGCATAACTGTCTTTATTTCTTGGTAACTTTGCTTAGGTGCCTGAAACAAGCTGCCTTTTACAGCATCAGCTGTTCTTAACGCTATATCTTGTGCAAACTGTTTGAACTCTCCAGACATAGACTGAGTTGCTACCTTTTCCGCCGGATGGCTCTCGACAACAGGAATTGTAGAAGCAGCTTTTGTATCGCGCTCACTAATAACCTTCTGGGCAGAAACCAAAGTATTAAACAAAGCTGGTGCTGTGTCTCCGGTGTCTTTTATTGAAGTTTTACTTTCTGGTGCTCTTTCAAACGTAGGAGCCGATATAGCTTTTTGCGGCTGTTGCGTAGACACTCCTATAGATACAGACTTTTGAATAGCACCGAGAGTGGCTACTAAATTGTTTATTTTCGAAGAAAGTTCATCTATGTTAGAAGTAAAGGTTATAGACACATCTTTTGGTATGCCTTCTAAAGCAGAAACGATGCCTTGCACTTGAGACAAGACATCTCCTGCATTAGAACTGAAGTTTATAGCTATATCCTTTGGGAGTTTAGACAAAGACTCTTCTATCTTTGAAATGGCTGATTCTACGCTGGTTATGTTTAAGTTGACACTTAGCTTCGAGAGCTCATCAAACTTCTTTACAAGAGAGTCTATCTTCTCAAAGGCATCTCCGCCGAGACTTACTTCGTAAGTTATATTAGGCATTTTTATTCAACTCTCTCTCCAGAAAGGTTTTGCACTCTAACAGAGTGCACATCTCCTCGAAAGAGAGGTCGCCCATCCTGATAACTCCATCAAATAAAGTATTTAATCTGCGTATCAGGTAGTTTGAGTTTGGTCTTTTTGAGATCCGAGCGACCTCTTTGGCAAAAAATTTATTGCTTCTGCATCACCACTCAGAATAAAAACTCCAACTTGTTCAAATAGGTGTAAGAAAACTGATGGCGGCAGTTTAGATAAGCTTTCTTCATTGATAGGCATATCCAAGTTCCAATAAGCAAGTACATCCGTACATATAAACTTCATAAGAAGTTCTTGGATGTACTTGTCTATCCTGCTAAAGAAAATAGCCAAAGCTCTTTCTTTTTCTCTATTGTATTCCTCGAGCTTTTTAGAAAACTGCTCTTCTTGTTCTTTTGTCTTATTCGTTATCTCGAGCATCTTCCTTAGGTATTCAATTATGTCATACCTGACTCCTCTTACTTCGTCGTTGTATCTCATAAAGAGAGGAGCAAATATCGCTGATCTAAATGGACTTGGTTTCTTCAGTTCAAACTCATAGTTCCCGTAGTCTACTAACACAAATACCCCCTTAATGCCGTGCCGCTACGCTGGCGCCACTACAGATCAGTCCAACTTCCTGGTTTACTGCAAACGGTTTCTGTTACTGTGTAATTTATAATACCCAAGTCTGGGTCGGCGACACTCCCGGATTCTGTTTCTTTGAACTCTTCCGGCACTGCGATTGCTGCTCCGTCACCGTCTCCAGCTTTGTATTCGCTTCCAGAGCCTCTGCACCTGTACGAATTGGTACCACCGCATTTTCTAAATTCTATAGATGCTCCTGCACTATAAGAATACTCGCCTTTTTCGCAGTATGTATCTTCAGGGGATTCTTCCGCGCACTCAGTAACTTCCCAACCAGAACCGCTTGGAAATGATCCTACTGTATCTGATATAAGTGTGTAAGAATAGCGTTTGAAATCTCCGTATCTGGCAGACTCAGACACTCTTTCGAATACAGGCAGAGCGGTAAAACCACCGGAGGTTGGTAGTGATCCAAAGCCAGATTCCTCATCTACACCAACACTTATTACTTTATGGTATCTTGATCCAAAAGCCGTAGAAAAATTCATGTATATATCTTTACTACCGACGCGCTTTGACAGTATCAAAGACATAACAATACCTCTTTACGCCGTTTTCCAGTTGGCCCAAGGCACCCCAGTAACGCACATAACTTCAACGGTTTGAAATTCGAGTTGTCCGAAATCAGGGTCTACTTGCTGCCCTACCTCTACGACCTTAGAATGAGTTACGCTTGCCTTGTCCGGAAAGTGTTTCCAGTGGTCTTTGTCAGGGTTTTCTGCGTGGTAAACTTCAGTACCAGTAATAGTGCTCGAACCGGTAACGTTCCCAAGTCTCCAAGTCTGGCACAAGAACGTAGGATTAGCAGATAAATTCCAATTAAGCTCGTAAACATCGCATTCTACT
>ENA-UPTA01004155-UPTA01004155.1-activated-sludge-metagenome-genome-assembly--contig:-NODE-4155-length-13865-cov-10.627154_pt1 | contig 13865 bp, 3 predicted proteins | sample MGYA00238184_ERZ773361 | MGnify/ENA primary metagenome ERZ773361 (study PRJEB29100, sample SAMN05720205) | activated sludge metagenome | isolation source: anaerobic digester from wastewater...
ACTATACCTTTGAATAATTCGTCTACTGTCATGCCACTATCCCGCATTGAAATTTGGAGTTGCGTTCCTTTAACTTTTCAAGATATTCCGATCTAACGGAAATAAACGCTACAAGTGGTTTTGAGTTGTTGTAAAATACTATACCTTCGTAAGCTTCCGGCATGGTAAGACTGGTCTTATCACCTATGTGCATATACTTTACGTTTCGCTTGTCTCCATTATAGATATAACCGATTATGTGCTTCTCCACATCGATAGATATTATTTTAACCGGTACCGCTTCAGTCATTGTGTAAACTCTCCATATATTGTACTAAGTCCGTTATAAGATCGCTTATTTTTACCTGCGAATAGTTATACAGATACTCGTATGAATATCCGAACATCTTTACGCCAAGCAAAAAGTCGTTCCAGGACTCTTTGTTTTTGTCCACTATGTATTTCCAGCTGTTCATTTCTGTTACAGAATACCCGTTTATTCCAGCAACCAACGGCCTGTTCGATTTTGACAAAGGCTTTATCTTAAGAAGGTTGAAAGCTTCTGTTGTGCTTATGTACGCACCGGCCTGAGATGTGTCGTCTCCGTACATCTTTTGACCGGATACGGCAGAATAATTTCCGTGTTCGAACAGTATAGACCCTAGTATACTGTTTACACCCCTTGATGCCGCAACTCCGGCAGCAAAACCGCCGAGTGCCGGAAGCAGACCTGTTCCTCCGGTTGCTATTCCTATTGTTATAAGTCCGGCACCGATTGCAACTTTTGCAAGTCTACCGAGCCATATACTAGAGGTGGAAACAGATAAATCCCTTGCCTCTATTATCGGGTCAACTTCAATTCTCGTAACGAAACCTATTCCTTGTCCAAAGTGGTGTCTAACAGTTCTAACGGTGACCGTACCGTCTATGTCGTTTTGTTCATCGTGTATATATAGACCGTCGTGCGGTTTTATCGAAGGGTTTCCTATTATTGTTATTTCACCCTGATACATGTTCTTTAAAGAGTTTATGAGGACGCTTGTACCGACTATTATTCTCGTTTGAAACGTATCGGCCCATTTGTCGGTTACAATCATCGTTTTGCGTTCCCATTCAGGGATATCGTTGTCAGCCATTATTATGTGTCTTTGCTCATCGCCTTCAAAATCACCTTCGGCTGCGCCAAATATATATTTTATGAACCTCCATATTTGTTTGAATATTGGCCAAACATCGGCGTCGTTTCTTCTGCCAGTTATCATAACCTGATTAAACACGTTAGACGAATCTGTCATTATACCGTCGTCTATAAGGTTTACCCTTGACATGGCTATCCAGTCGTTTTTGTACATCTTTGTACCGGGCAAATTCATATATCTTTCCGCCTCGGCCATTGACTCAACTACATGAAATAATCTTTGCTCTGGATTTTCGGAAGCATATTTTGAATTGTTTATCTGTGCGGCGAGTCTAATTGCCTCAGAGGCCGAAGATGATACGGTTAACGCTGCACTCTGTATGGCATTAAGCGGTTCCACAAACACATTTTCAACAGAAGTGCCGCTTATATCGCCGTTGTGAACTATTTCTTCTATGTATTTTATAACCGATTTGCTGTTGTTTTTGTAGCTGTCAATTACTTCGTCAATAGCCCTGCTGGCCGCAGGTACTACATCAAAAAGCAATCCCTGATACAGGCTTTTACCGGTTTCCTCCGACAGCGAGGACAGATATAAATGTATATATTCTGCATATTTACCTAGAGTTTGTAGATATCTGTCCTTTATCTCAATGAATGCAGATAAAACGGATTCGGAACCGACAGATTTTTCTTGTGATATTTTTGAGTCGTGATAATAGTTGTAGTATTTTATGTTTTTTCTTAAAAAATCAGTGTCCTGATGGTATCCAAACAGCAGTTCTTTTATATACCCGCTCGATATCATCAAAGACGAAAGGCTTATCCATTTTCCTTTAAGAGAATCTACCGAACCGTTGTACTTTATGTAGGGATAAACTACGTGCCTACCGTAATTATCTACAGTGCCGGTCGGTACCAACAATATCTTTTCACCGGAGTGCCTTATCAGTGCAAACGCGGCGTCTCTGTGATTTAAACCGTAGTCAATCAACTTACCGTTGTCGTCCTTCAACTCTTCGGCATCGTATCCAATAAACCTATAACCGGTGTGTGTTCCTTCAATTGAACTTGAATACAGTGTGTCGCCGTCATACAGGTAAGTATCCGGTTCAGCACCGGAGTTTTTTACGGAAGCAACGACGGTGCCATCCGTTTCTAGCTTGGTTGGTATATCTTCAGGAACGTTGAATGTGAAACCGTTTAAGCTTTCACTGTGCATTTTCACAACTTCTATATCGTCATAGGCCATAGAGTTAAATTCTTTTATAATGTTCTCGGCGTAATCTTTCATGACTTCGGTTATCGTGTTCTTTATAACCAGCGCTTTAGAACCAAAATCTTCCAACACCTTTGTTGCGGCGCGTTTCCAAAACTGCGGGTCTAATTTACTTGTGTAAGCATAGGTCCATTCCGGTTTACCAAAAAACAATCTTCCGCTACCGGCATCAAAGTCAACGACTCTTGCTATAAAACCCGGGACCCTGTTGAGTGAGTCGGTTATAACGTCCCAGGCTGAATATCCGGCTTTTACCCTGTAATCTGCCTGATATTGTTCGAAATATGACGAACCTTTTATGTTAGATTTTGTTAGTAACGGCCAATACTGGTCCGGAGAGTATATATTTATACCGAGATCAGAGTAGCGCCACCTCGGCATAAAGAATTTATCTGAAAACAAAAACAATTCCGCTTTAGAATTCATGTTTTCAATCGTTCTTTTTATGAGATTTATATACCCACCCTCGTCACAACCTAGCCTGATACTGTTTGTCCTGTTTACCGACTCGACAACCATCTCTCTGGGATTGGTACAAAAACCGCCAAGCTTTTCGTTTTCTTTTGTGTAGATAGGCTTTTGTAGTGCCGAGCCGTAACCGTCAGCAATCACAGTAACCGTGTTTCCCTGATATTGGACTCCGCTTATTATGCCTTCAAAGATCTTGTACTTTTTTCCCTTAGAAAACGTTATCAGCTGAATGGCCACACCGGCCTTAACCAGCAGTTTGTCTATGCTCGATGCTAACCCAGACGGTTCCTTGGTTATATACTGATAGTCATTTACCGTAGAGTCGGTCAATATACTCCGCGTGTTGCTGAATACAACAACGGCCTTATCCGCAGGGTCTTCGCGCGACTTCTGTATTTCGGCACTTATTATTCCCCTGTACTCGAACATATACTGTGTTGGTATAAAGTAATTGTCTTTCGTCCACATAAATATCGCGAACATTTGTGGGCACATGTTATGTATCCCTAAAGTAGAACTGCGTATGCCATCCGAAATACTGAACATCTGTTTCGAATAAGACTCTTCGGTATAACTTTCGGAAACTAAAACGTTTTCGCTTAACCTTCCAAGGATTATAGCTTCGTTCATAAGGTCAACAAATTTCTTTGCGTTTTCCTCATTTTCGTTTATTTTAGCCTCGTTGACAACTATCTTTTTGTAGCCTTCGTTTTCGGGATCGTCCTGCAGCGATATGAATTTTGCGGCCATCATATCATCAAAAAGCTTTTCTACCTTTTCTCCGTTTACATATCCCGTACTGCCGGCCTTTAACGCATCGGAAATATAGCTTATGTATCTTCTTACGATTCCGCCGTTGTCATATTCGTTGTTACTTATGTAATAGTTGCAACGCGCTATCTGCATTTCAAGGTCATTCACGAAAGCGTTTACTATCTGGTCACCGCTGTATTTTTTTAATTCGCCTTCTATTGTTATTTCTTCATCCAAATATCTGTCTTCTTTATACAGAGATGCCGCGCCGGATGCGATTTTACCAGACTTCGATACAACTGTATCTATAACCCTGAAGTCATGGCCCTCTATAAAAAAATCATTTGGATTGATCAGTGTATATTCCTTTTGTGCCTCGTTCGCTATAGCGTTTTGTATAACCGAACCATAGGCTGCGAGCATTGTATCGTCCATTGTAGATATTGCCTTGCTTATGTCATATTCAAATATATAGCAGGCTTCGAGCACCTTGTCGGACTGGAAAAGGCATTTTTCCACAAACTCTTTGGCGGATTCATAACCATTAAGGTGAGAAAAAAGAACCCCCGGCACGCTGACCGAGTTTTTGAATACCTCTTGTTCTATCTCTTTATATTCTACTTTGCTTTCTTCCAAAAGTTTATCTCTGTTGATGTATATCACAGTCCCGGTAATAGATAGCGGTGTTTCATCTGTGTATTCTGTAACAGACTTTGCGCTGCCTTGCAAAACATTGCTATAAGATACGTTGGCTTTGTCTTTGTTCATTATTATCTCTGTACCGTGGGTAGTGTTTAAGAGGATATCAATTATCAGACCGGAAAACTCAAAGTATTTCGCGTAGTTTTTAAATAGATCTTCGTTCGACTTGAACTGTATCTTTGTACCGCTTGCATTATTTTCCGATTTTTGTTCTATCAAAACGGTTCTTGCTTTTTCTAGTTCTGCCTGTATTTCACGTAATTTACTAAGGAAACTCATCATATCATTATAAACGGCGGTAAACTCTTCTATGTCCTTTAGATGGCCATGGTTTGTGTTTACGGCATTTATAAAGTCAGAAACGACCGATGCTCTGTTTCGTATTATAGCTTCTTTTTCTAAAAAGCCTATACCCTTTGGTATCATCGTATAGTTTAACGTTGTTGCCGCATCTCCAAAGGATGCACAGTGATAGGCAATTAAAAACTCGCCTAAATAATCTTTGTTCTGTGTTCCGTTGTAATCTAATCCATAACCGCCGATGCCTCTAAAATACCTTTCTCTCGTAACTAGAGTTATTACAGGTATCAAATAGTTAAAGTCTTTGCTTTCTTTATAGTCTTTGTCTAACTTGATCGGTGCGGACAAAGGTATAAAGAACTCTTTTTCCAGGTCTTCAATAGCTGTTTTCGGCTTTTCTTTTATTTCTTCAATTTCTTTTATAAACAGCTTATCAAATATCCTGCTCCAGTAATCGGGTAGTTCACCGTTATTGGATTCCGCGTATAGATCGGACAATATGTTGGAATATTCAACGTCTATTGGATTTCCATGTGCAATCGAGTTGAAGGCAACAAAATTTCTGGCAAGTCGTTCATTACCTTTTATTGTAGAATTTTCCGGAAACGATGATTTTATGTAACCGGTTTTGAAACCAAAGAATGGCCAAACATACGTTGCAACGAATGAAGTGACATTTCTAAAGTCGTCGTGCATTAGCTTAACCAGACCGCCTGTAACACTTATGTCGGTTACGGCCTGTGCGACGGCGTCCATTATTCTGGCAACGTCTATTATAAGTTCCCTGTTTAACTTCTCTGTATCAGATATTTTAGACTGTATGTCGTCGAAAGAATTATTGAGGAAGTATTGCATTAACCAGTCCTGACTCGTTGAAGCTATGCCCGCTGCGTTTGCCAATTCTTCAAATGCGGCATTTGCAATATTTTCTGCCAAAGCTTTGGTGTCGTCAAGTATTGTTGCAGATGCACTTTCGGTCATTACACCTTTTGATCCGTCGACAAAGACTATGTTCACCATGAAGGAGTTCGGCACTTCATCCATTGACGATATGTCTATCTTTGTTATAGTTGCGTTTTGCATTCCTATGAGGTTGAATATTTCGCCAGTCAATGTTGCGGGCATACTGTAGCCAAGGAAGTCTATATCCCTGTGCATCTTTTGTATCTGATTGTACAGTGTTTTAAATATAAGAACGTCGTTGGCATTTGGGCAAACAAAACTAACTTCTGCAGAAACTGGTGATCGTCCCATAAACGAATGTATTGGTACAGAAGAATCCTGCATATACGTTGGGTTGATATAGTTATCGTAGCCAACAGATATATTTACTATGTTTTCTAATAGTATTTTGAACAAGGAGGTTTCACCGTCGGAAAATGTAAACCTCGACACCGTAATGGTAGAATTTTCAGATGCACTCCTGATCTCTTCGTTCATCTGGTTGAAAGTATAAGCCAAGGAACTTTTTAGATTTTTCTCCAACGTCGATACCTGAGTATTTAATGTCTCAATATCGTTTACGATATTCTGGGCAGATGACTCGGATATATCCGATATCATTCTTTTTATCTTTGAAACATACGACTCAAAGTTGTTTATAACGGTAAAAGAATCGATACCTATTAGTATGTTGTTTGCGTTGGAAGAAGATGTTAGTTTCTTACGCTTTTCTTCAGCCACCAGACCGTTTATATACTTAGACAGATACATTGCGCCGACGGCCAGTTCCGCTTCATTGATTACTTCCCTATACCCTATTACGTTGCCCATATATGGTGATATATCGGTTATTAGGAACGACATGGTTACTTCAAAGGTCCTGTCAAAGTCCGAATACTGTCTTACAGCTATACTTTGCAGTGCTCCAAAGAAGTAGTCAGAAGACGTGTTGGCTGCTATCAGCTTGGCGAGTTCACTGGAATATATTGGTACGAATGGCATAAGCTCCAGAAGTGAAAGCAACGAGTACATATCTGCAGGTATTTTCATACCCTTGTAGTCTATAGACGCGTCATCTACGAATTCATCGTTGAATATGGCGGTTATTGTTACCATACTGTCTTCTTTACCTACGTTTTTAACAGAAGAATAACCGGACACATTTTGTGCGATCGCTATCTTTGGTGCCGTTGAAACGGATACACGCACGGGGCCGCTAGGTAAAGCAACGGTGCCTATGACCACTACTGTATCGGGGGATAGATTCAATTGCTGTGGAGTGAATTCGTTGGACAAGTCTTACACCTCTAGTTAGAAATAACAAAATTAGTATTACGCACGATACTCTATACGCCCGTTTGTGATTCCGAGCATATTTAACACATTGGCATTATCGTTCATGTTGGGCTGGTTCGCGATTGCAACCGTTGCTGACATTTCAGCATTTGTCGGTGCGTAACGCATTTGCTTTGCAAGCAGGTTGTTCGAACTCAACACGTTAACCGTCTGAAGATTCTGAGCCTCTATCTGCTGACGCTTAAACTCGGCCCTCGACTGTGCACCTATAAGTGCAAAGGTACCAAACATTATTCCTATCGGCAGCAAGCCGCGCATATTACCTTTAAGGCTCTTAAAGTCAACAACATCGTTTATCTTTTTAGCCACCCTGTCTGCCGTTTCTGTTTTAAATATATTGGCTTTCTTTGCTTTTGATGTTGGCTCAATAAGCTCTTTTAACACGTCTGTATTTAAGCCTAAAGCTTCGGCTTCGGTAAGCATTTCATCAAGATTTCCTCTTCTTGCTGCCGATATCCACTTTTGCGCTTCTGATTGAAAATTTCTTTCCGAAACGTTTGATGATGCAACCATTCCGAACACAAATTTTGCTTTATCAACATCTTTAGTTATGTTGAGCTTTTCAAATATTTTGGCCAGCGTTTGGTTCTCGTCGCCAACATCAGGATTTTTTACATCAAAATATCTTGCGGATTGGACCATAGCCTTAAATTGATTTTTGTTTATTTTTAGATCTTTTTGATTTAAAATGCTGGTAAGGGCTTCAAAATTTACGTCGTTTATAGATCCATAGACATGACTTCTGTACAGATCCATAACTTCGCTAACCTCTATTCCGAGCTGCTTTGCTGTCAACTTTGATTTTTCTAAATCCTCTGCGAACAGGTTGAATATCTTTTCTGCTCTTATATAGGTATCATCGCTTGGTTTTAATCTTGAGTATTCAGTCTTTTCAAGGAGTTCCTTTTCATATTGGAATGCATATTTTTTGTATTCTTCTTCTATGTTTGCTTTTTCAAGCATTTCTCTTACAAACGCGCCTTGTGTATTTACTCCGGAAGTATCAACATACTTTTCTAATTCGCTTAAAATTTGAACCGCTTCTTTGTCACCAGAAAAACTTGCTGTCTTGAGGTCGTAAATTCCGCCGTAGCCAAGCACTTGCATAGATATACGTGCAGCTTCTTCAGAATACGGATCTAGTCCCTCTATATTTTTTATGGTTGAGCCCTTTATTATTATTCCTTTTAAGAAGCCGCCTTCCCTTATTGCCCTGTTGGCAACAGATATAATGTTTTCTCTCATGTTGTCGTTCATTTTGTTTGTCGATATTTTATCAAGAGTCTTTAGTACTGCTATTCTTGTTTCTTCCGGCCCTTCTATTGTTGCCAGTTTTACAAAAACATCTTCGCCAGCATTCTCTTTGACATTTTTTAGGATGGCTAAATCTTGCTGATACATTTTTTCTAAAGAGTCTATAAGGTTATCACCTGCATCCATATGCTGTTTTAACCTTGTCCCCTCTTTTAAATGCGTTTTCAGATTTTCATATGTTATTTCATTTGAGTATCCGGTTGACTTTCCGACATATGTTCTGTATAAACGTGTCTTAACTGGGTCGCCTATAGCGTTCATCAAGCCTTGATAGTTAACCTCTTTAGATAAATCAACGCCTCCAAGAGAAGACCCTTCACCGGCAACAACTTTTTGGTTTAAGGCTCTACTCAATATATAGTGTATATTAGATTCTCTATTTGTAAGATCATATCGAGCGCCTTCAAGCATCATGTTGAAAGCTTCTTCTTCTGTGTATCCCTTGGCTATAGATGACATAGAACCCTTACTGTTTGCTTCTAAAATCATTCTCTTTACATTGTTTATGTAATCAAGAGTAAGAGCGCCCTCATCTTTTAGGCTAGATATTTCATTATACATTTGGCTTATAAATTTAGGCTGTATTTTTTTGCTCTTAAACATTAACTCCATCAGAAATCCCAATTCTCTTGCCTGTTCCTGATCAAGTCCTTCAACAAGTTTAGAAACAATAGGTGCAAAATCTGGTTGAGATCCGGCAAATAAAACTCCCAAGGCATTTGATGTCATATCACCGTGCCTTGATATAAGTTCAGATATTTGAGAAACATTTTCTATCAAGTTTTGCGATACACGTACATTTACTTCATTGCCAGCTTTTTCAAACGCAGTTTTATATAGAGATAAAAATGCAGACAAATTTTCTTCGCTTTGTATATTTGTTGTCTTAAGGAAATTGTTTATCATCTCAGATGCATAGATGGCGTTTTCTACATAATTTTGTCTGCCAGCCCTACTAGCGTTTGTTATTATCTTTTCAAGAGATGCCATACCAGCTTTTGTATGTTCTGGTATAGAGTCTTCAAAGAATTTATTTAAGTCATCGAATATTCTTTCTGGGTGTACATCTTGAACGTCTCCTATACTGACTATGTTTCCGCTTTGATCCTTTGCTAATGTCATCCCGTATTTTTGACCTATCACAGTCAACTTTCTTTTCTTCTTTTTTGTTCCGACGGTTATTACAGTTCCTTCTGAAAAACTCTCAACTTGGTGTAACATATCTTTGTAAGAATATTCTTTCCCATCGACGGTTATTGTATCCATACCAAAGTATTCTTTACCGATAAAGGCCATCTGTTTGGCTTTATCTGCGTTAATAGAATCTGTTATTTCATCCGGCAAAATTTCTTTTAATGCTACCTCGTTTATATCAAATTCGCCAGGGTCTCTGCCTTCTGCTATCCAGCTTCTCAAAAACATACTTTCTATAAATTCTTCGTCTTTAGAGGCTTTGGGGATTATTCCGCTGGCCACAGCTTTGAAATAAGACGCCTTGGCCTCTTCCGAACCAATACCAATTCCTATAGCTCTTGACACAGAACTTTTTATTGACCGCAGTGTAGCCAAGTCATTGGATAGTTTTGAATAACCGGATGTGCCTTTTTCTAATCCCAATAACTGATCTTCAATTTTTATTTCTTCACTTTCTAGCTTGTCTAAAATGTTATATCCAGCTTTAATAGCTTTTTCAACAGCTGCTTCAGAATCCAAACTTGAGTATCCAACTGATCTTGTCTTAAACTTTGTTTCTGATTTTACTATTTTTGGTATAACGGTTTCTCTGACGTCTTCAATTTTTGGTATTGTTGGATCTAATTCTGAATATACTGGAGTACCTTTAACAGGAGTAGATGACAAAGCTTCTTTCTTTAAGTAATAATCTTTTCCTTTTTTAAGTTTGTCTGAAGACCAGCCTGTTCTAGACTGTCTAATTGGCATATATTTTCCTTTGGTATCTTTGTAACCTTCCGAATACTTATAATAATTCATCTTTATTTTTTCTGATTGTTTTATGGAAGAATTAATTGACGATCCTCCACTAGATTTTTCTGCATTTGCTCTTATATATGCATCGTAAGCTTCTTCTCTTTCTCTTGTAACTTTTATTCTTTTTAAATTAGAGCTTCCTCCACGTCCGTAATTGTTGACTTTAATATCCAAGGGTTGTCTTATTGAAACATAAGATTGTTTTGGATCGTAAAAATGTTCTAAAATAAATTCACGTTGTGATTCGTTAGAAGCAAGGTCTACAGTTATTTTACCGGCACTCCTGTTGATACCTTCTAGTGATGCCTGCCTTTCAGATATATCTCTGGCCTGTATCAGTTTGTGTACATTGTATTTTTCTATGGTATCGTTACTGATATTTCTGTAATATGTATAATCTCTCCAAGCGTTTTCAAAAGCTGTATCCTGTACCTCTCTTGTTTCGGCAAAAGCGTTAGCGGACTTATTGGGGTCCAATCCCATGAACCCAGCTTGCCTTGTTGATTCAAGAGCCAATTCACCGACATAAAATATTTTAAACTTCTTATAAGCATCGTTAATTCTAAAATCTATACCAAACTCTCTAGCTTCGGCGTTCATCTTAATTGATAGAACTTGCGCTATTCTATCGTTGTTAGGAATGTTATAATGAGAAGGCATTTTAACAATGCCCTTTACAGTGGGGACTGTCTCTTCTCTATAATCATCAAAATTTGCATATTCTATATCTACAGCTCTTTTGGTACTGGAAATTCTTTTGTGCTTCTCGGACAACAAAAGTAGTCTTGCTCTTGATTCTACAAATTCTTGCCTTAGCTCATTGCTATAATTTTCTTTCTTCTTATATAAAACGTTTTCATACCATTGTTTTTCTTGTTCTAAAGCTTGTTCCATTTCATCTTCAGATAAATTTGCTACACTTTTTCTGATTCTTTCATATATACTTTTTTCTGTTATTTCTCTGGCTTCTCCAGTCAACTGATTTATGTTGCTAAAAACTTCATAAGATGGATCATCTGGATTTAGTCTATGCATCTTTTCACTTACAAGCTTAAATAGGTCAAAATAACTATCTGCGCTTTCAAAATATGTTTTCTGATTTCTTTCTATGACCTCATCATAAATTACAGTTGATCTCAAAAGTTTCCTTATAAAAGACTTTTCTGATTCCAGAGTAAAATTACCCTGTTTTATAACTTCTTCAAACAGCTTATCATTCAAAGTATTACCGGCGTTTTTGTTTATTTCGTTTAGGTTTATCGTCTTTATTATCTCTCTTACTTTTGTTTCTAGATCAAGACTAGGCATAGATCCAAATTTGTTTTTAACTATACCGGCTGTTATATATCTCATGCTTTCTATAACGTCTTCACCGACATTCTTTGGTTTCTTTATATCGAACATACTCTCAAACAGTACCGAGCTAAGCTGTGAAGAACTTTTGTTTTTTGATATCGAGGTAGTGAATATAGTCTTCATTAGATCGTTGAGATCTTTTTGGTCTATATCGCCTTTTTCAGCAAGCTGGTTAAGTACATTAGATAAGTTTTCTATTTGGGATTGGCTCCAATTAGAGCTCTTTGCATTGTTAACTATTTCCTGAATTCTTTTAGAAACATCTTCTGTTTTACCACTTTTGCCAGAAATTATTTTGGACAATCTTTGCTCAAATATTTCAGAAAACTCTTGTGCCTTTGTACTCATAGACATACTTTTTATGTCTTTAACTCCTATTGAAGTTATGCTTGGTCTGAACATAACACCTGAATCTGTATCTACAAACTCACCGGTTATACCTTCAAGATTTACAGCTCCTATGCCTTTCATATCCATAGACTTGAAAATATTCAAATTGGACATTATAACGCCCTGACCAGCATCAATTCTTGAAGATATTACTTTTGATAACGCTGATTTGGCATCGTCGAGAGTTTTTATACCGGCTGTGTCCCCGCCAAACCCTTTTATTACACCGAGCATTCCCTGCAGTCTAATGGCATTCGAAACATTGGTATTTGTCTTTTCGTATATTGGGGCTATTGCTTTATATACTTCTCTGGTCATTTCTATATCTACGTCAGCACTGTGCGCACCACCAACTACCTCTTTAACTATTCCTTTTACGCGCAATGCGTTGTATACGTTTTCGAGAGTTAAAGAACCGGAACCGCTACCGAACGAAATACCGTAAGTCTTTTCTATACTACCTTTTGAAGCGATAAGCATTTTATACACGTCAACAATTTCAACGTTATCTAATGAATTTACTCCCGCGTTTTTCAAAACAGGTATATCAAAAGACTCAATGTTGTACCCTATCAATCTTTTGGCGCCAGAAAATTGTCTGTTGATATCGTTTATGTTTGATATTACATTGTCACCGGCCTTTTTTCCATGTATGATCTCTCTTATATTTTCGGCCTGTGCCACAATTTGTGACTTTTTAACCGGAAAGTCCAATGACCTTTCGGCGTCTTTTATTATATTCCCGTCTTTATCTACAAATTGAAATGTTGTAGAATAAGATTCGGATTTACCAGATCCTTTAACAATACCTAGTTGCGTTATATAGTCGGTATCTTTATATCTCGTGGTTTCAACGTCAAAGAAATAATCCGTGTCGTTTACTTCTGCAGCAGCTCTAACCTTTACCTTTTTTGAAGTAAACAAATCTGTTATGTAATTTATTCTTCTCTCAAACGATTTTGCTACTTGTTCTACGTCAGCGGACTTTTTACTTAATTCAGAAGCATCTATTGGCAGTTCGTTATAACCTGCCTTTATCATAAAACTCTTTTCGCCGATACCCATTATATTGCCGGTTATTTCAAATACTGCTATTGAGTCTTTTGTAAAAAGTTTCGGATTTTTTAGTACTTTATCAACGGAAGCAACCTCAAAATTAGCCTTGTCTTTTGCTGCATCACCGCTTTGGAATCCCAATAGTCTTGCATTCAAAGAAGATACACCGGCATTATTTGCGTATATCAAATGGCCTTTGCTGAAAGTTACACCGCTACCGGCGTTACCCAATATAGGCTCAGCCGTTTCTTCAAACATTTTTGTGGATTTGTTGTAGTATAGATTAGGAAAAACGGCAGATTCTATTTCTACTCCGCGTTCTAGTTCTTTTAAATTATCTGCCAAAGAGGTTATTTTCTGTCCGGCAAAAGTGTCTGGCAAAAACTGTTTGTTTATATTTATAAATCCTGTGTCGTCAAAAGCCAAGCCTTCTTTGCTAACCAAATTATTAAGAGAATCCTGACCGGCATAGCCAGAAACACTGTATGTGATAAAATTATTTTTTTTGGAAAATTTAGGAACAAAGCCTTGGTCTATCATTTGCCAAAGTTTTGATGCGCTTTCGGTTGTAGTCTCTCCTCTTAAAAAGCCGTAGTTTTGTTTGAAAAACTGAATGCGCTGACTTCCGCCAAATGTTCTTCCAAAATTTTCTTTTACCCTGAAATACTGAATTATTTCGTCAAATTTTATTCTATCGTCTTCGTTTAGTATTTCAGCGTTTATAGCACGTTGAATTTTATTTAGAAGGTTATCATCTATTTTAAAATCTTCAATAGCCATATTATTATCTCCTGACGTAGGTTATGTTTGCACCGTTGTATTGTGGCGCAACAGAATGAG
>ENA-UPTA01004166-UPTA01004166.1-activated-sludge-metagenome-genome-assembly--contig:-NODE-4166-length-13832-cov-5.465704_pt1 | contig 13832 bp, 7 predicted proteins | sample MGYA00238184_ERZ773361 | MGnify/ENA primary metagenome ERZ773361 (study PRJEB29100, sample SAMN05720205) | activated sludge metagenome | isolation source: anaerobic digester from wastewater...
GATCGAGCACCGACACTTTTGTCGGTGTCGTCTCACCCGCGATGAACACGTGGCAGGCCCAGTGGACGGCGTTCACCGACTACAAGGCCCGCACGAGCGAAGGCAAATCCGTCGATCTGGCGACGGACGACACGCACGGCCAGACCGAGACGCTCCTGTTCGTGAAATCACGCACCCCTGCGAGATGAACACGCTGCCCTCCACAATCTCGCACACGCCCGGCGCCGAACCGGCTGCACAGATTCCCCGTTCTCTTGTATCCGGAGTTTTTCTGTTGACATGAGGATCGGGAGGCGTCCAAAATAGCAGGTGAAGCTTCGGCAACTCGATGACAGCACCCCTGGTGAAATGAAGCGGTTTCGACCTTACAGCGGCGAGTAACAGGTCGTTCGAGCGAGCGCAGAGAAGCTCTTTGGGGCCAAAGGAGCGGATGCGATGACGGGTTGGGAGAAACGAGCGGGAGGCGGAAAGGCGGCTTCGGCCGGGGCGAGGTGGCGGTCTGTTTCCCCGATCATCAATCATCCATCATCCTTCATCAATCTGGCTGGTTTCACCCTGATCGAGTTGTTAGTCGTCATTTCCATTGTAGTCCTGCTGATGGCGATCCTGTTGCCGACGCTGTCGCGGGCGCGGAAGCAGGCTCGGGCGGTGGCTTGCCAGGCCAAGCTGCGGCAGTGGGGGCTGGTCTTCTCGATGTACGTCGAAGACAGCGACCGCCAGTATCCTCTTGTGGAGATCTGCAGAGTTTATGACTGGTACCGTTCCCTGCGGCCCTATTGCAGCGACAGCAACGACATGCTCCTTTGCCCCATGGCGACTCGATACGAAGACAACGAGAACGATCCCTACCCCGACAAGCACTACCGCCTGGGCAGTAAGTACACGGCCTGGAAGGCCTCTTTCATCGTCGGAAACGGGCCGGTATACGGGGGGACCTATTATGGAAGCTACGGGATAAACTACCTTGTTGCTGCGGAGGGGTACACGGCGCAGACGCCCCTGTTGCTGGACTGCGCGAGTGCTGGATTCTCTGTGATGCGCACAGATGGCCCGCCGGCGTTTGATGGTGAACTCGTCGGGATGCTGTCGCACGCCTGCATCGACCGGCATCAGGGCACGATCAACGGCCTCTTCTGCGGCATGACGGTCCGGAAGGTTGGATTGAAGGAACTCTGGACCCTCAGATGGCACCCCGAATGGGACACGGCCAACCGCTGGACGAAGGCCGGCGGGGTCCAGCCGGAAGATTGGCCGGCGTGGATGCGAGGATTCAAGGACTACTGAGGACGTGGCTCGTGACCGGTGACCCGTGACTCGGCGTGGGGGCTTTGGAGTGGGACAAGAGGATGAGAGTAGACTCCGCCAAGGCGGACACACGTAGGTCAGGAAGGACCGCTTGGCGAGGTTCTTTCCGATAATCCCCCGGCACAGTGGGTATGGAATGTCCGCGCGCATTTGGAGATGCGCTGTGATTGACTGTCTCCTGTTTGCGGCTTACTATGGGACTGCGGCTTGGGATGTGACCGCTGTTTGGATTCGATCCGTGGGCCGAATAGAAAGGAATTGTCAACGGAAGATGCCTCGCGTGCCGGGGGGCCGGGTTCTTTTGACACGTATGTCCGAGAGTCTGTTCTATCATCTGGGTCGCAAGATGGGTCCCAAGTTCCGCAAGGCCCGTTGGCTCTGGACCTCCGCGACCGGGACCGAAGCCGACACGATTCGGGTGGAGCGGGGCGTCGGGCTGGACTTGGCCCAGGAGGCGAAACAGCAGCTCCAGATGGATGCTGAGCCCCGGACGAGGGAGACTCTCGACGAGATCGGCCGTCGGCTGGGGGACCGCGTGACCAACAAGCTCCGCACGTTTTGCTTCGAGGCCTTCCACTGCGGCGAGCCGAACGCCTTTGCCTTACCCGGCGGTTTCATTTTTATCAGTCGTCCCATTCTCGACCTGTGCGGCTGGAACGAGCACGAGATCGCCTTCATCCTGAGCCACGAGATGGGTCACGTCCTCAAGGGCCACGCCATCGACCGGATCATGACCAACTCAGCCGTGTCGGCCGCTTCCCGGTCGGTCTCGGTTCAGGGCCTCCTCGGCGCCTGGCTGCGGAACGTGGGCATCCGATTCCTGGAAACCGCCTACTCTCGGGACAACGAGCTGGAAGCCGACCGGCTGGGCGTCCGCCTGGCCGTCGCAGCCGGCTACGATCCCCAGGGGGCGATCCGCCTGTTGACCCGCCTGGCCCAACTGCACCAGTCCCCCGACCCGCTGACCCTGGGCGAGTACTTCTCCACCCACCCAACGGCCGAGGTCCGCATCCAAGCCATCCGCCACTACCTCGCCAGTTGTCCAGACTGATTGAGGCCTCTCCGACGGCAGGGACCCGAAGCGAGACGGTCATGGCCTTGCGACTCGCGCGTTCCGAGATGCTGGTCAGCCGAGTTCGGTGTACTTGTCTGCGCGGCCTTTGGCCTTGTGGACGGGGTACTTGATCTTGTTCTGTTCCAGTTTGCGCGTGGCGGCTTCGACAATGTCGATGCCCAGCTTGTCCGCCAGGTTCAGCAGGCAGATCGTCACATCGCCAATCTCTTCTTCCACAGCGGCCTTCTTGGCTGGGGGCAGGTCTTGGCTCCGCTGCTCCGTGAGCCACTGGAATGGCTCGAGCAGCTCGCCCACCTCGGCGGCCAGGCACATCACGAGGTTCTTGGGGGAATGGTACTGTGCCCAGTCCCGCTCGCGGTTGAAATCCCGAATTTGCTGGATCAATTCATCCACGGATAGACCCTGTAAGAATGCAAAATGCAAAAATCAAAGTGCAAAATGAAGGAAGTCGTCCCGGCGGTCCGGGACTCCGCCATTTTGATATTTGATCTCTTGTCTTTGATTTCTCTTATCCTGTCAGTAGGACAGCCAGAGTCATGTAGATCGCCACGCTGATCGAGTCATTGGCCGTAGTGACCAGGGGACCGGAGCTGATGGCCGGGTCGATGCCGAGCCTGCGGAACAGGAAGGGCAGCAGAAGGCCCAGCGTGGTCGCGACCATGATGGCCGAGAACATGGCGGTTCCGAACGCGAAGACCAGACGAACCGGCTTGAGGATCTCCGGGTGCGGCGTTTCCGTCCCGGCAGGACCCCGCGTGGTGGGCGCGTGCTTGGCGGAGTTCTGGACTAAGAACCCGCACGCCGTCGCCCCCAGAACCGCGCAACTCAGGGCCACGAGCACGGCGATGCGGACCTCGCGGCTCAGGACGGTGGTGAGTCTCAGGGCCGCCAGATGGCCCGTCGCCAGGCCCGAGACGACGATCGCCGAGGTTTGCAGGCCGGCATTGCCGCTGATGGCGGCAATCATCGGGGCAAACGCCACGGCGGCCACGTAGATCGCCGGGTTGTGGGCCTTGAACACCGTCAGAATGGTGGCTGTGATCCCGGTTCCGAGCAGGGCGGGCAGCAGCCACGTCATGCGCACTCTCGCCGCGTGGAAGGCCGAGAAGCTCTCCAGCTCATCGGAGTCGGTGCCCGCCATTGTGTAGAAGTCTTCGGCGGCCTCTTCTTCTGCGACCTCGATCACGCGGTCGGCGGTGATGCGCCCGACGAGCCGGTGGTCCGGGTCGAGCACGGGCACGACGATCAGGTCGTTCTTGCGGAAGATATTGCGGACCTCCTCCTGGTCCGTATCGGTGGTCACATAGATGGGGTCCGGGCCGATCAACTCGCCGACGCGCGTGGTTTCCGAGCGGGTGAGCAGCAGTCGCAGACGCACCTCCCCGAGAAATCGGCCGTCGGCGTCCACGACGTAGACGAAGTAGAAGTCTTCGTCGATCTCGGCGGCTCGGATCCTGTTGACGGTCTCGGCGATCGTTGCATCCGCCGGCACGCTGATGACCACCGGGTCCATGATGCCGCCCGCCGAATCGGGCGTATACCGCATCAGCCGGCGAATCTGGAAAGCATCGGTGTAGCTGAGGCTGCCGATGACTTTCTCCGCCAGTTCCTCGGGCAACTCCGCCAGCAGGTCCGCCGCATCGTCGTGGTCGAGTTCGGAGAAGATACTCTGAAACTCGCGATCAGTGAGCAGCTCGAACAACTGGGCCCGCGTCGCCTCGTTGACTTTCAGAATGACTTGGCCGGCCTCCGGTGTCGCCAGCACGTCGAACACGAGGCGCTGCCGGTCGCGGTCGATGAACTCGACCAGCTCGGCGATGTCACTCTCCCGCTGCTCGTCCAGCAGCCGGCGGAGGGCCTCGCGGTCCCCGGCTTCGAGCACCGGTTCGATCCGCTCCAACAGAAGCTCTCTGTTTTCCTCAGCCATTCGACACGGATTTCCTGCTTGTTGTTCACGATTGTGAGAGGATGTCCCCTCGGTTCAACACTGGCGCTCGTTGCCGCCCGGAGGAGAAGGGCCGGCCGGCAAAGCAAGTATGCTATGCGGTCAGCGCTGAACGGTCAAGCGCCGACTGCGCCGGGCATGGGAATTCCCTCGATTCATAGCCTGTGATTTGCTATACTACCAGGGATGGACCCTGTGAGGAGAATCTGGTGAGCACGTGCGTGTCGAACATGGAGTATCGAGAGTTCAACCTACGCAGCGCCCGAGAAAAATGCACGACGTACCTAATCCTGTGGGCAACCCTGGTCGTCTCGTTGTTTGGACCGAGCTGGTCCCGCGCGCAAGTGCGGATTAACGAGGTGATGGCCTCCAACGTGACGTTCCTCGCGGATCCGCAGGGCCAATTCGACGACTGGATCGAACTCTACAACGCCGGCGGCGCGTCTGTGAACGTAGGCGGGATGTACCTGACCGACGACCCCGAGGATCCCACCAAGTGGCAGATTCCGGCCAACAGCATGGGGGCCACCGCGCTGCCGGCCGGTGGACACCTGCTGATCTGGACGGATGGGGATACGGCCGACTATGTGCCGGCCAGCCGCTCGGGTACTCGAACGACCGAGCCGCCCGCCTCCGGCTTCCACGCGAGTTTCCGGCTCGGTGCCGATGGGGATGAGGTCTGCCTGTTCGACGCTGACGGTGTGACCCTGATCGACAGCCTGGTCTTCGGGGAGCAGACACCGGACGTCTCGTACGGCCGCTATCCGGACGGTGGCGACACACTGCGGTTCTTCGGCCTCCCGACGCCGGCAGGTCGGAACAACGAAGGCTACCTGGGCGAAGTCGCGCCGCTGAAGTTCAGCCACGAACGGGGATTCTACAGTTCCGCGGTGACGCGCTACAGCGGCGCGCCGGGCTTCGATCTGACGATCACCACGGCGACGCCGGGCGCTCAGATCATCTACACCCTGGACGGGAAGGACCCGGATGCGCCGGGGGCTCGAGTCCCGCCGGGCAAGGACTACACCGGACCCATACACATCGCGAGCACGACGTATCTCCGCGCGATGGCCGTCAAGGATGGCTGGAAGCCCACGAAGATTTACACGCAAACCTACGTCTTCGACAGCCGGACGCAGGTGAAATCCCTGCCCATCATCTCGCTCGTGGGCGATGCCAAGAACACGTTGTACGAGCCCAACGGCGTCATGGCCATCGTCGGGGGCGCGTATCCGGACGGTGTGTGGGCCTCCTCCGGCGCCGGCAGCTACAACAACATGCTGGACCGGGACTTGGAACGCCCCATTTCGGTCGAGTGGATCACGCCGAGCGCCCCCGCAGCGCCGCTGCGCGTCGGGGACGAGGATTTTCAGGTGGATTGTGGTCTGCGGGTCCACGGCAGCCCGTATATCCGGCCCCGCTACGTCCGCCAAAGCGGCCAGTGGTCGGGCAACGGCAAGATCAGCCTGCGGCTGTACTTCCGGGGGGACTATGGGCAGCGCCGCCTGGAGTATCCGCTGTTTCCGCTCTCTGATGCCGACGAGTTCGCTACGGTCGTGCTCCGCGCCGGCCACAACGACCAGACCAATCCGTTCATCAAGGATGAGCTGCTCCGCCGGCTTCACCGCGACATGGGCCAGGTTGCCTGCATGGGCACGTTCGCCGGCCTGTTCATCAACGGCGAGTACAAGGGTTACTACAATCTGACCGAGCACGTGAAGGAGGAATCGTGCCAGCAGTGGTTCGGTAGCGACCAGCCGTGGGACGTGATGACCATGAACGGCATCCGCGACGGCAACTCCCAGTCCTGGGATGCCATGGTCAGCTATGCGAGGAACCACAACCTGGCCGATTCGGCGTTTTACGACGAGCTGTGCAAGAAGCTCGACGTCGAATGCTTCATCGATTACCTCATCATCCGGCTGTGGCCGAACGATTGGGACTGGCCCCAGAACAACTGGTCGGCCGCCTGCGAACGCTCCGCGACGGGCAGGTGGAAGTTCTTCGTCTGGGACGCCGAGGGCACCTTCGAATCCGGCCAGTTGCAGGTGAACCGGTTCAATGAGCTGAACAGTCAGGGTAACGGCAACGGCTATCTCTACCGCGCACTCAAGGCAAACGCGAGTTTCCGGCAGATCTTTGCGGATCGCATCTACAAGCACTTCTTCAACGGCGGGGCGCTGACCCAGGAGAACGTCAACCGGCGATTCTACGAGATGAAACAGCAGCTCCAGAGCGTCATCGCCAACATGAACACGTACATCGTTGACACCTGGACGCCAAGCCGGCACGGCATCTTTCTGAATGCCTGCATCAACGAAGGCGTGTACACGTTCGCCGGCCCCGAATTCCGAATCGGGGGCGTGTCTCGGTACGGCGGGAACATCAGTTCGGGACAGTCCCTCCAGATCGTGTCCTCGGTCGCGGGTGCACCGGTGTTCTACACCGTGGACGGCAGCGATCCGGGACCGGCCGCGTCGGCCCGGACGTCCGTCACGAGCACGCTGGTGGCCCCCAGCGCGCCGAAGCGGGTCCTGGTGCCAACGGGTCCGGATGCGAGCGACTGGCGATCCACCCGCGGGTACAACGACTCCGACTGGCTGCTGTCGACCGGGGCTCCCGGCGGCGTCGGCTTCGAGCGAAGCACCGGCTACGAAAGCTACATCAGTCTCGATCTGAACGAGCTGATGTATGGCCTCAACGGCTCCTGTTACATCCGCATTCCCTTCCAGTTCGCCGGGGATCGCGATGCCCTTGAAATCATGACGTTGAGGATGCAGTATGACGACGGATTCGTCGCCTATCTGAACGGCACGGAAGTGGCCCGTCGCAACGTCGCAGGCGATCCCGCTTGGAACTCCGTTGCGAGTGCGGGCCACGATGACGCGGCGTCGGTCCTTTTCGAGACCATCGATCTGTCCGAGCATATCAGCAGGCTGCGGATCGGCAGCAATCTGCTCGCCATCCAGGGCCTGAACTCCGGGACGACGAGCTCCGATTTCCTGATCGGTGTTGAGCTGACCGCCAGTCGCCAGGCGGTCGATGAGGAGCCCTCCGGGGCACAGGTGTATTCCGGCCCTATTCCATTGACCAGGAGCACAGTAGTCAAGGCCCGCGCCCAGAACGGCAGCACGTGGAGCGCGCTGGCCGAGGCGGTGTTCGCAGTCGGACCGGTGCGAGAGAGCCTCCGCATCAGCGAGATCATGTTCCGTCCCCCGGATTCCGACGATCCCAACAGCGAGTACGTCGAGCTGACCAATGTGGGCGACGAGACGATCAATCTGAACCTGGTCCGGTTCACGAGGGGCATCGATTTCACCTTCGCAGATGTGGAGTTGGCTCCAGGGGCCTTCTGCCTGGTTGTCAAGGACCGCGGGGTGTTCGAGGCCACGTACGGTCCCGGGCTACCCATCGCGGGTCAGTACGCAGGCAGTCTCAGTAACAGCGGCGAGCGCATCGAGCTATGCGATGCTTCAGGCAAGGTTATCCACAGCTTCGAGTATCGCGACGACTGGTTCGACCTCACAGACGGTTCCGCGTTCTCGCTGACCGTGACCGATCCGGCCGGGACAGCCCTCGACCTGTGGGGCATTTTCAGCGTCTGGCGGCCCAGTGCCTTGGCGGGAGGCTCCCCTGGTTTCGACGACAGCGGCGAGGTGCCCGCCCCCGGCGTGGTCGTCGTCAATGAACTGCTGGCCAATTCCAGTGGCCCTGGTTCGGACTGGATCGAACTGCATAACACGACGGACGAGCCCGTGAGCATCGGCGGCTGGTTCGTCAGCGACGATGGGGACGATCTTACCAAATACCAGATCGCCGCGGGTACGGTCTTGCCGCCACGGGGCTTCTTCGTCCTGACGGAGGACGAGCATTTCGGCAACGCCGCCGATCCCGGCTGCCGCAAGCGGTTTGCCCTGAGTGCGGCCGGCGAGACGGTGCACCTGCATTCGGGCGATCAAGGGGGGCTCACGGGCTACAGCGAGCGGGTCGAGTTCGGGGCCTCCGATCCGGGCATCTCCTTCGGGCGCTATGGGAACGATGGGACGGGCGCGAACCTCGTTCTGTTGATATCGCCGACCCCGGGCGAAGAGAACGCCGATCCGCTGGTGGGTCCCGTGGTCATCAGCGAAATCCTGTACCACTTCGGCGGCGCCAGCGACGTCGAGTATGTCGAACTGCTCAATATCAGCGACGCCAACGTGACGCTGTACGATCCGCAGAGGAAGGCTCCCTGGCGGTTCACCGATGACCCCGAGTCGCCCGGCATCGATCTGCTGTTCCCCTCCGATCCGCCGATTATCCTCGGGCCGCAGGAGTATCTATTGGTTGCCAAAGACCTGCCGCTGTGCGCGAGCCAGTTCTCGATCCCCGCCACTGTACAGGCCCTGTCGTGGGGGGCGGGCAGGCTGAGCAACTCGGGTGAAACGCTTCAACTGAGCCGGCCGGGGGATCTCAACAATCAGGGCGTTCGAAGCTGGATCGCGGTGGATCGCATCCGCTATAGCGACGGTTCTCGGCACCAGGATTTCCCCACCGGCCTGGATCTGTGGCCGGCTCAAGCGGACGGCCGGGATCTCTCCTTGACGCGGGTACTCCCCTCGCAGTACGGCAACGATCCTCTCAACTGGCGTGCCGTAGCGCCTTCACCAGGGACGACCAACCCCCGTTCTGCCCGTTGACGGCAGTGCTTCGACCCGGAGTCACTCCGGACGGAGCAGCGGAAGACTCAAACCCTCCGCCTGCCGGCCATCGCCGCCGTCCGGCGAGTGAAATCGGGCTTTCTCTTTTCAGTTTTCTGTAACGGCGGTATACTTCTGACCCACTGATTCTCTGTGGAACGGTGTTCTTCTCGTCGCAGGAGGCTGACGAGGGCTAACATTTGTATGCAATGGATTGGATTTGTGCGGCGTCTATGGTGAAGACAAGGCGGCTCTGCGCCGACGTATGGCAGCGGCTCCAAGGCATACCCCGGAGAAGGAACGATGGGGGGAACTCGCGTGTACGCTGTGCGAACAGGCGGCTGTGCGGGAGTCGATCGGATCGTTCAGCCGCGGGTTGTGTGTGGCGTTTTGGCAGGTATCTTTCCGGCTTTTGGGCGCATTCATGAAACGAAGCTCCGTCAGTTGTCTGGTTTGTGCAGTTTTGCTATCTTGTTGCGGCGTGATTCTATTCGGTTGCCGCAGTCCGGCGAAGTACCGCCAGAAGGCCGACAAGGCAGCCTACGACATCATTGATCAGAAACAGCAGGAGGCTCTGGGCAAGACCGAGCCCATCCAGATCGAGCGACCGAGTGATATTCTGCGTCGCCGACTCATCGAGGCCCAAGGCCTTGCCGTCTCCGGTGAGGCATCCCTGGGGACCGATGCATTGACCCAGATCCCGCATTGGCCCGATGCGGACTATCCCTCCCGGGTCTCTTCTGCGGATGCGAACATCCCGATCGAGCCGAATCAGCCCTTGCGGATCTCGCTCATCGATGCCCTCCAGATCGCGGCTCGCAACAGCCCAGACTACCAGAGCAACAAGGAGAATGTCTTCCAGGTCGCGCTGAACCTCGATCTGCAGCGCAACGCCTTTCGGACGGTCTTCACGACGCAAGCAAATGGCAGTCTGACCAGGGATACTGTGAACGACAGCACCCGCGCTGATGCCGGCGGATCGGTCGACGTGGGCCGGACCTTGAAGAATGGGCTGGATATCACTGCCGCCCTGACGGTCGGTCTCTTGAGCATGCTGCCCGGGACGGATACCGTGGATTGGGGCTTCGACCCGTCCATCTCAATCCCCTTGCTGCGAGGCGCGGGACGGCATATCGTGACCGAGCCGCTGACCCAGGCCGAACGCGACGTCGTATACCAGATGTGGAGATTCGAGCGATATAAGCGTACGTTCGCCGTCGGCATCGCGGACAACTACTACAACGTGCTGAGCCAGATGGACATGCTCAAGAACAACGAGAACAACTACCGCAGCGCCATCCAGTCCGCCCGTTGGTCACGGCGGCAGGCGGATGCCGGCCGGATTCCCGAGATTCAGGTGGACCAGGCGAGGCAGAGCGAGTTGAACGCCCGTGATCGCTGGATCTCGACCCAGGAAGGTTTGAAGAGCAGTGTGGATGCGTTCAAAACCACGATCGGTTTGCCTCCGGATGCCCTGATCGAGCTGGATCCGAACGACCTGACGCAGTTGCGAGAACGGGCTGAAGAGTACGTTACGGCTATGAAAGCCGCATCGAAAGCCGGATCCACCGAGTCCGTGCCCCCGGCCGATGCTCCCGTCACGCTCGTGCCGGCCGACAAGGCGGATGCAGGACGCTACGAAATCGATGAATCGGTCGCTGTTCAACTGGCCCTGGAGAACCGGTTGGATCTGCGGATCGCGAACGGCGACGTGTACGATGCCCAGAGGCAGGTGGTCGTCGCTGCCGATGCGTTCAAGCCCATGCTGAATCTGGGCGCTGGGGCCCGGTTCGTCGGGGATGACTCCGACGGCACCTGGAGCCTGCAGGGAACGCAGTACACCGGAACGTTCTCAGCCGATCTGCCGATCGACGAACGGAGTCTGACCCGTGCGCGGAACGACTACCGCAACAGCCTGATCAGTCTGGAGCAGGCGACGCGAAACGTGCAGGGCCTGGAAGACGACATCAAGCTGGCGGTCCGCCGGGAGCTGAGGACGCTCCTGGAGTCGCGGGAGAGCGTGAAAATTCAGGCGCAGTCAGTGGTCCTGGCCGAGAAACGCGTCCGCAGTGCGACGCTGTTCCTCGAAGCGGGCAGGGCGGAGATCCGCGATCTGCTGGAAGCCCGGGACTCGCTCCTGTCGGCCCAGGACGCGCTGACCTCGGCGGTCGTGCGCTATCGCGTAGCAGAACTGGAATTCCAGCGGGACCTGGACCTGCTGACGATAACGAAAGAAGGATTGTGGCAGGAATTTTCGCCAGAGGATATGAAGCATGACAGTGAACAACAGCAAGGGTAACGGTACGTCGCGCAAGCCTGTCAAACTGATCGGCGCCGCCATCGTCGTAGCGGCCGCGGTCCTGGTCGTGGTCTGGCTCAAGGTGGTCCGAGCCGAAGAGGATCCGACGGCTACCATGGCGACGTTCGTCGCCAAGCGGGGTCCTCTGACGATCAGCGTTCTGGAGTCCGGTGCGATCAAGGCCATGGAGCAGGAAGTGATCCGCAACGACGTCGAGGGACGAACGACGATCGTCGAGATCGTTCCCGAGGGCACTCGCGTCCAGAAGGGAGACCTGTTGGTCAAGCTGGACGCCAGTACGCTGACCGACAACCAGATCGATCAGGAGATCAAAGTCCAGAACGCCGACGCGGCCTTCGTCAATGCCGTGGAGGCCCTGGCCATCGCCGAGAACCAGGCGAAGAGCGACATCGAGTTGGCTGAATTGAACCTCAAGTTCGCCAGGCAGGATCTGCGGCAGTACCAGGAGGGGCAGTATCCAAACCTCGAGATCGCCGCCGTCAACAAGGTCCAGGAGGCGAACGAGGTACTGACCCGCGCGATGCAGACCCGGCAGTGGTCCGAGACCCTCTACAGCGAGAAGTACCTGTCGGAGACCGAGCTGCTGGCGGACCGGTTGGCGGAGACCAAGGGCAGGAATAGTCTGATCGTGGCGCAAAACGACTTGAAACTGCTCAAGGAGTACACGAGGCAGCGGGAGATCGACCAGTTCGTCAGCGACGTCAACCAGGCCGAGATGGCGCTGGAGCGAACCCAGCGCAAGGCTTCCGCCAACGTGATCCAGGCGAAGGCGGAGAAGAACGCCAAGGAGCAGGAGCTCAAACGCCAGAACGACAAACTGAACAAGCTCAAGGACCAGATCGAGAAGGCCACCGTGTATTCCCCGGCGGACGGCATGGTCGTCTACGCCACGAGTTCGCGGGGCGGATTCGGCCGGGACGATCGCAAGCCGCTGGCGGACGGTGTCGAGGTCTGGGAGCGGCAGGAGCTGATCTACATCCCGAAGTCCACCTCGTCTGTGGCGGAAGTAGACGTCCACGAGGCCAGTTTGGACAAAGTACGGCCCGGGTTGCCTGCGGTCGTGACGGTCGATGCGTTGCCAGGCAAGAAGTTCCTCGGCACGATCGCCCGCATCGCTCCGCTGCCCAACGCCCAGAGCATGTGGATGAACCCCGACCTGAAAGTGTACACAACGAATATCAATCTCGAGACCAACGATCCCGGCCTGCGAAGCGGCATGAGCTGCAAGGCCGACATCGTCGTCGAGCAGTACAAGGACGTGGTGTACATCCCGGTTCAGTGCGTCATTCGAGTTGGCGGGCAGCCGACCGTTTATATGATTGAGAATGGCCAGGTCCAGGACCGGAAGGTCGAGATCGGCCTGGACAATAACAGCATGATCGCGATCCTCAGCGGCCTGGACGAAGGGGAGGTGGTCCTGATGGCGCCTCCGCTGAAAGCTGCGACCCTGGAGACCGGCGAACGGATTTCGGGGACCGACGCCAACGATCCTACGGCCCAGAGGATCAACGAGAAGCTCAAGGCGGCCAACGAGATGGAGGCCGCCCGTCCGGCCCGGACGCCGGGGCAGGGAATGCAATCGCCGGCGGGCACGCCGGGACAGTCCACAGGCCCGGGGGCCGGCGGACCCGGGCAGGGCTTCCAGATGCCCTCGGCGGAACAGATCCAACGGTTTCAGAACATGACACCGGAAGAGCGCGAGAAGGCGATGCAGGAGCGCCTCAATAGTATGACGCCCGAGCAGCGGCAGCAGGCCGAGCAGATGCGTCAGCGGTTCCAGAACATGACGCCGGAAGAGCGGGAGCAGATGCGACAGCAGCGGCGCGGCGGCCGGGGACAGAGCGGTGACCAGGGCGGCGGCCAGGGGGGTGGCCGGCGCGGGCAGGGCACCGGTTCCGACTCCGGACAGCCGCAGGGGGGACAATAATGGGCAATCGGACGGCGCCGGACACCGGACGCGAGATCGTCAGGCTGGAGAACGCCCGCAAGGTGTACCAGATGGGGACCGAAGAGGTTCACGCTCTCGCCGGCGTGAACGTGACGTTCGAGAAGGGCGATTTCTGGGCGATCATGGGCCCCAGCGGTTCCGGCAAGAGCACGATGATGAACGTTCTGGGTTGTCTCGACCGCTTGACTTCGGGCTCTTATTACCTCGAGGACAAAGATGTCAGCAAGCTCGACGATGACGCGCTCAGCGAGCTGCGTCTGCGGTACTTGGGCTTCATTTTCCAGAGCTTCAACCTGATTCCGCAGTTGTCGGTGCAGCGGAACATCGAGCTGCCCCTCTACTACCTGGGGTGGGACGCGGTTCGCAGTGCCCAGCGTGCCCGGGAACTGGCCGAGGAAGTCAGCCTCGGCGACCGGCTGAACCATCGGCCCACGGAACTCTCCGGCGGGCAGATGCAGCGAGTCGCGATCGCGCGTGCCCTGGCGAACGATCCGCAAGTTATCTTTGCCGACGAACCCACGGGCAATCTGGATTCCACGACGGGCGTGCAGATCATGGAG
>ENA-UPTA01004167-UPTA01004167.1-activated-sludge-metagenome-genome-assembly--contig:-NODE-4167-length-13832-cov-5.174494_pt1 | contig 13832 bp, 20 predicted proteins | sample MGYA00238184_ERZ773361 | MGnify/ENA primary metagenome ERZ773361 (study PRJEB29100, sample SAMN05720205) | activated sludge metagenome | isolation source: anaerobic digester from wastewater...
GACCCAACCGGACTCTCTCACGCTCGTTCACCGACCACGGTGGAGACAGGTTTTACGCCTGCACATACCGCAAGGACAAGCCCGCAGCCAAGGACTACTTCGAGACGAACGACGAGACGAGGATTGTCAGTGTGCAGCGCACGACGGGCTTCAACCTGCTGGTGGAAGAACTAAACAAGGGGCTATGGAAGTTTGCCATCGGCCCTGACAGGGAGATGGTTTTGCATCATTTTGGCGGTATGAAGCGGCTTCAGCAGGCGACCGAAGAAGGGGACTACGCCCAGCAGTGGGTCAAGGTGAGTGACAAGGAAGACCACTTTTTCCATGCTGCGATGTACCTGAAGACCGCGATTGAGTTGCTCGACGGGCAGTTTTCCAGTGTCATTGGAACACTCCCGAATTTCCGAGGGGTGTCAATTGGTGCGCCAACCGGGCAGAATACTACGAATTTTTTCCGAGGGTGACGCCCGATGCGGTGTGCAGGATGTGGTTCCGAGGGGGTTATCAAAAACGGGGCGGGAAGGCATAAATGCAAGGAGTGCGGGAGCACGAGGGTGCAGGAGCATTTTCCCGCTCCTGCCGACCATACGGTCAAGGGGGTGTCCACGCTGTACGACTCTGACGGCAACGTCAAGGCGCAGTGGGTAAAGACCAACACGGATCACGCGCAGCAGCGGGAGGCTCTGGAGGAGATGGCGTTGGCGGCCATTTCCAAGCTGCCAAAGCTGAAGCGCCGCCCTGCTATAGGCAAGACGTTGCACCGCTTGGCAGTGGGCTACCCTGTGGGGGACGCGCATGTGGGAATGCTGTCTTGGCCCAAGGAGACAGGGGAAACCTGGGACATCGCCACGGCGGAGGCCGTGCAGTGCGCGGCGGTGAATGCGCTGACCGAAGCCGCTCCCAAGGCGGAGTCTGCGGTGCTGGTGACGCTAGGGGACCTGCTTCACTATGACCAGCAACTGCCCGTGACCACACGCTCCAAGAACGTGCTGGACGCGGACAGCCGCTATGCCAAGATGGCAGGGGCGGGGGTCAAGATTCTGAGGCAGTGTATCGAGTCGGCGCTGGCCAGACACGACCGTCTTCGGGTGGTAGTCGTGCAGGGCAACCATGACGAGATCGGTTCCTTGTGGCTGTCCATGGTGATGGCACACCTATACGAGAACGACGACCGAGTGACAGTAGATGACTCGCCGGCCCCTTTCCGGTACTTCCGCCACGGCAAAACACTGGTAGGGTGCCACCACGGGCATCAGTGCAAGCCTGACCGACTTCCCGGCGTCATGGCGGCGGACATGGCTATGGACTGGGGCCAGACACTCCATCGGTACTGGTGGCTTGGACATGTCCACCACCAGTCGGTGAAGGAGCACCCTGGATGCTTTGTGGAGTCGTTCAACACGTTGGCGGCGAAAGACGCTTATGCCACTGCTGGAGGATGGCGAGCGGCCCGGAATATGAAGGCGATTGTGTTGCACGATGAGTGGGGGGAAGTGGCTCGCCACACGGTCGATGCTCGAATGTTTCAAGGCTGACCTTGCGCCTATGACCCAGGACAGGGGATAATTCAGGCATCGTTACCCCTTTGAGGGCTGGTAGGTGCAACATATCTCAGAAGCTATCAAGATTGCTCCTCCAGCAGCGGCGACCCTCTGGACTATCGCAGGGCTATCCCTCGACGAGGCGGTAGCGTGGCTTACCATCCTGTACCTGTTGGCCCTCTTGGCAGAGAAGGTGGCGAAATGGGTTTGGACGTGGAAGGGGAGACGGGGATGAGCAAGGCCCGCATAGCCGTAGGGGCGCTTGCGCTCAGCGCCGCCGCCCTCGCTGGGTGGTTCGCCAGCGAAGGTGACGGCCCGATAAGGGTCATCGACGGGGTGGAGCACCATGTTCCGTACATCCCGGTGAAAGGCGACGTGCCCACCATAGGGCACGGCTCTACTCGCTACGAGGACGGGACTCCGGTCAAGCTGACGGACCCTCCGATCCCTCGAAGCAGGGCACAGGAACTGGCCATCAACCTGCACAGCGTCGAGGAACGCAGGTTCAAGGCGTCTCTGCCAGGGGTGGAACTGACTCAAGGGGAGTATGATCTGTATGTAGACTTTGTGGGGCAGTATGGTATCAGCAACTGGAGGGTGTCAAGTATGAGAAGGCACCTTTTGTCGGGGGAATATACCCAGGCGTGCCACGCGCTGTTGAACTGGAAGAAGGTCAACGGTTACGATTGCTCCACGCTGGTCAATGGTAAGCCGAACAAGGTGTGTTGGGGGGTCTGGGAACGGCAGATGGCTCGACACGCGAAGTGCATGAAGGAGCAATCATAATGAGCAGTGGCGCGCGGCACTGGCGGTGGATAGGGTTGGCAGCCCTTCTACTTCTTTACGTTTTTCTTCGGCTTCCGAAGGCAGAAGGCGCTGAACCCCCTCTTCTTTTCCTGGTAGAGCAGGCCACGGTTGTTTACGCCCCTTCCGGAGAAAGGATAGACATACCTTTCGGGGCGGAAATAGACGTATGTGCCGGACCGGGAGGGATGCTGGTGTACGAATTCGCTCCACGGGTAGTTCGCGCTCCGTACCCGTGTAGAGAGCGTCCCTTGTTTCGGGACGGGTTCGAGCTGTGACGCACCTTCTGACCCGCGCGCTGGCTGCGGCACTGGTACTCTCCCTGTGCGTAGCAGGTATCCAGACTTTCCGGCTCTCGGGGAGGACTACGGAACTGGAGGTGGCGACGGCGCGGTTGGCGGCGGAAGAGTTTCGAGGGATGGCGTGGGAGCAGACGACGTATGACTTGAGCGTCGATCTGGCAAAATGCCAGTCTCAGTGGGAGGAGGCCAACAAAAGTGCAGATCGTGCTCGTGAAATTGCCGAGGCTTACCGAGAGGAGAACGTCAAGCAGTACCTCGCTTTTCAGGAACGCTGGCGGAGCCGGACACAAGACTGTACGCTATCGCTACAGCAGATGCAGTCGGCGTGTGAAGCCCAGATAGGAGACTACTAATGCGCAGCAGACTCGATCTTTCGGAAAAGGTAGAAAACAAGGACCGTCGGTTCGGTGCCGCGTTGGAGTACTACCCGGCGCGCATCGTTACGGGGGGACGCACCAGAACGGCGCTGTTTACCGCCCGACAAATCAGTGAGGCGCTGGAGCGGTATGACGCTAATCAAGAGGATGTGCCTAACCCCAGCATGTGGGAGAGAGTGAAGGCATGGCTCGCAGCGCGCTGATCCTCGCCTTTTTGCTCGCAGGGTGTTGTCCGAGGCAGGAAATCACCCGGCCAGTTATCATCGAGAAGGACCGAATCGTGGTAGAACTCGTCAGGGACGAACTTCTTCAGGAGCAGGAAGTGGTGTCGGGACCTCTGGCGCAGTGCCCAGAGGTGGCGGCTGCCCGCAGGGCCGCACTGGAGACCTGTAACGGGCAGTTACGCGCCATCAAAGAGGGCAGGAAGCAATGAGCGACATCACGTTCACTCACAAGGGCTGGTTCTGGTTCTGCCCTATCTATTGGGCCGAGGATGGAGCGGACGGGTGCGTCGTGGATGTCAGGCAGCCGTGGCAGGAAATGTTGTTCTATGTGTGTGAGGGGCTGGAAGCCTTACGCATTTCGTTGTCCTGTATGATATGGGCGGACTATGAACCGAGTTTTTCGTTCCGGGTGGAGGCACTTGCCACCCCCATTGTGCGACAATGGAGCGAGTAAACGGGTAGTATCCGCACATGGCCGAGCAAAAAATCGACGTCACTTTGCCCCGCACGCTGGTAACAGCGGCGCGGTCGCGTGCCCGACCCAGTGACTCTGGCTCGGCAGGGGAGCAGATCAGGCAGTCTCCAGCCTATAACCTGATGAACACCGCTACCCGGACGTACCGGGAAGCGTCAGAGATAGTTGCGTTGCTTCGCCACTTGGCGAGGGCCGAAGGGCCGTTCTCCAGCGCCGTCCACACGATGGTGGAAATTGCCTCAACGCGCTATAAAGTGTTCGCCTACAACGACGAGGACCAGCGACTCAGCACGGAAGGCACTCTAGCGGCCATGTCCGTGCTCGCTGGCATCGACACTCCCACAGACTACTCTGGGATGACCCAGAAGAAGTCTATGGATGAAACGTTGAAGGAGATGCTTCGAGAATCGCTTCTTACTGGAGCGGTCTGCGCCGAGCTGGTCCTGAACAAAGCTCGCCTGCCGGAAAAAGTCCAGTTGGTAGGAGCGGAGACGTTGGAGTGGGTTGAAGATGGCTCGGGGGGAGCAGTCCCACAACAGACCATTACCGGGAAGACAGACCCTGTAGACCTGGACATCCCGACCTTTTTCGTGTCTCGACTGAACCCCGATCCGGGAACGGTGTCTCCTCGCTCGATGATGGAAGCGTGCGTGAAGATGCTTGTGTATTTCGGCGAGTTCATGGACGAAATTCGCAGATCGGTCAGGCAGGCTGGGCACAATCGCATGACCGTGGCACTGAGCACGGAGAAGATTGCGGCCACGGCTCCGACGGATGTAAGGAACGACCCAGTGAAGCTGGCGGCGTACTTCGAGCAGATTCGAGGTGCCGTAGAGTCAACCTTGTCGAACATTGAACCGGAGCAGGCGCTGGTTTTCTTCGACTCCGCCGAACCCGACGTGCTTCAGTCGGGCACGGGTTCCAAGATTGACTACACCCCTTTGCTGAACGTCATTTCGGGGCAGTATGCCACGGCAATGAAGACCCCACCGTCGGTGCTGGGCCTCCGGCTCGAAGGCGGGTCGCAGCAGATGGGTAGCGTGGAAACCCTGATCTACATGAAGACAGCAAAGGCGCTGCACACTCCGGTGGAAACCGTGATGTCTCGCGTCCTGACCTTGGCTTGCCGTCTTCTGGGCCACCCGGTCACGGTCTGGTTCCGACTGGACCCTCTGGACCTGCGACCGGAGCGGGAGCTTGAGGCGTTCTTGACCATGCGGGAATCCCGGTTGCTGGACCGGCTGTCGCTCGGACTCATTAGCGATGATGAGTTTGCCATCGAGACGGACTGCTTCCCTCGACCGGAAGGGTCAGAGCTTCTTTCTGGTACGATGTTCCGCCATAATGGTAACAACACCGTAGAAACTCACCCAGGAGATACGGCAATGGGCCGAGAACTTCAACCCGATAAGGACGCTCCACGAAGGGGCGGAGGCCGATCCCAATGATGGACCAAATCTGGCTTGGCACCGAGAACAGCTACTTCGCCGTGCAGCAGCAGTTGGCGGCTAAGGTCCCTATGCCAAACCTGTCGGCTGACGACAAGTTCATGGGCATCCCAAATCCTCTGGAGTTCGAGGTGCATGACGGCGTGGCGGTCGGCACGATCAGCGGTGGCCTTCTAACCTCAAGCACATGGATTACAAGGCTGTTTGGAGTCACTTCTTACGAAGACATCCAGATGGCTCTGGCGGAACTGTCGGGCAATCCGGAGGTCCGGTCTGTACTGCTCAACTTCGACACTCCTGGCGGCATGGCGAAAGGGTGCAAACAATGCGCCCAGTTCATTCGCGCCTACGGAGAGACGGTAAAGCCTGTGCATACGCACGCTTCTGACATGGCGGCGAGTGCGGGGCTGTGGCTCTACTCCGCAGGGCTGTATCACACGGTGGATGAGGAAGCCAAGGTAGGTTCTCTCGGGGCCATCATGGTGCATTCCGAATACACCGAGCAGCGCAAGCAGGAAGGCATTACCGACCGCGTTTTCCGGACGGCCCCCAAGAAGGCGCTTGGTCACCCGCTGGAGAAACTGACTGAGGAGGCGGCTGCCCAGATCGAGGCAGACCTTGCCGAGCTTCACGACAAGTTCGTGGCAGGGGTATCTGACTTGTCGGGGATCGGCACTCGGAAGGTTGCCACGCAGATTGCCACGGGGCAGATGTTCTCTGCCGAGGAAGCCAAGAATCTCGGACTGTCAGACGCAGTTTTGACAATTGGAGAAGTTGTAGCCAAAATGGCACGCAAGTACAAACCCAAGGCCCAGGCGGCCCGTAAATAAGAGGCAGCGAGATGACCACGACTAACAAGACAACGCGAGCGGAAGTCATGGCGCTCATGGCTAACGGCGCGGAGGTTGACGACACGACGCTGGAACAGGCCCTGTCCGAGGCCGATGAGCAGGAGGCTACTCCGGAGAGCGCGCAGGGACATTCGCCGGAGAAGGGGCAGGGCGAACCTTCAGAGCAGGAGGTGTCCGACACCGATGTTGCGGGCTTCCTGGCTGAGCTTCGCTCTTTGGAGCGCGCCAACGCCAAGCTGGAGGTTCAGGTGGAGAACCTGACTACCCAGATTGACAGCCACAAGACTGACACCAACACGGCCTGCGGTGTGATCCGAAAATGCGTCGAGCGTCTGGCGCTACCTCTGGAGACTACCGTGGTTGGCTTGGAGACAATGAGCCTTCCGGGGTTGTGTAACGTGTTCACGCAGCTCAATGAAAAGTTTGAGCAGCGGTTCAAGGTTGGCGGCGTTGCTCGCACCGTCAAGACTGAAGAATTGGCGGGCGCATCCGATCTTGAACTCCGCCGGCGTATGTCGGCATCCAAGCAAACCAAGAGGGCTTAACAATGGCTGGTCACACCTTCCACCTGAGCGTCAAGGCTCCGTATCCGCCGCACTCGGTGGAGACGGCTGCTCTTGGTGCCTCCGCTTCCGCAAAGTTCACCGATGCGGATCGTAATAAACTCGTAAAGCTGGCGGCGGCGGACAACTATGTCCTCGTCACTGATGGCGATGACATCGAGGCGATGTGTGTTTCGCTGGAACCGGGCACGGTCAACGATGGTTGGTCGTATGGTTCTGTGCAGTTCAAGTTCACCAACCTTGAGGCTGTCGTCTCCGGTACCACGCTGACCGTGGGTGCCGCGGTTGTCGCGGGTCCGCAGGCCGCGCTCGGCACCAAGCAAAACTGGCCGGTCGTCAAGGCCGGTACTGGCAGCGTGTTCAAGTGGCGTGTCAAGTCGCTTCTGGGCGGCTCTGGCGCGGCGGGAACCCGCGTTCTCGTTGAACCCCTGACTCGCTAAGAGGACCTAACCCATGAGCTTCTCCCTTTCCATCTCCAGTCTGGGCAAGAACGTTGAAGTGCCGTTCTGCCTTCACGACTTCCAGTCTGCCTCGGAAGCGGGCTTGTCGTTCGGCCAGTGGCTGAATCGCAAGGTCCCGACTGACGAGCGCGACCCCGGCACAGCATTTGAACAGTGCAAGGCCATCACTGGCTTTACCCACATGGGCGACGGCACGTTCTCCACGATGGCTGACATCGTGACGGACAAGGCGGCGCTGAGTTCGGCCATTGTTCGCCCGGACGGCGCTGATCGCACCCCTGCGGGCCGATTCTTCTTCGTCCCGGCCATCATGGAGTGGATTTACTCTGACCTCGTGTCGGATGGTAATGCCTACATCCAGGCCATCATGGGTGCGGTGGCCAACACACGCTCGATCAACTCCCCCGCGTATGACCGCGTGATCGTGGACGTGTCGAACCCCCGCAACAGCCCGGCCATGCCGACTTCCCAGCTCTCCGAGCCGGCTCGTCTGCTGACCTTCACCACCGCGAACGTCCGTCGCAACCTGCCTGTGTGGGCAGTCGGTCTGGAAATCTCCGATCAGGCGGCTCAGGCGGCTTCGGTTGACCAGGTGCAGATCAACCTGCGCGCCCACTCTCAGGGTGAGCGTCTGCGTCGCATCAACTCTGACCTGCTGGGCATCCTGAACGGCAATGCCGATGCAGGCGAGGCGGGTGTGATTAGTGGCGCTGTGACGGTGGCTTCGCTCGACCCGGCTGCTACCGGCCCGATCTCGCAGCGTGCGTGGGTCAAGTGGCAGTGGTCCGATCTGTTGAACCGTCAGATCACTCACGTGTTCGGCAACATCGACACTTACCTCGACCTCGAAGCCCGCACCGGCAAACCCACGACCAGCTCGGGTGAGCTGGCTAAGCAGGCCGGTAACTTGAATGTTATTCCGGCTCTGGGTCTGGAACTGGTGGCCGGTACGATCAAGTTCATCCCGATGCAGGACTGGCCGGCTGACACCCTGATGGGTGTTGACTCCAGCAAGGCCATGCAGCGAGTGGTGAACGTGTCGGCAGCCTATCAGGGCGTCGAGGAGTACGTCTCTCGCCGCAGCACCTTCTTCCGGGTGGACACCTCGGAGCGTATCGAGAGCATCGGCTACAAGGATGCGTTCTCGGTACTGACTCTGAACGCGAACAACGTAAGCTGATAAAGGGCCGGTTAGGAAGGCCAGACGGGGCCGCTGCTGTAAAGCGGCGGCCCTTTTTCTTTGTAAAGGAGAAACCTCGTGGAACCAGAAACCCAGAAGAAGAAGGGCGGTCGCCCAGCTAAGACGGAAGACACGGTAGCGCCTCGTGCTGCTGACCCCATCCCTGCGCCTAAAGAGAGCGCGGTGTATCTTCGTGCCACGCGATTTGAGATCGTCGATCCTTTCACGCGGCTGAAATACACTATGCACAGTGTCACCAAGACGCCTGTGATTTCAGCATGGCTCGCGTCCCAGATTCGAGCTGGCTTTCTTGAACGAGCTGAGCCGTGAGCAATACCGACCTGTTCTACACAACTACCGATGAAGTCAGGGCCGTGCTGGGCCTGACCGATAAGGAGTTGAAGGACAAGATGATACTTGACGCGGGCACGCTGGACGCGCTCGCTCTGGCGTTGCTGGACCACTTCCCGGAACACGACGCTCTGGCGCAGCGAGTTGCGGGCACGGGGGCGACCCCGGACGATGACCGTCTCTGGCTGCTGCTGAAGGGCTACTGTCGCTACGAGGCGGCGTGTCACCTATTGCCTCAGTTCCAGATGATCGTGGTCAAGAAGATCACGGACGGCGACGTTGAGATGATGAGATTCGGGCCGGATGATTTGGCGCAGTTTGTGGCGAACATCCGATCTCGCAGGGATGAGTACTTGCGCGGACTTGACCCCGAGTTCTTTGCCACCACGGCGTTCTATGGCTTCGGGGCTTCCGTCCCCGCGTATGACCCGGTTACGAACGAAGGGGGTTGACCGTGGACATGTTCCAAGCCGCCCGTTACTTCGACTTGCAGGACTTCGAGAACTTCGATACGGCCACCACGACGTGGACGGGGCAGGTGTTCAAGGGCCAGCAAAAGGTATCGGACAAGTTCTCCAGCATCTACCACCGCCCTACTCGCAAGGCGATGTTGTATTGCGCGAACGACGTGACTCCGGCTTCGGTGATCCGCAACGTGTCGTCCGGCGAGGTGTTCATGGTTGGCGCGCTCCAGCCAGACACGCATGACAACACCTTCTATCGTAGGGTGTACGCGCTCCACCGCGCTCTCACACTCGGAACCCTGCTCCGAAAGACCCCTATTGGCCCAGTCAATAATCCTGGATGGGCTGTGGAGGTGAACATGGGGCAGGTCTGGGTTGACTTGGAACTACGCTCTGCCAACGAGAACGAGGAACTGATTCCGATCTCTAACGAGCATTACTTCGTGACCATGCCAAGCGACACTGACACGAGGGAGTTCGACTCGATTGTCGTGGGAGGCGTGAATTACTGGGCCGTGGCGGACTACGTGGACTCGAAGTTCAAGATGTTCCGCGCCGGAAAGCACAAAGACCCACGCGACAACCTAGTGTTTCGGCGCAGGGCGGGCACGACGTACTCGGGTGGGCAGGTTGTACCCAACTGGCAAGACTTCAACATCACGGCTCGTACAGGCCGTGCGGACTTCTCTCAGTCTGACGGAATCACAGCCAAGAACCGTATCAAGATCATGATTCAGGACGGATGGATCGGGGTAACCCCCACCACCGACGACAAGATCACGGTCTGGGGCAAGGATTACGACATCCTGACGGTGACGCGGGACTCTTCTGATCTGGAATGGAACCTGTTGGCGGGGTACTAATGTGGCTAAAAAGACGAGGTTCTCCAACGTCGAGCGATACCTGAAGCGTCTGATCGAGGATGTTCCCAAGGTCATGCCGACGATTCTGGCCGAGGTGGCGTGGGGGACGTACCAGGAGGTTCTACAAGCCACCGTCGTAGACTCGGGGCAGGCCATGTACCACTGGAACATGACGCTGAACGGTGCCGCTCCGCCAAGATTTCGGAGTATGAAGGGGGAGGCACCTGTGGGCGAATCTGGGTACTACTCTCACGGAACGGACTCTGGCTTCTACGAAGAAAACAGTTACGATAACAAAGAGAACGTGTGGGCGTTCAAGATCGCGCAGGGCGAACCCATCTACGCCAAGGTGCTGCGGTCCAGAGGTGGGATAACCAGTGTGCAGGTGGTAAACTCAACCCCGTCCCAGACGGCCACTACCTATACCGGGCAGGACTACCGCGTCAACGCCGAACTGGATCAGCCTTGGGACATTGACCGCCATCGAAGGGCGGCGTTCGCAGTGGCCAAGGCCAAGTTCCCCCACCTGCTGTCAGGGAAGCGAGGACCGTATCGCAAATGATTGACCGCCAGACAGTCCAGAACGGGTTCGACGCTGTGCTTCAGGCGACGCTTTCTGCCGCCCCTGCGGTGGCGTTCCTGTACGACAATCAGGAGGACGTGTCGCTATCTACCGGCACGGCCCCGTATGTGCGTATGCGAGTCAATTTCAACTTTGATGACCAAGTCCACTTGGGTAATCAAGGGTATAGGCGGCAGGAGGGGTCCATCTTGCTGTTTATTCATGTTCGGACCAACACCGGCCCGCTGGCCCGCAACCAGATTGTGGATCGCCTTACAAGGGCGTTCCGCTCCACTTACATAGCTCCGGCTACCACATTTGACGCACAAGTGCTACCATCTACGCGAACGGAGAATTGGGAAATAACCGCCGTTCGTATACCGTTCTACTTCGACAACCCCCGAGGGTAACCCAATGAGTGCAACCTCTAATCAGTATGACCTGCGTTACATCGAGGAGACCACTCCTGGAGTAACCCCTTCCAGCCCGGCGCTGAAGTACGCCCGTATCACACAGGCGGCACTGACGGCTTCCAACACCTTCACTGAGTCCGAGGAGTTGTCTCCTCTCGGCGTGCCTACCGACGTGGCGCTGACCGACCGCTCGGTGTCCGGCACGGTTGACATCGAGGCGTCTTACGCCAGCCACGACGACTTCCTCGCGGCTGCGCTGAAGAACAACTGGGCTGTCACTGACTTCAGTGGTTCGGCGACAACCACCACCCTCGCCACGAACAACCTGACCGCGACTGGCGCGTTCGCTAACGTGGTGGTGGGCCAGCTTATCGACCTGAAGGGCATGACCACCGCCGCCAATAACCGTACTTACCGCGTGGTGGCTAAACAGAACAACAACACGATCACGGTTTCCCCGATCCCCGCTGCCGCCGAAACTACGGTGGATGCGAACATCACTTCCGACGTGCTGCGCAGCGGCCAGGTGAACAAGACGTTCACTCTGGTTGAGCGGTTCAAGGACTCGAACGACCATGCCACCCGCACCTACCGTGGTGAGGCAGTCAGCACCTACAGCATGAGTCTGGCTACTGGTGCCATTGTTACCGGCCAGATCGGCTTTATGGGTCGCTCGTCTGAGTGGGGCACGGACCCGGCGATCTCCGGCGAAACCTCTGTGGACGCCCCGCTGACCCCGGTCTTCGACTCGGTGAACAACATCGACAACGTGTGGCTGGGCAGCGTCAACTTGTGTGAGGCGGGCCTGTTGCAGTCGCTTGACTTCAACATCGACAACCAGCACCGTGAGCAGAAGGCGGTGTGTAAGCTGGGCGCAGCCAATGTTGTCGCAGGCACCCAGCGCATCACGGTGTCCGGCACGCAGTACTTCTTCGACAAGACCGAGGCGGAGCGTGCCGAGGCGGTGACAGACTTCGCTTTCTCGTTCCGCATCGTGGACAATGACGGCAACGGTTACGACATCCTGCTGCCACGCTGCAAGTACACGCAGTATGACGTAGCTCCAGGCGGTAAGGACACGGATGTCACCGCCACCTTCGAGCTGCTCTCTCTGGCCGACCCAGATACCGGCGCTGTGGCGGTTGTAAGCCGTATCCGCACGTCCCCCGGCCCGGACGGCACGACTTGATGCACCCCGAGTGAAGTTGTGGCAAGATACTGGCCGGGGCTAGACCCCGGCCTTTTCTTTTCTAACCGCGCTGAACGCGCAAAGGATTCCCGATGGAAGTTTCAGAGTTCATTGACCTGTTCACCACTGACTTGCAGAAAGAGGTGGAAGGTGTGTGGGTGGAATACGGCAAGGGCGTCGAATGGAAGATCGCTCGTGCAGGTAACGACGAGCACGCTCGCTTGCAGCGTTCGATGGCCCGTGCCAACCAAGCGTTGTTCAATATGAGCGACGAGGCGTCGCAGGAAGCACAGCAGAAGCTGGTTCAGCGTCTGTACGCTCAGGCCATCCTGAAGGATGTTCGCGGCCTCACCCTGGATGGGCAGGAGGTCAAGTACACGGTTGACCTCGGTCTCAAGGCGCTCGCCAAGAAGGACTTTTTCGACTGGGTACACTCGCACGCCAAGCAGATGGAAGCGTACCAGACGAAGGCTGAGGACGAAGCAGTAAAAAACTGATCGAGGCGGTCAAGTGGCATCGGCAATATGGAGACATGTTGCCGAGGCTGCGCGCTCAGGCGGAGAAAGACTCCAGAGCACGCAGCCTGTTGGCGGAGAGGGTACAAGTGCCTTGGCATTTGCAGAGTTACCTCGCCGCCTTCAACTACCTGTCCCGCCGCAGGCAAGCAGGCTTCTCCGGGATGCAACCACTCAGCATGGAAGCAGTCATGGGGTACGGTGAGAAGATGGGCTTCTCTGGGGTGTGGCCGTTCTACCTCCGAGTCATTGACGAACTGGACTCCGAGTGGCTTGAGGCGCAAGCAAGGAAGCTGAAGGCTGCGCAGCCGAAAGGGAAGAAGAAGTGATAACATGGGGCCGGATTTCCGGCCCTTTTTTCTTGTGAGGAACCGTTGTGGCTGACGACCAGATTAGTATCAGTGCGGCAGAAGCCATCAAGGAAATGCGGGACCTCACCAAGGAGGCCAACGGCTTTCTCAAGGCCCTTCGGCCTATGGAGTCGGCGCTGGAAGAAGTAGCCAACGGTATGGCTCTCACGGCGACTAACAGCCGGAAGATGGTCACCGCTCAGCAGGCGACCAACAACGCCATCCGAGACATGACAGCGGCGCTCAGGAACAATACCAAGGAGCGGGACAAGGCCAGCGAGTCCGTGGTAAACCTGTCACGAAGCGTCGAAAAGATGGTGGACATGCTGGTGAAGGACAGGTCCGCAGTCGAGACTCTTTCTACCTCGCAGGACAAGCTGGTAGCGAGCACACTTCGACTCACCCAGGAAGTGCGCAGCTTGGGCGCTGTGCAAGTCTCGGCGGGTAAGGCTTCGGCCAGCACCTCTGCCTCGATGCGGGCGGAAGCAAATTCTGTAGCCTCTCTGGAAGAAGCCTACGCCAAGTACCGTAGGGAGCTATCCAAGACTGCATCCTCCAACGCTGGGATGGGCGATCCAGAGGCGGCTAAGCGGCTGAGAGATGAGCTGACGCGGGTGCAGGAGGCATTCGCTAAGACTCACCCTGACGTGAAGGAGTACGAAGCGGCGCTGTCAAAGGCAGCCGCTATCACTCAGAAGTCGCTGTCGCCGATGGAAGCGTTGCAGGCGCAACTGACCGAGATGCGTTCCGCGCTCGCTGCCGGAGGGCCAGACGCTGACAAGTTCGCGGGCGCTATCGGAGTACTGGAAGGAAAGCTGCGAGAGGCGCAAGAAGCATTTGCTAGGACTCACCCTGACGTGAAGGAGTACGAAGCGGCGCTGTCAAAGGCAGCCGCTATC
>ENA-UPTA01004168-UPTA01004168.1-activated-sludge-metagenome-genome-assembly--contig:-NODE-4168-length-13828-cov-7.913163_pt1 | contig 13828 bp, 10 predicted proteins | sample MGYA00238184_ERZ773361 | MGnify/ENA primary metagenome ERZ773361 (study PRJEB29100, sample SAMN05720205) | activated sludge metagenome | isolation source: anaerobic digester from wastewater...
TCAACACATAAACTCGAAAAATTCTGTTCAGCGCTTCATCATTAATTTTTCGTTGGTAATTTCATCCAAGCACTTCACCGTTTTTCAAAGCACAAAAACTATGCTTCCCGGCCAATCATCGCATATGGAGACGATCCAGCGTGAAAGATGTAATTACCAACATTTGTCGCTGCAGTGCTGTTTTCTATCGCCTCTCTTTCCCCTTGTATTTTCAATAATTTCTATTATATAAACGCCTCATTGCGGAGGAAAAAACATGCGGACTATCATCATCGGTGCCGGGGAAGTTGGCCACCACATCGCCAAAAAACTCTCCGACGAAAAAAAGGACGTAGTTTTAATTGATAAAAACCCGGCGAAAATCCGGCGCATCAGTGAAGATCTGGATATCCAGGCGCTGCTTGGTTCGGGAACCAGTCCCCGGATGCTCAGGCAGGCCGGCATCGAAGAAGCGGAACTTCTCTGCGCCGCAACAGACAGCGACGAAGTAAATCTGATCGCCTGCCTTCTGGCGCGCAGCCTGAACCGCCACATGGTCAAGATTGCCCGCGTGCGCAATCAGGAATATTTGCGGGAAAAGTCTCTGTTCAGCCAGGACCTTCTCGGCGTGGATTTAATAATCAATACTCAGGACATGATGGTCAAAACAATTCTGAGTCTCATGGAAGTGCCGGGCGCTTCCGAGGTGATTGATTTTCTGGACGGCGAAATGAAGCTGATCGGGTTTCTCATCACTGAAGATTCCCCTCTGGCAGGAAAAAGACTCGGCGGCCCGATGATTGCCAAAGAGAACCTCCTCGTCGTCGCTATTGTCCGGGGCCATAAGATTCTTATTCCCAGCGGGGAAGATACCATCGAACCGCTGGATATCATTTACACGGTTGTGAAAAAGAATGACGTCAACACAACACTAACACTGCTGGGTTTGCCGACCAGGCCGATAAAAAATGTCATCATCATCGGTGCGGGTGGCACGGGCATGGCCGTAGCCAAGGCGCTGGATAACCGGCGCCTGAATGTCCGCCTCATCGATCATGACGGAGAAAAATGCAAAAACGCCGCATCCCTTTTGAATCGTGTCACCGTTATCCGGGGAGACGCCGCCGACCGTGATCTGCTTAAGGAAGAAAATGCGGGAGATATGGATTTGCTCATCGCCGTAACCGGCGATGAGGAGAGTAACGTTCTTATTTCACTCCTGGCCAAGGAGCTGGGAACAAAGCGCACCATCACCCGTGTCAGCAAACTCAGCTACATGCACATCGTTTCCGTCATCGGACTGGACACCGTCATCAACCCCCGCATGTCGGCGGTACGGGCGATTCTCCAGTATCTGCGCCGGGGAAAAATCATTTCCGTCTCCCCTTTAAGGGAAGAACAGGCCGAAGCGATTGAAGCCGAAGCGATGGAAACCTCGGATATCGTCAACACGCCGCTTGCCGACGTGAAGTTTCCTCCCGGTGCGATTCTGGGCGCCATCGTGCGCGATGGGGAAATCATTATTCCCCGCGGCGATACCACTGTCCAGCCGCATGACCGTCTGATTATTTTTGCCCTGCAGAATGTTCTGGATCAGTTGGAGAGACTGTTGACCGTGAAGCTGGAGTACTTCTGATGAACGCCCGCCTTATTGCCTATATGATGGCCGTTCTGGTTTTCTGCCTGGGAGTCTTCATGATCATTCCGCTTACGGCCGCTTTCTATTACGGCGATGGCAGCGCTCCGGCATTTTTAATTTCCATGACTGTTACCTGCGCTTTGGGCGCTTGCGTTTTTCTTATCACCCGCCACCGTCAGGATCTGTATCTTAGCCACCGCGACGGTATGATAATTGTCTCGTTGGGATGGCTTATCGCCGGCTTAATAGCAACCATGCCATATCTTATCTCCGGTGCTATTCCTGATTTCACCGACGCTTATTTTGAATCCATGTCCGGATTTACGACAACCGGCGCGAGCATCCTGCAAAATATTGAAGCTATGCCTGAAGGAATTCTTTTGTGGCGCGCCCAGACCCAATGGCTGGGCGGTATGGGCATTATTGTTTTGTCCATTGCCATTTTGCCTTTTCTGGGAATCGGAGGAATGGAACTTTATAAAGCGGAAACTCCCAGCCCGGTGGTGGATAAGCTTACTCCCCGGATTGCCGAAACAGCCAAAGCACTGTGGAAGATTTATATTTTTCTGACGTTTTCTCTGATCGTGCTGCTGCTGATCGGGAAAATGTCTCTCTACGATGCCGTATGTCATGCCTTCACTACCATGCCCACCGGAGGCTTTTCTCCCAAAAACGCCAGCGTGGGATATTACCAGAGCGCTTATATTGATATCGTCATTTTGACTTTCATGTTTTTGGCGGGAATCAACTTTTCGCTCCATTACAAACTGGTGCACGGCAACATCAAAAGATTTTTCCTCGATCCGGAATTCCGTGCTTACTTGTGCATCACCGTAGCCTTTATTTTTCTGGTCTTCACGGATGTTTACGTCTCGATTTATACCAAAATCACAGACGCGCTGCGTTATTCTTCCTTCCAAGTGGTATCAATTATTACTACGACAGGATTTGTGACGGCGGATTTTGAAAAATGGCCTGCACTTTCTCAGGTGATTTTGTTTATCAGCATGTTTCTCGGCGGCATGGCCGGTTCAACAGGGGGCGGCATCAAGATTATGCGCATTATTCTGCTTGCCAAGCACAGTTACCTAGAAATCATCCGCATTATTCACCCGCATGCCACCACGATGGTCAAGCTGGGCGGTGTGCCGGTTTCCCAGACAATCATGCGCAGTATCTGGGGATTCTTCCTTCTGTTTATGGGAATTTATATTCTGGGGGTAATTATTCTGGCCGCCCTGGGACTGGATATGGTTACAGCACTTACCGCGATGGCGACTTGCATGAGTAACGTGGGTCCTGGTTTTGGCGGCGTGGGGCCAATGGATAATTTTGCTTCTATTCCCGTTGCCGGTAAGTGGTTTTTGAGTTTCAGTATGCTTCTGGGACGTCTGGAAATTTACACAATTATTGTTTTCTTGATACCGGCATTCTGGCGTAAATAAAATATATTTAGGTCACTTACCGATACAGAAACTGGAAAAAATCTTATCGAGAACTTCATCGTTAATTTTTTTACCGGTAATCTCGTCAAGGTTATCTATCGCTTCGCGCAGTTCAAAAGCGGTGATTTCCGGAGATTCACCGCGCGCTATCGCCTCTTTTGCCGCCACGATATTTTTTCGCGCTTTTTCGAGTGATTGTTTATGACGCAAATTTGTAATCATCACGGAGCCGGTATCCGGCCGAGGATGCGCGCCGCAGGAATCAATAATCGCCTTTTTTAATTCCTCCAGCCCAGCACCGAACTTGGCGGAAATCTTAATAATTTTTTTCTCCGGCTCAATCATGTGCGCGATTTTCTTTATATCCCAGGAAGCAGGCAAATCGCTTTTATTGATGGCAATAACAATATTGACATTTTTATTTTTCGATATAACTTCTTCGTCTTCAGGTGAAAGCGGGATACTGCCGTCCAAAACAATCAGCGCCAAGTCGGCATTAGCCAAATTTTCCCAGACCAGACTTATTCCCTCTTCTTCGATGGCATCCTTTGGTTGGCGGATTCCCGCGGTGTCCACCAGATTTAAAACCGTGCCGTGGACAACAACCTCATCAACAATGAGGTCACGCGTGGTTCCCGGCATGTCGGTGACAATCGCTTTTTTCTTGCCCGTGAGCGCGTTGAGCAGACTGGATTTACCCACGTTGGGTTTGCCGGTAATCACAACATTCAAGCCTTGCGTGATTATTTTTGCCTCATGATATGTAGAAAGAAGTTTCTCTATGCTCTTCTTCGCTTCATCTATCTGCGGTGTCAGAAAAAGTGATTCTTCCGCAGGCGCGTCTTCCACAAAATCAATAGATGCTTCAAATACAGCCAGCGCCTCAATCAAAAGACCTCTTGCTTTTTCAATTTCGGCGCTCAAGTTCCCTTTTAATTGCGCGAGCCCCAAGACAAATGCGTGCGGTGTCGGGGCGGCAACCATCGCGGCCAGCGCTTCCGCCTGAGACAAATCCAATCTATTGTTGAAGAAAGCGCGCCGGGAAAATTCTCCTGACTCGGCAAGGCGGCAACCCAGGTATATCAGTTCGAAAAGAATTTTTTGCATGATGACAGGACTCCCATGGCCGTTGATTTCGATAACGTCTTCACCGGTAAAGGAGTTTGGACCACGCATAAAGGAAATCAGAACCTCATCCAGTACGGTTTTCCCGTCGGCGGAAACAATGTCGCCATGATAAAGGACGTGGCTTTCCCACAAACACTTTTTTTTGCTGGGCTTAAAAATCCGGCGCGCGATTTCCTGCGCCTGCGGTCCGCTGATGCGGATAATCCCGATACCTCCGGGGCCAAAAGGAGTGGCTATCGCCGCTATGGTGTCTTGGCGCAGCACAACGAGTCAATTCCCCTCAATGAGTTGATAGATAAATTTTTTATCCCGGATTCTGTTGTCCGTTATGAACCGCCTTGCCTTTTTTCGCCGGGAGAACAACGATTTTTCTGTATTCGCCCTCGCCGCGGCTTTTGGTCGTGAGCGATGCGTCTTCCTGCAGAGCCAGATGAATAATACGCCGGTCGTGCGCGCTCATGTGTCCCAGCGAAACGGGCTTACGTGTTTTTTTGACCTTCTGCCTTACTTTTTCCGCCAGATCCAGAAGCGACGCTTCCCTTCTTCTGCGGTACTCTTCCGAATCCACCATAATAATTTTCCGGCCATTATCCGCTTTATTGATGGCTTTGTTCAATATGTATTGAAGGGCATCAAGATTCTGGCCACGTTTACCGATAAGCAGGCCACTATCGCTACCTTCAATATTCAGAACTATTTTGGCGGTGGTTTCCGCCAAAACCACTTTGCACTGCAACGACATCCTCTGCAGAATGCCTTCCAAGATCTCTTTCGCCCTGACACCCAAAGCCGTGGGTTCCTGCGGCGCCGGTTTGGAAGTTTCCGCTGTGATTTTTATTTTGGCTGCCGGCTCTTTTTTTGTTTCTCTTTTTATTTCTTTTACTTCTTTTTTGGCTTCTTTTATTTCGGTTTTTACTTCTTCTTTTTGCGGCTCACTGGATGTGTCCGCCAGTGAAAATTCCATATCCAAAGAAAGTAAAGAAGCCTTGATTTTCGCTTTTTTGGACAGCATGCCCAGAAAGCCGCCTGTTTCTTCAGAAATAATTTCGATATTTAATTTTTCACGGGCAACGCCGAATTCACGACAAGCTTTTTCTATAGCTTCGTCAATTGATTTGCCTTCTATTTCCATTATTTTCGCGTCCATTTTCCCAACCTCTTATGCGTATTGTCAACTAAGCCAGTTTTTTATTGATGTAGAACTGCTGACCGATACTTAAAATATTGTTAAATAACCAGTAAATAACCAATCCCGACGGAAAATTTAAAAAGAAAATAGTCAAAACCAGCGGCATAAAGAGCATCATCTTGGCCATCATGGGATCGCCCATGGTCGGCGTCATTTTCTGCTGAATGAACTGCGTAATGCCCATAAGAATAGGGGTGATATAATACGGGTCTTTCGCCGACAAATCCTGAATCCAGAAAAACAGCGGCGAATGCCGCAATTCAATGGCATATAAAAGCGCGTTGAACAGGCCGATAAAAACCGGCAGCTGAATCAGTATCGGCAGGCAGCCGCTGAGCGGATTGATTTTATGTGATTTGTAAAGCGCCATGGTTTCCTGACCAAGTTTCGCCTGATCGTTTTTGTATTTCTGCCGCAATTCATTTATTTTGGGCTGAATTTTCTGCATCTCCCGCATCGATTTATAACTTAAATTACCCAGCGGCCAAAAAAGCAGCTTTATCAGAATAGTCATCAAAATAATCGCCACGCCATAGTTATGAACAAAATCATACAAAAAGTTCAGAAACATGAGAAAAGGTATGGCTAGCCATTTGAAAATGCCGAAATCTATCGCCTTTTCTAAACCGACACCCAGCTCCTTTAACAGACTGTGCTGTTTAGGGCCAAGATAAAGAGAGTAACCGACTACGCTGCTTTGACCGGCAGGAATTATTTCTTTCTGCCCCACAATTCCCACCGAGACCAAATTATCGCTTCCACGGTTTATAACCACGCTGGCTAAAGAAGGGTTTCCCGGAATAAAAGAAGCGATAAAATATTTCGTTTCAAAGCCGCCCCATAAAACATTGGGGCCCAGTATCTTTTCCTTCTCCATTTTTTTCAATTCGAGTCGCTCGATGCTCCCCGCCACAGAAGCCACCGGACCCTCCTTATCGTATCTGCCGTGATCTTTATCGGGATCGATGGATTGGTACCAGCTAAGTTTGGGTATCTGAATAAGCGGCGCTTTAGTCAGATTATACATCTTCACATCCAGATCTATCGTGTATTTTTCTGGATCAAAAATGAATATCTTTTCCACTTTGATTACGCCTTCATAACTGCCGGAAAAAACCAGCCGTTTCTTTTCTTTGGCACCAATTAAACTTAGTGCGGCTGTATCAGCCTCAAACATGGAATCGGCGGCAATATCCACGCTGGACTCGGAAAAAGCGACAGATAAAGGATGGGGCATTCCTTCTTTTATATCGACCAGTTCCACGGGTTCGTCGCTTTTAGCTTTTATTCCATCTTTAGAACCGAAAATCAGCTTCTTAATTTTGGGATAAATATCATCAGCGCATTTAATGCAGTCCTGCTGATACTGCTTTAATTTAAGAGATTTTAAGGATGCGCCTCTGGTGGAAAAAATTGCCGTATAGAGAGGCGTTTCGACTTTGATATCTCGCGCAGGCACTTGTTTTTGGGCAACAGGTTTCTTTTCCACGACCGTTTTTCGCGGAGCAGTTGGTTGCACCGCCGTTTCGGTTGTAACCTGCCCGGTATCACCCGCGCCCGCCGGTACCTGTTTGGGCTGTGGCGGTTTGACAAAAAACATTTGATATATCAAAAGCACGGCAAGTGACAAGACTATGGCAAGCAGCGTCCTTTTGTCCATTAAAAACCTCCCTATTCTTGATTATTCGACTGGATCATATCCGCCCGGATGAAAAGGATGGCAGCGCAGAATTCTTTTTATGCCCATAAATGTACCCTTAAACGGCCCATGCAGTTCAATTGCGGAAATGGCATATTCGGAACACGTTGGATAAAAACGGCAACACTGAGTATAAAAGACAGAGGGTACGCAAACTTGGTATAGACGAAGGGCAGAAACAATTATCTTTACTAAAATTTTTCTGAGCATAAATTACGCTTTAGCTTTCCGCTCGAAGAGCCGCGTTAATTCTTCGCATGCCTGATGATATGTAAGGAGGGGGATATTTTTCTTGGCTATTAAAACAACGTCATATCCCGCGGGAAACATTTTTTTGTTCAAGCGGAAAAATTCTCGGAGCAGTCGTTTGGTTCTGTTTCTTCTTACGGAGTTACCCGCTTTTTTGGATACGGCGATTCCCAGCCTTTTTATTCCCTGGTTGTTTTCATATATTACAGACGTAAAATTTTGCGAACTTTTCCAAACCCCCTGCCGGTAAATGGCTCTGTATCTTTTCGAGCTAGTTATCCTTTCCAATCTCCGGTAAGATTGTTCTTTCATGCATACCGACCGGCCATTGCTATAAAAGCTTAAAAAATTCTGATCTATACTGTTAAACGTTTTCTTCCTTTGGCTCTGCGGCGACTGAGCACCTGCCGACCGGATTTAGACGCCATACGAACAAGAAACCCATGGGTCCTTTTTCTTTTGAGATTTGTTTTATTAGTCAGCGTCTTTTTCATGAATGAAACCCCTAAAAGTTATAGGGTCATGCGTAAATCATAGTCAACTTTATTTGTCAAGACCCTTTTGGCCCAATACCGGTCAAAAACCTTTTTATCTTGAGAAAAATTAGCACAAAAACCGACTTCGCCTTTCAGAACTATGCCTCATTCGAGCAGTCTTCCATCCTGACGCAGCTTGTCCACAATTTTAGCAATTGCCGGTATTGCCTCCGTGGCCGCCTTTTCGCCAGCCATAATCGCTTCATGCCTTTTTGTGAAATCGCTGGAACCGATGTGCCCCACTTTTGGTTTGATAACGACATCGGCGTGTTTTATGTGTTGAGAGGCTATTCTGTTGTACATAATATCAATTGCCTGCATTATCATCTCCAGCGTGGATTTAGGTGCGGCCGTTTCCACACCCGATGATATATCCACCGCAATGACCACGTCAGCACCGAACCTGCGCGCTACGTCCGCCGCCAAAGGATTCACCACGCCGCCGTCCACATAATATTTATCGCTGATGAGGACAGGATTAAAGATACCCGGAATGGAACAACTGGCGCGTACGGCTTTCCCGGGGTTACCGCGCCCGAAAATCACCTCGTCGCCGTTTTGAATATTCGTGGTCACGGCATAAAAAGGAATTTTGAATTTTTCCATTGGTATGTATTTGACCCTGGCGTTGACAAAATTCTCCAGTTTTTCCCCTTTAATAAAACCGTTATCAGGAATAATATAGTCAGCAACATCTTCTTTTTTAATTCCCAGAGCGATCATCTGCAAATCATAAGGATTGTAACCGTACGCATATAGACAGCCAACCAAAGAACCGACGCTTGTCCCCACCACGATGTGTATTGGAATTTTGTGCGATTCCAACACTTTCAAAACTCCAATATGGGCAAATCCTTTGGAGGTACCCGCGCCCAAAACAACAGCGATTTTCGCAGGATGGGAAGGCACTACTTCCTTGGGTGTCGTAACGCATGAAAGAAATAAAGACAATGAAATTAAATAAACCATGAATTTGGCAGCGCATTTAATCATATACAGCTTTTTGTTTTCCATGATTTTATTCCCTCTTTTCACTTCTCTCTTTGTCACGAACCCTTCTTTTTCTTGTCTTTTTCTTTGCCGTCGTCAGCCCAGCTTCTTCCGCAGGCGGCGCCGGAGGGGCATGCAATGATTGTTGATAATAGTCGTCCAAAAGCATGGTGATCAGTGCCAACTGGTCGTCTGTTTGCGCCAAACTTTTAGCCAAAGGAGCGAAGCGCCTCATTCTTTCAATCTGTAAATTGTCGCGGGCGCGCAAACGTGCCTCCAGGAGAGCGGTCACTCTTTCGGCAACAACCTTTTCCAGTTCTTCATCGCCCGGCAAAGGACGCTCCTGCATGTTGATATTGTAGTAGCGGGCGACACTCTGCAATTTAAACTTTTCCATTTCCGCCACCAAGGAAATGGCCACACCGCCGGAACCCATGCGCCCAGTTCTTCCGGCACGATGAATGTATGCTTCCGGATCTTCCGGCGGTTCATACTGAATGACATGAGACAAGTCGGGAATGTCGATTCCGCGCGCGGCAACATCAGTCGCCACCAAAAAGCGTAAAGCTCCCCGCCGGACACGGGCCATAACTTTCTCGCGCATGCTTTGCGCCAGATCTGAGCTAAGTTCGTCGGCATCATAACCGAAGCGCTTCAAGACGACGGAAAGGTAATGAACCGTATCTTTCGTGTTGCAGAATATAATCGCAGAGACCGGATTTTCAACCTCAATGATACGCACCAAGGAGCGTTCTTTGCGCATACCCGGAACAACGTAATAAACGTGCTCGATTTCGGCAATATGTACTTGACTGCCGCTCAAACTGAGCAGCTGCGGCGCACGCATAAATTGATCGGCCAAACGTATTACCTGCGGTGGGAATGTGGCGGAAAACATGCTGCTTAATATTTCATGCACAGGAATATATTTGCGGATTTTCACCATATCCGGATAAAAACCCATCGACAACATCCGGTCGGCTTCATCGAAAACCAGTATCCGTAAATTATCCAGAGAGAGATTGTTCTTCAGCAAGTGATCCAATATCCTTCCCGGCGTGCCCACAACAAGGTGCGCACCGCTCCGAAAAGCCTCCAACTGCGTGCCATAACCGACACCACCGTAAACCACGGCCGTTCTCAAATCTGCACCTTCGGACAATCTTTGCGCCTCTCTGGAAACCTGCAGGGCAAGCTCACGCGTCGGGACAAGCACAAGCGCCTGTGTGACATTCTTCTTAAAATCATTTTTTTCTATAATAGGCAAAAGATATGCGCCTGTTTTGCCGCTGCCGGTCCGCGACTGCACCATCACATCACGGTCCGCAAGAAGATAAGGTATCGCTTTTGCCTGTACCGGCGTGAGGAAATTCCATCCAGCACGCACACACGCCTCGCGCATACGGGCTGTCAAATCTTTCATGGATATTTCTGCAAAACCATTCCGCGACTCCGCAGTTATTGCTTCGTTTTTACTTTCTTCTTCCATAAATCTCTTCCCCGTTGGAATTATTATTAAATATCATTTAATTCAGTATAACGCCTTATGCAAGAAAATATTTGCCGTACGCAAAATCATGTTCTCTTTAAATGTCTTTCCGATGACAGCAAAAAATATTCTTGACAGCCAAGACGGATTAATATAATGTTTAGTCAATTCGTGAAAGGACTTTTTAAGTCCTGTCTTTTGTGGAGAGTTTCACATATTCAAAAAACAACCCGATGCTTATTAATCCTAGAAGTTAAAAACGCGTAAATACCTTCGTGCATTTCCGAAAAATATCGCGGCAAAAAGTGAATATATCATATCTTAATAAGATTAATATCCCATCAATAATTCAAAACCAAGGAAGTATTTTATGAACATCGAAGACATCAAGCGGCTGCCGATCAGCGAATTAAACAACCTGGCCCGGGATCTAAACGTTCCGGATGCCAGCGGTATGCGCCGGCAGGATTTGATTTTCGCCATTTTACAGACACAGGCAGAACAAAACGGAGTTATTTCCGGCTCCGGCGTCCTGGAAATTCTACCCGACGGTTTCGGCTTTTTACGCGCAGTGGATTACAATTACCTGCCCAGCCCCGACGATATTTATATATCGCCTTCACAAATAAGGCGTTTTAACCTGAGAACCGGCGACACCATAGCAGGCGAGGTCAGGCCACCCAAAGAAGGTGAAAAATATTTCGCTCTGCTTAAAGTCGACGAAGTCAACTTTGAAAGTCCGGAACAAGCGCGTGATAAAATACTTTTTGACAACCTGACGCCTCTTTACCCTCAGGAAAAACTCAACCTCGAATACGATCCGGAGAATTATTCCACCCGCGTCATGGACTTATTCGCTCCTATCGGCAAAGGGCAACGCGCTCTGATCGTTTCACCGCCACGCGCCGGCAAAACAGTTCTCCTACAGGATATAGCTCACAGCATCACCGCCAATCATAAGGAAGTCATTTTGATGGTTTTGCTTATCGACGAAAGACCGGAAGAAGTGACCGACATGCAACGCAGCGTAGCGGGGGAAGTCATTTCTTCCACTTTTGACGAGCCGGCCACGCGCCACGTGCAAGTAGCGGAGATGGTTATAGAAAAAGCCAAACGTCTTGTCGAACACAAAAAAGACGTGGTCATCCTGCTGGATTCTATTACGCGCCTGGCGCGCGCCTATAACACCGTCGTTCCTCCCTCCGGAAAAGTCCTGTCCGGCGGTGTGGATTCCAACGCCCTGCATAAGCCAAAACGCTTTTTCGGCGCGGCTCGCAACATCGAAAATGGCGGCAGTTTAACGATTATCTCCACCGCTTTGATTGACACTGGTAGCCGCATGGACGAAGTTATTTTTGAAGAATTCAAGGGTACCGGAAACATGGAATTGCATCTCGACCGGCGTATCGCCGACCGCAGAATTTTCCCCGCTTTTGACCTGATCCGCTCCGGAACCAGAAAAGAAGAGCTGCTTATCCCCAAAAATAATCTCAACCGCATCTGGATTTTGCGCCGCCTGCTGCAGGAAATGAACCCCGTTGACGCCATGGAATTCATTATCAGCAAAATAAAAAAGACGGAAACAAATCAGGAATTCTTGGATTCAATGAACTCGTAGGTCCAAATATTCGCTTGAGTTTTTGTTTTATATATTGTAGAGAGCGCATCTGCTTTAAAATACACGAAATATCGTAATAATTATTTATAGGTAAGAGCCAAGGAGGAAAAGGCTAAAATGAAAGAAGGCATCCACCCGGAATATAAAAAAACCACAATTACTTGTGTTTGCGGCAATGTTATTGAAACACGTTCAACCAAAAAAGACATCAAAATAGAAATTTGTTCCAACTGTCACCCCTTCATGACCGGCAAGCAGAAGATTGTCGATACGGCCGGACGCGTGGAAAGATTCAAGAAAAAATACGAGGCGCAGGAAGAAAAGCAAAAAGCCGCTAAAGATAAAAAGAAAAAATAATCCGCGTTTTCGCGCGATCAGAAACATTTTTTAAATATTTTTATGATAAAAACATTTTATCACACTTTCCATTTGTAGCTGCCCTTTACACATTCGCCGTGCCCGGCGCGTTTCGTTAATCATTTTTATCAACAACAAACTTTAGTTTAATATAGATTATGGATGTTATTCTCGACAAATTGCGTGATATTGAAATCCGCTACCGTGAGCTGGAGGGGCTTTTGAGCGACCCTCAGGTAGTCTCCAAACAGGGGCTTTATCAAAAATACGCCCGGGAACACGCCGAATTATCCGAATTGGTGGATGCAATACGCCGCTACGAAAAAACAATAACGCGTATCGAAGAATACAAAAGGTTTCTGTCAGAAAATGACGACGAATTAAAAGCGATGATCCGCGAGGAAATGCCGCAACTTCAGCAGGAGCAGCTTGAGCTCGAAGAAAAAATTAAAATTCTGCTTCTGCCCAAAGATCCCAATGATGACAAAAACGTTTTTCTGGAAATCCGCGCGGGAACCGGCGGCGATGAAGCCAGTTTATTTGCCGCGGATTTATTTCGCATGTACGCGCGCTACGCCGAATCCCAGGGCTGGCACGTGGAAGTGGTGAGCTCCTCTTCCGCTTCCGGCCTCGGCGGATATAAAGAAATTATCGCCCAAATCGAAGGCAAAGGGGCTTACAGCCGTCTGAAATATGAAAGCGGCGTGCATCGCGTGCAGCGCGTGCCGGTCACCGAAGCGCAGGGGCGCATTCATACTTCCGCGGTTACCGTGGCGATTATGCCGGAAGCCGAAGAAGTGGAAGTTAAAATCGACCCCAACGATTTGCGTATTGATGTTTACCGATCCACCGGGCACGGCGGCCAGAGCGTTAATACCACCGATTCCGCCGTGCGCATCACGCATATACCGACAGGGCTTGTGGTTACCTGCCAGGACGAAAAATCACAGCTGAAAAACAAGGTTAAAGCGATGAAAGTTTTACGCGCAAGGCTTCTGGACGCGATGGTGCAAAAGCAAAACGCGGACATGGCGCAGCAGCGTAAAAACCAAGTGGGCTCCGGCGACCGCTCCGAACGCGTCCGCACCTACAACTTTCCGCAGGGACGCATAACCGACCACCGCATCAATTTAACACGCTATGACCTGGATAATTTCATCAACGGCAATATCGGCCCCGTCATCGACGCGTTGGCGTCGCACTACCAGGCAGAAGCGCTAAAAAAACAGGGATAAAACACGCGCTATTTTTTGCCATTGACCTTGTTTTTATCGCCAAAATAAACTAATCCTTTCAGCGTGACTGTTCGCGAAATTTTAAACGAAGTAACGCGTGATTTTGAAGCCGCAGGAATGGAAACCGTCCGCCTCGATGCGGAGGTGCTGCTGGCATTTTGTTTAAATTGCGACCGACTGGAATTTCTTAAAAATCCGGATATGCAAATCAGCAAATCCCAGTTAGCCGTTTTTAACAAACTTGTTTCCCGAAGATTAAAATGGGAACCGGTGGC
>ENA-UPTA01004175-UPTA01004175.1-activated-sludge-metagenome-genome-assembly--contig:-NODE-4175-length-13811-cov-5.947950_pt1 | contig 13811 bp, 14 predicted proteins | sample MGYA00238184_ERZ773361 | MGnify/ENA primary metagenome ERZ773361 (study PRJEB29100, sample SAMN05720205) | activated sludge metagenome | isolation source: anaerobic digester from wastewater...
GCTTCGCCGAGACACAGCATAACCGCAACGGCATCAAACTGCGCATCGTGGGGGCGGAGGTTATTTCCTCCATACACCGCTTCACATGCCTTCGCGACGTCACCGTCTTCGATTCCCGAGTACCGCATCAGTTCACCGAGGGATGGATATTTATATCGACCCCCTGCCCGGGGAATTTTCATTATTCCGGCAAAGTGGTGCATGGTACAGAATGTCTTTTTCCCCGGGAACAGTTTCCCGCTGTTCAGAAATTCCTGCCGGAGAAACCGGATATCAAAAGCTATGTTGTGCCCGATGATAATATCAGCCTGTTTGATATCTGCCGCAATTTCATCAATGTGGTGATTAAAAGCCATACCTTCAGAAAGTGTACGCAGCATATTCAGGGAAAGTCCGTGTACATTCTGCGCCCGCCAGTCCATTGTATCGACACTGAAGTAAAAATTCTTCCCTGCAGCCGCATCACCGTCAGCGAGAAGGATATAGGAAAGCTGGCAGATGTTGCCGGGATACAGGGATGTCGTTTCGGTATCGAGAATCAGTTTTTTCATGGATACTGCTTTTCACCTGCAGTTAAAAAATGCAATCAGATTTGCCCGTTCTACCCCGTAAATATCATGTTTCCTTCTATAGATACCAGAGAGACATATCATTTTTTTTATCACCGCGCAATATTAATTCTTGACCAAAAATAACCATTACCCCATAATGAACAAATGAACATTATGGTCATTTATTCATTATGAAACGTCAGGAAAAAACAGAGGAACTGTACCGCACCGCGTTGAATATTTTCGCGGAATACGGTTTCAAAAAGACCACCATTGAAGACATTGCCTCCGCAATGGGTCTCGCGAAGGGTACGATCTATCTCTACGCGAAAAACAAGCGGGAACTGTACCGGGACACCGTGGCGTGGGCATTCAACCGATGGCAGAACAGGGTCAAGGAAGCTGTCGTTGTTGCCGGTGACCCTGTTGAGAAACTTATGGTCCTTTCCCGCAGCGCCTACGAATACCTCTCGGAGGACAGGGCGTTCAGAAAAATTTTAGAACGCGATCCCGAACTCTTTCCCATCTTTGAATCCAAGGACCCCTTTCTGGACATCAACATGGAATCCGTCTCAATGATAAAAAAAATTCTGGAGGAGGGAGTCAAAAGCGGTGTGCTTTACGTTCCTGATCCCGAAGAGGCCGCGCATTGCCTTTTTTCCATATATGTTATGTTTATCCAGAAAACCTATGTTGTTCCAGAAGGGGAATCGGTTAAATCGATGTTTGAAACCGCGATCAGTCTGCTGATTCGGGGCCTGCGCGCACAGTGATGCAATCTAACCGGGCAGCATGGCCGTGCTGCCCGGCAGATAATATACTTAGCAGGAGGTTTATCATGTCAGATAAACATGTGTACCTTAGTGCTGCATGGCGCGACGAGGCACTGCGCAGACTTCAATCGGAACTCCCGCCGGAGAAAATGAATAACATTACCACTTCCATGTCAAACATTTATAAGAATTGTCCCGGCGGTGCGGACATGTTTTTATTCATCGAATGCATTGACGGGAAAGTGACACGGGTTGAAACCGGCACAACAGGGGCTCCCGACGGAGAATTTAAAATTACCGGTGATTACGAAACTTTTGCAAGGATTTCACGGGCGGAGTTAGGCTCACAGAAGGCACTGTTTACCGGGAAGCTGAAGCTCAAGGGAAACATGGCAAAGGCCCTGAAACTTGCCTCCCTTGCGGACAGGATCAACAAAGTCCTGTCACAAATCCCCACGGAATACTGAGGAGGCGCATTATGGCACGAATATTAGACCCCAAAGATCCCTATTATATTGACAATCCGGGCCGCGTGAAGTCCATTCAGGCGGAGATGCAGAAACGGAACATTGATGTCTATCTCGGTTCCCGTGTCCGCACCATGAGCTTTATCCTCGATGCCTTCTGTCCATGGCGCAGTTATATCATCATCCCCGCAGAGGGGCTCCCCACGCTGTTTACCTTCGTCATAGACGCGGTGCGTATTGGCGATGAAACATGGTTAGACGAAGACCATGTACGGGCTTATGCGCCGATGGGAGGCATGGACCAGATATCGGCCCTGTCTGAATTCATCAAGGATGACCTGGGCGTCACGTCCGGGAGAATCGGCTACGAGGACGGGGTATCAACCTACACCGCTGAAGGTAACCTTACCCACTGGGAGTTCAGCCATCTCAATGACGCCCTCCCCGGTTTTGAGTGGATCAATGCACACGACATTATTGACGGGCTTTCAATTATTAAGGACAGGGGAACAATTGAACGGTTCAGAAAGGCCTCTCTGATTGTCGACGAAGGGCACAAGGCGGCACGGGCAGCCCTTGAGAACGGTGGATTCAAGGGAATGACGGAAACTGTCATTGCCGGTATTGCCGCCCTCGCGATGCGTAAAGCGGGAAGCGTGTCGGAATGGAACTTCGCGGGACTCAACGAAATTTCCAGCGGGTACCGGACCGGTCTCGGCGCCTGTACGCCTCCCACGAACAGGGTGATACAGGCCGGGGAGCCACTGATGCTTGATTTCCATTCCATGTTTCAGCTTGCCCTGGGGGACCACTCACACAACTACCTGATCGGACCCGCCACGGACAGACAGCGGTGGCATGCGGACAACTTTGTGGCGCTTGTGAGCACCGTGCTGGATAACTACAAGGCAGGTGCGAGCCCCTCTTCCCTGGCTGAGATTCTGCTGGACTGCGCAGAATCACGGGGGTGCGCCGACTTCATTGTTCCCGGCTGCGAACACGGCATCGGGCTTTTCGGTGACGAGTGGCGCATCGGCGCCACAGCGGACGGCCCTATTCCCTACTGGACCGACCCCGACCACGTCTACCGTGAAAACGAGATGGTGGTATGCGCCATGCAGTATCAGAGCCCGGAGGAGGGAATCGGTTTCAGGTATGAAAACGACATACTGATCCTCAAGGACGGATGTGAATTCATGTCGAAATACCCCCTGGGGATTGAAGAAATTAAGTGACCATTTTTAAACCGTACAATTAAGAAAAGAAGAGTGCCTGATAATCAATTCCGGCACTCTTCTTTTTCTCGAAAACCTGCTGAATAATCCAACAGTTAAAAAGCGGACATAACACCTCTTCCGGAAAAAATAATTTTTATTGACAAACTGACAAAAACGCACATACAGGGTATGTATGAAACTGATATTCAGAACAAGCAGGATAATTCCACGGGCACTTTCCCCAAGGCTGAAAAAAAAATCCCCCGGATCATGTGCGGCATCACTGACACTATTCCTGTTAATTGTAGTGTGTATGGAAATGTATTCCTGTAATGGTTTCTCCGCAGTACAGGTACACAGGGATGGTGTAAACAGGACCGAAGCTTTTGACCGGAAAATCGCCGGCATTATGCAGGACTATAAAATTATCGGGCTTTCCTTCGTGGCGGTAAAAAATAACAGCATCACCGGTTCCGGGTTTTACGGACTTGCCGATAAAGAGCGGAACGTGCCCACGGGACCGGACACCATCTACCGGATTGCTTCAATATCGAAACCCTTCACCGCCACTGCCATTATGCAGCTTGTGGAACAGGGCCGGTGCAGCCTTGATGACGATATAAGCCACCTCCTTGGATACCGGGTACGAAACCCCTACTATCCCTCGCGGCCCATCACCATCCGCCACCTCCTGACCCATACCTCCGGCATCTGTGACGGAGGATACTATGAGGCATTTCTGTTCAGCTCATACGGGGATAAGCCCCCCTCTTTCAGGGAAATACTCCTTGAGGGGGGAGTGTTTTATTCCCGGTCTATCTGGCGAAGGACCCGGCCGGGTAAAAAGTTCTACTACTCGAACCTGGGATTCGGAATAATTGCGGCAATTGTGGAACGGGTCTCCGGACAGCGTTTCGATGAATACTGCCGGACCAACATCTTCACTCCCCTCGGCATGAACGCGGGTTTCAACATCGCACACCTGCCTTCTGTCGATTCTGTGGCGGTGCTCTATTCGCACCAAAGCGAAAAGGAAAGAAGGCTCCCGGAGAATGCGGGCAAAGGTGAGTTCGAACCCGCTATTGACGATTACCGCGGCGTGAAACCATCGCCCCGTGAAACCGTAAAGTTCCCACAGGGATATAACGGACTCATGTGCTCACCCCAGGGAGGGGTCCGGACATCCGCCCTTGACCTGGCGAAATTCATGATGGCCCACATGAACAGCGGATGGTACCGTAATACAAAAATACTTTCAAGCAACTCGGTATGGAAAATGCAGGCCATACAATGGTCGGGACGTCGCCCCAACGGGCTGTACCGGACCAGCGGTCTCAGTTTTCATGTTACCCGAAACCTGGTGGAAGGGAAACGCCTCGCGGGACACAGCGGCAGGGCCTATGGGTTTCAGGGAACCATGTACTTTGATCCCCGAAGCAACTCGGGCATCGTGCTGCTCATGAACGGAGGGGACTACTACAGGGACGAGCGGGGCATTACCGAATTTCATGATATCGAGGTTTCACTGTACCGTCTGATTTATTCCCGGTACATCAACGGCGCGCGGTTCGCTCACCGGGCGCGGTAGCTGCCGTTCCCGTATTTCTCTATCGCTCCAAGGGCAAGGAGCCGCTGGAGATGTTTTTTCACCATGCTTTTTTCCCAGAAGAGCACAAAGCTTGTGGGGTGTTCGCGGTATATCAGCCGTTTCGCCGCAATTTCATGGATACCTGCGGGCTGCTGCTGCAGAAATTTCAGTATCCTCTCCTCGCGCTTATGTATCCTGTCACGGTACTCAACGAGGACATCGTTGATATTCTCATTAATAATATAGGGAATATGCCCGGTGGCAACCTTCTTCAGCTTCAGGCCGATAATTCGGTTTATGGTGTTGATAAAATCGTCAACCCCGGAATCGTCGTCGCCATACCAGGGGCCCACCTTCGTAAGACACACATCACCGAGAAACGCGAAATCAAGACGGGGAAAATAAAATGAGCAGTGCCCCGCGGTATGCCCGGGGGTGTGGAGCACCTGAATCTGTGTGCCGCCGCACCACAGCACCTGACCATCCCGAAGTTCTTCATCGACGCGCCAGGGCTCGAATATCCTCGGCATGGTGTCGGCAATCTTGCCAAGTTCCTGTGCATGGTCCTCGACGCTTCCTTCCATCAGCTCATCCCACCCCTCCGTGGCGGTGAGCTTTTCAGGGGTGTTCATCGCTTTTTCTTCTATGGGGTGCGCGTATATTCGCGCCCTGATGAACCGGTCATTGCCGCTGATATGGTCCAGATGGTGGTGAGAGATCAGAAGAGTATCGATGGTTTCAGGGCTCACGGAGGCAAGTATGTTCCCCGCCCCGCTGTCAATTATCAGACGTTCTGTATCCTCCACGAGAAGACAGTTGCTGGAGGTAAATCCCTCCTCGGTAAACACCATGGATACCGTGTCGAATAATTTCTCTACCATATAAACCCTCCGGCGCGGCACTGTACTGACAGGCGGCCGCAATCAACAGAACCATGCGGTGCAGTCTTTCTCATGAGGCCTTATTATACGGGAAAAAGGCTTGATATTGTCAATCATTATATAACATACTGCTATAGAATGTTATTATTGATGGAATGGTTCCACCCTCCCTTCAATAAATAGTTTTCTATAATTGACATATACTATTTTTAGAGTACACTGAATTATTCAGATGATAAAAAACGAGTCTTCACATTCAGATATGAATAATTTTGAGACAGAATCAATTCTGAAGCTGACCCGGACGCTCTCCGGTGAAATCGACACCGGATCGCTTTCCTGTGACATTATGACAGCGGCGCTGAAGATATCCCGCGCAGCAAGGGGATACTGCTTCTTTTCTGAAGAGAAAATTCAGGTTTTGACAGCGGAAGGCTCCTCGGGAGAAGGCCCTGCGGGGAATGCCGTGACAGTGAACACCGTGCCCTCCATTCCCCGGGACCGGGCGATAACGGACAGTGCCGGAAACACCCGGCTTTCAGAACCGGTGCTGCGGCATGTCATCACCACCGGAGAGGACATTATTATGCATGATATAACCAGGAGAACAGTATTTACCGGAGACCCGCACCTGATGAACACCGCACAGGGTTCACTCTTCTGCGTTCGGCGTGACAGCGGCAGCTCACAGGTGCTGCTGTATCTTGAAGGGCCCTCCGCTTCACCCGGTGATTACCGGGGGGAACAGCTCGGGATGCTGGCAGCGCAGGGGGCAGTGTCCCTTGAAAACGCCCGCCGATATCAGAACCAGGAAAAAACGCTGCGGCAGCTGAAACATGTGCGAAGCATTAAGGACAGCCTCCTCCGGTACAACGAAAGAATCCGGATTGACAGCCTTCAGCAGCAAATCAACACCCCCTTTCTGACGACCGCGATGAATACCCTGCGGGAGTTAGCGGAATATGACATACGGAAAGCCGACAGCGCGACCATCTTCCTGGGAGAAGTATTCCGCTACATCACCGATGAATCCTTTAACCCGGTGGTTCCGTTTTACCGTGAGTGGGACTTTGTGAAGGCATATCTGGACTTTGAAAAGCTGCGGCTCTTCCCCGGCCTCTCCACGTCGATGAACAGCGGGGGTGATTTCTCCTCGGTGATGGTGCCGCCACTCTCCCTGCAGTCAATTATTCAGACAGCGACGGACACATGGTACAGCGGCAGCAGCGGGAATGATTTAGCCCTTGACCTGTCCGCGGCAAGCACCGGAGGGAACGTCATTATTGAAACCAGATGCAGGGGAAAAGGAGTCGCCCCGGCTGCTGAACCAGCCGGGATCTTCGACACGACAGTGGAGCGGTTTCATCATGTATCCGGCGATGCCGGCGTTGTATTCCATCAGAACGGCCCTCAGGACATCAGCATTGTCCTGAAATTTTCCATTGCGGACAAACAGCAGACATGAACGGCAATAACAGCATCACGGTGTTAATCGCGGAAGACGAACTCCCCGCACGGGAACTTCTGATAGACTATATTCTCACCCGGAACGAGCTCCGCCTTCACGGCATCGCGAAGAACGGCGAGGAGACCCTTCACAAACTTTCCGCCGAGCAGTACGACCTCCTGTTTCTCGACATCAACCTCCCCGTCATGTCGGGCATTGAAGTACTGGAACAGTTAGAGATCCTTCCGTATGTCATCTTCACCACGGCATACGACCGATACGCGATCAAGGCCTTCGAGATGGGAGCGGTGGATTACCTGATTAAGCCATTTACCCTGGAACGGTTCAACCGCTCCGTGGACAAGGCCCTTTCCCTTATCTACAACAACGGCACCTTCATGAGCAAACTCAGTCAGATCGGCCTCTCCTTCAAGCAGGGGGAAAACCATTACCTCCTGTCATATAACGACATCATCTATATCACCTCCCACGGCAAGCACTCGATAATTCACACGGAGGGCAGGGATTTTGAAACTGCGATACTGCTGAAAGACATGGAGCAGAAAGTGCCGAAAAATATTTTCATGCGGATACACAAGCAGTGTATTGTGAACATCTCCTTTATTTCCCATCTGCAGTACCTCATCGGCGGGCAATACGAAATGTTCCTGAAAGACAATGAACACACTTCCCTCACGGTGGGGAGAAAATACGCCAGGGACCTCAAAAGGACCCTGGGCATCTGACGGATAGTGCGATGAAGGACTCTTCCGGTGTTACATCATCCGAGGGCAGCACGCTTTCTTCATGGGACTCCGTGAAGAAGGTTCTTTCCGTGACACAGGCCATGGCTGCGGAAACCCGCTACGAAAGTCTCATGGATTTATTTATCCGCGAGTCATTGAATATCTCCGGGGCCCGGCGCGTTCTTCTTATGGTTCGATATGGAAACAGGATCACCCTTGAAGCGGAAGGCGCTCTTTCGGAAGCCGGCACCGGGGGTGATATCGACACGTCGTTGCATACAGTTTCGCCCCCGGTCATACCGTATCCGGAAAACATCTCATTCAGGGGAATACCCCTGCGCATGCTCATGAAACTCCTTGAGGAAAGCTCCGATATCCTTCAATGCGGCAGCGCCGGTACTCCCTCAGACCCGGAGGCCGGTATCGACCGCCCCGAAACCGCGACGCTCCTTTTTATCCGGACCCGCTTCAGGAAAAAGGAAACCATCGGCTGTTTTGAATACCCCGCCGGCCATGAGGTGATCAGTGAAGATAAAACCGGCATGCTGCTTCCGGTATTCATGCAGGGCGCGGTGTCGATTGAAAACGCCCTCACCTGCACCAGGCGCGAGGAAATGGTCCGGAAATACCACGAGCTCTGCGAGATAAGCGACAGGATACTCAGGGAATTTGAGATATCACATTACGAGAACCTGCAGCGGCGCATGAACCCCCACTTCCTGTTCAACGCGCTCAACACCATTCATTCACTGATCAACACTGACCCGGACAGGGCGCGCACCGCCATTGAAATGCTGGCAGACATATTTCACTTCATTACCGAAAAGTCATTCATGTCCCTCACCCCCTTCGATGACGAATGGGGATTTACCGCGAACTACCTTGAATTCGAGAAACTGCGTTTCCCGGAAACCTTCTCATTTGAGATGGAACGCGCCGGGACATTTGAAGGCATCGCGATCCCTCCCCTCACCATACAGCCCCTTGTGGAAAACGCCATTAAACACGGCCTCCGCAAAAAACGCGATTCCGGACACATTACAATTGAAGCACGCAGGAAAGGAGACCTTCTGACCATATCCGTTGCTGATAACGGCACCCGGCTCAGGAGAAAAAAAATCTTTGACGGCACCCTTGGAAACATCCGGGACCGCCTGAAATATCATTTCCCAGAAGCGGACCTTACGCTGAAAAGCCGCCGCGCAGGAGGGGTCACCGCGGTTATCAGGCTGACGCTCCCCGCAGCGCAGGAACAGCAATCATGAAGAAAGACGTACCGCACATATACCAGCTCCCCCTACGCCTCAATCAGATTGTACCCGTCGCTGCCGAAGCCGATCTCCCTCGCATACTCAAGCTGGACCCGGTAGGGAATGTCGTAGGCGAGGTCCCCGAGACCCTTTCCTCCGGCCTGTTCCACCAGGTCAAGAGATGCGGCATCAATCGCGACGGGGTCCGCTGATACGAGAACGCCGATGTCCGGAACAATCTTTTCATATACCGTCATGCAGTCGCAGTCCTTTGAAACTCTCGTCAGGTAGTTGATATAGATTATTTTCTTTTCAAGGACACGGTGTACCCCCCAGGCATGTTCCACAACTTTCTTCTGGAGGTCATCGTAGGTGGCCCCCCAGTTGTACCCAACGGCGTCAAAGCGGCACACCGCGAGGCACTGCCCGCAGCCGATGCATTTCACGGAATCGATCACGGCGCTCGCTTCATTCAACGTCACCGCCTCTGCGGGACACCACTTCACGCACATACCGCACCGCGTACACTTCTTCACAATGATGGAAGGGCGCGCAGTGGAATGCTGTGTCATTTTCCCCTTCCTGCTGGAAAGCCCCATGCCGAGGTTTTTCAGGGCCGCGCCGAAACCGGCGCCAAGATGCCCGGTAAAATGGGACGCCACCACCATCCCCTGTATTTTCTTCACCAGGGATGCGATGTTCACCGAGGAATATAGTTTTCCCGGAACATCAACAACAGCTTCCTCATCGCCGTAGAGGCCATCCGCCATGATGACCGGCATTCCCGTCGCCTCATAGCCGAAGCCCTGATTATGGGCATGGGCGATATGGTCCAGGGCATTGTTACGGTTGCCCTTGTAGAGTGTTGATGTTTCAGTAAGAAACGGCTTCCCCTTCTTCTCCTTCACAAGGTCGCCGATCACCTTAATGTGAAGGGGACGGATATATCCCGACTTCGGGGTTTCCCCGAAGTGCGTCTTCACGGCGATCATGTCATTCTTTTCGATGAACCCGAAGAGGTTTTTCTCTTCTATCAGCTTCCTTAGTTTCCCGGCGACGAGGTCATCAGGTTCCTGGTCTGCGGTTTTTATAAAATATACCGGTTCTTTCATGGCGCGGGCTCCTTTGTGAATTGTATACAGATTGATACTATTAAACTATATCTTACTACCAATGAATAAAGAACGATGAAATTTTTCGATCATGGCTGAGTTATTGAAGTTAAAGCCAGGGGTTAAGCAATTGCACATTCATCATTTCATAATCGCAGGTGTTTCTCGTCACGAGGATACAGTTATATTCAATCGCCGTACAGGCAATCAATCCATCAATAACCGGAATTTGAATTCCTTTTTTCCTATGCCGTGCCCTCTCCTTACCCCATCGAAGGGAAATACTTTCTGTAACAGGTAATACTGAATCATGAAACGATTCAATAAAATCGTTATACCAATCCAGTAAATCATTTTTTTTCCTTCCATCAGGTATCATATCCAGACCAAAGCTAATTTCACCCAGAGAGAGACAGCTTATATGCAGAAGGTCTTCATCGCATCGCGCGAACCATTGCAGTACCTTTTTTTCCGGTCCTGGTTTTGTGAGTTCCGACACAACACAGGTATCAAGGAGATATGTCATATTTCAATATCCCGGCCGTAATCACTATCTCTGTTAACATGTAATTCGATTTCCTTATGGGGCCGAGCCTGAAGTACTTCCAGTTTTGATTTCTTTTTTGCTGAAATCCTTTTGTTAAACGTTCCCACATCAATTACATACACAACAGGCTTTCCGCTTTTCGTAACGAGCTGTGGTTCGCCGCTTTCGGCTTTCGCGACTAATTCCGAAAAACGGTTTTTTGCTGTCTGAAGCTGCCATGTGGTTTTCTTCATCAATTCAACCTCAATTACATCTAGACTGTCCAGATGTAATTTACATCAGGCTGTAGAACCTGTCAACCCATAAAAGCAGTGTAATCATTCCAGCGGCATCTTGAGACATTAATATATTGAAGACCCCATAAACCTATTGTAATTGACATGCCACGATTTTTTTTATATTCTATCACACATCGCACTCAACCAATACGAGGAAACCATGGAACTGATAATCGCATTGCTGACCCTGACATTCCTGGAAATAGTTTTAGGGATTGACAACATAATATTTATTTCAATCCTCACCAACAAGCTTCCGGAAAAGCAGAAAAGAAGGGGGAGAATAACAGGGCTCACCCTTGCCCTCCTGTTCAGAATAATTCTCCTGTTTTCAATCACATGGATGGTGAAACACCTCACGGCCCCCCTCTTCACGGTGCTCGGTAACGCTTTCAGCGTGCGTGAAATAATACTGATTGCAGGAGGTGCATTCCTCCTTGCGAAGAGCACCATTGAGGTGCATCATAAAATTGATGTTCGGGAAGCTGGCCCGGAATTCAGTTCTAAAAAAATAAGCCTCACCGGTATCATCATTCAGATAGGGCTCCTTGATATTGTCTTTTCATTTGATTCAATTCTCACTGCCATAGGACTGACAGACCAGTTCCCCGTCATGATAACGGCGGTAGTAATTGCGATGATAATAATGATGGTGTTTTCGGGCTCCGTTGCGGATTTTATTCATAACAATCCCACACTGGAAATTCTGGCCCTCTCCTTTCTTCTCCTGATTGGATTCATGCTGGTGCTTGAAGGGTTTCACTATGAGATTCCGAAGGGATATATTTATTTTGCCATATTCTTTTCACTCTTCGTGGAGGTGCTGAATATGAAGATCAGGAAACGGCAGGGTTCCCGGGAACAGAAGATATCCTGACAGTATTGTGCCTGTTCCATAACATGCAGGCAACTTCGGAGCATAATACTATACAGGAACCTCTGTGCCCGTCCCTGCAGGGTACAGTATTATTTTAAAGTATTATTGCCGGACAGTCACCGCTCCTGCGGACACTATATTTGTCTGACCGCCGGCTCCCGTTGCGGAATCACGGTATGTTATGTATCCGGTAATCCTGTAAGTTGCGGGCCTTCCGGTGAAAAGATTGAACCGGAACACCGTACAGCGTCCAAACCGGGGATCAGTGGCTAATTCCGAACCGCTCACATGATACTCAAAGGGCCCCTCTCCGTTCCAGAAAAAATATCCGATTACTCCCTCGATACCGGCGGGGGGCATTGTGCACACCATGTATGCAGGATAGGGCTTCCCGGCCTTTACCGGAGACGGGATTTTCAGGGAAAGCGCCTTCACCTGCGGGGACGATCCCGCCTGGAAACCTGCCCGTGAGGATTCCCCCTTCTGAACACCGGCGCACGAGGCAGTAAGAATAATAACAGCAGGGATAAGCAAACTCCGAATATTCATCCGCATATAAATGTTCCTCTATTTATTTATAATTTTCCAAAAAGTTTGCTGATAAACTGGTTCAGCCCGGGAAAGATGATATTGGATAAAATAATAAATCAATCAAATAATCTCCCGAAAGCGTAAAATAATATCTTTCTCATGAATCAAAAGGTGAAGCTCCTGAAATCACTTCCAGTAAGACCTGCAGTCAGGATAGAATCCCAGGGAGAGAATATTCACCTTTGTGAGGGTCCCCTGCTCCTTTGAAAGATTCATGACATCCTGTTTTTTTATCGATGCCGTGAAAGGTAATTTCAGCTCCCGCCTGCTCCACCCGGCCCAGGCATATTCCGGCAGGAACCGGACAAAGCGGTACTGTCCCGATACATCGAGGTCGCGCCGGGCAGCATGAAGGCTGTTCCTCGCGATCCGTTTCCCGGTTTTCACCCCGTAGACGGAGCCGCTTATACCCACCAGTATTCCCCCTGCCGCCACCTCGCCGCTGCCGCCATAGAGCCCCAGGGCCACGATGGCGCCGCCGAGCCCCAGACTGCCTGCGACAATAACAGTTCCCACGGCAATTCCTGTCGCGGTGCCGATAGTCCCCTTCGTGAACGCCATGGTCATCCGCGCTCCATATTGTGAATCCTGAACGAGGTCATGGATCTCATTGTCACGGATAAAATGACGCCTGTACCAGCAGGATGAATCCGGCGAGAGGTGCATCCCTATCCGTGTCCCCGCAGCATCCTTCAACTCCAGGGAGCTTTTCATTCCGCGCCCTGCAAAGCTGATCCCGCGGAATCCCCGGAAAGGATTTACGCTGGCACGGGGCTGCCACACCGGACGGGGGCCGGCGCCGCCGAGAATGATAACGAGGTCTGCCGGGGGACGGTTCATCCGGGAAAGCTCCCGGCACCACCGCAGGGAAGGATCAAGCATCGCGGCAACCCTGAAGTCAACCTGCGCCTCCTCCCAGCGCCCCTGCATGGTCCAGAGACCGGCGAGGATAATGCGGAGCAACGGATCATCGAACCGCCCCTCGTCGCTCCAGTGCTGGCCCAGGAGGGTTGACGCGATCTTTGCCTCCACAGAGGCGCGGTCCATGTCCCGGCGGAGGATATTTCCCCAGGAGAGCAGCATGTGCATCCATATCACCTCATGCTCCGAAGCATAGTATCCCTCCGGTGTTTCCACGTAAAAGAAGTTTTGTATCTCGCGGGAGACCCGGTATCGGACCCTGTTGTCTATCTTTTTGGCATACCGCGCCAGTTCATCAATATCCGGGTTGCCCCGGAGGAGGTTCAGGTATGTCCGTTCCATAATGGTGATGAATGTTCCCTCCTCGCCTTTCGGCAGGGTCCTCAGGGCATCATCAATCCTGTTGTTTTTGAGATGGTCCGTCGACGCCGCGTAGTCGCTTCTCGTGAGCAGCCGGGAGCTGCATTGAGGTAACTGTGTGAGAACACATATCAGACATAGTATGGGAACTATAATTCTTGCCGCCATTTTTACTGCTCCTCTTACCGGTTTAGTATCTATTGCC
>ENA-UPTA01004176-UPTA01004176.1-activated-sludge-metagenome-genome-assembly--contig:-NODE-4176-length-13811-cov-5.136595_pt1 | contig 13811 bp, 12 predicted proteins | sample MGYA00238184_ERZ773361 | MGnify/ENA primary metagenome ERZ773361 (study PRJEB29100, sample SAMN05720205) | activated sludge metagenome | isolation source: anaerobic digester from wastewater...
GGCCTTTTTCCTCGAAGGCGCTGGCGAAGTCGTATTTCCAGCGGATTTTTCCGGCACGGTCGAAGGCCAGCGGGAGCTCATAAGTTCCTTTAGGCAGGACGGCATCATCGTGCTTCCAGAGCGATGCCGCGCGCGCGGCATCGAGATCTTCAAAGGCACGGGTCTTGATTTCGCATCCGAAGAACAGCGGCAGATTGTATCCGCGGGCGGATTCATAATCCTCGAGCGCCTGCGCCGTGGCGTGCATGCCCAGCACCATCGTGGCGGGGCTTCCGCCGACCACATTGAAAAGCACAAATGTCAGCAGGATCACTCCCGCCAGAGCGGGAATCATGTGAAGCAGACGGCGGAAAATATACCGGCTCATGGTTCGTCCTCCAGCCGGTAATGCTTCTCCATCCCGTACGGGAAATCATGCGGCGCATAATTCCGCAGGCGCTCGCGGTGAAGCACATAGGTCAGCGGATGGTGCATGAATATCCAGGGGCAGTCCTCCTCCACCATCGCGGCCATCTGCCGGTAGATCTCCGTGCGCTCCGGCGAATCCTGCATTTCGCGGATGGTCTCATAAAGACGGTCGTACTCGGGGTTCGAATAATTCACACGGTTGGGGCCGGGCGACGCATTCGGTCCGTAGAACAGCTGAAGAAAATTTTCGGCATCGGGATAGTCGGCAAACCAGCTCAGGCGGAACATCTGCGCCTCGCGATTTTCGACCTTCTTGAAAAAGGCGGGCTTGTTGTTGTAGGACGGGTTGATCACCACACCCAGCTTGTCCATGAAACCGATGAAGAGCTCCGTGGACTCGCGGATCTCGGTGTCGGTCAGGCCCAGTTCCAGCGTAAGCTCAAGTCTCTTTCCAGTCTGCGGATCGCGGCCGCCGGGCCAGCCGGCTTCCGCGAGAAGTTTTCGGGCCTTTTCAAGATCAAACGGATAGCGGGCGGGTTCATCCGAAAATCCGGCCACGCCGGGCGGGAGCGGGCCGCGGGCGCGGGTGACGCGGCTGTTGTAATATTCGATCCATGCCCCGGTATCAAAGGCGCTGCTCATCGCCTGCCGCAGCTTTTTGTTTTTGCCGACCACCGGATCATCCATGTTGAAGCCGATGTAATAAGTATCCAGCCCGGCGATGCCTGCCGCGCGGATGCCTTTGGCGGCAAGTTCGGGCGAAAGTTCACCGCCATCCCCAAAGATCACATCCCAGTTGTCGTGCGAGATGTCCTTGTAGAAATCCAGCTGACCGGTCAGGAAAGCCAGCCAGCGCGTGGAGGAATCTCCGATCATGTATTCGACAATCCGCTCAAGACCGGGGGACCCTCCATGCCATGCGGGGTTGCGCCGATATTCAAGACGGTAGTCGCGCTGCCATTTTTCGAGAATGAACGGCCCGGTGCCGACGGGATGATTCACAAACTCATCGCCGTAATATTCGACCGCCTCGCGGGGAACCGCATAAGCGTAAGGCATCGCCAGAATCCAAAGGAACTGCGGGAAAGGGGTCTTCAGCGCGATCTGGAGCGTCTGCGCATCCGGCGCTGTCAGACCAGCAACCGGAAGCGAATAATCAGTTGGGCCCTCCCCGCCCGAGGCCTCGCGGAATTCATCGAGACCCTCAATTCGGTTGTTGAAGGCCCACCAGCCGGTGGAGAGATTTTTTTTGTCGGCCGCGCGCTTGATGGAATAGATGAAGTCATCCGCCGTCAGTTCTCTTCCGCTGCCCCCGGGAAAACAGGGATCATCGTGAAAGCGAACGCCCCGCTTCAGGCGAAACGTGAAAACAAGCCCATCGGGTGAAACTTCGGGCAGGCCTTCCGCGAGATTCGGTTCAAGCCGGTATGGACGGTCCCGATAGGAATACTGAAGCAGGCCCTCATATATCTTCCCCATGGCGAGCTGGGACGCGACATCGCCGGCCTTGACGGGATCGAAACCGCGGATGCGGGTGGTGGAACTGTAAAAGGTTCCGGTGCTGTTCTCGGGAGCCGGTCCGCCGCATCCGCAAAGCAGGAAAGACAAAACCCCATACGCGAAAAGCATATGGGGTTTCAAAGCGGTCATGTTGCCGCTTTATTCTGCCGGCTCGGCGCTTTCTTCCACCGGAGTTTCAACAGCTGCCGGGGCTGCCGGTTCTTCCATCGTCACGGGCGCCGCGACGGGCGCCGACTGCATCGGCGCCGTTTGGGGCGCAGGAGCAGCCTGCTGCTGAGCCTGAATCGGAGCAGCGCTCATCGGAAGCGACTGCATCAGCGAGGTTTCACGCCCGCCCGAGAACATCACCGCCAGCACCACGGTGTTGGCCATGAAAATGATTCCCAGAATGATGGTGCCCTTGGTCAGCACATTGCCGGCGCGCGAACCGAAAAGGGTTTCCCCCATGCCGCCGCCGAACGCGCCGCCCAGCCCGCCGCCCTTGGACTTCTGCAGCAAAATCAGTCCAATCAGCAGCAGACAGCTCAAACCTTCAACAGCCAACAACATCGCACGAATAATATCTTGCATTTTCTGTTCCCAATCTAATTTACGCAGTTTCCTGGGCCGCCAGGACAATCTCAATAAAAGAGCGCGCATCCAGCGCCGCGCCGCCAATCAACCCTCCGTCAATATCCGGCTGGCTGAGAAGCTCAGCCGCATTGGAAGGTTTCATGCTCCCTCCATACTGAATCCGGACGGATTTTGCAACATGCTCGTCAGACATATCCTGCAGCACACCGCGAATCAGCGCATGCACTTCCTGCGCCTGGGCAGGCGAAGCGGTCAGTCCGGTGCCGATGGCCCAAACAGGTTCGTAAGCAATGATGCTTTCGAGCCAGCCGCGCGAACCGAAGTTTGCAAGGCTCCCGCGCACCTGCTTTTCGACCACTTCACTGGTTCTGCCGGCCTTGCGCTCCTCGAGCGTCTCGCCGACGCAAACGATCGGATGCAGGTTCAGGCCCAGCGCGGCCAGCGCCTTGCGGTTGACGATGGCATCGGTCTCACCGAAATACTGACGGCGCTCGCTGTGGCCGAGAATCACATAATGGCAGAACAAGTCGCGCAGCATTTCGGGAGAAACCTCACCGGTATAGGCGCCGGATTTTTCCCAGTGCATGTTCTGCGCACCGAGATCAATCTGCGTGCCGCTGATGACATTGCCCACGGCGCTCAGCGCGGTGAACGGAGGGCAGAGCACAACATCCACTTTCTGGCATGTCGCCAGATCACGCTTGATGCTCTCGGCGAGGTCCATGGCCTCCGCCACCGTTTTGTTCATCTTCCAGTTGCCAGCTACAATCGGCTTTCTCATTCCAATTTATCTCCTGAATTATTTATCGGTCAGCGCAGCCACGCCGGGCAGGGTTTTGCCCTCGAGAAATTCGAGGCTCGCTCCGCCGCCGGTGCTGATGTGGCTCATTTTCGGGGCGAGGCCGCTCTTGTTCACGGCGCTGACGCTGTCGCCGCCGCCGATGATGCTCAGGCAGTTCGTCGCCGCAATGGCCTTTGCCACTTCCAGCGTGCCCTCCGCAAAAGGTTTCATTTCAAAGCATCCCATCGGGCCGTTCCAGACAACGGTCTTCGCTTTTTTCACTTCGTCGGCATAAAGCTTCGCGGTCTCGGGGCCGATATCCAGCGCCATCCAGCCTTCTTCAATGCCCTTGAGGCCAACCGTTTTGGTTTTGGCATTCGCATCGAAAGCATCAGCGATGATGTGATCCACCGGAAGAAGCATTTTGACTTTCAGCTCTTTTGCCCTGGCCAGAAGATCCTTCGCGAGGTCAATCTTGTCCTCTTCCACCAGAGATTTTCCGGTGGGGATGCCCTGCGCGCGATAAAACGTGTAGGCCATCGCGCCGCCGATCAGCAGGGCGTCCACCTTGGTCAGCAGGTTGTTGATCACATTCACCTTGTCGCTCACCTTGGCGCCGCCGAGGATCGCCACAAACGGGCGCTCGGGACTCGCCATCGCCTTGCCAAGATATTCAATTTCCTTTTCCATCAGGAATCCGGCCGCGTTCTTTTTATAATACTTGCAGACCAATGCGGTGGAAGCATGCGCCCGGTGCGCGGAACCGAAAGCATCGTTGACAAAGATTTCACCGTCGCCCAGCGGCGCCAGCTTGGCGGCCAGGTCGGCCTGCTTCTTTTTCATCTCGGCCTTGGCGGCCTTTTTCTCGTCGTCCGTCGCAGTCTCCGGCAGTTTTGCCTTGCCCTCGTCGGGATAGAAGCGCGTGTTCTCGACCAGCATGACCTCGCCGGGCTTCAGGGCCTGCGCCATAGCCAGGGTATCGGCGCCGATGCAGTCCGGCCCAAACTTGACCGGACGACCGAGCAGCTCCTGCAGTCGCGCGGCCACGGGCTTCAGGCTGAAGTCCGCCTCGTACCCCTTGGCCTTCGGACGGCCCAGGTGGCTCATCAGGACCAGCGAGGCCCCGTGATCGAGAATGTGCTTGATCGTCGGCAGTGCCGCCGTAATGCGGGTGTCGTCCTGCACCCTGCCTTCTTTTACCGGCACATTGAAATCCACGCGCATCAGAACGCGCTTGCCCTTGCAGTCAACATCGCGAACGGTAATTTTGTTCATTGCTTCTCAGCCCCCTGTTAAGGGCGGGGGCGGACCGAAGTCCGCCCCTCGCAGTTTAACAATTATCCTCAGGCCTTCTTGGCCATGTGCACGATCAAGTCAACGCACTTGCAGGAATAGCCCCACTCGTTGTCGTACCAGGACACCAGCTTCACGAAATTGTCGTTCAGCGCAATGCCGGCCTTGGCGTCAAACACGGATGTGCATTCCTCACCGATAAAGTCGGAGGAAACCACGTCTTCCTCGGTGTAGCCCATGATGCCCTTCAAGGCGCCTTCCGAAGCCTTCTTCATTTCGGCCTTGATCTCATCGTATTTCGCGGGCTTCGCCAGACGGCAGGTCAGATCCACAACCGACACATCCGCCGTAGGAACGCGGAACGCCATGCCCGTGAGCTTGCCGTTCAGTTCGGGAATCACTTTGCCGACCGCTTTGGCGGCGCCGGTGCTGGACGGAATGATATTGAACGCCGCGCCGCGGCCGCCGCGCCAGTCCTTGCTGGACGGGCCGTCAACGGTCTTCTGGGTAGCGGTCGTCGCGTGGACCGTCGTCATCAGGCCTTCCACAATGCCCCACTTGTCGTTCACAACCTTGGCCAGCGGGGCCAGGCAGTTTGTGGTGCAGGAGGCATTGGAAATAATGGCTTCGCCGTTGTACTTGTCGTGGTTGACACCCATCACAAACATGGGGGCATCCTTCGAGGGGGCGGAAATCACAACACGCTTCGCGCCCGCCTTGATATGGGCCTGGGCCTTCTCGAGATCAGTGAAGACACCTGTGCATTCCAGAACATACTCTGCACCGCATTCCTTCCAGGGAATCATCGAGGGATCCTTCTGGGCATAAACTTTAGCCTTTTCGTCGCCGGCGGTCAGCACGCCGTCCTTGAATTCTGCCTTGCCCTTGAAGCGGCCGTGCACGGTGTCATACTTCAGCATGTACACCATGTAATCGCCGGCAATGAAGGGATCGTTGATCCCGACCACCTGCACATTGGGATTCTTCACCGCCGCGCGGAAAACCAGGCGGCCAATGCGCCCAAAACCGTTAATGCCAATCTTAATCGCCATTTTCTGTTCCTCCTGAATCTGTTTATCAGTGATTAAACGTTTTACTAAAAGCGCGGTTAAAGTAGCTGATGACATTTTCAGCGTCAATCAGAACCGCAATTTTTTTCTTGTTCGCTGAATCCGCAAACCGGCCGCAAGCATTCATTTTTTCTTGACATTTTTGAGGCGATGCGGCTTACTGCCGCCATGCTAACTGCACCTGCTGTATCTGAATCCACCATCAACAGTTGGCCGATTGAGGAATCCGGTTTGCCGGCCCGCGTGGTCCATAGCACACAAGTGGCCGGGCTCAGCACGGTCGGGGAACTCCGCTTGTGGCAGGACAGCGACCTGCTCAATCTGCACGCGCTGGGAAAAACATCGCTGGTGAAAATCCATGATTTTTTCGGCCTGTGCGAACGCCTTGCCGAAGGCCGACTTTCGTTCGCCCACTTTATGGAACTGCTGCATGCGTTTCTTGACCATGACGAATTTACCGTTCTGTCGTTCCGCTACGGCTTTGACCTCGCGGCCCCCCTGCCCTCCAGCCAGTGCATGACCCTGCAGCAAATCGGCAACCGAATGCACCGCACGCGGGAACGGATCCGGCAGATTGAGGAGTCCGCCATGCAGCGCCTCGACAGCCATCTCTGCCGGAGCAGTCTTGTCCCGTGGCACGACTATTTCACAGGCATGCTGGAGACCGCCGACGAATGCATGACCTGCGGCGAACTTTTCGACCACACGCGTCAATCGCTGTTTGATTATTCCAATCCCTGCTCCGTTCTTCTGCTTCTGAGCTCCCTCCGCGATTCAAAGATTTCATATCGCGGCGGGTTCTTCAGCCTGTGGCCGGAAAACCGGCTCGACGGCATTGCTCCCGCAATTTTGAAATGGCTGGATGGTCACAAAGGCTCGGGAACACTGGCCGCTGCATGCGAGCATGTCCTGCAGTCGCAGGGCGTCCAGCCGGGCCCGGGCCGCAAGCATGTGCAGCTCATCGCCGAACACTGTCCGGATATCGCCGTCACGGTGAACGGCCGCATCTTCAACTACGGAAAGGGAGTAAACTTTTTTCTGCGAGACGTTATGAAAACGATCAACGGCGCAGCGCACTACAGAACCGTCGCACAGGAGGCCAACGGCCTGCTTCGTCCGGCCAGCCGCAAAGGAGCCGGGTTCTGGCTGAAGGCTTTGAGATCGCATCCCGGCATCGTCATGAGGGAAAGCGGACACTACGAACGGAAGTGAGGCCCTACCGGTTTGCGGCGGGCCTCTGAACCGCTACCGAAGGCACCGGGAGGCTGGCCGGACGCGGAGCGCGGAACACAAAAAACACTGCGCCCATCAGGCAGAGCGCCGCCCAGACATAGTTCCACGACCACGACTGGCGCATGTAGATCAGCGCAAAAGGGATGAACACCGTCAGCGTGATGACTTCCTGGATGATTTTGAGCTGCGGGAGCGAAAGCGTCCCATAGCCGATCCGGTTTGCAGGCACCTGGAACAGATATTCAAAAAGCGCGATGCCCCAGCTCAGCAGCGCGGCAATCACCCACGGCTTGTGGCCGAGGTTTTTCAAGTGCGCGTACCATGCAAACGTCATGAAGGTGTTTGAAATCACGAGCAGCAAAATTGTTTTAATAATTGTATTCATTTCCCCGGTCCGTTTTGCACATCCACTACAAAAAAATCGGGTTCACAATATATCCGAAACACCGGATTTGCAACACCGATGCCGCTGGGAACGAAGAGATGAACGCCGTTCACCAGGAAATGGCCGTGATCGAAGCGCCGTCCGTATACTGACGGAATCACCACCGATCCCCAAAACGGCAGGCGGATCTGACCCGCATGATAATGGCCTGCGAAAACGCAGTCGGGATGTGCCTTGGCCAGGCGGTATATATTGTCGGGCGTGTGCGTCAGAACCAAATGCGGCGGGCCGGCGGGTTCAGGCGCAATTGTTTTCCGCTGAGTGCCCCACGGATAATCATAGCCCGTCAAACGGAGCTCCTGCCCTTTGATGGTGATATTCCGGGATTCATTGGTCAGGACTTTAAAGCCGGCATCCGCAAGCGCGATGCGAACCTGATTGGGATGATCCCAGTAATCGTGGTTGCCCAGCACGGCGAAATTACCCGCAGAACCCACCGGTTCCAGAATGGCCCTGAACCGGTCCAGCTGATGGCGGGCGGCATAATCGCCTGTGAAAAAAGCCAGATCCGGTCTCTCGTCGCGGGCGGCCCTCATCACGCGCCGGTAGTAATCCTCCGGGATTTTCCGGTGAACGTGAAAATCGGTCAGGTGCACAATGCGGAAAGGTTCCCCGTGCCAGCCCGGCAGGGATATCTGGTAGCGGTGAACCTTGAAGTCGGTCGTTGTGAAGGGCCTTGCCAGTTCGGTTTGGTGCGGCCGGGGCCCGACCGGCCAGCTCCCGCGGCATGCCCGCCGCAGGCGCAGCCGGTGAAGTTCCATGATGCCCAGCAAAGCCAGAACCAGCGCCGCGGGCCACGGAGGAAGGAGATATCCCGCAAAAAAAGCGGCCGCCGCCACAAGCGCAACGCCCGCCGCAATGATGAATCCCTTCGGGCGGCTGTCGCGCATCAAAATCAGCCAGCGGTTGACCACCTTCACATACAGGATCTCCCCCGCAAGCACGCAGAGGGCAACCGATACAGCCTGTTCCACAGAAACATTCATAACACTCCGCACAATATGACAGATGCGGGCTCAGGACCGATCAAAAAAACACGATTGACTCAGGGGATTTGGCGGCTAATGTTCCTGCGCATGAAAATCATAGACAAACATCTGCTGCACACGCTGATGGTGCCGCTGTTCTACTGCCTGATGGCCTTTGCCATGATTTTCATCGTGTTCGACCTGTTCGACCACCTTGGGGATTTCATTGACGCCGAAACGCCGCCCATGGACGTCTTCAAATATTATGTGCTGCTGGTGCCCTCGCTGGTCGTCTACATCATCCCTGTTTCGCTGATGCTCGCCGTGCTCTACAGCCTGAGCCGGCTGACCAAAAACAACGAACTGACGGCCATGCGCGCCAGCGGGATCAGCCTGTCCCGGCTGATGTTCCCGTTCGTCATGGTGGGTTTCCTGGCCAGCGTCGGGGTGGTCGCCATCCATGAAACCATCGGCCCGTGGTCGGCCTACTGGACCAACCAGTACGTCAACTCGCAGCGCCACAAGGGAAAAAGGGAAGTATACATCTGCGAAAACCTTGCCCTCAACAACGCCCGCAAGAGGCGCAACTGGATGATCGAATCCTTCGACACGCGCTCGAATCTGATGGTCAACGTGACGGTCGTGCAGCAGCGCAAAGATTCCTCCGACGACTGGAGAATCATGGCCCGGCAGGGCAAATGGCTGGACGGGCGCTGGTGGTTCACGGATGTTGTGAGGCAGGACTATGATGAGGGCGGGTTTCCCAAAGGCCCACCCGTGTTCGAGCGCATGATGGAGATGACAGACTTCAACGAAACCCCGCAGACTTTCATCAATGAGCGGAAGGACCCCTCGGTTCCCGAGCAGTTCTCATCGCGCGAATATAAAACCTTTCTGAAAACCCACAGGGAAATCTCCGACAGCACCGCGGCACGCTACATGGTGGATCTTCATCACCGTCTCGCGCTGCCGTGGATGTGCCTGATCGTCACGCTGCTGGGCATCCCCTGCGGCACCCACAGCGGCCGGAAGGGCGCCCTGCTCGGCATCATCATTGCGCTGTCTTTGTTCTTCGGATACTACTTTCTCATGAACATCTGCCTTGCGATGGGCAAGAACCAGGTCATCGAGCCGTGGCTGGCCGCCTGGGCTCCCAACATCCTGTTCTTCACAGGCGCGATCATCGCCAACTACCGGATGCGCTGATTTCCTGCTTGCGGCATTTGACAAATCAGCCGGGGTATTTTAGATTTTAACGGTAATTACGGCCGCACTTCGCGGCAGGGTATTTTTTTATGATTAAGAAAAACGACGACCCCGACAGAAGGGATGTTTCTGTCTGCATTGACCAGTCGGATTGTTTCAACCAGCCGGGCACATTCAGGTGCTGCCCCCTCGGGATGCAGTTCTACTCCGATCAGCAGATGCAGGAGGAGCTCATCCTCGAGGTGGCTCTTGACATACCCTGCGACGGGAAAACGCATCAGAAGGTCTCCTGCTCCGGCGTGGTGGTTCAATCTGTGCTGGATAATCCCCGCAACGCCTACCGCAACTGGGTTTATTTCATAGACTTGGCCCCCGGCATCAAGGAACAGCTTCAGTGCTTTGCAAAGGAATCGAAACTGCTATGTCCATTCTGCGAGAACTTCTAGCCCAGGCCGTAGCCGCGGGCGCATCCGATATCCACCTCAAGGCGGGCAATGTTCCCGTCTTCCGCGTCAGCGGAACACTGATCCCCCAGGGGAAACAGATCGTCACCCCCGAAGTCATGGACAGCTATCTCAAGGGAACCCTGCCCACCCGGCTCACCCGCCAGTTTGAAATCGAGCACGAGGCCGACTTCTCTCTCGCCGAGGAAGATGTCGGGCGCTTCCGCGTCAACGCGTTCGTTTGCCAGGGCAATGCCAACATGGTGCTCCGCAACATCAAGACCAAAATCCCGACCTTCGAGCAGCTTCACCTGCCCCCGCAGCTCAAGAAATTCGCCGACATCAGCCGCGGCATCGTTCTTGCGAGCGGGACAACCGGTTCGGGAAAATCCACGTCGCTGGCCGCCATCATGCATGAAATCTCCGTCACCCGGAACTGCCGGATCATCACGATCGAGGATCCGATCGAATACATGTTCAAGGACGACAAGTCCATCATCTCCCAGCGCGAGGTGGGCCTCGACACCATGTCGTTCCACGCGGCGCTCAAGCACGTTCTGCGCCAGGATCCGGATGTGATCATGGTCGGTGAAATGCGCGACGCCGAGTCCTTCATGGCCGCCCTTTCGGCCGCCGAGACGGGCCATATCATCTTCAGCACGCTGCACACCTCATCGGCATCGTCTTCCATCGCCCGCATCATGGATTTCTTCCCCTCCTCCGAACGGGACCAGATCCGCATGGCGCTGGCCAACAGCGTGCATGCGGTCTTCTGCCAGCGCCTGATCCCGTCCATCCGCGGCGGCGTCGTGCCGGCTGTGGAAATCATGATCAACAACGGGACCATTGCGAAGATCATCCGCAAGAACAAGCTGGAGCTGCTGGAGGCCGCCATCGAAGTGGGCGCGCCCGACGGGATGCAGACTTTCAACAGTTCCATCTACGACCTCATCAAGACGGGACAGATCACCGAAGAGGAAGGCATGGACAATGCGAGCAATCCCGAGGCCCTCAAGATGCGGCTGAAGGGCATCAACCTCGACGAATCCAGCCGCATCCTGCAGATCTGACCAAAAGTTCCAACCATTGGAACTCCTGCTTTAAAAACTTCCAGTCATTGGAAGTTTTTCAGGAGAAAGTTCCAGTCATTGGAACTTTTCACAGCTTCAGAATTCGAAGCAGCTCAGAATCGGGTCGTGGTCGCTGTGGCCGCGGCGCGGATATTTGTCGTCCCCGATGAAGTCGCTGTTGATGTGGACGGCCGAGACATATTTCAGCCGCTTCAGCAGCGGATCGGTCACGAACAGATGATCGAGCGTCTGCGCCTGGCCCTTGAAGACATAGCTGTAGGCGTTCTCGGGGCGGGCCTTGAGCATTTCATCATAGAGGCTCATCAGATCCGCATCGTAAAGCGCGCCGAGCTGATCGGCCGGCAGCAGCGGATCGGGCTCGTCCGGCCGCGGGAATGTGTTCAGGTCGCCGCCAACAATAACCAGCGCTTCTTTATCCTCCCTCTGAATCGCCCGCACGAGGTCGGCGCTGAAACCGGCCTGATTCTGCCGGTCGAGAACAAAGTTCTGCGGCTGGCTCTTGAAATGATTGTTCAGCAGGTAGATCCTGTGGTTTTCCCCGCCGGCCGCAAAGTCGAAGGCGGCCATCTGCGGACCGCGCTCGTAGACGATCCCCAGAATCTCGTGAAGCATGTTGAAGGTCTTCGGATTGGATGCCCTGCCGCTATAGGCCAGGGTGCGGCCTGAGGTGTGCACCCAGGGCAATTCTCCCATGACCGGATGATCCTTTTCGACTTCCGCCAGTTTGACCCGTTCCGGCTGATACAGGAAGGCCGTGATGATGCCGCGGCCATCGGCCGCCGCGCGGTCGCAGGCGGTCTCGTAAACCGGTCCGCCCTGCGAGCGGATTTCGGCAGCGAGTTCCTGCAGCACATCCGGCAGTCCGTCGCGGTTGTCAATGTCCGTCCGCTCCAGTTTCCCGTCCGCCATGACGCCGATGTCCTGGTCCTCCACTTCCTGAACCATCAGGATATCCGGCGACTGCAGATCCTCAATGATCTGAGCGGCAAGACCGCGAATCTTTTCCCTGTAGATTTCCCGCGAGGCCGGCACGTAATCAAACACCTGCAGTCCGGTGTATCCCTGGAATTTTCCTTCTTCATCAAGGACAGGCGTTGCATTTTTATAATCGTAATAATCGCGGCTGTCGAAAGGATCGTCGCGGTGATCGTAAAGATTTTCGATGTTGTATGTCGCAATCCGCAGCAGGTCCTTATCGGCGGCCGGCGCTTTGGCCCGGTTGGCCGAAGGATCTGTGCCCGCCTTAAAGACCGGCGGGGTTTCCACCTGAACCATATAGCTCCCCATGAAGCGCGAGACCGCGCCCCGAACGGGCTCCTTGAGGGTCTCAAAGGTGCAGGTCGCAGGAAGCGCCGGCATGGGCGCATCCTTCGCGCGGGGAAGGCCCAGCGGGCCCAGGCCGATGAGATAACCGTTCTGGTTGTCGAAGACGTCATCGCAGTCATCCATCGGATGCGCATCCCGGAAGGCGCGGCGGGCATAAATGTTTTTGCGTGCCGTCAGCGGATGAGAGGGATGGATGAGGTAAACCAGCGAACCCATGCTGTCGCAGTGCGCGCCGGACACCAGCGCGCCGGCGGGAACTTCGCAGCGCATGCCCTCGTGCTGCCGCCAGTAGATATCCGCCTCGGCAGCATCATCGGGGGGGTTGGCGACAAAGGGCCGGAGCTCCTCGTCAATCTTCGCCTTTTTCCGCAGCACCTTTTTGACCGTCACCCGCTGCAAAACCGTTTGCCCTCCGCTTGACGCCATAATGCCCCTGAGCCGGACCACGTCCCCGACATGCGGGCGGTAGAGCCTGCCCAGGGAGGTTCTGATGAAACCGTTCGTGCTCATGTCCACGTAGATTCCGTCCGAGGTGACCGGATTGTCGTCCGCGTCCGCTTCCGGATTCTGGATGACAAAACCGTGATAGGACTCCGAGGCCGGCGGATTGTAGACCAGAACCTGATGAACAATCCCCTCGACGGAGATCGCCCTGTCCACGGGCGGAATCTCGCTGTTTTCCATGCAGGCGTGAACCTGGCCAATGGGCTGTGTGCCGAAACCGGCGCAGCCGGCGAGCATCAATGCCGCAAGAGGGATAAAGCATAGGGCGGCGATCCGGGCGTTCACTCTGTTCTGGGCCATGTGTGTCCTCATTTCTTCAATCAAAAAAGCCAGCAAACCAGGAGGCGGGCTTGTCTTCTGCAAAGTCATAAAACCGCATCTTACGCCGTCCGCATATTTTTACAAGGCCATCCATCGTCATATCCGGCCAGTTCACCTGACAGCGCTCCCAGAGCATCTGGAAGATCTGCCCGCAGTAAAGAGCGTCATCGGCGGCGCGGTGGAACCGCCCGGCGGGAAGCCCGAACACGCGCACCAGCGTGCCAAGCTGGTAGTTTGGCATGCCTGCCCAGAGCTTGCGGCTCAGGGCCAGCGTGTCCAGTATCGGCCCCTTCGGAGCCGGGCAGGCCAGGCGGCGCACGGCCCGGTCAATGAACTTGAAATCGAACCGCGCGTTGTGCGCCACCAGCGGAAGGTTGACGCAGAAATCAGCAAAGCGCGGAAGCACATCCCCGATTTGCGGCTTGCCGCTGACCATCTCGTCGGTGATGCCGTGAATCTGTGTCGCGCCCCGCGGAATCGGCCGGCCGGGATCAATCAGCTCGTTGAACGTGTCCACCGGAACCCCGTCGGAAAACAGCACCGCGCCGATTTCAATAACGGCGTCCCAGCGCGGGGACACGCCAGTGGTTTCGGTGTCAAATGCGACAAAGTCCATCACTCCTCGCTC
>ENA-UPTA01004177-UPTA01004177.1-activated-sludge-metagenome-genome-assembly--contig:-NODE-4177-length-13807-cov-5.234729_pt1 | contig 13807 bp, 10 predicted proteins | sample MGYA00238184_ERZ773361 | MGnify/ENA primary metagenome ERZ773361 (study PRJEB29100, sample SAMN05720205) | activated sludge metagenome | isolation source: anaerobic digester from wastewater...
ACCACAGGGACACCGCGCTTGCCATCGCCAGGCAGCTGAAGATCGTGACCTCAGACGATCAGGCCATCACAGGCAGCCAGTTAAACCAGATGAGCGACGAGGAACTCAGGCAGACCATCGGCAATTACTCCGTGTACGCGCGCGTGCAGCCCGAGCATAAGGTGCGCATTGTCACCGCCTGGCAGGAAAACGGCAAGGTCACCGCGATGACCGGCGATGGCGTCAATGACGCGCCCAGCATCAAAAAGGCGGATATCGGCGTGGGCATGGGCATCACCGGCACAGACGTGACCAAGAACGTGGCGGATATGGTGCTGGCAGACGACAATTTCGCCACCATTGTCCATGCGGTGGAGGAAGGCCGGCGCATTTATGACAACATTCGCAAAGCCATCCAGTTTCTCCTGTCCTCTAACCTTTCCGAGGTGATGTCCATCTTTGTGGCAACCATGGTGGGCTTCATCATTCTTGAGCCCATCCACCTGCTGTGGATCAACGTCATCACCGACACCTTCCCGGCCCTGGCCCTGGGCTTTGAAGCGCCGGACAAGGATATCATGACGCGCGCGCCGCGCGACAAAAATGAAGGCGTGTTTGCCGGCGGGTTGGGAACGGACGCGCTTTATCAGGGCATCATGGTATCTCTGCTGACGCTGGCCGCCTACTTTATCGGCCACAAATATGAAGCCGGTGTATGGGAGTTTGTGCCCTTGAGCCAGGGGCTGTCGCACGATGGCGTCACGATGGCCTTTCTGACCATGTCCATGGCAGAGGTCTTCCATTCGCTCAACATGCGCTCCATGCGCAATTCCATCTTCTCCCTGAAAACCCATAACAAGCACCTGTATCTGGCGATGCTGGTCTCCTTCCTGCTGACAGCAGCGGTCATTTATATGCCCTTCCTGCGGGACGCCTTCAAGTTTGAGTACATCAGCTTCCAGGAATTCGTCATGTCCATGCTGCTGGCTGTGCTGGTCATTCCGATTGTGGAAGTCGTCAAGCTGATCCAGCGCAAACTTGCCGCAAGGCATTCAACCTCATACTGATGTAATAAAGCTTGTTTGCATCCAAAGCGGCAAGGGATTTTGTTGGCCTGCAAGGAAGGAAACCGATGGCGCAGCCTGAGCTGCGTTGAGGTTGACTGACACAGCAGGGCGACAAAAGACCCGGCGCGACGATGCAATAAAGGTTGGAATCACCAGGGCAAAAGCAGGAAGCCCGGCTGTCTTGGCCGGGCTTCCTGCTTTTAGCGGTTCACTTAGTCGTCATCGTCATCATCATCGTCATCGTCGTCATCGTCGTCATCGTCGTCATCGTCGTCATCGTCGTCATCATCGTCATCGTCGTCATCGTCGTCATCATCGTCTATCTCGTTGTCATCATCGTCATCGTCATTGTCGTCGTCATCATCATCGTCATCGTCATCGTCATCGTCGTCTTCATCATCGTCCCAGTCATCCCAGTCGTCGTCCCAATCGTCATCATCCCAGTCATCATCATCGTCATTGAAATCATCATACCAATCATCATCGCCCCAGTCCGCGTCCCACTGTCCGGGAATGATCACAGAGGGCGGCAGCGCGGCGCCAAGCTGAGGGGGATCCATCAGGGTATTGTCCTTCACGCGCATTTGCACCAGGGAACCATCCGCCGCGCTGAGGAGAACGGCATACATCTTATCCTGATTGCGTACCTGTACAAGGTACTGGGCGCCTGTCCCGGCGCGGCCCAGCTGGATGTCGGTAATCACACCGCCTCCGGCGTATTCCAGCGCCAGCTGCATGGCCTGGGCAGTCTTGATGACAACACCCGGCATCTGCTCCATTTGCGGCATACCGCGCATGACATAGTGCGTCATTCTGCCGTTGGCCGCATTGAAGCGGGCCTTGTAAAACTGTCCCTCGCGCTCAAATAGCGCCACAAAGTAGAGCTCTTCCTTGCCTTTGGCCTCCACAAAGACGCTGGACACAAGGCTGCCGGGGAAGGCTTGCGCAACCAGGGCGCGCACAGCCGACTCTTCCAGGCCGATTTGCTTGCCGCCAGCCTCATCAGCGGACTTCATGTTGACCCGCATGACCAGCAGCGGGGACTTGCTCAGATAGACCCTGTACTGATTGTCCTTGCTGTCCTTAAAGGTCATTTCCAGGGTGTTGGCATCCTCGCCGGTCGATGTCAGCTGGGCATCCGAAGGCACATACTTCGCAGCCTCCGCCACTGCTTCCCTGGGGGCATCCGCCAGTACGGCCAGGCTGGTAGTGACCAGCATGGCCAGCGCGATCAAAAGTGATACCAGTTTTTTCATAATCTCTCTCCTTCCTGGCTTGCTCGTCCTGCAAGCTCTGGCATTAAGTTACACAGGGCAGACGGACAATGAAACCTTTTGAGCGCTTTCCTCACACATCCCTTACAATTGCCCGCAAGGCCCACAAACACAAGAAAGATCAAAGCCGATCATTCACAAAAACTGCCGCGATCACGCGGCAGCCCGGATCTGTTCTGAAAGGTTCTATCTGTCAGTCATCCCAATCATCCCAGTCGTCCCAGTCATCCCAATCGACCCAATCATTATCATCGTTGTCATCATCGTCATCATCGTCGTCGTCATCGTCGTCATCGTTGTCATCATCATCGGGGGTGGGCGTTGGTGTCGCCGCCGGCGCAGGTGTCCGCGTTGCGGGCGGAGCGGCAGCCGGGGTTGAAGGCGGCGGGGCGGATGTGTTGGCAGCAGACGCGTCGGTTGCCGCGGGACGCGCGGCCGGGGTTGAACCGGCGATGGCTTCCGGCGTGTCGCCAAGCTCACTCAGGTCGCTGAGCTGCGCGTTGCTGGAGATAAGCTGTCCGCTGCTAGCGTCCATGATCAGATAATGCTCCTCACCGTTTGAAAACACCTTAAGAAGGTACAACATGCCCGCGCCCAGCTTCTCCAGGCTGATGTCCAGCATCACCCCTCCGGGCAGATAGGCCAGCACCGCCTCGCGCACCTGTTCATATGGCAGGATGCCCTCCACGGTATCATAAAGCGGCTTCATCACGCGGTGAATGGTCTCGCCATCGGCGGCATTGCGCACATCCCGGTAAAAATAGCCGCGCAAGGGATCGGTATATACTGCCGTCAGCGTATAGGCGCCATTCAGCCTGGAAATGAATATCCCCTCAATCATCAGCCCGGAATTCATCTGCAGCAATGAGGCCCGCAGGATGGCGGCGCTCATCAGCTGCTGCGGCGCGCCCTGCTTTTCATAGGCGTCAAGCGTCAGCCTGCGAAAGGCTTTGCCATCCGGGGAGATCATGACCTCATAGCGATGGGCCTTGCGCTGATCCAGAAAAGTAAAGGTCATCCCCTCCGGGCCTTCCTCCATATCCTCAGGCAGCGCGGAACCGGGCACATACAGGGCCGCCAGGCGCCAGGCTATGGCGACAGGGTCTGTCGCAAGGGCGCGCACTTGACAGCCAAGCAAGACCACAGCGCATAGCAAGGCCAGCCAGCCACGTTTCACGCACTCACCTCCTTCACATATCATCAGTATACACAGGTAAAAAACGCAAAAAAAGCGTTGTGTGCTTTCCTTACAAATCCCTTACAAATTGGACGTTGAAGCAGGTGCCCTCGCCAGGCTTGCTGTCCACGGAAAGAGCGGCGTTGTAACGGTTGGTGATGCTGGCCACGATGGCCAGCCCCAGGCCGGAGCCGCCGGACTCCCGCGCACGGGCGCTGTCCACGCGGTAGAATTTTTCGTAGATGCGCGGCTGGTGTTCAGGCGCGATGCCGATGCCGTTGTCGGAAACCTTCAGGCATTTCCCATCCATTTCCACCAATACCCAGCCGCCCTGCCGGCCATAGCGCACGGCGTTGCTCATCAGGTTGCGCAACAGCTCCCACATGTCCTGCTCCGCCGCCTGAACCTGCATCTGACCCTTGATTTGAATGGAGATGTCCCGGGCTGCCGCCTGCGGGCTGAGCGCCACGGCCACCTGATGGGCCACCTTGTCCAGGGACACCGTCTCATGGGAGTCGCCCTTCGCCTGGCTTTGACGCTCCAGCATCAGGATGTCATTGATGATGCCTGCCATGCGCTCGCATTCCTTGAGGATATAGCCCAGATATTCCTCGCGCTCCTGCAGGGGCAGGTCCGGATCCTCCAGGAGCATTTCAGCGAAACCGGTGATGGAGGTCAGCGGGCTCTTGAGCTCATGGGAGCTGTTGTCCACAAAATCACGCTGCATGTCGCGCGTCTTGCTGATTTGCTCAAGGTCATAGCGCATGCGGTCAATCAGGTAAATGATGTTTTCCATGGCAGGCCGCAGCTCCGGGAAAAAGGTATCCGGATCAATGGCCTCGCGCACCCGGACGCCCTCCAGCAGATCCCTTACCTGCTCCAGCTGGCGTACCATTTTGCTGGTCAACGGTCTGAGCAGCCAGCGGGCGACCGCCACCATGGCCAGGCTGATCAGAAGCAGCAAAGGCAGGTAAACCGTCAGGATGTACTCAAACTCACGAAAGGGCTTGTGCAGATGCAAAACAAGCCGCCCCTCCATCAGCAGGGCAGCCCGCAAAGCCGGATAAAACACGCCGCGATCCAGGGAAAAGCTGTCCCCCACGCCCTCGCTCAGCGCCTCATGAACCTCCTCCTGCGCAAGCAGACGGCTGCCGTCCTGGATGTCCGTTCCGCTGTCCGCCAGGATGATGCCGTTGGGCATCAAAAAAGTGACCCGCAAAGGCGGCGCGGACTGAGCGATCCTGTCCGCCAGCTCCTGCAGGTTGCTGCTGGCCTCGCTGGTCCAGGCCGAGGCGGTGTTCAGGATGGCCAGCAGGCTGCCGCGCTCGGCGTCGATGTCGGCGGCGATCATGACAGCGGCAAACGCGATGACGATCACCAGCGTCAGCACGTTGCCCAGCCAGTAGGCGCGCAGCAGCTTCTTGCGCATGCTCAGCTCTCCTTGATCAGCCTGTAGCCGCCGCCGTGAACCGTCTGGATGAAGCGTGGGTTGGCCGCGTCATCCCCCAGTTTTTTGCGCAGGGAGCGGATGTGGTAATCCACTGTGCGGGAGGTGTCGGTCTGGGATTGATATCCCCAGACATCCTGCAGCAGCTGCGCGCGCGTGACCAGCAAGCCGGCGTGTTTGGCCAGGTAGTGCAGCAGTTCGAACTCCTGCGCGGTCAGCGACACGGTCTGGCCATCCAGCAAAACCTGGCGCTCATCAGGCCGCAGCAGCAGCCCGCCTAGCTCAATCTGCAAAGCGGCGGGGCTTACCCGGCGCAGCGCTGTGTTGATGCGGGCTTTGAGCTCACGCACGCTGAAGGGCTTGGTAATATAGTCCTCCGCGCCCAGCTCCAGGCCCTTGACCTTGTCAGTGTCCGTTGAGCGGGCGGACAGGATGATGACCGGAATATCACGGGTGCGCGGGTCCGCCTTCCAGTCCGCCAGAATCTGATAGCCGCTGCGCCCGCGCAGCATCAAATCCAGCAGCATCAAATCCGGCAGGCCTTTTTTAAGCTGATGTTCAAGCTCAGCGCTGTCATAGCAGTGCACGCTCTCATGCCCCATGGATTTAATGATTTTAACCAGCAGCACGCTGATGGTTTCTTCGTCTTCTACTGTCCAGATCGTTGCCATTGAAGCCACCTCTTTGAGCATTTCATTTTTATCGTGCCGGTTTTGTCACTTGAGGGCAAGCACGCCGCGGGTTTTTCTTACATCATTCTAACATAATCGCTGCCGGCTGGCACTCAATACAGGAATCAATGCAAGAATATACCGCCCCCTTTCAGTGTTCCAAACCAAAACAGTGAAAAGGCGCGCGTTTCAGCGCCCGACGCAGCAGGTTTTGGCAGTCTCAAACCAATCAATGCATGAAAATACGCTCGTGAAATGTCGTTTTTATGTTTGTAGAAAATCTTGCAAAATCCTGCCTGTTTTGCTATGATGAATACACCGTATGTGATGTCGGGCCTCGTGCGATTCCATGGTGTGAACCCTGTCAGGACCGGAAGGTAGCAGCAGTAAGCGCAAGTTGGGATGTGCTGCGGGCTCACCCGGTGTCGCATGCGGTATTTGCTTGCGCGGCAGGCAAGACCACACACTCAAAGCTATCATGGAGGAAACAGGCATGTGGAAGATACCCCCGACGCTGGACGTTGACCCTGAAATCAAACAGAGCATCCACGACGAATGCGTCCGACAGGAAACCCATCTGGAGCTGATTGCCAGCGAGAACTTCGTTTCAGACGCGGTGATGGCGGCCATGGGCAACCCGTTGAACAACAAGTATGCGGAAGGTTACCCGGGCAGGCGCTATTACGGCGGGTGCGAGCATGTGGATGTTGTGGAAAACCTCGCGCGCGACCGCGCCAAAGCGCTGTTCGGCGCCGAGCATGCCAATGTCCAGCCCCACAGCGGCTCGCAGGCCAATCAGGTCGTCTACCTGGCCTTCCTCAGGCCGGGGGATACCGTGCTGGGCATGAGTCTCAGCCACGGCGGCCACCTGACCCACGGCAGCCCGGTCAATGCCTCGGGCCTTATGTACAACTTTGTTTCCTACGGCCTTGATCCGGACACCGAGACCATCGATTATGATGCGCTGATCAAAAAAGCGCAGGAGGTCAGGCCCAGGCTGATCGTGGCCGGCGCCTCAGCTTACTCCAGGGAGATTGATTTTAAGAAGTTCCGCGAGGCGGCCGACGCCTGCGGCGCCATGTTGATGGTCGACATGGCCCACATCGCGGGCCTGGTGGCCGCCGAGCTGCACATGAGCCCGGTTCCCTATGCGGACGTCGTTACCTCCACCACCCACAAAACCCTGCGCGGCCCGCGCGGCGGCTTGATTCTGTGCAGGGAAGAACATGCCAGGGCCATTGACAAGGCCACCTTCCCCGGCCTGCAGGGCGGTCCGCTGATGCATGTCATCGCGGCCAAAGCCGTGTGCTTCCTTGAGGCGCTGTCACCCTCTTTCAAGGAATATGCCAGCCAGATCGTAAAGAACGCCAAGGCGATGGAGCATGCCTTCCATCAGGAAGGCGTGCGCATGGTCTCCGGCGGCACAGACAATCACCTGATGCTGGTGGATCTGGTGGACCTGGACGTTTCCGGCCGCCAGCTGGAGGACTGGCTGGGCCGGGCGCGCATCACTGTCAACAAAAACATGGTGCCCAGGGACCGCCGCAAGCCCACGGAGACCAGCGGCGTACGCATCGGCACGCCGGCGGTCACCACCCGGGGCATGGTGGAGAAGGATATGACGCGAATCGCGCAGGCCATCGCTCGGATCATCCGCGAGGGAGAAAGCGCGGTCGCGCCGGTCCTAAAGGTGGTCGCGGAGTTGACAGAGAAATACCCCTTGTTCAACTGAGACCGGATTCATTTTCCCCAAAGCCGCGGATCGCGGCTTTTTTGCTCGATCCCCCATGAAGCCAAAAACGCAGCCTGGCCTGCATGCGCACAATGTTCATTTTGCCATGGTATGCGCCTGTGGTACAATGAAGGACGAGGTGATTGTATGCGTGAAACCTGTGTGCTGGTGGACGGCCACAGCCTGATGTACCGGGCGTTCTTCGCCCTGCCTGACATGGACCGGGACGGTGTGCCCACCAACGCGGTGCATGGCTTTTTGTTGATGCTGTTCAAGGTCATAGAGGACATCGCCCCCCAGTACTGCGTGGTCACCTTTGATGAGCATGGCCCGGTGTTCCGCCATGAGCAATACGCCCAGTACAAGGAAGGGCGCGCGCCCATGCCGGATGACCTGCGGCCCCAGTTTGACGTGATCAGGGAAGTGCTTGCCGGCATGGGGATCCAGGTGATGAGCCTGGCAGGCTATGAGGCGGATGACATCATCGGCACCCTCTCCCTGCAGTGCAAGCAGAAAGGTGTGCAGGCTTTGATTTTGACCGGCGACAGGGATGATTTGCAGCTGGTGGATGACGGGGTCGAAATGCTGTTTACCCGGCGGGGCATCAGCGAGATCGAGCGCTTTGACCCTGCCGGCGTCAAGGCGGCCTTTGGCGTGGCGCCTGAGCAGGTGACCGACTTGAAGGGCCTGATGGGCGACAGCAGCGACAACATCCCCGGCGTTCCGGGCATTGGCGAGAAGACCGCCACCAAATTGCTGCAGGAATATGGCAGCCTGGACCGGGTCCTTGAGGCCGCTCCCACCATCAAGGGCAAGCTGGGGGAACGCCTGCGCGAGCATGGCGACCTAGCGCGGCTCAGCCGCGGGCTGGCCACCATCAGGCGCGATCTGCCGCTGGTCTTCAGCCCCCGGGAGGCCGCCCTGGACCGCCTGGCGGAGGGCTTGCCTGCGCTTCAAAAGTATAAGCTCAACAACGCGGCGGAGCGGCTGAGGAGGCTCAGCGGCACAGCGGAGGATCAGCCGGCAGCAGTTCCGTCGGAGTGGGTACAGATTCATGACCATGCGGAGCTGGCTTCCTTCCTCAACCCGGCGCCTGAACGCCCGTGCGCTGTCTTTGCCACCTTTGAGGAGCTCTCCATCGCGCTGGATGACGGGCGCCAGGCCCGGGTCGCAATCAACGCCGGCCAGCAAAGCCTGTTGGATCCCGTGCAGGGCATGGACAGCGGCGAAGCGCTGCGGGCGGCCCTTTCCATGATGAAAAGGGGATACGTCATCCACCACGCCAAGCAGGCCTTTCACCTGATGGCGCTTGCGCCTGACAGCCCTGACCGGTTGGTCTTTGACACCATGATCGCCGCCTATCTGCACAATCCCCAGGAGAAAAGCTATGCCCTGCAAGCCTTTGCCAGCAGGGACGCGCGTGGGGTGATGGAGCTGTACCGCCGCCAGGCACAGCAGCTGGAAGCGGAGGGCATGGCGGATTTGTTCCGCGACATTGAGCTGCCGCTGACCCGGGTGCTGTACGATATGGAAGCCCTGGGATTTCAGGTGGACGCCAAGGTGTTAAAGCGCCTGGGAGATGACTTCAGCCTGCAAACCGAGCAGCTGCGGCAGAGCATTTATGACCTGACCGGCGTGTCCGGCTTTAACCTCAACAGCCCCCAGCAGCTGGGCCGCGTGCTTTTTGAAACCCTTGGCCTGCCCACCCAGCGCAAGACCAAATCCGGCTACAGCACAAACGCCGAGGCGCTGGAGGCCATCGCGCCCATGCATCCTGCCATCGACAAGATTCTGGAGTACCGGCAGGTCTCCAAGCTGAACAGCACCTATATTGACGCGCTGCTTCGCAAAATGGACAGGCAGGGACGCATCCACACAACCTTTGACCAGGCGGGCACCGCCACAGGGCGCATCTCGTCCAATGAGCCCAACCTGCAAAACATCCCGGTCCGCACAGCCATGGGCAGGGAGATCCGGCGCGCCTTCATCGCCAAACCCGGGCATGTGCTGGTGGACGCGGACTATTCCCAGTTCGAGCTGCGCATCCTGGCGCATATGAGCGGAGATGCCGCCATGTGCGACGCTTTCATCAGGGGGCAGGATATCCACACCCGCACCGCAGCGGAAATCAACGGCGTGCCGCTCAGCGATGTCACCCCGGCCATGCGCTCGGACGCAAAGGCGGTCAACTTCGGCATTGTGTACGGCATTTCGGATTTTGGCCTGGCGCGCAACATCGGCACCAGCCGCAAACGGGCAGGCGACTTTATCTCGCGCTATTTTGAGCGCTATCCCGGCGTGCGCGAGTTTATGGACAGCACCGTGCGCTTCGGTTACGAGAAAGGCTTCATCACCACCCTCTTTGGGCGGCGGCGCCTGCTGAACGAACTCAAAAGCGGCAATGCCAACACCCGCAATTTCGGCGAGCGCGCCGCCATGAACACGCCCATCCAGGGCACGGCGGCGGACATCATCAAGCTGGCCATGGTCCGGGTACACCGGGAACTGAAAGAGCGCGGTTTCGCGGCGCGGCTGGTTCTGACCGTGCATGACGAGCTGATTGTTGAAGCGCCCCGGGATGAGGCCGAGCAGGTACGGGAGCTGCTGCGGGACGTGATGGAAAACGCCATCAAGCTGGACGTGCCGCTGAAAACGGATATCAAGATCGGGTACAGCTGGTATGACAGCAAATAAGCCGTATATCATGGGCTTGACCGGAGGCATCGCCTGCGGAAAAAGCAACCTGAGCGAAGCGCTGAGGAGCCGCGGCGCCGTGGTGGTGGACGCGGACGAGATTTCCCGCGCGCTCACCGCCGCAGGCGGCCGCGCGCTTCCGTCCATCCGTGCCCGTTTTGGCGACCAGGTGTTTGAAGGCGAGCTGCTCAACCGCAGGGCGCTTTCAGACGCGGTGTTCGGTCATCCCCGGGCGCTGGCAGATCTGAATGCCCTCATGCATCCGATGGTATTTGAGGAGATTGATGATCAAATCGCGCGGTATGCCGACCGGGCAGCCCTTGTGATCGACATCCCACTGCTGTATGAAACCGGCTTTGAAGCGCGTTGTGACGAGGTCTGGTGCGCTTATGCGCCCCCGGCACACCAGGTGCAGCGCCTGCTCCAGCGCGGAATGACAAGGGAAGAGGCGCTCCGGCGCATTGACAGCCAGATGCCCGCGATGGAAAAGGCCAAAAGAAGCGACCGCGTCATCATCACCACCGGGGACAAGGCGGACAACGCCAATCACGTCATCCGTTTATGGGATGCGCTTTTGAGGAGGATTTGATTGTCTGAGTCGCCATGGAACGTCAAGCATGCAAGGCGCGGCGCGCCCAGGCGCCTCCGCCCCGGGGGCGCGCAGGCGGAGCGCGCGCCGTACCATGCGCCTGCAGGGCAGCGCCCGCACGCCAGGCTGGCTGGCCAGCCGTCCCGCCGGCAGCCCCCACCGCAGCCTGAGCCTGCCCGCCCGAACCGGCAGGGCCGCCGCGCCGCCAGGGCTGACAGGCATTATTCCATCCGCTCTGTGGCGCTGCTGGTCGCGATGCTGATGCTGCTCGCCACCACCGCGTATGTGATGTACGGCAAACAGCAGCGGCTGGACGCCCTGACGGTCAAATACAGGATCGCGCAGGAGCATTACAGGGCCCGGGCCAATTCAGGGTACCTGGGGCTGATTGAGAAATACGCGCAGGAATATGGCGTCAACCCCTCCTTTGTGTCGGCCATCATCAAGTGTGAAAGCAGCTACCGCGCGGACGCGGTCAGCCGGGTGGAAGCCCGCGGGCTGATGCAAATCATGCCCGATACGGGCGTATGGATGGCCCAGCGCCTCAAAATAAACAACTACAGGCCGGATATGCTGTTTGACCCGGAAACCAACATCCGCTTCGGAACGGCCTATCTGGCCTATCTGAGCGATATCTTCTCCGGCTCGCCTGTCATGGTGGCCGCCGCCTTTCACGCCGGCGACAACAATGTCAAGCGCTGGGCGCTCAACCTCGCGCAGGACAAAAAGACCATTGAGCTGGAGCAGATTCCAACCAGCGATACCAAGAGCTATGTCAGAAAGGTGATGGACGCGTATGCGATATATTATGAAAAAGATAAAAGCACTGCTCCTGATCGCGATGGCAGCCTGTCTCTTGCTGACCGGCGCCTCGGCCCAGGGCAATGACCGCCAAAGCCTGATTCTGGGCATTGTTTCAGCGACCACCAACCGCACCAATCCCCTGACGCCGGTTGAGCGTGAGTTCATGTCCCTGACCGCGCTGGTATATGAATCCATGATTGTCCTGGATGACGACTACCTCCCAAAGCCGCATCTGGCTGACAAATGGGAGTCCTCAGGCGATGGGTCAACCTGGACTTTTACCCTGCGCGAGGGCGTCACCTTCCATGACGGCACGCCATTGACCAGCGCCGATGTGGTCGCAACCGTCAATGAAATCCTGCGGCTGGCCAATGACGAGACCAGCTCCAACAAGGGCGCCTATGCCTCCCTGCGCTATTTTATCAACAAGATTGCCGCCCCGGATGAGCGCACGGTGGTCATCACCACCGGCCGGAAAAACTTTGGCTTTCTGTACGCCATGAATTTTCCCATTTTGCCCGCCGCGCAGGTCCAGCTGGACAACCCTGCGGGCTCCGGCCCTTACCGGGTGGAGCAGTTCCAGCCCGCGGACTATATTTGGCTGTCCGTCAATTCCTCCTGGTGGGGAGGCAGGCCGGCAATCACTGAAATCAGCGCCCTTTTCCACACCACCAACCGCGAGCTGATTTCCAGCTATGAATACAACCGGGTGGACGCCATCCTGACGCGCTCGATGACAGCCGCGCAATACCGCTCCAGCGTAAGCTCCCTCAATCTGACTTACCGCACAAAGCAGTTTGAAGCCCTGATGCTCAACCATCTCAGCTACGAATTGGAGGACGTGCGGGTGCGCAAGGCCATCCGCGCGGCGCTCAACCTGAACGCCATCGCGCAAAACGCCTACATGGGCATGGCCATGCGCACGGACACTCCCCTGCCCAGCGGCACCTGGATGTATTCCGCCGATGACACAGTATACCGGCAAAACATCGAGCTAGCCAACCAGCTGCTGGATGAGGCCGGCTGGGTGGACACCAATGATGACGGCATCCGGGATATGGTGCGCAACGGCAAGCTGGTCAAGCTGTCCTTGCGTTTTTACGCTTATGAGGAGCAGGACAACTCCGTACGCCTCAACGCGGCCGCCCAGATTGCCTCCCAGCTGCTCGCGGTGGGCATTGAAGCCCGCCTGAGCGTGATGAGCTTCAAGGAGGTGCGCGAAAAGCTGGAAGCCGGAAGCTTCGACATGGCCATCGCCAGCTTCAACATGGACTATACGCCCGACCCGGGTTTCCTGCTGATGTCCGGCAACACGGGCAATTATTCGCGCTATAAATCCAAAGCCATGGACAATCTGTTTAAAGAGCTGCGCGCTGCGATGACCAAGGAAGCCTACCGGAACAAACTGTATGAGATTCAGGCGCTGTATACGGAGGACTGCCCCTTTATCAGCCTGTACTACCGTTCCGGCGCCATCATGACACGCATCATGTTCACCCGCACGCGCGACATCCGTGAGCCTGAGGTGCTCAAAGGCATTGAGGCGCGCGCAGAATAAGCGGTCAGTGATGGAATCGTCCGCATCCTCATCCTTGTCCCGAGGGACTTGAGCGCAGTCCGGGCGCAAAAGGGGAACTTTTGTTCTTGTTTTAAGGCCCAAAGCCTTGTATGCCCTTGATGGCCTGTGGTAAAATAAGCCTGTCGGCAAGCTGCCGAACAGCGCTTACAGGATGTGTCGATGAAGGTCGGAGTGGTCTCGCTGGGATGCGTCAAGAACCGTGTGGACACCGAGGAAATGCTGTCCTTTTTACAAAAGGATGGCTTTACCTTTGTCACGGACCCGCGTCAGGCGCAGGTACTGGTGGTCAACACCTGCGGCTTTATCGCCTCCGCCAAGGAAGAATCCATTGACAGCATCCTGGAGATGGCCCGGTACAAACAGACGGGCCAGTGCAGGGTGCTTTGCGTCACAGGCTGCCTGGCGCAGCGCTATGGCAGGGAGCTCCTGGATCAAATCCCCGAGATTGACGTCCTCACCGGCGTATCGCAATACCCCGCGCTGGCCGGGTACATCCGCGAAGCGCTGGCCGGACGCCGCGGCGGCAGCATACAGCGCGGGAAAGATTTTGTGGGCGCCGGGCGTGTACTCAGCACCGCTCCCTACACCGCCTATGTGCGCATCAGCGAGGGCTGCGACAACCGCTGCGCCTACTGCGCCATCCCGCTGATCCGCGGGCCTTACCGCTCGCGCCCGCAGGCAGCCATCCTGGAGGAAATGAACAGGCTGGCGCAACAGGGTGTTAAGGAACAGATTTTAATCGCGCAGGACACCTCGCGCTACGGAACCGAGATCGGAAGAGCACACGTCTGAAC
>ENA-UPTA01004179-UPTA01004179.1-activated-sludge-metagenome-genome-assembly--contig:-NODE-4179-length-13802-cov-8.518950_pt1 | contig 13802 bp, 10 predicted proteins | sample MGYA00238184_ERZ773361 | MGnify/ENA primary metagenome ERZ773361 (study PRJEB29100, sample SAMN05720205) | activated sludge metagenome | isolation source: anaerobic digester from wastewater...
TGACCCGGATCAACCGGATCGAGCTCGACCTCGGCTTCTACGGCGAGTACGCGACGCGGACCGAGGAGTCGAAGGGAGCGTTCCGGATCGACGTGACGCCACGGGAAGGGAAGTTCTACCGCGTGGAGCTGCTCGGGCTCCCGAACGGGCGCCGCTACGACGAGACCTTCCGCTACGAGACGAGCGTCGACGGCGGGCCGCCGAGCGTCGTGACGACGAAGGTGACGCGGACGGAGGACGAGTTCGGCCTCTCGGCCCAGCTCGGCTACCGGTTCAAGGACACGACCCTCCGGGCGGGGCTCATCGAGTCGCGCGGAGGCTTTGCGATCGACCAGCACCTCCTGAAAGACCGCCTCCAGCTCACCGCGGAGGCCTGGGACTTCGGGCGGGACGAGGGAGACGCCCAGGTGAAACTCTTCGGCCAGTGGCAGAGCCGCGGCGCGATGTTCTTCCGCGCCGGGGTCACCGACGTCATCAACCCGGCGGGGAGGTCGTTCTTCCTCGGCGCGGGGATCCGCTGGAAGGACGAGGACATCAAGACGCTCCTTCCGGCGGCGATCGGAATGCTCCCCTGATGGCGAAGCGCGCGGGGCGCGTCTTCACCTGCTCGGCGTGCGACGCCCAGAGCCCGCGCTGGCTCGGCCGCTGCCCGGAGTGCGGCGGCTGGAACACGTTCGTCGAAGGGGAGCCGGAGAAGCCGGCGCGGTCCGGGGAGAGGGCTCCGGTCGCTCCCGGCGCCGGCGTCCTCCGGATGAAGGACGTCGACGCCGCCGACGCGCCGCGCCTCCTGACGGGGCTCAGCGACGTCGACCGGGTCCTCGGCGGAGGCCTCGTCCCGGGCTCCGTCGTCCTCCTCGGGGGGGAGCCGGGGATCGGCAAGTCGACGCTCCTGCTCCAGGTCGCCGCCCGTCTGGCCGGGCGGGCCGGCGAGGTCCTCTACGTCTCGGCCGAGGAGTCGGCGCGGCAGGTCCGCCTGCGCGCGGACCGGCTCGACGCGGTCGTCGACGGCCTCCACCTCCTCGCGGAGACCTCCGTCGACCGGGTCCTCGAGGCGGCGGCGTCGCGGCCCTGGGCCGCCCTCGTCGTCGATTCGATCCAGACGGTCTCCTCGCCCGACCTCCCCTCGACGCCGGGCTCCGTGTCGCAGGTGAGGGACGCGGCGGCGCGGCTCTCCGTCTTCGCGAAGACGGGCGGGACGCCGGTCGTCCTCGTCGGGCACGTCACGAAGGACGGCACGCTCGCCGGGCCGAAGACCCTCGAGCACCTCGTCGACGCGGTCCTCTCCTTCGAGGGGGAGCGGTTCCAGGCCCACAGGGTGCTGCGCGCGCTGAAGAACAGGTTCGGGCCGGTCCACGAGCTCGGAGTCTTCGAGATGACGGGGACCGGTCTCATGGAGGTGACGAACCCCTCGGCGCTCTACCTCGGCGGGCGCACGGGCGGGCGGCCCGGCTCGGCGATCCTCGCGGCGGTGGAGGGGACGCGGCCGCTCCTCCTCGAGGTCCAGGCGCTGACGGTGCCGGTGAAGTACGGCACGCCGCGCCGGACGGCGATCGGCTTCGACGGCACCCGCCTCGCGCTCCTCCTGGCCGTCCTCGAGCGCCACGGCGGCCTCCCGATGTCGGGGCACGACGTCTTCCTGAACATCGCCGGAGGCGCGGAGAGCGAGGAGCCCGCGGCGGACCTCGCCGTCCTCGCCGCGGTCGCCGGGAGCGCTCGGGAGACGGCGCTGCCGAAGGGGGCCGTCGCGTTCGGCGAGGTGGGCCTCCTCGGCGAGGTCCGGGCCGTGACCGACGCGACGCTCCGGCTGAAGGAGGCCGTGAGCCTCGGCTTCACGGAGGCGTACCTCCCGGCCGGGAACGCGGCGGAGGCCGCGGCGTTCCCGGACCTCGGCGTCACGCCGGTCGCGAGCGTCGAGGAGCTCCTCGTGCGGACGGCCGTCAGGCCGGCAGGAGCGGGTCGGCGCCCGTGAGGGCGCGGTACGCCTCCACGTAGCGCTCGAGCGTGCCGGCGACGACGCTCGGCGGCAGGAGCGGAGCGGGCGGGGTCTTGTCCCAGCCGGTCGTCTCGAGCCAGTCCCTCACGAACTGCTTGTCGTACGACGGCGGCGATCCCCCCTCGCGCCACGACGCGGCGGGCCAGAAGCGGGAGGAGTCGGGCGTGAGCGCCTCGTCGATCCAGACGACCGAGCCGGACTCGTCGAGGCCGAACTCGAGCTTCGTGTCGGCGACGATCACGCCGCGCCCGGCGGCGTACGCGGCCGCCTCGGTGTAGATCGCGAGCGTCAGGTCGCGCAGGCGCGTCGCGAGGTCGCGCCCGACGGCGTTCGCCATCGCCTCGAAGGAGACGTTCTCGTCGTGGCCCTCTTCCGCCTTCGTCGCGGGGGTGAAGACCGGCTCGGAGAGCCGCGACGCCTCGGAGAGGCCGGCCGGCAGCGGAACGCCGCAGACGGCGCCGCTCCGGCGGTAGTCCTTCCAGCCCGAGCCGGCGAGCCAGCCGCGGGCGACGCACTCGAACGGGACGACGCGGCACTTGCGCGCGAGGACGGAGCGCCCCTCGAGGAGGCCCGCGAAGCCGGCGAGCTCGGGCGGGAACGCGCGGGCGTCCGTCTCGACGAGGTGGTTCGGCACGAGCCCCGCGAACTTCCGGAACCAGAACGTCGACAGCTGGGTCAGGACCGCGCCCTTGCCGGGGATGCCGGGGGAAAGGACGACGTCGAAGGCCGAGATCCGGTCCGTGGCGACGATCAGGAGCCTCTCGCCGAGGTCGTAGACGTCGCGGACCTTCCCGCGCCGCGGCGGGGGCAGGCCGGGAAGGGCGGTGGCGTCGAGAGCGGCGGGCGGCATGGGCGGATTCTATTCGGGCTCGGCTAGACTCCCCGAGCCGCAGCCCGCGGAGGAGTCACGCGTGAAGCTCGAGATCGTTCGACCCGAAGAGATGAGAAAGGGCGGCCGGCGCGACGCCGTCGTCGCCTTCCTGGCGCGCCCCGAGAAGAAGGGACCCGCGCGGTTCGAGAGCCTCCCGGAGGGGTTCCGGGAATCGGTCCGGGCGGCCGCGCCGCCGGATGCCGGGAGCGACGGATCGCTCTTCACGCTCCCGCTCGGAGCCGACGTTCCGGCGCGGCGCCTCTACGTCCTCGGCACGGGCGCGGGCGACGAGCTCTCGCCGCGGAAGGCCCGCGTCCTCCTGCGGAGCGCCGTGAAGGCGCTCGAGAAGAACGGCGAGCGGACGGCGCTGATCGATTTCCCCTTCACGCTCCAGCGGATGACCGCAGCCGAGGCGCGCGAATTCGTCGTGAGGAACCTCCTCCTCGCCGGCTACGTCTTCCCCCGGTACAAGGCCTCGGTCCGGGAGGCATCCCGCCTCTCGGCGCTCGCCCTCTCCGCGGGGCGAGGCGTCTTCGCGGCGGCGCCGAAGGAGCTGAAGGCGGCGGCCGACGAGGCCGCGGTCGTGGCCGCGGCGTCGGCCTTCGTCCGCGACCTCGGGAACACACCGGGCAGCGACATGGTCCCGCGGACGTTCGCCGAGGCCGTGAAGGCCGCTGCGCGGAAGCGGGGCGTGAAGGCGACCGTCCTCGGGAAGAAGGAGATCGAGCGCGAGCGGATGGGCGGCCTCCTCGCCGTCAACCGCGGCGCCGCGGAGGAGCCGCGGTTCGTGATCCTCGAGCACCGCGGCGGGAGGAAGGGGGAGAAGCCCGTCGTCCTCGTCGGCAAGGGGGTCACGTTCGACTCGGGCGGCATCTCGCTCAAGCCCGCGGACCGGATGGGCGACATGAAGTGGGACATGCTCGGCGCGGCGACGGTCTGCGGGGCGGTCCTCGCGGCGGCCGATCTCGGGCTCCCCGTGAACGTCGTCGCCCTCGCGACGCTCACCGAGAACCTGCCCTCGGGGACGGCCTACAAGCCGGGCGACATCGTCACCTTCCGGAACGGGAAGACGGCGGAGATCGACAACACCGACGCCGAGGGGCGCGTGATCCTCGCGGACGCCCTCGACTACGCGAAGGAGCTCGCGCCGGCGGCGATCGTCGACTTCGCCACGCTCACGGGCGCGGCCCTGGTCGCCCTCGGGCTCGAGGCCTCGATCGTCTTCAGCGACCACGACGACCTCGTGAAGGAGCTCGTCTCGGCCGGCGAGCGGACCGACGAGCGCCTCTGGCGCCTCCCGCTCTGGGACGACTACAAGGAGAACATCCGCTCCGACTGGGCCGACTTCAAGAACACGGGCGGGCGCAGCGGCGGGTCGATCAACGGGGCGATGTTCCTGAAGGAGTTCGTCGACCCGAAGACGCCCTGGGCGCACGTCGACATCGCGCCGAACGCCTACTTCGAGCGGGAGCACGCCGGCTACGCGCCGGGCGCCACGTCGATCGGCCTCGCGATGACGCTTCGCTGGCTCCGGGACCGCGCCGCCCGCTGAGGCCGTGCTCTCGTCGCTCCGCGTCCGCGACCTGGCCGTCCTCGAGGACGTCGACGTCGCGCTCGAGCCGGGCCTGACCGTCCTGACGGGGGAGACCGGCGCCGGCAAGTCGCTCGTCGTCGACGCGCTCTCGCTCCTGTCGGGCGAGCGCTCGGACGCGACGCTCGTCCGCGGCGGGGCGGAGCGGCTCGTCGTGGAAGGCTCCTTCGAGACCGACGACCCGGCGGTCGGCGCGGCGCTCTCCGCCGCGGGGCTCCGGGACGGGGACGCGCGCGGGCCTTCGGAGCTCGTCGTGCGCCGCGAGGTCTCCTCGGCGGGGAAGGGACGCCTCTTCCTCGACGGTTCGCCCGCGGCGCTCCGCACGCTCGCGGAGGTGGCGCCGCGGCTCCTCGTCCTCTACGGTCAGGCGGAGGCGCGGGAGCTCCTCGACCCCGCCGCGCCGCGGGAGCTCCTCGATCGCTTCGCGGCGCTCGCGGAGAGGGCCGCGGAGGTGGCGCGGCTCCACGCCGCGTTCCGGGAGAAGGAGGCCGACCGTGAGCGGATCGCCGCGCTCGGCAAGGACGGGCCGGCCCGCCTCGAGGTCCTCGACTTCCGGATCGGCGAGATCGACCGGGCGGCGCCCGTCGCGGGCGAGGAGGAGGCGCTCGCGCGGGAGAAGGCCTCGCTCCAGAACGTGGAGAAGCGCGGGCGTCTCCTCGCCGACGCCGTCGCGGCGCTGGAGGGGGACGAGGGAGGCGCGCTCCCCGCGCTGACGGCCCTCCGCCGGACGTTCGCCGCGCTCGCGGAGATCGACGCCTCCGCGGCGGAGAAGCTGGCGGCGGCCGACGAACTCGTCGAGCGCCTGTCCGACCTCGCGGCGTCGACCTCGCGGGAGCTCGAGCGCCTCGAGGCCGACCCCGCGAGGCTCGCCGAGGTCGTGGAAAGGCTCGACCTCGTCGCGCGGCTGAAGCGGAAGTACGGAGCGACGCTCGAGGAGGTCCTTTCCTACCGCGACGCGATCGGACGGGAGCGGGACGAGCTCGCCGACCTCGACGGCGCGCTCCGGAAGGCGGCGCAGGCTTCGGAGGTGGCGTTCGCCGCGTTCCGCGCCGCTTCGCTCGAGCTCTCCTCCGCGCGGCAGGCCGCGGCGCCGAAGCTCGCGAAGGCGGTCGAGAAACACCTCTCCGACCTCGCCTTCCTCTCCTCGACGTTCCAGGTCGAGGTCTCGCGCCGCGCCGAGCCGGACGGGGCGTTCCTCGCCGGCGAGGAGCGCGTCGCGTTCGGCCCCCACGGCATCGACGTCGTTTCGCTCGCCTTCGCGCCGAACCCCGGAGAGCCGCCGAGGCCGCTCGCGAAGATCGCCTCCGGCGGCGAGCTCTCCCGCGTGCAGCTCGCGGTCGCGGCCGCGCTCGCGGAGGCCGAGACCGCGCGCGAGGGTCGGCGGGGCAGCCGGCGCGGCGGCCCCGTGAGGACGTTCGTCTTCGACGAGGTCGACGCGGGCGTCTCGGGAGCGACGGCCGAGGCGGTCGGGAGGAAGCTCCGGGCTCTCGCCGGCCGGGACCAGGTCCTCGTCGTCACGCACCTTCCGCAGGTCGCGGCCGCGGGGGAGCGCCACCTCTCCGTGCGGAAGGAGGTTGCGGCGGGGCGGACGCGCACCGTCGTCACGAGCCTCGACGAGAAGGGGCGCGTCGAGGCGATCGCCGCGCTCCTCGCGGGAGCCTCCGTGACCGACGCGGCGCGGCGCCAGGCGCGCGCGCTCCTGGCGTCCGCGGGCGACGACGCGCGCCCGGCGCGCTGAGCGAAGCGCGCGCGCTCTGTCAAGGACGAACGCGAGGTCCTCTCCTCTGCAGGCTTCGTGCCCGTCCCGCTTCGAGACACCACGTGTGCCGAGTTTGATGATCGAGATGAGGACGATGTGAAGGAATTCAGAGGAGCTGAGGAAAACCCTGTGCGTAACTCGCGAGGAGGGACCCCAACCCCCCGTCGTTCCCGACGTTCTTCCACCGTGCACACGTTTCGGTGCAGCCGGCCGGTTCGGCTGGGCCGGACGGAGAGGTCGCGAGAGGCGCTCGTCTCGAAGGGGCGCTCCGGCTTCTGGTATCGTCGGCGGCCCGTGAGGACGACGTGATCATCCGGCCCTTCCGCGGCGCGACCCCGGTCCTGGGCGAGAGGGTCTTCCTCGCCGAGACGGCGGCGGTCGTCGGAGACGTCGTCCTCGGGGACGACGTCTCGATCTGGTACGGCTCGGTGGTTCGCGGCGACTGCTGCACGATCCGGATCGGAGCGCGGTCGAACGTCCAGGACAACTCGACGCTCCACGTCACGAAGGACGTCGGCCCCCTCCTCCTCGAGGAGGAGGTGACGCTCGGCCACAACTGCGTCGTCCACGCCTGCACGATCCGGCGCGGGGCTCTCGTCGGGATGAACGCGACCGTCCTGGACGGGGCCGAGATCGGGGAGAGGGCCCTCGTCGCCGCGGGGGCCGTGGTCCTCGGCGGCACCGTCGTCCCGCCGCGGACGCTCTGGGCGGGGAGCCCCGCGCGGCTCCGCCGCCCGCTCACCGACGCGGAGGCCGAAGGGCTCGACGCGTACTGGCGGAACTACCTGGAATACAAGGAGGAGTACCTCCGAGAGGACGTGCGGCGCGGGCGGAGCCTCCCGCTCCCCGTGCCCGTCCTCTGACGAAGGGCCGGCCCCGATGATCACGAGCGTCAAGGGAATGCGGGACCTGCTCCCGCCCGACACGCGCGTCTGGAACCGCCTCGAGGAGACGGCCCGGACCGTCTTCTCCCTCTACGGCTACGACGAGATCCGGACGCCCGTGCTGGAGCCGACGGAGCTCTTCGTGCGGAGCGTCGGCGAGGCGTCGGACATCGTCCACAAGGAGATGTACGCCTTCACCGACCGGGGCGGGCGCGACGTCTCGCTCCGGCCCGAGAACACCGCGGGCGTGGCGCGCGCCTACGTCGAGCACCAGATGCCGCAGGCGGGCGGCGTGAGGAAGCTCTACTACGTCGGACCGCAGTACCGCTACGAGCGGCCCCAGAAGGGGCGCTACCGCGAGTTCCGGCAGATCGGAGCGGAGGTGCTCGGCGCGGCCGACCCCGCGACGGACGCGGAGCTGCTCGTGATGCTCTTCGACCTCTTCACCCGCCTCGGGTTCACGGGCCTCTCGGTCTCGCTGAACAGCGTCGGGAGCGAGGAGTCGCGCCCGGCCTACGTCGAGGCGCTCCGCGCCTACCTCGCCGCGCACGAGGGGACGATGGGGGAGGACGACCGGCGGCGCCTGCGCGAGAACCCGCTCCGCGTCCTCGACACGAAGGACCCCGCGCTCGCGGCGGCGCTCGCCGGGGCGCCGCGGGTCCTCGACCACCTCGATCCCGCCTCGAAGGCGCACCACGAGGAGCTCCTCGCACTCCTCGAGGCGAGCGGAATCCCGTACCGGGTCGAGCCCCGGCTCGTCCGGGGTCTCGACTACTACACGCGCACGGTCTTCGAAGTGACGGCGCAGGGGCTCGGCGCGCAGGACGCCCTCCTCGGCGGGGGTCGCTACGACCGGCTCGTGTCGGACCTCGGCGGGCCGAGGACGCCCGGCATCGGATTCGCGATCGGAGAGGACCGGCTCGTCGACGTCCTGCCGGAGCCGTTCCGCCGCGCGGCGATCGACGCGTTCGCGCCCGTCGCCGTCATGGCGATCGACCCGCCCGACCGCGCGGCCGCCCTCGCGCTCGCCGGCGAGCTCCGCCGCGCGGGCGTGGCCGTCGACCTCGACCCGGCCGGGAAGGGGCCGGGCCACGCGCTGAAGAACGCCGCGAAGCGCGGCTGCCGAACGGCCGTCCTCGTGGGCGAGAAGGAGCGGCAGTCGGGCGTCGTGGTCGTCAAGGACCTCGTGGAGAGGTCCCAGAGGGAGGTGCCGATCGGCGACCTCCCGCGCACGCTGAAGGGAGAGAGGCCGTGAGCGCAATCGTCGCCCGCGTCCCCGCCGGCTCGCTCCGCAGGGAGGACGCCGGACGGACGGTCCAGGTCAAGGGCTGGGTCCACCGCCGCCGGGATTTCGGCGAGCTCGTCTTCGTCGACCTGAGGGACCGGTCCGGGATCCTGCAGGTCGTCTTCGACGCCGAGCTCCTCGACGAGCCCGAGCTCCTCTCGCGCGCCAAGGAGCTGCGCGGGGAGTACGTCCTCGCCGTGACCGGCGCGATCGTCCCGCGGGAAGGCTCCGCCCGGAATCCCGACATGCCGACGGGCGACGTCGAGCTCCGGGCCACCGCGCTCGAGCTCCTCAACCGCGCGGAGACGCCGCCTTTCGTGATCGAGGACGACGTCCGCGCCTCGGAAGACCTCCGGCTGAAGTACCGCTACCTCGACCTCCGCCGGCCGGAGATGACGTCTAACCTCGTGAAGCGGAGCGACGTGACGTTCCGGATCCGGCAGGTCCTCCACGAGGAGGGGTTCCTCGAGGTGGAGACGCCGATCCTGACGAAGTCGACGCCCGAGGGGGCGCGCGACTTCCTCGTCCCGTCGCGCGTCCACCCCGGTGAGTTCTACGCGCTCCCGCAGTCCCCGCAGCTCTTCAAGCAGCTCCTCATGGTCGCGGGGATGGATCGCTACTACCAGATCGCGCGCTGCTTCCGCGACGAGGACCTCCGGGCCGACCGGCAGCCCGAGTTCACGCAGGTCGACCTCGAGCTGTCGTTCCCCGACGAGGAGACGGTCTACGCGCTGATCGAGAAGCTCTTCGCGGCGGTCTTCCCGGCGTACGGGATCCCGTGCCCGGTCCCCTTCCCCCGGATCACCCACGCCGAGGCGATGGATCGGTTCGGGATCGACCGGCCCGACACGCGCTTCGGCCTCGAGCTTCGCGCGCTCGACGTCTCGGCGTCACCGTCGGAGATCCTCCGCGGCGCGGAGACCGTCAAGGGGATCGCCGTCCCCGGAGGCGCGGCCTTCTCGCGCAAGCGGCTCGACGAGCTCGAGGCCGCGGCGAAGCAGCTCGGCGCCGCGGGGCTCGTCTGGGTGAAGCTCCAGGCGGAGCCCCCCGGGAGCTGGGGCTCGAACGCGAAGAAGATGCTCGACGACGCGACGGTCGCGTCGGCCCGGGCCGCGCTCGACGCGAAGGACGGGGACCTCCTCCTCGTCGTCGCGGGGAAGAGAACGACGGTGAACGACGTCCTCGGAGCGCTTCGGCTCCGCGTCGCGCGCGAGGAGAAGCTCGTCCCCGAGGACCGTTTCGACTTCCTCTGGGTCACCGACTTTCCGCTCCTCGAGTGGCACCCGGAGGACGGCCGCTGGTACGCGACGCACCATCCGTTCACCGCACCGCGGCCCGAGGACGTGCCCCTCCTCGACACGGACCCGGGGAAGGTCCACGCTCGGGCCTACGACGTCGTCCTGAACGGGATGGAGCTCGGCGGCGGGTCGATCCGGATCCACCAGCCGGAGGTCCAGTCGAAGGTCTTCGCGACGCTCGGCATCGGACCCGAGGAGGCGAAGGCGAAGTTCGGATTCCTCCTCGAGGCGTTCCGCTACGGCGCGCCGCCGCACGGCGGCCTCGCCCTCGGGCTCGACCGGATGCTGATGGTCCTGACGCGCTCCGCCTCGATCCGCGACGTCATCGCGTTCCCGAAGACGGCCTCGGCGAGCTGTCTGATGACGGAGTCGCCCGGGCCGGTCGCGGACGCCCAGCTCGCCGAGCTCGGCATCCGCCTGGCGGGAGATGACGGGCCGAAGCCGGCCTGAGCCCCGCGCCGGCCGCGCCTTCCGCTTCGCGGCGGCCGGCGTGCCGTGCGAGGTGGCCGTCGGAGAGGGAGCGCTCGCGCGCCTCGCGGACGCTCTCCCGCGGATCGCTCCGGGGCGCTGGCTCGTCGTGTCGTCCGCCCCCGTCCTGGCGGCGCAGGGCGACCGCCTCCGGACCGCGCTCGCCCGGGCGCGGAGCGTCGACCCGGAGCCGCTCGTCGTTCCCGACGGCGAGCGGGCGAAGAGCTGGGCGGAGCTCGGCCGGCTTCTCTCCGGGATGGCCGCGAGGGGCCTGGCGCGCGACGGCGGGATCGTGGCGTTCGGCGGAGGGACGGTCGGCGACGTCTGCGGGCTCGCCGCATCGCTCGCCCTTCGGGGTGTTCCCGTCGTCCAGGTCCCGACGACGCTCCTGGCCGCGGTCGACAGCGCTCTCGGCGGGAAGACGGCGGTGAACCTCGCCGGCGGCAAGAACCTCGCCGGCTCCTTCCACCACCCGCGGTTCGTTTGCGCCGACACGCGGCTCCTCGACACGCTCTCCGAGCGGGACCATCGGTCGGGCCTGGCCGAGATCGCCAAGTCCGCGCTCCTCTCCGCCCCGTTCTGGCGGCGCCTGCCGCGCCTCGTCGAGGGCCTCGTGTCGCGCGACCCCCTGGCGCTCGCGGAGGCGATCGGGCGCTCGCTCCGCCTGAAGGCCTCGATCGTCTCCCGCGATCCCGACGAGGCCCTCGGGCTGCGTCACGTCCTGAACCTCGGGCACACGATCGCTCACGCGCTGGAGGGGGCGTCCGCATTCCGGCTGCGACACGGCGAGGCCGTCGCCTGGGGGCTCCTCGCCGCCCTTCGACTCTCCTCGGTCCGGGGTCTCCTGACGTCGGCCCGCGCGGAGGCCGCGGCCTCGACGCTCCGCGGCCTCCTCGCGCCGCCACCCCTCGACGCGCGCGTCCGCCGGGGCTTCCCGGAGCTCCTCTCGCGCGACAAGAAGAGGGACCGGGCGGGGCTCCGGGACGTCCTGCTGGAGGCTCCCGGAAGACCGCGGCTCGTGCGCGTCACGGTGGCGGAGCTCGCCGCCAGCCTTCCGAGCGGCGACGGCTAGAATCCGCGGGTGGCCGCACTGCCTCGCCGACCCCGGCTGCGCATCGTCACGGCGCTGATCGCGACACTCGTCGTCGTCTCGATCGTCCCGCTCGCGCTCTCCGCGGTCCGGCTCGTCTCCATCAACCGCGACGCCCTCGAGACCGCGGAAGCTCAGTACCTGACCCGAAGCGCCGTGACGCTCTCCGACGCGATCGACGCCTACCTGCGCCGGATGCTCGTCCAGGTCAAGAAGATCGGGGACGGACTCGAGCTCGCGCGTGCAGTTGCCCCCGGCGAGGACCCGTTCGCGTTCATCGGCCGCACGGGGCTCATCGGCCGGTACCGCGACGCGGAGCCGAGCTTCCTCGTCCTCCGGGCCCTCGACCCCGACCGCCGCGGCGGCGTCGTGCAGCCCGCGGGCCTCGACCCGTCCCTCGAGAAGGAGCTCGACCGGGCCTTCGACACCGCGCTGCGCGGCTCGGTCTACGTCGGCGACGCCCTCCGGATTCCCGGGCTCCCGGATCCCGGTCTCGTCATGGCCGCGCCCGTTCCGGCACCGGACGGGGAGACCGTCGGAGTCGTGGAGGCGTTCGTCTCGCTCGCGCCGATCCGCGCCCTGCTCGAGCAGGAGCGAAAGCGCGACCTCGTCGCCTACGTCGTCGATCGCCGCGGGAGCCTCGTCCTCTCGAGCGACCCGGCGATCTTCGGCGGGAAGGAGATGCTCCTGGACGTGGAGCTCGTCGCCGAGTTCGTCCAGCATCCCGTTCGCCTGACGCGGACATACCCGCAGGGAGAGGGAGAGACGGTGCGGCGGGTCCTCGGGACGGTCGCTCCGGTCGGTCCGGCGGAGGACCTCCCGGACTGGGGCGTCCTCGTCGAGAAGGACGTCGCGAGGGCGTTCGCGGCGGCGACGCAGATGACGCGGACGTCGTGGCTCGTCGCGGCCCTCGCCGTCGCGCTCGCCGTCGTCGCGGCGATCCTCGCCGCGAACGCCCTCTCCAGGCCCGTCCGGGCCCTCGCGGAATCCGTCCACCGGATGTCGGAGGGAGACCTTTCCCAGCGCGTGGATGTGCCCGGGACGTACGAGCTCGCGGAGCTCGCCGAGGGGTTCAACCACATGGGAGGGGAGCTCGAGAAGTCGATCGAGAAGCTGAAGCTCGCCGCGCGCGAGAACCAGGAGCTCTTCCTCAACTCGATCCGGGCCCTCGCGGCCGCCGTCGACGCGAAGGACCCGTACACCCGCGGCCACTCCGAGAGGGTCGCGCGCTACTCCGTCGCGATCGCCCGGCACCTGGGCCAGCCGCTCGAGGAGGTCCGGAAGGTCCGGATCGCGGCGCTCCTGCACGACGTCGGGAAGATCGGCATCGACGACCGCATCCTGCGCAAGCCGACGGCGCTCACGGACGACGAGTTCGAGATCATGAAGCTGCACCCGGTCAAGGGGGCGCTCATAATGGGCCAGATCCCCCAGCTGAAGTGGATCATCCCCGGGATGAAGTACCACCATGAGAAGTGGGACGGGACCGGGTACCCGGACGGGCTGAGGGGAGAGGAGATCCCGATGCTCGCGAGGATCATCTCGGTGGCCGACACGTTCGACGCGATGACGACGACCCGCCCCTACCAGAAGGCGATGAGGAGCGATTACGTGGTCTCCCGGATCAAGACGTTCGCCGGCACGCGGTACGACACGGCCGTCATCGAGGCGCTCGAGAAGGCGCTCCAGAAGAACGACCTCGAGGTGATCGGCGAGGCCGCCCGGATGGCGGAGGCGTCGTGAGGGGCGTCTGCGCCGTCACGGCGGTCGTCGCGCTCTGGGTCCTGAGCGGGTGCCAGAGCACGCTCGACGCCGCGAAGAAGCTCCCGGAGCCGAGCCCTGCCGTCGCCGACCTCGTCGACTACCGGCAGGGGCTCGCCCTCCTCCGGGAGGGGCGCGTCGACGAGGCGATCCAGCAGCTCGGCTCGGCCCGGGCCGCCTACCCGCGGAGCGCGGAGGTGGCGAACGCGCTCGGCCTGGCGTATCTCTACCGGAAGGACCACCGGAACGCGACGAAGCTCTTCGCCGAAGCGCTCGAGCTCGACGAGAACCTCGTCGAGGCGAAGAACAACCGGGGCGTCGCGGCGATGGAGGCGGGCCGGTTCGAGGACGCGGAGAAGGACTTCGGCGACGTGCTCTCCGGGTCGCGCACGTCCGAGCACGTCAAGGCGCGGTACAACCTCGGGCTGCTGCGCGCCCGCCAGCTCCGCTGGGCCGACGCGGACCGCGAGCTGACGACCGTCCTCGCCGACGACCCGGGCTACGTCGACGCGGCGCGCGAGCGGGGTCTCGCGCGGATGAAGCTCGAGGACTTCCGGGGGGCCCTGGAGGACTTCCTCCTCTACCTCCGCGAGAACGGGAACGACCCGGTCGCCAACTACAACGCCGCCCTCTGCCTCCTGACGACCGATCGGCGGGACCTCGCCGTCCGCTACATGGAGAGGACGGTCCAGTCCGCGCCCGAGAGCGACGAGGCGCGAAAGGCGCGCCGCTTCCTCGGCGGCGAGGCGGGAGCGGCAGGCAGGGAACGATGAGCTTCGAAGACGTCCTCCGTCCGGTCCTC
>ENA-UPTA01004184-UPTA01004184.1-activated-sludge-metagenome-genome-assembly--contig:-NODE-4184-length-13787-cov-9.041363_pt1 | contig 13787 bp, 9 predicted proteins | sample MGYA00238184_ERZ773361 | MGnify/ENA primary metagenome ERZ773361 (study PRJEB29100, sample SAMN05720205) | activated sludge metagenome | isolation source: anaerobic digester from wastewater...
CTCATGGTTTGGCAAACGCTATGGTAATGGAAGATATTATGGAGCTCTTTTATCCGGCTGTTCATCAAGAACTGGATGACCTGTTCAGCTATTTACAAATTAGCAAAGAGGATTTTTTTGCCTGGCTGCATTCCCTTTCTTTTGAACGCAAAATAGACCTTAGTGATGATTTTATAGATAAAGCTATCCCTCAAATTACGGGTAGCCGAAATATGGCTTTAAATCCTTTGCCTGTAAATGAAAAGCAAATTAGAGCCATATTAGCGAACCTGAAGAAATGAAACAGGGTAAACAGAATGAGAGTGAATATTCTTTATTAAAGACCTTTAGGGCAACAACTTGACCGCGACTGTAGCGTTAGCCCGCAAAAAAGCGGTGTCCTCAGTGCGCTCAGTGCCCTCAGTGCCCTCAGTGCCATCAGTGTCTTCAGAATCATCAGCGTAATCTCCAATCTGCTAAATCTGCGAAATCTGCGTGAAACGAATTGTTCTCTCTCTCCTAAACCTTTCCAGCGGAGTTAATCATCCCCGGCTTACTCTATCTTTTACGACCCTTTAACAACTCTTTAACGATACATTAACGGCGTTAAAGCATCGTTAAAGATTCGTTACCGGGTCTTTAACTGGTCAGCCGGGCAACGACGAATCCCCAAAAATGCGCCCAAGCAAAAATCCGATAGTTTCTATCTCTCATCATTTCGGTTATTATTGAAAAGCAGCAATTCAATCCCAAACAATCAGTTTTGCCGGTAAATTGTAATTTACAAAGCTATAGTTTCACATTGGAGGCAAAAGTTGGCTATTTTTATCTGCCCGGGGTTTTCAGCAGCTTGGTTTTTTTGGCTAAATATCTGGTAACGATATAGAATAAGCTACTGACAGACATAATAACTAACCACCCGGTATCCAATTTAAATTGATGTCTGATAATTAGATCGCTGATAACTTCCATTGCAAAAAGAGAGCAAATCATCGCAAAAAAAGTTTGATATTCCCTGCGGATGATATTCTTTAGCGAAAAGGGCAGTTCCGGCTTTTGATAATTTTTAAAGCGGGGAAAGATAATAGGAGTTTTGTTTGCCCAGGCAATAAATTCGGCGCCATATTTTTTTCTCAGGAATGCTTCTTCAGTAAAGATAATCCTCTCGTAGTAAAGAAAATATATCAGCCAATAGGAAAATAGAACCCAGATATGCCGGGTAAAAAGAACCACACCGAGAATGATGAAAAAATTGCCAAAATAAAGAGGATGCCTTAGTATGGAATACATTCCCGTTGTATTCAAATGGTCTGCTACCTGATTTTTAGTATTTCTGCCGGAAGTTCCTGCAGGAGTGTAACCTATCGTAAGGATTCTAAGCGTTAAACCAAAGCCACTTACCAGCAGACAGATAATTTCTATAATAGTATCGTATTTGGTAAATTGCGTATTTTTTAAGTCCACTATGGCAATAATTCCAATGATGAACATCAAAAGGGGAAGGTAACTTCTCCATTTGAATATCCAGGCACCTTGTTTTTCAAAATCTTCTTGTATGGGCATAATTGCTCCTGTTTTTAATGTTTTTATTGCGGTTTTTTAGAAAAAAAATAGATTATTGCTGTCTCGCTGATGTTCTTCTTTACAATTAAGGCGAAAGTAAAGACGATAGTTATGGAGAACAACAAACAAAAAAAGAAGATCTGCAATTAGCAGTGCAATATTTACCGTTAAAGGTTCCCAGGCAGCATAATAGGCAATGGCAAGAATTAGAACAGCTATTAAAACGGTCTTGAAGATAATAATTCCTGCCGGGATTTTGAGTTTTTTGAACACCCATCGGGCAAGAGGATTTTTTTCGCGTTGATATTTATCTGGTTTTACTACCAAATAGGTGGAATGACCATCCAAGATATTCAGCAGAAGAAAAATAATACTTAAAATAAGGGTTAACGCAGGGGATTTGAAAAGAGCAACTATTACATTCAGGAACATATAGCTCTAAATCCAATCGGACATAGCTGATGATAATAGCTATCGGATAATGGCAAGCTTACCGCGTTTGATTTTGTTGTCCATTTCCACAACATAGAAATAGACACCACTGGAAACAGAACGCTGATTATTATTGCGCAAATTCCAAGTGTAGGTGATATTATTGCTTTCGGCATTAAAGGGACCTATAGCATCCTGGAAAACCAGCTGTCCGCTACTGCTGTAAATGGTAATTTTCCCTTTCTTATTTACCGGGAAATTGATAAAAGTAACTTCCGCATTATGTTTGGAGGTAACAGGATTGGGAAAAACATTCAAGTGCTCAAGATTATTCAAATTTTGCATTCCGAAGCGGACCAAATTTCCTTGAGGCGAAATTTCATTTCCCGCCAAATCGGTAATATTATTTATTTCTATGTAGTAGGCATAATTAGTAAATTTAAGTTTAGCAGCAAAACTCAGATTCACTTTATCTTCCAAATAGGCAACGGTAGTAATTTTATTATCGGGATCGTTTTGAGGACAATGCAAAATATAATTGGCAAGATGCAAAGCTGTTGACGAAGATATTTCTTCACTAAATTGGATGGCAATTTCCTGTTTGGAGGGCAAAACTGTAACCCCGGTAACTTCGGGCTGAATGATATCTTCCGCATAAGGAAAATAAAAGAAAGTTGTATCGGGTTCAACTCCACTAATCCCTTGCACATTTCTCAGCTCAATTACAAACAGGGAGTCAATAATCGGAAAACTATTTCTAAAGCGTAACTGAACGCCAAAATTAGCTGCAATGCTATTTACCGAAACAGGATTAGCCAGATCATTGCTTACATAATAACAGGCAGGATTAACAATCTCCCCAGGCATTTCCTGATTGAAGAATAAACGCAGTTCTTTATTCCCCGCAAAAGTAATTTGCACCAGTTCCGGTTTGGGCAAAGGAATTCCTTCAATCCAGGGACCTTTGATACTTTCAATTGGCGAATAGGAAGTGTCTCTGGAAGCAATGGCATACTTATATACTTTACCCTGCTGCAAATTAGTATCGGTAAAACTGGTAACTCCATTAACAGTGTAAAGAATTTCATTACCATCTTCATCTTTGCGGTATAAGGCATATTCCGGAGCACCCGTGGAAGTCCAAAAGACCTTTATAGAATTTTCATTTAAGGGTTTCACGGTTAAATTGGCAGGTGTGGCAGGCCCTGTAAACGGTTCTGCAGGAGTCCATTCTGCCAAAGCTGCGTTTTCATTTTCCGTTTTTACATTTGCCAGAATGCGAATAATCCCATTTTCATCTTCCCAAGTGCTAACCTGATAATTATGAGAGCTTTCCGCATAAAAAACAGGAACGAAATTGCCATTGATATATTTCAAAACATATAAATTGGGAGTAAGGGCTAAAATAACTTCATCCCAGCCATCTTGATCTAAATCAGTACTAGTGATAGAATTCATTGAGGCAACCTCATTGAACATAATGCTGCCCAAAGAAATATAATTGTCATTGCCGGCATTCATAAATCCTTCACCAAACCAGAAATTGAGATTCTGATTAACCGTATTCGTAACATAGCCGGCAACAAAAAAATCCTTATGCCCATCGCCATTAAAATCACCTGCTGTGAGAGAATAAGTGTTTCCTACGGGAAATCGCGTTGTCCAGCATAAATGATGTTGTGTGGCATTCATTATTTCAAAAATCATAATATCGCCATCGGTATCGGCGCATAAAATATCAGGATAGTTGTCATTATCCAAATTCTCTACAATGATCGTAGGCACAAAATTATTACGGCTATCAGTTTCGGTTGGATTGCTAATTGTATTTCTGGGAGCTAACTCCCCTGTAGATATTCTCTTATATGCTTGAATAACTCTTTCGGCAGGCATATTTTTCACCATCAGAATTTCGGTTTTGTGATCGTTATCATAATCTGCCATAACTCCTCCCGAAATACCTGTGTCTAAAGCAATTACTAAGCTGTCATTGCTGTTACAGGGGTAATTTCCGTCAACCGGAGTAAGCCACATTTCGGCATTTTCTCCTCTCAGCAATAACAATTCACTCTTGGAACCGGTAGAATAGGTGGAACCGATATCAAGGGGCCAGAAAGAATCACCAAAATTATTGGTTAAGATATGACCTCCGAAATGCGGCTCATAAGCTTTAACCGTTCCGTAACCGCTTTCCGGAATTTCCATAGAAACATATTCGGGAAAACCATTATCATTGAAGTCCCTTTTTTTCAATAACAGTTTTTGAGGAGGTCCTATAATTTCCTGCGTATAACCAAAATCCGAAACAAGTGCATAGTGAATGTTTATAATATTGGAAAAGATGCGAGAAACGGAAGTAAGACCGGTTAAATTAGTAGCAATAAACTGCACGCTGATTTGCCCTTCCGGAATATTGGAAGGCAATTTCCAAATCTGAATGCTATCGGCAAGAGAAGAATAAACATTATAGCTATGCCCGTCGGAAGCAGTAATTTTAAGCTGCGCATTCACTATTTCGTCAAAATTGGCAGCTAAGTAATAAACAAGATTTTGCTTTGTCCAACGCGTAAAAACGGAAACGGTGTTTTCTTTTAAAACAGGAGCAGTGCGGTCTACAATCACTGTCCGATAACAGTTGTAACGATTCATATTGTTTAGTGTTTTTTCATATTGCAAACGCAACAGATATTTCCCTTCGGGAAAATAATCGGGGATATAAAAATTAGCCAAAGTATCATTATGAACCGGTTCTCTATATAGCGTAAGCGTTTGATTCCAAGTAGTAACATCTCTCCAATAGGGATCGGTAGTGCTTTTATCTTTTTTATAGGCAACGGTATAATCGGCAAAATCATTGCCATACGCAGAACCGATTATAGGAACCGAACCGCTTATTCCTAATTGATCCTGAGGACTGGTAATTTCCAGATATGGAGGGTCTGTATTATCTAACAGTTTTTTCACATTCAATAAGCCATGACCGGTCTGAATATCAAATCCGACCGGAGATAAATCATCCGTAGCAGAAATTAAACGGTCTCTCACTTCAACGGGGCTCAAACCTGGATGTAAAGACAGCAACAAAGCAACGGCTCCCGTTACGAAAGCTGAACTCATGGAAGTGCCATCCATTTGAAAATACTGTTCCCCAGAGGTAAGTTTATATGTAGAAAGCACTCGCTCCCCTAAAGAAACAAGGTCTAAATCTTCTCCGTAACTGGAAAAAGTGGAACGCTGTTTGGCAATTCCAATTGAACCAACAGATATAACCGTAGAAAGCTTGGCTGGATAGCTTAAACCTACTACTCCATCATTTCCTGCAGAAGCAACTAAAACAACTCCCTTGCTATATGCATATTCACAGGCATCAGCTATGATAGCTGAATAATTCGGGTCTCCCCAACTCATATTAATTACATTGCATCCATTATCCGTAGCGTAAATTATGGCAGCGGATACATCATCATCCTGTAAATAGCCCTGATTATCCAAAGTTCTAAATCCGGCTCGGGCAGGTAAAATTCCCACATTCCAACAAACCCCTGCAACTCCTATTCCGTTATTTCCAATTGCTCCTGCTATGCCGGAAACATGGGTGCCATGATAATTCTCATCTTCAACATCATTATCTTGGTTCAAAAAATCACCTATAGCATTATTTGCCATTTCCGGTGCATCTGTAAAATCCCAACCACACCAGTCATCAATGTAACCGTTATTATCATCATCAATTTCATTGTCTGGAATTTCCTGGGTGTTGATCACTATATTTTGCCATAAGTCCGGATGGTAGATAAGCACTCCCGAATCCACGATGCCAATTTTAACATAGTTACTGCCGGTAGTATAATTCCAGGCATCAGGAATGCTGCTGATATAATGATATTGTTGATTGTATAAAGGATCGTTAGGGGTTGAATGCAATTTCCGGAGATAATTGGGCTGAACATATTGGATACCGGGAAAATGTAAATTCCCCAGATCCTCTGCAGAGGGCATTTCTGCTATATTTGCCAGAAAATAATGGGGCAGGTGCATTCCTTTTATGGGCTTAATTTGGGTAACACCTTTTTCAGCCAGGAAATTATCAAAAGCGCTTATGCCTGTTTTGGTGCCTTTAATCTGAATTGGGGCAAGGGTTTTGAAAATAAGCTGACCCGGAGTAATCGCCGCAGGTAGATAGATACCTATAACCATAAGTATTATTAGTAATAGGGATTTGCGCAATTTGAACAAGCCCGAAAAGTTCATCACCTTTTACCCTCGCTAAAATTTGTAGGTTATGCCAAAAGAATGCACATCGTTCAATTCACTGTTAAAAGCACCATAACCGTAATCTACGGAAATGTTTTTATAATTTACTCCGAAGCCGGCACTAAAATCCTGAGCATCATAACCAAAAAGATAACCGCCTCTTAAAGATAGCATCTTAAACAGCTGACATTCCAAATTAACATTGCCCTTTAGGTCTTCGTCCAAGGTCTGAATTGCTGAACCACCAACACTGATATGCTGTTCCGCAATATTAAAACCTTTGTTTGCATCCAGTTCAAAACAAGTGGGAAGTTTCACTCTTTCTTCGTCGGTATAATTAGCTACCCCCAAATTACGCACCGCCAATGATAGCTGTGCATCATTAAGCGGAGGTAGATAACAAATACCGATATCTGTATGCAAAGCTAAGCTGCTGGCTGTGTTTAATTTCTGATAAAATATGCCCATATTTACCCCTCCAAAAAATGAAGGAGTTAACCGATGAGCATAATTCGCTGCAAGATCAATATCCAATGGATGATAATTACCTATCAGAAGACCTGTATCATCACGGTTTTCAATTTCTCCATAATCCAGATTGCGCATAACTATTCCCAAATGGCTTTTTCGCTGGGCATAAGAATAGGCAATCATATTCGCTTGCGTATCTGCCAGCCACAAATTATGGGTAATGCTTAGAAGACGCTGATTATTCATACAGGAGACAGCCGGCTGCAAAATAAAAGCACTGGAATTATCCATACTGAATACCCCTCTGCCGGCCAAAGATAAAGCAACCGGTCCGCAAGGGACATTCAAGAATTTATATCCGTAAGTTCCGGCATTTTCACTAATTGAGGCAAAACCCATTACGCTAATCAGAATTAGGCATAATGTTGTTAATATATGTTTCATAAGTTCGCTCCGTTATTTTTCTATAGTAAACTTTAGCTGTTTACTGCTCTTTGCGGATTTTACAATTGCAATATACACCCCGCTGCAAAGCTTGGAGACAGGGATATCAAAAACATCAAGGTTTTTCAAATATGCTTTAGCAATGCCCTTTTGCTGATAAACCAAAGTGCCGCTAATATCAAAAATGCTCAGCTCCAATTCCGCATCGCTATTGGTCATTACATTAAGCTTTAGTTTCTGTCGGTAAATGGATTTTAAGGGATTGGGATAGATATAAACCTCGCCTGGCACAAAAAGTTCAGAGGTCTGATATTGATTAGGTAATTCTGTTATGGCATAAGAAGCGCTGCGTCTTAAATTGCCATATTCGCAAATCCAATTGCAGGAAGGAGTTATCCAGGGCTGATTTTCCAGTTTGTTTCTAAATAGCGAACCATTATCGGTGGCAATATAAATATACCAGTTGCCATCCCCTGACCTGGAAATAACGGGCAAGGTTCTGCTGCGCTCTGCATAAGAAACAGGATAACCGATTTTAGCTCGGTAATCATTATCCCACACATTTAATTGATTATATTTAAAATTTCCTATCAGTTCCACTCTGTTGTCATTATCAATATCAGCGGCTAAAATTCCTGCACTGATACCCTCGGTTGGCGATTCCGAATTTTGGCTTTCCGGTTTCATTATTTTACCGGAATAGTCAATAACGGCAAAATCGCTTTCCCCTCCAATTAAAATATCCAAAGTTCCGTTGCCGTCAACATCCGCAAAGCTTAAAGGAGCAATAAAACTACTGTCCGATTCTACCACCAGATTATGCACATAAGGAAAACCCTCTGCAATCTCTGAGCCATTCAGGCAATAAACACTATTGGGACATTGCACAATCAAATTCTCCGCTTCGGAAACCGGAGCTTTAAAAACCGCAATAATAGTAGAATCGGCAGGAATAGGTAATTTGAGGTCACTTTGGGTGTAATCGGTAAGATTTATATCACTTAGCCAATATTCCCCGGCAGCATTTTGATACACAACGGAAAGCTGATTATTACAATGAATTAAATTAGCTCTAAAGCTGCCACTGAAATCTGCCACCGAAGATACCGAACTAGTGGTCTTGTTATAAAGCTTGATGACAAAAGCATTATCCTTGGCATTTATATTTAAAGGTAAAGCCAGGTTTTCGCCCAAATCCACAGGATGCCCTGCCCAGCTATAATCAACAGTAGAATATACAAATCTGCGTTCTGTATTACTTAATTTATACAAACGGCACAGCTTATCTTTTTGCATTGGCAGATATATCCTTTCGCCATCCCAGGTGTAAGTAAACGGAATATCTATGGTCTGTTGTATGGGAAAGCCATTCAGCAGTTCTTCATTTTTCCAGAGATATAATGCTCCACTAGGCATAGGATAGAAAAGTTCATCTTCACCGTCACCGTCAAAATCAAGAACTGCGACATTAAGTGGATTAGTTCCTTTATAAGAAGTGGATAAACGCCAGCCATAGCTAACTGAAAAAGTCATTTGCCTTCCGCTGGTGGAAATATCGGTTATTTCTAAAGAAATACCTCCATAATAACTTTCGGAAGTAGGCAAAGAAAGCATTCCATTATGATATTGATTGCCAAAATAGCTGTTATTACCTTCTCTGAAACTGTCATAAGGACTGCCCCATTTGTAAATACTGTTCGCTGCCGTATCCAGATGTTGAATACCATCCGCTTCTTCCAGGTCTATTCCTTTATGCAACGCAACAGAATTGATATGATTGCTGTCAAAATTAGCTGAAAAATTAGCATTGATTACATTCTCATCTATGTGCCAGATAAGAATTCCTGAACCGTCTACGGGAAAAATAGCGTTATCTGGAACAGGACCTCCCAAACCAGGTAAGAAAAAATCCCACTCACTGCCCAAATAGCTATTCTCCATAAAATTGAAATAGGGTAATAAGGATTCATTCTCCGGGGTTGAAGGATTATCTGCATAATAATCTTGTTGACCATTGGTAAGAAGTTTAAAAGTATAGCTGGGACGATTATTAATCGGGTCTACGCTACCATCGGGATTTTGCTGTCTGTTTTCAATCAGAAAATATTCCGTAGCAGAAATCGGCACTTTGTAAACCCGAACTGCCCCCGGTTGATGATTAAGAAAGTAATCCACAGCTATATTTTCACTATCCTGGGATAATGTTACAGGTGTTTCCCAACCCAAATAATAGCGTGACCAGGCACATAGTTGAGCAGGAACATAACCGCTTCCATTCCATAAACCTGTGCCCATCAAACCCCAATTGCCAATTCCCTGGCTGATGCCATTACTGCTGTCATTATCATATAAAGTCGGCAGACCTAATAAATGACCGAATTGGTGGGCTAATACTCCATAAATACTGAAAAGGTAATTAGCTGCATTCTCTTCACCTGATGAAGGAAAGTAATCCTGAAATTCGTCTTCAGGAACAATAATAATATTGGTTAAATTGGTTCCATCATTAGTTGGATACCCGGCATACAAATCATTTTGCGGATCAAAATAGGATTGCAACTTGTTCCGAGTTAAAAAAGTGCTCCATATCTCATTTTGCCGAATAGAATTGGTGTCCGATTCCTGACCCGTTCCTGAATGGAATATTATTATTCCGCCAAATTGCCTGAAATCAACCTCAGCGTCTATTTGATTTATAATATCTTGTAAAATATGAGGTAAATTTGCATCTATTTCCTCAGAGCTGTCCGCACCATAAAACGAAAGCGGATTTTGCATCGTAAGCACTTGGGGATATAGATAATACCCCAGCTCATAATTTGAATGGCTCGCCTCCAGAAAAAAATCCTTTAAGTGTTCCATCCAGCGATTAAAAAAGACATCATCGTGAGCTAAAGAATCAGGATATTCCGGTTGAGCCCGAAAATGGACATCACTAAACTGCACCCGTAAAACCAGAATGTTATCAGGTAAATTTCTTGTGCCGGACTTTAAAGCTCCATCCACAAAAAATTCTCCCTCCAAGCGTGTAGCTTGCCAGGTTGAGGGTAAGTTTTTATACAATGGGACAGGAGGAACCAATGCTGATAATGAACCAGCCAGAACAACAGTTATCAGCAGTGTTATCCGCTTCCAGAAATGGCAAGGCATTCAATCCCCCAGGAAAATATTTATCGTGAAGACAAAAAAGCGCTCGTTACATTCTTATCACAAATAGCTGATACTATGGACGCTATTATTTTGCCAGCAAAACCCGTCAATGGAAAAAACTGCCTGATAGAGCATAATCCATTTTCAGGCAGTATTCTTCATTCTCTTCTTTCTTGCGTAAAAAAGATTCCCTATAAATTCTTTCCAGCCAAAATATCGGCTTCGTTGCATTTGCAAATCTTGACATATTCCTTCTGCGGAGACCAAGTGCCATCTTTCTTTTTGTTTGTGATCAGCTTGATTCTTTTCACTTCGGTATTGCAGACAGGGCAAATAACTTTTCCTTCAGTGGAAGTTTCGTGTGCCAATTTTGCAGTAAAGCTTTTTACTTTTCCCATTTTTATCCTCTAATTAGCTCTTTCTATATATTCACCTGTGCGGGTGTCTATCTTTATTTTATCGCCCGTTTCCACAAAAAAGGGAACGGTTATGCGTAGTCCGGTTTCCGTGTAGGCAGTTTTACCACTTCCTGAGGCAGTATTTCCTTTCACATTGGGTTCGCTTTCAGTTATGGTTTGAACTACTGTAGTGGGCAATTCTATGCCTACAATTTCGCCGGAAGGGGTTGTAGATAAAATTACTTCCATATTTTCCGTAAGCAACTTTTCCTTATCTCCCAATAGCGAAGCATCTACATGAATTTGTTCATAGTTATCGCTATCCATCAGAACCAGAAAATTTCCGTCCCGATAGAGATATTCTTTTTTAGCGCGTTCAATGCGGATTTCATTGAAGGTATCACTTTCCCGAAAAGTATTTTCCAGAACTCTGCCCGACCTGATATTTTTCAGTTTGGAGCGTAAAAAAGCAGGACCCTTTCCCGGTTTTACATGGAGAAATTCCACTACTTCATAAAGGTCGTCTTTGAACTCTATGATCATTCCATTTCGGATATCAGCCATTGTAGCCATATTTGTTTCCTTATAATCAAATTAAGAAAGTCATCTTTTGAGGGGAGGTATTTTTGGCAAGGAAATTTTTAATTCCCACCCCCATTCTTTTAAGCTTGGGGTTTCGTGAATTTGTTTAAATTTTCTTGACAGCATAAGTCCTTCAAGAGATAAGGACAAATTATGAAAATAGACAGGCATTTTTTTTGTGAATTGAAACGCTACCGAGAGCCGGCACCTCAATTGTGTGCAGTTTGCCCTCGGATATTCAAATGCAAAAGTTTTTATGCCTGGCACAAACTTCATCAGACCGAATATCTTAATTTCGTAGTGGAAATCAGCAAAAAATTCCCTGATAAATATACCTTGGAGGTTCACTTTATGCCCGAAAAACAAACCTTCGTCCAAATTGTAGATATGACTACCGGTAAAATTGAAAAGGTAGTCAGTTTAAGTGAGATTGAGGCCTTATCTGCAGAAGAGAAACTTGCCTTATCCCGCAACAAGAACTTATTTATTGTTACCCACCGTTTAGAGCCGGTAGTAAAAATAGAGCTGAAGAAAACGGTGATTAGTGCTCCCTTGCAATTTAGCGCAAGCACAATTAAGGAAACGGAACCCATTGAAGAAGTTACCCCTTTACCGATAATTGAGGAGAAACCGAAGCCCAAACGCAATCCTAAGAATTAGTAAACGACCCTGCCCTCAAAGGAACTAAAAATTTCCTTTTACAGAATTATGCGTTTGAAAATAATGACGCAAAATGGAGAAAAGTGCTGAGTTATATCTATATGTCTCTGCAAGCTAAGCAAAGGAGGAAAGATGTTTATTATGGAAGAAAAACATCTGGATGTGGCAAAAGCCATAGCCGAAAAAAATCGCAAGAAAAAAAGCTGTGATCACTGTTATGATAGAGGTTGGATTGGCGTTAGCGAGCAAAATCTGCTGGTGCTCTGTCCTAAATGTGTTGATAGAGAAAAAGCACTTGAGGAATGGAAGGAATATGTTTCCGAAAACGAGGACTTGAAGGAGCATTTTAGCGAACTCTTTGAAGAAAAGAAAGTGGAAACTGAACAGGAAAATCTCCTTAAACAAAAGGACTTTGAACGCACTAAAAATCATCCCTCCAATCCCCATAATTTTGTTCCCGGTCAACGCAGAACCGGCCATCAGAAGAAGATTGGATAAGGAATATGTATAAAACAACAGACCTGAAAGAAAGCCCCAGGCATCTGGAAAACCGCATTCGCGAATATTGGCGAAAACACGATTTAGCTCAAAAAAGCGTGGATATTCGCGAAGGCAATCCCCATTTTATTTTTTATGAAGGGCCTCCTACGGCAAATGGCAAACCTGGTATTCATCATATAATGGCCAGAACCCTGAAAGATGTTATTTGCCGTTATAAAACAATGAACGGCTTTCAGGTTAAACGCAAAGCCGGTTGGGATACACACGGTTTACCGGTAGAAATTGAAGTAGAAAAAGAACTCGGTCTGAAGGATAAGCGTGGCATAGAGGACTATGGAATTGAAAAATTCTGTCAGAAATGTCGGGAGTCCGTTTTCAGCTATGAAAAGCTCTGGCGAGAAATGACAGAACTTATGGGCTATTGGATCGATCTGGATCACCCTTATGTAACTTTACATAACAGCTATATAGAATCCGTTTGGTGGATTCTGAATAATTTCTTTTCCCGAGACCTTATTTATAAGGCATATAAAATTGTTCCCTATTGTCCCAGTTGTGGAACTCCTCTTTCTTCACATGAAGTGGCTCAGGGTTATAAAGATATAGAAGACCCCTCCATTTATGTTAAGTTTAAAGCGTTGGATGAAGAGAACACCTATTTTCTCGCGTGGACAACTACCCCCTGGACTCTTATTTCCAATGTTGCCTTAGCTGTTCATCCTGATGAAACCTACATTAAAGTTCACTATCAAGGTCAGAATTTAATTTTGGCTAAAGCCCGTTTGCAAGTGCTGGATGAAGATGTAAAAATTATCTCTGAAATGCAAGGCAGCGAATTGGAAGGTCGTTATTATCAGCCCCTTTTTAATTTTATTCCTGTTCATAAGCCCGCCTGGTATATCTGTTTAGGCAATTATGTTACAATGAGTGATGGCACTGGAATTGTGCACACAGCTCCGGCTTTTGGACAGGATGACTATTCCTTAGCTGTGAAATACAATCTGCCTTTTATTCAACCGGTAGATGGCGAAGGCAAATTTACCGAAGCAGTAACCCCTTGGGCACATCAATTTGTTAAAGATGCCGATAAAGATATCATCCGCCACTTAAAAGAAAGTGGCAACTTACTAAAAAGAGAACAAATTAAACATAGCTATCCCTTCTGCTGGAGATGTAAAAGCCCGCTTATTTATTATGCCCGGGAAAGCTGGTATATTAGAACCACAGCTTTCAAAGAACAGCTCTTGGAAAACAACCGGAAAATTGACTGGTATCCTCCTTTTGTAGGAGAAAAAAGGTTTGGTGACTGGCTGGAAAATAATGTGGACTGGGCTTTATCCAGAGACCGTTTTT
>ENA-UPTA01004187-UPTA01004187.1-activated-sludge-metagenome-genome-assembly--contig:-NODE-4187-length-13780-cov-5.008889_pt1 | contig 13780 bp, 14 predicted proteins | sample MGYA00238184_ERZ773361 | MGnify/ENA primary metagenome ERZ773361 (study PRJEB29100, sample SAMN05720205) | activated sludge metagenome | isolation source: anaerobic digester from wastewater...
AAAAGTTTCCTCACAAAGGAAGAATCAAATAGGCAGTGGTGAGAGAAGCGAGAAGATAAGAACGTACAACTTTCCACAGAACAGAGTAACTGATCACAGAGTAAACCTTACGATATACAACCTTCAAGCTGTAATGGATGGAAATTTGGATTTAATCATACCAAAACTTATCCAGTACGATATAGAGCAACAGCTCAAAGAACTTGGCATAATTTAAAACGTGGAGGGATAATATATGTTGTACGTTGTTGACCATCCTTTGATAAAGCACAAGTTAACAATCATGAGAAAAATTGACACTGGTCCAAAAGAGTTCAGAGAATTACTCAGAGAAATCACGTTACTCATAGCATACGAAGCAACGAGACATATCGAGGTGTACGAAATAGAAGTAGAGACCCCACTTGAAAAGGCAAAGGGGTACTGTATAAACGACAAAGACATAGTGATAGTACCGATACTCAGAGCAGGTTTAGGTATGGTCGATGGTATACTGGAACTCTTGCCGAACGCATCTGTAGGTCATATCGGTATATATCGTGATCCAGAGACGCTTAGGGCAGTAGACTATTATTTTAAACTCCCAAGAATAAATAGCAATAGTGAGATATTCGTGCTTGATCCAATGCTTGCTACAGGGGTTTCTGCAGTTGATGCGATCTCGAAGATTAAACAAGTCGGCGCTAAAAGGATTACTTTTATCTCCCTGATATCCTCACCTGAAGGGGTAAAGGCGCTTGAAGATACTCACCCTGATGTAGATATCTACACTGCCTCACTTGACAGACAATTAAACAACCACGGTTACATCCTACCAGGACTTGGTGATGCGGGCGATAGACTGTTCAGAACTAAATGATGCAGCCTTTGATTATCTGATTAAACGATTTGAAAACTCTGTCGAAATGACGTGGAGGTGCTTTGTACTTGAGTGAAGGAATAAACATGAGACAACTCGAAGAAATGACGATGAAAGAACTCTATGAACTTGCAAGAAAGTATGACATTGCCAGATACACTGCTATGAGAAAGCAAGATCTCATATTTGAGATACTCGAAGCAAAGGCAAAATCTGAAGGATATTTTTTTGGTGAAGGCGTGCTCGAAATTGCACCCGATGGGTATGGTTTTCTCAGAAGTCTGGAGACGATGCTCTCTGGTCCGAAGGATATCTATTTATCACAGTCACAGATCAGGAAATTTAATCTGAACACTGGTGACATCATTTCAGGTGTGATACGTCCTCCAAAAGAAGGAGAACGTTTCAATGCAATGATAAAGATCGAAGCAATAAATTACAAATCCCCAGAGCTTGCCGATGAACGAGTCAACTTTGAAAATCTCACACCGGACTATCCAAAGGAAAGATACGTACTCGAAACGGAGAAAGAAACGTATTCAACCAGGCTTATAGACCTCTTCGCACCGATTGGGAAAGGTCAACGTGGCATGATCGTCGCTCCTCCGAAAACTGGAAAGACCACCATTCTCAAAGAAATGGCAAATGGCATAGCTCAAAACCATCCCGAGACCATAAGGATAGTGTTACTAATCGATGAAAGGCCAGAAGAAGTTACAGATATAAAAGAATCGGTCAATGCAAAGGTTATTGCCGCACCATTCGATATGCCATCTGACAAACAGATAAAGATAGCAGAACTAACACTTGATATGTGTAAGAGACTTGTTGAATATGGTAACCATGTTGTCGTATTACTAGATAGCTTGACGCGTTTAGGACGTGTTTACAACATAACGGTGCCACCAAGCGGCAAGTTACTTACAGGTGGTGTAGACCCAGCTGCACTATACAAGCCGAAACACTTTTTCGGAGCAGCAAGAAATACCAGAGAAGGTGGCAGCTTGACGATCATCGCAACGGCGCTCATAGAGACTGGTTCAAAAATGGATGAGGTAATATTCGAAGAATTTAAGGGAACAGGTAACATGGAACTTGTCCTCTCAAGACAACTCGCAAACAAACGAATATTCCCTGCGATAAATCTAGCACTTTCTGGTACGCGAAAGGATGAACTCCTTACAACTCCTGCTGATTTAAAGAAGATTTGGATACTTAGAAGAATGCTCAGTTCTATGACAGAGGAAGAAGGACTCAAACTCATACTATCCAAATTGAAAGAAACTCGTACAAACGCAGAATTTCTTGCGCTCGTAGATGCTCAAAAAGCTGTATAGTAATCTAATAATCTGGTAATCTTATTACTCGCTTGAGACGATAAGAAACATAGAAAGCGAGGAGATGCAAAAAATGTCAAGGAAATTTCTTGCCTTTTTTCTAGTTTTGACAACTGTGATTGGATTTTCTACGGCACAAAATGGGATGGAGTATTACTCAGCAGCGGAATTATCGTATAAATCGGGAGACTATAAGACCGCTCTGGATAACTACGAAATGGCCCTTGCAGCCGATAATACGCTTGAGGGATACGACCCACAGGTAAAATTCAAGATGGGTATATCTGCTTACATGATTGGAAATTACGATAAAGCAAGAAATTATCTTGCCGGTTATGATAATGACTTTGTCAGGAATTTGCTTGAATCGATATCTTCTCGGCAAACTGAAGATGAGTGGAAAAGGTGGATAAAGCAGAATAATCCTACTACATCCGAAGTTGTCTCACAAGATGAAGTGTCAACATCAACAGCAGTTACCGTTACACAGCCATCGAGCGGAAGTTCTAATGCCGTAATCATAATAGTCATATTTTCCACTATATTTGTCGTTTTGATAATTGCCGAGTACAGAATTTATAGAGTAAAAAGAAAAGTTATCGAACTTCCTTTTGAATCTCGTCAGAGAGTATCTGCACAAAGGGTTGAATCAGAAATTGCAAGTACTAATACACCCACTACAGTTGAGGTACCCGGTGAAGCCAGTCAATCTTCTGACGCAGCTGAAAAGAGTTCGATTGACAAAACACTATCAGAACTTGATTTAATACCAAATGGGGCAAAGATCATTGATTTTGAAGAACTCATAAATAGTGAGATAGATGTATTTAAAGACATCTTCGAACAACTTGATACTATCGATAACAAAAAGGAAGAAATGCCGAGTGTTGAATCTGCGAAGAATACAAACAACAGTGATGTGTTACAAAATATGGAATTCGATGCTGAACCTCCTATAGAAGAGATTGATAGAGAAGCACTAATCAATGAAGTTTTGGATGAGAGCAAGAATTTGATAGATGAGATAGAGAAGATTTCTAATGAATCTGGTGAAACAAAACAGAGCGAAGTGACGCCTGTTGAATTAGAAGGTATCGAAGCAGAACTCATTGGAAAAGTTAAGAAAATAGTAGACACAATTTCTGAGAATAAAGACAAAGAAACAGAATCAGAGGAACAACCTGTAGAAGACTACGAAAAGCTACAGAAGCCATTTGAAGAATTCGATGAGCTGGAAAAAATATCTGAAGAAGATGCAAACATCCTTATGAAAAAACTACTTATTCTATCTCGAGGTGAAAGGGATTGAGCATTTTCATTCTTTTTATTTACACGATAGCGTACGCATTTATCATATTCAAGCCCCACATATCCTCAGTCACAACCCTCTTGTTTGGCATAGTTTCAATATTGCTTTTGGGAGAATTCAACTTTGAGAACCTACCAGCAATAGTCGATTTTAATACCCTTTTCATCTTACTTGGCATGATGCTGACGATATCGATTTTAAAAAAGCACGGCGTATTCAACGAAATATCTGAGAGGATCGTTGAATTCAGCAAGGGGAATATGATATTAGCGATATTGCTCATAGATGTTGCAATATTCCTACTGTCAAGTTTGCTCGACAACGTCACAACGATACTAATATTCATACCGATACTACTATACATAGCTGATATAACGGATATAGATTACAAGTTACTGACAATTAATGCAATATTCTTTTCAAACCTTGGCGGTATGACAACGGCAATTGGCGATCCTCCAAACATCGTTATATATGCAGTGTCAAATCTCAGCTTCATGTCATTTATATACAATCTTATGCCAATTGGCTTCATAGTTCTCGTAATACAAATTCTTGTACTAAATAGAAATTTCAAGAAGATCACTTACAGAGCGCAAATTACTGAGAGTAGTATGCAGAAAAACAATACCTGGATCTTGTACTTTATTGGTTTCATGTTCATAGTGTTGCTCATGGCTTTACACGAAGAAGTTGGTCTCGAACTTGGATTTATAACTCTCGTTGGAGCCTTAATCATGCTCTTTGTTGAAGGTACCGATTTTCAATCGGTCATTTCAGAAGTCGACTGGGACACTTTGTTTTTGATTACTGGGCTATATATGTTGAATGGAGCACTAGAGAAGATAGAAATCTTTGCACCACTTATTAACTTGTTCGAACCGATAAAGACATCTCTCTTACTTGCGATAATCATTCTATGGTCGTCACTTTTACTGACAGGATTCTTAAGTGCACTACCAGTTACGTTACTTTATGTTACGATAATTAAGAAACTTGTTTCTTTAGGTGCTCCTATTGACCTTTATTGGGCACTTGCGCTCGGAGTAGGAATTGGTGGCAATTTGACACCAGTCGCGTCTATGTGCAACATCGTTGGCAGCAACGTGTTAAAGAACTATAAGAAGAGAACATTAACCTTTTCTGAATTTTTATCTTCCATGTTGAAGCCGGTTATGCTTAGTGGTATAATCTCAACAGCATTTCTTGTTTTCAAGTATCTATTGTGAAATGTAGGCGGATACATACAATTAATGAAGAAAATCTAGGTTAAAAGGCATGGTGCACACTCTATCGAGGTGATGCTTACGAAGTTTGTAGTCTTAGCTATCTTTGCTATCGTTATGTATTTTGTTATTACCGGGAAGATCAACAAAACTATCGTTGCTATGGCTGGTGGCCTCTTACTTTTACTTGTGAGGATCTTTCCTAATCCGTACGAAGGGCTTCAAGAAACTATAGACATAAACACATTGCTTTTCTTGGTTGGTATGATGATTTTCGTAAGGGTTATGGAAGAATCGGGCATTTTTCAGTATCTTGCGATTAGAACCGTGAAAGTGGCTGGGGCTAAGCCAGCTAACCTACTTTTTGCACTTACTTTTATAGTTGCTCTGGTTTCCTCGTTCATCGACAACGTGACAACTATTCTTATATTCATACCGGTTACTTTTGCAATTACCGATATACTACTTATCAACCCAACACCATTCGTAATAGCGGAAATATTTGCTTCGAACATAGGTGGTACTATGACACCAATTGGTGACCCACCGAACATATTGATTACCTCTGCAGCGAAGATTCCATTTTTGGAATTTGCGTTGTACATGGTACCTATAAACTTGATAATACTGTTATTGATGGATTTGGCATTTATCTTGATGTCAGGTAAAGATTTCAGGAAAGAAGTTCCGAGAGAGTTTATAGATAGCTTTGACGAGAGCAAAGCAATACAGAACAAGGGAAGATTCATAGCTTCTTCAATTTTCTTAGTAACGGTTATAGTCTTGTTTTTATTGCAGAAGCAATTGAATTTAGAAAGCTCGATAATCAGTTTAATGGCAGGATTCTTTAGCCTTCTGATTTTCGAGAGGAAAGAAATAGAGCCGTTCCTATCGAAAGTCGAGTGGGAAGTGATCTTCTTCTTCCTTGGGCTATTCATCATCACAGGGGCTATGGAGAAAGTTGGTATCATGAGTGACATTGCGACGTTCTTGGTCAACATTTCGAAAGGTTCAAAAGTCATGCTTTCAAGTATGATTGTTTGGATTTCCGGTATCGTGTCTGGTTTCATAGATAACATACCATTTGCAGCTACAATGATACCTGTTATAAAGCAATTACCACAGATAAATCCAGATGCATTTTCGAATATTCAACCGTTCTGGTATGCTCTTTCGTTAGGCGTTTGTCTGGGTGGAAATCTGACACCGGTTGGAGCATCTGCAAACGTCGTTGGATTGTCGTTACTAAAGAAACACAAGGGAATCGATGTATCTTTTAAGGATTTCATAAAATTTGGTTCCATTGCCGTTGCAATCAGTTTGGCCCTATCTAATGTGTATATGTTGTTGCTTCTTGAAATAATGAAATGATCAAATATTGGTGATGAATTAATACCTATGCGCGATATCAATGAACTAGATTTGCAGTTGTTGTTCCCAAAAGATGTACAGAGTGCCGTTGAAATACAGAATAACTTGTCAAAGAGTTTGAAAATCCAAGAACTTGAAACACAGAAGATACAGTACATCGGCGGATTGGATGTAAGTTATTTAGATAAATATGCGTTGGGTGTACTCGTAATCTTGGATAACGAGTTAAATATCGTAGATATAATAAGTCAAAAGGCCGGGGTGGAATTTCCATACATTCCTGGCTTTTTGGCGTTTCGTGAGGCACCAGTTATTCTCGAATGCTTAAGAAAGTCATCCATTAAACCGGATGTTTTGATATTTGATGGTCAAGGTATAGTTCATCCTAGGGGGTTTGGAATTGCAAGTCACATAGGCGTCTTGCTTGATGTTCCGTCGATTGGAGTAGCAAAAAGTAGGTTATACGGAGTGTGTGATAAACCAACACGTGTTGGACAGGCAGAGCCTATTTATGATGAAGTAGGTAACCTAATTGGATACTGCTATCTTTCCAAGAGGAATACAAATCCTATCTACATCTCTCCTGGACATTTATGCGATCCCGATAGCGCATTGTCATTTGTAAAATCACTCATTAGGGGTTACAAGCTACCTGAACCAACAAGATTGGCACACATCTATACGCAGAAATTGAAATCTATCAAAGAGTAATGAAGAAGAATGAAATAGTGTGAGTTCTAAGGATTTTTTAAGGAACCTAAGATATATATTTAGTTGAATAATGAAGAATACCACTCACATAACATCACTCGCATATGGAGGTGGCTGGTATGAAGAAAGCTTTGAGCATTGTTTTGGTTATGTTGCTCGTTGTTAGTTCATTTGCTGCAAAAACAGCTGCAACTGCTCAACCTATCCTTCAGTACCTCTCTCCATTTGTGATTGAAAAGACAGAGTACGAAGCCAGTGGAGTTATAAACGAAGTAGTATTCAGTGTCTCTGGAAGAGGTTATGCAACTGTATCATATGCCGATGGAAACGAGGTAAAGATACCACTTGTTTGGAACCGGTATTCTGATTTAAAAAGTGGAATGGAAGTGAACTTCAAAGGCATCAAGGCAACTATCCTTGTACCAACATCGTTTGAAGTTAACGGTTACAAGATTGTCCTAAGATCTGTGAAAAACTCTGATAACGTAAAAATGCAGATTTTAGAAACAAAGGTAAAGAGTGTTGAGGTTTCAAGAAACGCCGTAACAATCGTCCTCACAGATTCGCAGAACAAAGAATACAGAATTCCAGGATCATTGATGCCAATTTGGAAGACACTGAAGGTTGGTGACACCGTAAAGCTCAACACGATAAAGCGAAATATCAACACAGTCCAAAGTATCACAATCGACGGAAAAACGTACAACTTAAGCTATGCCATAGGGCCTAGTATGAATATATATGGAAAGAGGAGATAGTCAAAGTATATTTTAGAAATGTAAATTGAAAAAGTGCCGGATGAACCGGCACTTTTTAGTTGTATTACCATGCTTTATCATTTAACTAAGAAATAGAAAAATCCAGTACGAGAGAAAATCTTTTTAAAACGTCAATCTGCTCCTCTACTACCGAGTTCTTTATCGAGCATGTATATCGCAATTGGAGAATCACCCAATTTTTTAAGATTCTTTACAATTAATTCAACTTGCAATTCTTCCTCAACCTGCTCTTTGACGAACCACTGTAAGAACTGTTCCGTTGCATAGTCCTTTTCATCTTTTGCAACATCGACGATCGAGTAAATACTCTTTGTGATGAACTTTTCGTGTTCGTAGGCCCCTTCAAAAGCCTTAAGTGGAGATTCCCATTCACATTTTGGCTTTTCGATCGCAGGTAATTCTACCCTTCCACCACGATCATAAATGAATTCATAAATCTTCTTTGCATGACCGAGTTCTTCGCTTGCTTGGACCTTCATCCACTTTGCAAAACCGGGTAAGTCTATCGAATCGAAATAACTTGCCATAGATAAATATAGGTAAGAAGAGAAAACCTCTTTCCCTATTTGATCGTTCAACGCCTTAACAACTTTTTCTGATATCATACCATTCACCTCTGCTTTCCAATGTTTTTCAATCACATTCAGAATATTCACAATACCTTTTGTATTTCTTCGTATGGTGGCTCATTTCCAGGATTATCAGTTACCCACGAATAGATGACTTTCATATTCTCAATGACAAATACTGCCCGTTTTGCTACTGTATAATTTGGAACTCCAGCAAAATTCTCGTGTACTCCACCGTATTGTTTAGATACAGCACCGCCGAAGTCTGAAAGTAATTTAAAACTCAATCTGTTCTTCTCAGCAAAAGCCTTGTTAGAGAATGGTGTGTCCACGCTGATACCGAGTACAGTTGCGTTCAAGTTATTGAACCGCGCAAGCATATCCCTAAAGGTACAGAGCTCTTTCTCACATACACTCGTAAATGCACCTGGATAAAAAACTAAGACAACTTTCCCATGAATCTCTGATAAAAGTACCTTTTTTAATTCATGATCATACAATTCAAAATCCACTGCGTTCATACCATCTTTTAACATAAAATCACCTCCACTCTTGTGTAAATGCTTAAACTATTTTCATCTAATTATATCATGTATAAATTTATATGTCAAATATAATTGTATTAGTTCTCTGCAATATTATACAACATTTCCGACTTAGAACATAACAGAATCACTTGCAAATTGATTTGATTTTTTCATTCAATTAATATAAGTTAATTCTACAATTGTTGGCTTCAAATCAGCGTTTTTGTGATTTTCTTGAACAATTTAAAATTTACAATTGAAACTTCTTAGAAATATGTGATATAATACTTGTGTATCTACAAAAGGGTTCCTTATTACATCCTGTGAAGGGGGGATTTACAGTGAAAAAGTTGCTAGTATTCTTAAGCATTTTTATCACGGTTTTGGCTCTTGCGGCGTTTGATCCAACCACCTATGTTGAAGCAACGATAGGAGAACCGGATACATTGGATCCACACCTTGCCTATGACACGGCAAGCGGTGAAGTCCTTTACAACGTTTACGATAACCTTATCGGTTACAAGGGAAGCAGTGTCAGCGAGTTTGTACCAAAACTTTCAACACAAGTTCCAACTGTTCAAAACGGACTCGTCAGAGATGGTGGAAAGACATACGTATTCCCAATCAGGAAAAATGTTAAGTTCCACAACGGCAACCCATTGACACCAGAAGATGTAGAGTACTCATTTGAAAGAGGACTTCTGTATGATCCAGCTGGTGGACCAATGTGGATGTTGTTTTATGCACTTTTCGGCGTCCATTCTTTGGATGAACTAATAGAGGACTACGTAAAGGCACCAGTTGATCAGATATTCGATAAAAACGGCGAACCAAAGGCAGAGTACAAGCAAAAACTAGTTGACTTCTACAAGAACGTTATTGATCCAGTTGTTCAAGTCCAGGGTGATAACGTTGTAATTAAACTTGTTAGACCATACGGCCCATTCATGAATATCATTGCTCATAGTGGACACTGGGGTGCAATACTTGATAAGGAAACATCCATAAAACTCGGACTTTGGGATGGTAAGGCAGATACATGGTGGAAGTACAGAGATCTTCAAAAGGAAAAATCACCATACTATGCATATGCTATGGGAACCGGTCCATACAAGTTCGTAGAATGGGACAGAAAACAGCAGAAAGTAACACTTGCAGCAAACGATGATTACTGGGCAGGTGCACCAAAGATTAAGAAAGTAATCATTTGGGGTATCGATGAATGGTCCACAAGAAGGGTAATGCTCGAAAGAGGAGATGCGGACTCTATAGCAGTTACCTTAGAATACTTAGATCAAGTTAGGGGAAACAAAGACATTACAATTATTGAAAACATTCCACAACTTTCAACGACTGTATTGGCATTTGGATGGTCCATTTCTCCAACGAGTAAATACATAGGTAGTGGTAAACTCGATGGAAATGGTATTCCACCTGATTTCTTCAGTGATGTTTACGCAAGAAAAGCCGTTGCAGCTGCAATTAACTACGATGCATTGATAAGAGACGTGCTCAAGGGATTTGGTAAGAGAGTACCAACGGTACTTCCAGAAGGTTTGCTCGGATTTGATCCAACATTACCACTTTACAAGTTCAATATCAAGACGGTTCAGGATAATTTGAAGTTGGCATGGAACGGACAAGCATGGGCAAAGGGATTCAAATTCAGCGTTGCATTCAACCAAGGTAACGTGGCAAGGCAGAGAGTTGCAGAAATGGTCAAGATGTATTTGGAAATGGCAGCACCTGGAAAGGCAAAGATAGATGTTCAACCATTACAATGGCCAACGTTCCTCGATGCAACAAACCGTGGCGAATTACCGATATTCATACTCGGTTGGCTTGCTGACTTCCCAGACCCAGACAACTTCATATTCACATATTACCATAGTAAAGGTGACTATTCTTCAAGACAAGGCGCAAACTTCAAGAAATTTGTCAGCACACCAAGAAAAGAACTTGGAAACAAGAGCTTAGATGATCTTATCGAACAAGCAGCGGCAGAGACTGATCCAGCTGTTCGTGGCAAGTTGTATATCCAGATTCAGAAATTTGCAATTGACAACTGTATAAGCGTTCCAGTTTACCAACCAGTTGGAGTACGTGTACAGAGATCTTGGGTCAAGGGTTGGTATCCAAATCCAATGAGACCTGGTATGGACTTCTACTCTGTCTACAAGGAACAATAATTAGAATCTACAATAGTTAACAGAAACCCGCTGGGAAATCCCAGCGGGTTTCTGTATTTGATACTGTTCTATCAGATTACATTAGATAAAATTACTTGCTCGTTTGCCTTGATATGTACCCTTTTCTAACATACGCTTTCCTATTGCATTTATAATTTCCGTTTTTGTCCTGCCCCAATTTCCAAATAACGTTCCTTTTGATGGTGGATCAGCAACAAGCCTGTGAATTACGATACTTGGTGATAGATATTCTAAGAAAGTAACAGCTCTTTCTACGTAATCATCGAATGAACAAACATCTATCTTTCCTTTCTTGTACATCTCGCCAAAAATTGTCCCATCAACTATGTAAAGTGAGTGTATCTTTACACCATCAACTTTGAGAGCGGATAGAATCTTTGCACTCTCAATCACATCGAGTGTATTATCACCAGGAAGATTCAATATAACGTGTGAGACAACTTCGAAGCCAAAATTCTTTGACAAATTTACTGCATAAATGTATTCAGCAAGTGTGTGGCCCCTATTCACTTTTACTAATGTGTGGTAATTTGCTGTCTGGAGGCCGATGTCAAGAGATATTGCTATGTTGTATGCTCCTTGTATATCTTTGAGCAAATTCAGCACATCTTTATTTATACAGTCTGGCCTCGTTGCGATATCTAACTGTACTATATCACCATCTATTGCTTGTACATAAACATCTTTCAACACATCTATTGGTCCAAACGTATTTGTATAGTTTTGAAAGTATGCGATGAACTTGTTAATACCCTTTTTTCTGTACTTTTCTTTCATCAGTTCAATTTGCTCTTTAATTGGCCTACCTGAAAACGTTGCAAATCCGCTACCTGTCTCATCGCAAAATAAACATCCTGGTCTTCCCATTGTCCGATTGGGACACGTGAAACCTGCGTTGATTGGAAGTCTCTGTACACGTTCACCATATTTCTTCTTTAATTCAACACTTAATTTTCTATACCTGTAACCTTCTTCGAGAAAGTCGTAAATTGTTTGAGCACCTCCTGTGAATCTATCGTTGGAAATTCTCCATCGTAATATACAAACTTTCCATTTACCATAGTAGCAAAGACACTGTCAGTGTGTGCATGCAAAAGATTGTTTAAGAATCTGTTCAGTGGCTGCAATTGAATGTCATTTATGCTGAAAATTGCAAAGTCTGCAGGCTTTCCGACTTCTATTTTTCCACCTTCCAATCTCAACGCTTTGTATCCGTTAGTTGTTAGCATACTAAATGCTTGATCCGTTGTAAACACTGAAGGATCTTTCATCTTCTGGCTGAGCATTGCAACTCTGAGGTCGAAGAGTGGATTGAGAGAGTTGTTACTTGCAGGTCCATCTGTGCCAATGGATAGTGTAAGACCTGTATTAAGCATTTCTAATATTGGTGGAATACCATTTCCCAATTTCATGTTACTTGCAACGTTGATCGAAGGAAATGCATTACTCAGCATACCAAGTTCATCAGTTCTCAACTGTACACAATGCACAGGAATGAAATGTACTTTATCGAACCCAAGTGACATTATCTCACTAACAGTGTATTTTTCTCGCTCCCAGCTACTTTCAAAAAAGTGCATAGCAACAATCATATCATTAACTCTCGCAACGTCTATAATGCGCTTCAGATAATCCTTTGAACATGTGTAAGGTGCATGCGGCCCTAAACCAACAAAGATTCTATCATCGTAACCATGCCATTTGTTGTGAAGTGCGATGTTTTCATCCAATCTTCCAGCATCATCACCGTTATCATCTGTAAGCCCTCTAGTTAATAATGCCTTCATTCCGAAGTCTGCAACGGCACGCGCCACTGTATCCATGTGGAAATACATATCACAAAAAGCTGTGACACCGTGTTTTGCCATCTCCATCATTGAAATCATAGTTCCGTAATAGGCTGCATCGCTTGTGAGACGTTCTTCGAGTGGGAAGATTGTCTTGAAAAGCCAGTCGTTAAATGACAGGTCTTCCGCAACACCTTTCAAAATTGCCATCGGTGTGTGTGTATGCGTATTTACAAACCCAGGAGTAATGACCTTATCTGAAAAATCATACACTTCCTCACCTTCAAATGGCTCCACACTATCTTCTAATTGTGCTATCTTTCCACCATCTATGCGTACGTCGCACCTTTGTAAAGTTTTATCAATTAGAACCAAACCATTCTTCAGAATCATTTGATATCTATCCTCTCGGCATCAATCCAGAGGTGTTCGATATCGTAAAATTGTCGAGCGCCTTTTGTAAATATATGAATTACAATATCACCTGCATCAACGAGTATCCAATCGTATCCCTCGCCACGATCGTAGTATACGATCTGCTTGCCAAGCTCGTTGAGATAGTCCACAATGTCATCTCTCAAACTTTTCATGTGTATACTACTATTTGCTGTACAGATGACAAAATAATCTGTAAGTAACCGTGTTTTTGACATGTCCATAATAACAGTATCGATAGCTTCTTTTTTCTGAAGCTGCTTTGCTATTTCCAACACCGTTTCAATTGATTTACTATCCACCTTCTTACCATCTTCCAACAAAGATCATGCACCTCCTATATTCAGCTCCTCACTTATCTTACCATTGATCAAGTAATCCCTTAAATAACCAATCAAATAGAAAGATCCTGTTATGAACTTGCTATCTGCATCAATTCCTCTTAGCTTTTCCAAACCGACAATTGGGTCAAGTTCAATCGCAACATTCTTGCAGTACTTCTTTGCAATCTCATACGTTTCTTCAATTCTGTTTGCCCTTTTCGAACGGGGTAGAGTAATGATCATCTTGTCAAGCTTTGGTCCTAATATTCTTAGCACACTCTCCTTATCTTTATCATCGAGTATAGTTTCAAACTGACGGGAGATAGTATGCATTTCC